>Ga0228535_1001330_pt1 | contig 39642 bp, 43 predicted proteins | sample SJ1metagenome_FD_168457 | JGI IMG/M metagenome (GOLD analysis project Ga0228535, IMG submission 168457) | Enriched culture of PCE-dechlorinating microbial communities from Ithaca, New York, USA - SJ1 | ecosystem: Engineered > Modeled > Simulated communities (microbial... > Unclassified | place... | reverse complement strand
TTCTTTGCAGAACAGATCAGGAAGATCAAACTCGATATACGGGGTGCCGAGATGATCCGGGAACTCTCACTCGATGACATCGAGAACCCGAAGATCGCCTCCCACTATCAGGACAGGAAGCGTTGAGCCGGCCTCCTCATGAAGCTAGGAAACGAACAGCATGGCTGGACTTGTTTTAGGGGGCTCGCAATATTCCTGCTATTTACATCAAAGGATCCGGTTTGAGGAAGGTTAACCTTGTTCGTTGAACCCCGTCGCAGTCCTCCCTTTCCCTTAGTAATCAATAATTCTGACAGTTGTTCACGAATTAACATTAGTAGGTGAACTGCGCAGGCGGAGTAAAAAAATTACTGTAGCTAAAGTGTAACTGTCAGAACTAAAAATAACCGAACGAAAGCCAACAAAACCCAACATGGCTTCGCAAGTATTTGAACTATATGTGCTTAAAAATGATGGGGAATCGCCTGTTTTCAGTTATCGACTGAAAATCCAAGTGTCGGCGGTTCGACTCCTCCCTGACCCACCAGGAAAACAAAAGGGGTTGACCAGCGATGGTTAACCCCTTTCTGTTTTAGACGTCAGTCTGAATCGTCGATTACCATGCCTCACGAGGTTCGGCTCGTAATGACCCATTTTTCAGCTGTTTCTTGGGAGGCGAGCCTCGCGAGCCGCGGCACTCACGATACAGAATCATTTCTTCCCAGGAGTTCTCAGCGGCAGGTCGCCGCGTCGGCTGGGCCTCTTCGCGACGACTATTGTTCTCTGTCCCTCTTACTCCATCACGAGACTCGATCCCGTCACGATGCCCGCCGGCGGAGGTCACGTCACCGGCCCCGGGTTGAAGAGGGTGAGGTCGTTGTGCAGGCCGAGCCGGTCGGCGGCGACCCGCTTGCGCCCGCTCGCGACGTCGAGAATCAGCCGGAACAGCTCCCAGCCGACCTCCGCGATGGTCGCCTCGCCCGTGGCGATGCGCCCGGCGTCGAGATCGATCAGGTCGTGCCAGCGCTCACTGAGGTCCTTGTTGGTGGATACCTTCACGACCGGTGCAATCGAAAGGCCGTAGGGGGTCCCTCTGCCCGTCGTGAAGACCTGCAGGTTCATGCCCGCCGCAAGCTGCAGCGTGCCGCAGATGAAATCGCTGGCGGGGGTTGCCGCGAAGTTCAATCCCCTGCGGCGGATGCGCTCGCCGGGGGAGAGTACGTCGACGATGGGGCTCGTTCCCGATTTGACGACCGAGCCGAGGGCCTTCTCCACGACGTTGGCCAGCCCCCCCTCCTTGTTGCCCGGAGCCGGGTTGGCGCTCCGGTCCGCCCCTCCGCTTGCGAGGTAGCGATCGTACCAGGCCATTTCGCGCAGCAGGGCCCGCGCGACGGATTCGTCGACGGCGCGCGGGGTGAGCAGGTGGATCGCGTCGCGGACCTCGGTGACTTCCGAGAACATCACGGTGCCTCCGGCGCGAACGATAAGATCCGCCGCGTAGCCGACGGCCGGGTTGGCGGTAAGGCCGGAAAGAGCGTCGCTTCCCCCGCACTGCACGCCGACGACCAGCTCCGACGCGGGGCAGGGCTGCCTGCGGCGCCTGTCCAGTCGGGCGAGCCTCCGTTCAGCCGCCTCCATCAGGGCGGCCATCATGGCATCGAAGCCTCGGAAGGCTTCGTCCTGGAGGCGCACAACGGCGGGCTCCCCGGCCTCCGGCGCAAGATCTTGCGGGATGAGTCTGTCCGGCTGGAGTTTTTCGCAGCCCAGGGCGACGATCAGGGTCTCGCCGCCGAAATTCGGGTTGCGCGCCAGGTTCCGCAGGGTTCGGATCGGAATGGCGGCGCCGGGTGCGTCGATCGCGACGCCGCAGCCGTAAGAGTGGCGGATGGCCACCACGTCGTCTACGTTCGGATAGCGGGGCAGGATTTTCTCCCTGACCCGGCGCACCAGGAACTCCGCGACACCGGCGACGCATTGCACGCTGGTCATGATCCCCAGCACGTTTTTCGTCCCGACGGTGCCGTCGGCATTGCGGTATCCGTCGAAGGCGTACCCCTCCAGCGGCGGCGCATCGGGAGCGGGCCGGGTCGCGAGCGGCAGATCCTCCAGTGCGGGGGCCTCGGGCAGGCTCAGGAGCGACTCGTCGACCCGGCTTCCCCGGGGAATCGGCCGAAGCGTTCTCCCGATCGTCTCGCCGTAACGGATCACCGGGGCGCCTTCCGCCAGGTCCTCAAGGGCGACCTTGTGGCCCGGCTGGACGGCTTCGAGCACGACGGTCCCGTCGTCGAGCCTTGTGCCCGCGCGCAATCCTTTCGCGTCGACGGCGACGGCCACGTTGTCCCGGCCGTCCATACGAACCGCGACGGAGCGGGGGATGGAAGGCCCGGAGGGCGTGTTGCTGTCCTGCGGCATGAGGGTTCCTCCCGGTCAGGTGGTCCCGCGTTGCATGATTTCGAATCCGATGTCGACGATCCGGTCCACGGGCTTCCCCTCGAATCTCCCCAGCAGGGCCTCGGCGGCCAGCCGGCCGATGGCGGCTCGGTCGATCCGCACCGTCGAGAGCGGGGGAAACGCGTGGGCGGCGAAATCGAGGTCGCCGAATCCGACGATGGCCAAGTCCTTCGGAATGGACAGACCGCGCGCCTGCGCCTCCATGAGAACACCGTGGGCGAGGGTGTCAGAACTGCAGAAGACCGCACGGGGCAAGGGCCCGAGTTCCAGGAGCCGGGCGAGACCCTCGCGGCCCAGCCGGAAATTGGACGGCGCCGGCACTTCGACGCTCAGCATGTCGGTCATGCCCTTTCCCCGGAGGGCCGACAGGAACCCCTCCCGCCGCACCCCCGCGCGCGCGTCGTCGGCAGACACGATGCCGAAGACGCTTCGCCCCCGGCCTGCCAGGTACTCCGCCACGGCCTCCCCGACCTTCACGTGGGAAAAGCCCACCAGCATGTCGATCGGCGTCGGCGTGAGGTCCCATACCTCCACGACGGGGATCTTCGCCGCGGCCAGGCGGCGGCGGCTCTCGACGGAGTGTGAGATGCCGGTGAGAAAGATGCCGTCGGGCCGCCTGCTGAGAATGGCGGTGAGCAGGCTCTCCTCGCGGGGCGCGGAGTAGCCCGACGTCCCGAGCAGCAGCTGGTAGCCGCTTTCCCACAGGCGGTCCGTCATGGCCTGAATGGTCTCGGAAAAAACCTGGCTCGAGATCGCCGGGACGATGGCGGCGACGAAGCGGGTCTTCCGGGACGCAAGCCCGCCCGCCAGCAGATTCGGGACATAGCCGGTTCGGTCGATCACCCTCTGCACGTGGTCCAGGGTTCCGGGAGCCACCATCTCCGGGCGATTCAGTACGCGCGAGACGGTGATCGGCGAGACGCCGGCCATTTTCGCCACGTCCCTGAGGGTGACGACGCCGGTGGAGCGGCTCGAGCCGTTGACGTTTTTCGAGGGAGCCTGGGGGTGTTCCACCCCTTTCGGCTTGTCGTCGTCGGATGAATGATTCGCGGTAATGGCGAAACCTCCTGGAACGATTACGAATCCTGCATATGACTGTTAATGATAGCGGAATCATGCCGCACTGTCAATTCCGTCGAATGGAGAATCATTTATTGACCGACGCAATATAACATATCATAATAATTGAGTAATAATAGACAATGAATTCCGATCGCTCATCGCTCGAACCGGGGAAGCGAAAAATGTTGACACCCCGAAATGACAGCGGTATCATTTAAATTCACGGATCACGGAGGGGGATCGAAACGTGAATCATCAGGCAGACGTGGGGGGGCCCGGCGGGACACCCGCTGTCACCCACATGCAGGTCATCCCGGTCGCAGGCCGCGACAGCATGCTGCTCAACCTCAGCGGCGCGCATTTCCCGTTTTTCACCCGCAACATCGTCATCCTGAAGGACAGCGCCGGTCACATCGGGGTCGGAGAAGTGCCCGGCGGAGAGCCGATCCGCCGGACCCTCGAAGAGGCCAGGCAGCTGGTTCTCGGCCGCTCCGTGGGAGACTACCACGCCGTCCTGAACGCCATCCGCGCCGCCTTCGGCGACAGGGATGCGGGGGGCCGCGGCCTGCAGACCTTCGATCAGCGAACCGCCATCCACGTCGTCACGGCCGTGGAGGCCGCCATGCTCGATTTGCTGGGGCAGTTCCTCGGCGTGCCCGTTGCGGCCCTGCTGGGGGACGGCCGGCAGCGCTCCTCGGTGGAGGTCCTCGGGTATCTGTTCTACATCGGCGACCGGCGCAAGACGGATCTCCCCTACCCGCAAGCCCCCGGTAAGAAGGACGACTGGCTCCGCCTGCGAAACGAAGAGGCGCTCAGCTCCGCGGCGATCGTCCGACTTGCCGAAGCGGCCCACGCCCGCTACGGGTTCAACGATTTCAAGCTCAAGGGGGGCGTGCTGAGCGGCGCCGAAGAGATTGAGGCCGTCACGGCCCTGGCCGAGCGGTTTCCGGACGCGCGCGTCACGATCGACCCGAACGGGGCGTGGTCCCTCGAGGAGGCGATTCGCCTCTGCAAAGGCCTTCGCCAGGTCCTGGCCTACGCCGAGGACCCCTGCGGGGCGGAAAACGGCTATTCCGGCCGCGAGGTGATGGCGGAGTTCCGGCGCGCTACGGGCCTGCCGACGGCCACCAACATGATCGCCACCGACTGGCGGCAGCTGGACACGCCCTGCAGCTCCGCGCGGTTGACATCCCCCTAGCGGACCCGCACTTCTGGACCCTCCACGGGTCGGTCCGCGTCGCGCAGCTCTGCCGGGAATGGGGACTTACCTGGGGCTCCCACTCCAACAATCATTTCGACATCTCCCTGGCGATGTTCACCCACGTCGCCGCCGCCGCGCCCGGCCGGATCACCGCCATCGACACGCACTGGATCTGGCAGGACGGGCAGCGGCTCACCGCGGAGCCTCTGCGGATCGTCGGCGGCCGGATTGCCGTCCCCGACCGGCCGGGGCTGGGGGTGGAGCCGGACATGGGGCGGATCGGGGAAGCGCACCGGCTCTACGAAAAATGGGGGCTGGGCGCCCGCGACGACGCCCGGGGCATGCAGTACCTGATCCCGGGATGGACATTCGACAACAAGCGCCCCTGCATGGTGCGGTAAAGAGGCGCAGGGAACGACGGACGGAGGAGTGAGATGCAGCGCGCAGAGAGGATCGCATCGGCTTGCCTCGTCGCGTTCGGCCTGTTCGTGGCGTACTACTCCCGCGAGTACCTGAAGCTCGGCATCCTGATCTCGCCCGGCGCCGGGTTCTTCCCTTTCTGGATCGGTGTCGCGCTGACGGCCCTCGGGGCGGTCTGGCTGCTGGCCACGTTCCTGACCGGGAGGGCGACGGGGCCGGCCGAATCGGCATGCGGCAACCTTGTTCTCCATCGGTTCCTGCCGGCCGTTCTCCTCATCGTCCTCTACGCCTGGCTGTTCGAAAAAGCGGGGTACTTTCTGTCCACCGTCCTGTTCATGGTCGGGTGGCAGAGGGGGGTGGAGCGGAAGGGATGGACGAAGAGCGCCGTCATCGCCCTGCTGTGCGCGGGCGGGATGTACGCCCTGTTCTCCTACCTGCTCAAGGGCGTGTTGCCGACGGGTACGTGGTTTTCCTGAGGAGCGCATCCCATGGACATCTTCGCCGGGCTGATCAACGGCTTTTCCATCGCGCTGACGCCCCTGAACCTGCTGTTCGCCTTTCTCGGCGCTCTGTTCGGGACAGCCGTCGGCGTGCTGCCCGGGCTCGGGCCTGCCGCCACCATCGCCCTGCTGCTCCCGGCCATCTACGTGATCGACTCGCCCGTGACCGCCATCATCCTCATGGCCGGGATCTTCTACGGATCGATGTACGGCGGCTCCACCACGTCGATCCTCCTGAATCTCCCCGGCGAAGCGGCGTCGGTGGTCACCTGCATCGACGGCTACCAGATGGCCCGGAAGGGACGGGCCGGCGCGGCCCTTGGCATCGCCGCCATCGGCTCCTTTATCGCCGGCACGGTGGGCATCGTGGGGATGACCCTGTTCGCACCGATGATCGCGGACTTCGCCCTGAGCTTCGGTCCCCCGGAGAAGTTCGCCCTGGCCTTCGTGGGCCTGCTGCTGGCGGTGACCCTCTCGGGCTCCTCCATCGTCAAGGGGCTCGTGATGATGGCGCTGGGCTTGCTGCTGGCCGCCGTGGGGCTCGATCCCATCTCCGGGAAGACGAGGTTTTCCTTCGGTGTCACCGAGCTGCAGAGCGGGTTCGATTTCGTGACCCTCGCCATGGGGGTGTTCGGGCTGGGGGAGATCTTCTACGGGCTCGAATCCGTCATCAAGAGCGAAATCGCAACGACGAAGGTCGGTCAGGTATGGCCCACCCTGCGGGACTGGGCGGCGGCGCGGATGGCCATCCTCCGCGGCACCCTCGTCGGGTTCTTCGTCGGCGTGATTCCCGGCGGGGGCGCGGTCATCTCCTCGCTTGTTTCCTACGCCGTGGAGAAGAAGATGTCGAAGAGGCCCGAGGAGTTCGGGCAGGGCGCCATCGAGGGCGTGGCGGGCCCCGAATCGGCCAACAACGCCGCGTCGAGTTCGTCCTTCATCCCGCTGCTGACCCTCGGCATCCCCGGCAACGCCTCGATCGCGATGATCTTCGCCGCCCTGCTGATCAAGGGCGTGACGCCGGGCCCGTTTCTGATCCAGGAGCACCCGGACGTGTTCTGGGGGGTGATCGCCTCCATGTACATCGGCAACGTGATGCTCCTCGTCCTGAACCTGCCTCTCGTGGGGCTCTGGGCCCAGCTCGTCCGGGTCCCCTTTGGCATCATGGCCCCGGTCATCATCCTGTTCACCGCCATCGGCTCCTACAGCATCCAGGGGCAGGCGTTCGACATCTACTGCCTCGTCGGGTTCGGCCTGTTCGGCTACCTGCTGCGCAAGCTCCGTTTCGAGCCGGGCCCGCTGGTTCTGGCCTTCGTGCTGGGGCCCATGGTGGAAGGGTCGATGCGGCAGTCGCTTCTCATGTCGGGCGGCAGTTTTTCGATCTTCGTCGAGCGGCCCATCTCGCTGGCCCTGCTCGGGCTCTTTGCGGTTCTCGCCCTGGGGCAGGCCGCCGTTGCCCTGCAAAAGAAATTGCGTGCACGGACAAATCCCTGAAAGGAGAAGGAATATGAAAAGAATGATCGCCTTAGTCGCAACCGTGCTGTTCGCGTTCCTGGCGCTCCCGGCCGCGTCGATGGCCGCGGACGTCTACCCGTCGAAACCCGTCACCGGCGTCGTCCCCATGGCGGCAGGAGGGTCCAGCGACCTCATGGCCCGGGCCATCGAGAAGTTCTGGACGAAGTACTCGAATCAGCCGCTCGTCGTCGTCAACAAGCCCGGCGGAGGCGGCGTGGTCGGCACGGAGCAGGTCGTCCGCTCCAGAGCGGACGGCTACACCCTCTACATCGGCTACGGCTCCGGCCACGACGTGGTCATGCCCTCGCTCCAGAAGATGCCCTACGACCCGCTGAAGGACCTGGTCCCCGTGGCACGGGTCTCCATCCATTCCGTCGTGATCGTCACGGGCGCGAAGTCCCCCTTCAACTCGATCAAGGACGTCGTCGCGTTTTCCAAGAAGGAAGGCAAGCCGGTCACCACGGCGGTGTCCGTGAAGGCGGGCGCCGTGGATCTCGCCCTGACGGCCTTCGGCAAGGCGGCGGGCGTCAACATCGTCACGGTTCCCTTCTCGGGCGGCGCCGAGGCCACGACGGCCCTGGCGGGCGGACACCTCATGATCGGCGGGGGCCACCCCTCGGAGGTCATCCCCCACATCAAGGCGGGGCGCTTCAAGGCGCTGGCCGTGGTGCTTCCCCAGCGCGACCCGACGCTTCCCGATGTCCCGACCCTGAAGGAGCAGGGAATCGACGTGGCGACCTGGGGCTCGATCAAGGGCCTGGCCGCGCCGGCCGGCACGCCGAAGGAAGTGGTCAAGTACATCGAAGGCACGATCAGGAAGATCTGCAGCGACCCCGAGTTCAAGAAGACCATGGCGAACCTGAACCAGCCGGTCCTGTACCAGGGAAGCGAGGAGTTCGCCAGGTTCATGAGGCAGGCGACGGCGGACTACGCCAAGCTCATCAAGGAGCTGAACATCAAGATCGATTGATCGGCCGCCCGCATCAGCGGGCTGCCGCGAGGCAGGCTTGCCTTCTCCCGTACCGCGGCCCCGAGCCCGGGGCATGGCCGTTCGGTTCGGGCAGAGAGCCGTCATGCCGGGCGATTGCCCGGGCGTCTCTCGCGCAACCGGCCGAGCGGCCGGGAAGCGCGGGAGCGCCCGGATTCCATTTCTCAGGAGGTTCCTTTTCATGGTTCACGACGAAACACCCATGGCATTCGAAAACCGGTTCCGGAGAGACCTGCGCGCCGGTAAGCGGCTGATCGGATGCTGGTCGCAGCTGGCCAGCCCCATCACGATGGAAGTGCTCGGACTGGCCGGCTTCGACTGGCTGCTTCTGGACGGCGAGCACGGGCCGAACGACGTCACCACGTTCGTCCCGCAGCTCATGGCGCTCAAGGGGAGCCGCAGCGCCGCGATCGTTCGCCCCCCGGCCAACGATCCGGTCATCATCAAGCGGCTCCTGGACATCGGGTTCTACAATTTCCTGGTTCCCCTCGTAGATTCGGCCGACGACGCGCGGCGAGCCGTGGCGGCGACCCGCTACCCGACCGCCGGGATCCGCGGAGTGGCGGTCTCGCACCGCAGCAACATGTTCGGCACCATTCCCAACTATCAGGCGACGATCAACGATCAGATCGCCGTTGTGGTCCAGATCGAAACCGTGAACGCCGTCCGCGACATCGACCGGATCTGCGCGGTCGAAGGGGTCGACGCCATCTTTGTCGGCCCGTCGGATCTCTCGGCGGCGATGGGGCACCTCGGCAATCCGAAAGAACCCGTCGTCCAGCAGACCATCCGGACGCTGTTCGAGCGCGCGAAAGCCGCGGGCAAGCCCTCCGGCATCCTCGCCCCGGTCGAGGAGGATGCGCGCCGCTACATGGAGTGGGGGGCCACCTTCGTGGGCGTCGGCAGCGACGTGGGGCTCTTCCGCACGGCCACCCAGGCCCTGTGCGACAAGTACGGCAAATGACGCAGACCATAACCCTTTACAGGCGAAGGAGTGTCGAACATGAGCAACATAGGATTCATCGGGCTGGGAATCATGGGAACGCCCATGGCCGGGCATCTGCTGGCGGCGGGGCATACCCTTTATCTGTATGACATCCGGCCGCCTGCCAAAACCCTCCTGGACCAGGGGGGGGTTGCCTGCGCGTCGGGCAAGGAGGTGGCCCGGAAGGCCGACGTGATCATCCTCATGGTGCCGGACACGCCCCATGTGGCGGATGTCCTTTTTTCGGACAACGGCGTGGCGGCCGGTCTTTCCAAGGGGAAAACCGTGGTGGACATGAGCTCGATATCGCCGATCGAAACCAAGGAGTTCGCCCGGAGGATCGAGGCGCTGGGATGCGACTACCTCGACGCCCCGGTGTCGGGCGGCGAGGTGGGCGCCAAGGCGGCCTCGCTGACGATCATGGTGGGAGGACGGCAGGACGTGTTCGATCGCGTGAAGCCGCTGTTCGAGCTTATGGGCAAGAATGTCACCCTGGTGGGCGGCAGCGGCGACGGGCAAACCTGCAAGGTGGCCAACCAGATCATCGTCGCGCTGACCATCGAGGCCGTCGGCGAGGCGCTGCTCTTCGCCGCCAAGGCAGGCGCCGATCCGGCAAAGGTCCGGCAGGCCCTGATGGGGGGATTTGCCTCCTCGCGCATCCTCGAAGTCCACGGCGAGCGCATGATCAAGCGCACCTTCGATCCCGGCTTCCGCATCGCATTCCATCAGAAAGATCTCAACCTGGCGCTGTCGTCCGCCCGTTCCATCGGCGTGAGCCTGCCGAACACGGCATCCTGCCAGGAGTTGTTCAATACCTGCGCCGCCCACGGGGGAAGCAACTGGGACCACTCCGCGATCATCCGCGTTCTGGAGATGATGGCGAATTTCACCATGGATAAACCTCAGTCATGAAAAGGCGGAAATCCGGCAATGAGTTTGAAGCCTCAGGGCCGGACTCGAAAGAATAGCGACACGCGGGCCGAAGCGAAGACCGCCCTGTCCCGCCGGGAAAACAGCAAAGGCCGGTCCCTCGGGAGCCGGCCTTTGCATTTGTACAACACATCAAAGAGACTGGAATCTGGGTTCATGCGGGGCTTCCATCCAACCGCCATCATCACTGGAACTCCTTGCGAAAACCGGTGACGTGCGATAAGCCCCAAATTCAAATGAACGACTCCGCAGAGCAAGCTGCGGGGTTTCCGGGAAATTGCCATGTCCGTGAAAACGGGCATCCAGACTCAGAGACTGGATTCCCTCTTTCGAGGGAATGACAAAGTCGAAACAAGCTTCGGGAAATTTGCCCGAAGTGATCAAATGTCCTTTGTTGACCGATATCGATATTGAATCCAAACGCCATGCAGCTTTTGGTTGTAGAGGAAATCAGGAACCCTGCCGCCCTGCACCTTGATCTCTACCACTCCGGAACCGGGTCCTTTCTTCGCCGGTACGGTATCCCAATGACACAATCTGACCTCCTCGCCGGCCATCTCTTTATCACAGGTGCCGTATTTCGATTTGAACAACGGCATGATGCTGTTGTACCCGATCAGGGCAACGTCGATCCCTTGTCCCTGGAAATTGAGCAGTAAAGCCCAACCGCTGTCAAAGAAGTCCCTGCGATTATAATTGAAGTACAGATCGGCAGGTTGATCGGCAAAGGTGCCGCGGTATACTTCGGCATCATAAAGATCTTTCACCTTGCCCGTAATGAGCTTGAATCCTTTTTCTTTCATGATCGAAGCCACCTGGGACCGGCCTGCGCCCCAGGGTACCCCGACAAATCCGTCGGCTGCAGCTTGTTCAGCGCCCCAGGCAATACCTGAAAACACGGCACCCCACATCAGCAGCACAACCGAGGCCGTTGCCAGGCAAAACACTTTCAGTTCTTTCATTTTTTCTCCCTCAATACGTAACGATTGATGAAATCCGTTTCATGGTTCTGCCTTCTACTTCTTCCGGAAAACGCACGACTTCTCCCCTTCGGGGATAACGCCGTTGGGATCCCGCCTGATCGATTTCTGTCTGACGCTGACAAGGTTGCCGGACACGATTTCAACTGTCACAGGGGCTACGCCGAAGCAGTCGGAATCCCTCTGATGCTTCCCCGGCGTGCAGGTATTGGCGAAAAAGGGAGTCAGTTGCACCTGAAATACGTCCTGCACCCGGAAGCACTGGCGTCATGGCTGGATTTATAACACCTGCAATCGCACGGTGTAGAATAGAAATACCCCCATTCACAGCAGTGTTCGCAGGGGCCGTTGGCGCAGTACACCTTTCCGGGACATGGGCTATTGCCGGCTGCGACCATGAAAGGTTTTACGGCATTGACCTCCGTGCAGGGCACCGGCTCCGAGAAAAGACCCTCGTCGGACGTTGCCGTTACGGGGTTGTGCTCTTCCAGGTTTATGGAATCGTTTCGTGCATATGTGCCGTCTTTCATCCTCATGATGTTTTCGCTTTTCGATCGCGGGTCTTGCACTTTTTCACACAACCGGAAACTCCGGTCAAACAGTTGTCAACACACCTGGCGGCTTCCGGACTATCCGCCTTTGTTGTTTGTCTGCAGATATTCATGCAGGTCTTGAAGGGACCATCACATTCCTCTTCGCAGCCGGCAAAAACAGAGCCTGCCGACAGCGTCAGGATCATCCATACGCCGGCTGCTACTGCAATCTTCCTCATTCAGTTGCCTCCTCTCGAACGTATTTTTCTTTGGTTCTTCTCCGGGTCCGCAGATGGACGTCGGCGGACTCGGTTGCGATTCCAAACACAAGGGACATCCAGGATCCCAGGGGGTAGTCGGATCAAGCTCCAGCGTCAGACGGGGGCCTCGCAAATCGACCGCGCGCAGATCCGGATGGCGCCCGACAATCGCTTGCAGCCTGCGTGCCATCCCTGCGGCAAGGAAGCCGCCACGGCTCTGAGGGACGGGCTGACCCGGACATGGCCGGCGCCCGGGTTCGGCTTGATTGCCGAGACCGCGAGCCCTCTGTGCCGGCTGCCGACGGAGCGTGATCGAGGGGTTGGCCCTGCTTGACCCCTGCCTGCGCATCACGCGGGGTCGACATCGGCAGGAACGACGGGGCCGTTGAAACGCACAAAGGCCCCCGCCGGTCAACCCGGAGGGGGCCTTGTTCAAGTGGATCTTCTCGCAGGATGGGTCCGAGGTCGAGGCCGAACGCTTACTTCCCGCCGTTCACGGGGTAGCACATGGGGTCCGCCCAGAACTGCTTGTTCTTCTTCATCGCCTTCAGAAAATCGGCTTCCCTCTGCTCCTGCACCTTTTGGGTCACGTCGTAGTAGTTCATGACACCCTCCTCAGTGTGCCTGCCTCCGGGCTGCATGGCCTTGACGGCGGCGGTTGTGGCGATCAGTCCGCTTTTCTCCCGAACTCCGGGAAGCACATCGGGTCATACCAGATGCCGCCGCGCCTGTAGGCCTTGATCCCTTTTTCGGTTTTTTCCGTCTTCTTCATGTCCCCACCTCGCCTTGACATAGTCGTGGTTTCACCCTACCGGCCGCGCGTCGGCGTGTACACGGGAAAGCTCATCGGGTCGGTCCAGTACTTCTTGTCGGTTTTCGCATTCTTGGCTTTTTCTTTCATCGTCGTATCTCCTTGTGTGGTTTCAGACCCTGGGATCACCGGTATGTTTGCCGGGGATTCAGGAGGGGGTCCTCCCAGACCCGCTCGATTCTCTCGCCCGGCACGATGACCCGGGGGTCGGTGTGTGCCCTGTGGTTTCTGGTTTTCTCTGTCCTGATCATCATGGCCTTCGTTCCCTTTCGTCGACTTCAATATAGTTTATTTTCGATTTTATGAAATCGGCGGCAGTCTGAATCTCGGGTAGGAATGCCGGGCCCGCGCGACGAAGCGGTTGTCTGACGAAAGGATAGGACAGGGGCTGATGCTGCCGGAAAGCGTTCGATCGGTGCAGGATGCGGTGCGAGGCCCCGTTTCCGGCCAGAAACAGGCGTTCGTGGAATTTCGGGAAGTGGTATACTGATGCCCGTCCATATCAGCAAACGCAAGAGAGGGAATCGAGATGAGCAAGCTGTTCACACCTTTTCAGTTGCGCGGGGTCGAGTTCCGGAATCGAATCTTCCTGTCCCCCATGTGCCAGTACTGCGCCCAGGACGGAATTGCCGACGACTGGCACCTCGTCCATCTCGGCAGTCGCGCCGTGGGCGGGGCCGGGCAGGTCATGGTCGAGGCCACGGCCGTGTCGCCCGAGGGCAGGATCACGCACGGCGATCTCGGCATCTGGTCCGGCGGTCACAGGGAGGCATTCCGGCGCATCACGGCCTTTGTCGAAGCGCAGGGCGCCGTGCCCGCCATCCAGATCGCACACGCCGGCCGCAAGGCCTCCACGGAGGTCCCCTGGCGAGGTGGCGCTCCCATCGCTCCGGATAAGGGCGGCTGGGAGCCCCTTGGGCCCAGCCCCATCGCCTTCGATGACGTTTCGACCGTACCCCGCGAACTGGCGGCCGCCGACCTGAAGGGCCTGGTCACCCGGTACGGGGAAGCGACCCGCCGCTGCCTGGAGGCGGGATTCAAGGTTGTGGAGATCCACATGGCCCACGGCTATCTCCTGCACGAGTTCCTCTCCCCGCTGACCAATCGACGGACGGACCCATACGGGGGAAGCCTGGAAAACAGGATGCGGTTCCCGCTGGAGGTGGCCGGGGCCGTCCGCGAGGCCTGGCCGGCGCACCTGCCGCTCTTTGCAAGACTTTCCTGCACGGACTGGGTCGAAGGAGGGTGGGACCTGCCGCAGTCCGTGGAGCTTTCGCTTCGACTCAAGCAAATCGGGCTCGACCTGATCGACTGCTCGAGCGGCGGGCTGGTTCCCGATGCCCGCATCCCCGCCGGTCCCGGGTACCAGGTCCCGTTTACGGCGGAGATCCGCGCCCGCGTCGGAATCGCGACGGGCGCCGTCGGCCTGATCACGCAGGCCATGCAGGCGGAGCAGATCGTGGCGACGGGCCAGGCGGATGTGGTCATTGTCGCCCGGGAAATGCTTCGAGACCCCTACTGGCCCCTTCATGCGGCGGGAATGCTCCGGGCGGATGCCCCCTGGCCACCGCAATACCTGAGGGCAAAGCCCTAGAGGGGCAGTCGCGGCCGACGGCATCTGCGACATTGTGATATCCCGTGCGGGGGTAATTGAAATTTCTCGCGCCGCAGCGCCGGCCAGACGGAAACGCAAGGAGAGGGCTTATCCGTATCCAGACACGGACGGACCACATGCAGATGAGAGCCGGGAACATGCAGTCGCTTTCATGATGTTTGGCCAGATCGGAACGATCGAATGAAAGGATGGGTCCCGCAGGGAAATGTTACTTGTTTCGTTACAAGTAACACGTTTTTGCATCCAGTATAATACTTTAGTCGTATCTGCAAATCGCGGGGCATACGGATTTGATGAAATATCGTCGGGATCGTTTACGGGTTCACAAATTCATAAAATACTAAATCATTGCATATACTTGCTGATTCGACCGCGGATTCTCCCGGTCACACTGTCGCCCTGGCTTACAGTTTCACCGGGAGCCGACTCCTTCAAATCATTTATTTCACTTACAATTCAACGAGTTACGAATGTGGCATGCAAGTTGTTTTTGTATGCAATCGGTTTGTTGGCATCAACCCTTCAAAAGAAGGCTGCCATGCTGATTTGTTGTGACGAGAACAGAAGGGTCATTTATGTCACGCCTGAGGGGGATCTTCTGGCCAAAGAGGCGGAATCCATGCACAGGCAGGTCCAGGAATATGCGCGGCACGACATGGACGTTCTTGTCCTCGACCTTGCCCGGGTCCGGACGATCGACCCGTTTGGGCTCCACACGATCCTCCTGCTCTACAATCAGTTGTGCAAGAGCAAGGGCGAGTTGATCATCGAAAACGCATCCCGTGAGCTCAAGACGCTTTTTCAGCTCATGCGGATCGATGGGCGTCTCACCATCAGTCAGACCGGGTGGCCCAGCTAGCTGCCGGCATGATCGCCGTGAGGGCGGGATACGTTCGGGGAAGCGGTGCGCTATGAGGAAAATGAAGAAATGGACCGACATGGCCGGGCACAGGCCGGGATGCCCCCACAAGGGGATAGCGGTCTACGGCACCGACGAGGAGATGGCGAAGTATTACTCCGGGTATTGCCCCGGCTGCAACGTTCCCGTCAAATGGGAGAGGGCGAATCTGGAACGGGAACTCCCAGCCCCCGGCGGGACATCCAACGGGATGATCTCGGAGATGCCCCGATAGACAGCGGTCCGGCGGGGATGTCGGGGGCCGTGAACATCGAGGCGTGAACCGCCGTCGCGGAGGAGGAAGGGACAGGCAGAGCCGGGGGCTCTGCCTTTTGTTTGATCGTCACGGAAGCAGCTTGAGGAGCTCCTGCAGGCTCCAGACGAGCTGGCCGCGTCCCTCGTCGATGTAGACTCCGATCTGGGCGACGAGCCTCCAGGCAAAGGCGAAGTGGGCCAGCGCGAAGCCGGCGATTCAGGCGTCGTGGTCGAACACGTAGCCCACGGAACGCACGCTCCGGAAGAATTTGGGCTGGTGCGGGTCGTCCTCGAAGTACTTGCGGAACCGCACGATGAAGTTGTCCACGGTCCGCGTCGGCGTCTCACCCGTGTACCCCCACCCGATCTCCAGCAGCTCCCTGCGCGACAGGAGCCTGCCGCGGTTGACGATGAAGAGCTTCAACAGCTTCACTTCCTGCTCCGTCAGGCTGACCTCGCCCATCCGGCACCGGGCCGTGAATTTCTCGAAATCGATCGTGTTGCCGCCAAAGGCATAGGCGGCCTCCGGCGCGGCAATCCCCCCCCGGACAAGATCGCCCTCCCCCGCCCAGGCGGCCCGCGTCAGGAGCCGCTCGACGCGCAACAGGAATTCGTCGAGGATGAAAGGCTTCGACAGATAGTCGTCGACCCCATAGGCAAGCCCCTTCACGCGGTATTCGGGCTCGCTCTTTGCCGAGAGGATCAGGATGGGGAGCCTCTCGTCCTCGAGCCGGATGTTGCGAAGGATCGACAGGCCGTCGATCCCCGGCAGCATGATGTCCAGCACGATCAGATCCGGCCTCCACGCCCTCCACTCCCTCAGGCCCGAAGGGCCGTCCAAGGCGACCCGGACGTCATGGCCCTTGATTGACAGGTTCAGTCTCAGGCCCTCCGCGATGTGCACGTCATCCTCGATGACCAGGATCCGCTTCACTGCCGCTTCCTTCATGTCAACCCTCGATCGCCCGCAACGGCAGGGTCAGGGTGAACACCGAGCCTTTCCCCGCGCCCTTGCTCTCGGCGGTCAGCCGGCCCCGATGGATCTTCGCAATCTGCCGGGCCAAGTACAGGCCCAGGCCGCTTCCCTTCGCCGTCATGTCGTCCGTCGAGCCGACCTGGTAGAACTTCTTGAAGATGTTCCGGATCTCCGACTTCTCGATGCCGATCCCGTTGTCCTCGAACCGCAGCTGCAGTTCCCTGCCCCGGGGCATGAATCGGATGTCCACGGCGGGGGCGCCCGACTGGTTGTACTTTACGGCGTTGGTCAGGATGTTCATCAGGAACATGTCGAACAGCGGGGGGATGACGGAGCCCCGGAGAGCGACTCCCGGCGGGTTGTGGACCCGTATCTCCGCGTTGCGGAACAGGTCCGCATTGCTCAGCCGGAACCGTTCGACCGCGTCGACCAGGTCCGTCTCGACGAACTCCTTCCGGTAGCTGCCGCTCTCGATCCGGGCCAGGTCCATGATGCGGTTGATGTTGTCCAAGAGACGGTCCACGTCGTGGATCATGAACCCGATGTACCGGAGCCGGTCCTCCCGCGGGAGGTCGTGTTTCGCGAAGGTCTCCAGGTAGAGCTTCAGGGAGGTGACGGGCGTCTTGAGCTCGTGGGTGAAGCTGTTGATGAAGTTTCTCTGCATCCGGTAGAGCTGCTGCGTCTTCTGGTTGTAGATGAAGATGATGAAGACCCCGGTCAGGATGATCGCCATCAGGATGCACAGCACTAGGATGACGACCCACGTCTGGACCTCGAGGAACTGTGAGGGGTCGAGCTGGTAGCGCTGGATAACGGCGGCAAGCCCGGTGCTTACTTCGATGTACCAGTAGATGTATAGGGCCAGCGAGGCCGCCAGGGCGACGATGGAAAAGATGAAGATGAAGACGGGATGATAGAACCACCTGAAGCGATTCACGGGCATTCTCCATGCGGGGCGGCCGGGCCCGTCCCCCGGCTCGAACCGTATAATGCGGGCCGCCCGGTGTCAATGCGCAAAGTTTTCCCCGGCGGAAGGGGCTTTGTAAAACTATTGTAAAAGCCCGATTCGCGCTTTCCTTCCCGGGTGCGGGTGTGCAAGATTTGCCCAGCATTTACCCGGAAAGGAATCCCATGAACACACCGCACCCCAGGCACCCCAAGGGCAATCGGGCCCGGATCCTGCTTGCCAGCGTCTTCGGGCCCTACGCGCAGGACGACGAATACGGGAGCCGCCGGATCAACCCCATGGAGCTCTACCAGAACCAGGTCACCCGCATCCAGGGAGGGTTCTCCCTGCGGATGTTCCACCCCTCCTTCGCCCTGCGCATGCTGCAGGCCAACACCGACGCCCCCTGCACCGTCCTCGACTACCCGACGATCGAAGACTTCACGCGCGAGGTCCGGGATCACGAATACGACGTCGTCGGGATCAGCTCCATCGTGCCCAACACGGGCAAGGTGAAGAAGATGTGCGAGATCATCCGCGCACACAGGCCCGGCGCCGTCATCGTCGTGGGCGGACACATCGCCAGCCGCGAGAATCTCGACCGCCTCATCGACGCCGATCACATCGTCAAGAGCGACGGGATCGTGTGGCTCCGGCGGTTTCTCGGAGAGGACGACAGGGCCCCCGTTCGGCACCCCATGGTCTACTCGGGGTTCGGCGCCCGCATTCTCGGGGTGAACCTGCCGCAGAAGCCGGGGCGCACGGCGGCCATCCTGATCCCCTCGGTGGGGTGCCCCGTGGGCTGTAACTTCTGCTCCACGTCGGCCCTTTTCGGTGGCAAGGGGAAGTTCGTCAATTTCTACGAAACGGGCGACGAGCTCTTCTCCGTCATGTGCCAGATCGAGGAGAAGCTCCGCGTGCGATCGTTCTTCGTGCTCGACGAGAACTTCCTGCTGCACCGCAAGCGCGCCCTGCGGCTCCTGGAGCTGATGGAGCAAAACGGCAGGAGCTGGGCGCTGAACGTCTTCAGCTCCGCCCGGGTCCTGAAGTCCTACACGATGGAGCAGCTCGTAGGCCTGGGGATCGTCTGGGTCTGGATGGGCCTGGAGGGCGAAGGCAGCCGTTACCGCAAGCTCGAGGACGTGGACACGCGCCGTCTCGTCAGGGAGCTGCAGGACAACGGCATCCGCGTCCTGGGCTCGTCCATCATCGGCCTGGAAAACCACACCCCGGAGGACATGGACGGCATCATCGACTACGCCGTGAGCCACGACACCGATTTTCACCAGTTCATGCTCTACACCCCGAACCCGGGCACGCCCCTGTACGAACGGCACCGCCACGACGGCACGCTCCTGCCCGAATCGGAGTTCCCCGCGGCCGACGCCCACGGCCAGTACCGGTTCAACTACCGCCACCCGCACATCCGGGACGGCCGGGAGGAAGAATTTCTCCTCGGGGCCTTTCGCCGCGATTTCGAGGTCAACGGCCCCAGCCTCTACCGCCTGATCCGGACGATGCTGAAAGGCTGGCAGGCCCACCGGGACCACCCGGATGCCCGCATCCGGGATCGCGTTGCCTGGGACTCGGCGCCGTTGCGCTCGGCTTACGCGGGGGCCGTCTGGGCGATGAGAGAGTGGTACCGGAGAGATGATCGGCTCGGCAAAATGATGGACGATCTGCTGCAGAACCTGTACAGGACCTTCGGCTGGAAGACGCGAATGCTGGCGCCGGTCCTGGGCCTGTACGCACTGTTGAAACTGGAGGGGGAGGAAAAACGGCTGACCCGCGGATGGAGCTATGAGCCGCGCTCGTTCCGTGTCCGGAACGCCGCCGCCCTGGCCCTGGAGAGAGGGAAACCGGGCCGATTTCCATTCGCCGTACCGGACGTGACGGTTCCCATCCCCCGCCCCGCGACCCTGCGCAGCGACGCCTGGAGGGCATGAGACCGGTCGACGCAAAAGGGGTCAGCCCGTCACGGCCGGCCCCTTTTCGTAACCCCGCGCATCGCCTTCAGAGACGATTGCCGTCTCGGGAAGACGCTCCTCCGGCCCCTGCCAATGCTACGTCACGCGCGGCCGCTGAAGCCCCCGACGCGCGGTGCCGGCCCCTTTCACAACCGTTTCATTGAACGCAGGTGAAATTGAAGGGCAGGGACCCTTCCGGAGACCCTCCCGTCTGGATGTTGACATTGTTCTGGCTTGTCCCCGAGATCACGATGACCCCTTGGTTCGTGAAGGATTGCGATCCAGCCAACGTGGCGGTGCAAACGGGTACGGCGGCGAAGCCTTGACTGAAGTTCACCGTGTAGAACGTGCAGGGGATCGAGCCTGCCCCGTAAGAGCAGGTCCCCGCGCTCGGGATCCCCACGGTATACCCGCTGCCCTGCAAGATCGCGCCACTGGCGTCCACGGCGCCGTAAACGACCCGCTGGATTCCTGCGGTCCCACCGGCAGGCCCCTGCGGCCCGGCCGGCCCTATCGGCCCCTGCTCACCCTGCGGCCCGGCCGGCCCAACAGGCCCCGGGGGACCCTGTTCGCCGGGAGGACCGGGAGGCCCGGGAGGGCCCGGGGGGCCGGGAATGACCTTGAACCAGTGCAGGATGTAATGGAATGGGTTGTGATACCCGCTTCCGCTCGCCGCCGCATAGGCGATGACCGACAGGGAAAGAAGAATCCCCGCTATCGCCAGGACCGTCTTTTTCATATTCCCCTCCTTCCGACATGGTGTGCCGTGACATCGGGCCGGGGAAACCCCACGGATGCCCGACGACGGAAAAAGAAACGGCGATGACAAACGAACGATGAACCATCGACAGGTTCCACCCCGACAGGAAGCGAATGCGCGGTGCTCATCGATGAGAAACGGCAGGAATGGGAATGTGGCGAACCACCCGAGGCGGAACTGTTTTTGATCATTATCGGCAATGAAAAGGCAAGTCAAGGGGAAAGTTCCGGAGGAGCAGGATTCCCTCCCCTCACGGCTCCCGGGCCGGGCACAGCGCAGCGGTCCGGGCGCCTGTAAAGGGCTTTACAAAACGGGCGAAACCCGCTAACGTGCACCCCCGGAAGCGTTACATTTTGGTACCCGACGGGGGTGGCGATGACCGGGAAGGTGGGGTTCGACAACGAAAAGTACATCGAGGAGCAGTCGGCGGAGATCCTTCAGCGGGTCGGGAGAACCAACAGCAGGCTCTACCTGGAGTTCGGGGGGAAGCTCCTGTACGACTACCACGCCGCCCGCGTCCTGCCCGGCTACGACCCCAACGTCAAGCTCCGGCTCCTGCAGCACCTCAAGGACAAGGTCGACCTGCTGCTGTGCATCTTCGCCGGCGACATCGAGCGCAAAAAGATCCGCGCGGACTTCGGCATCACCTACGACGCCGACGCCCTGAAGCTCATCGACGACCTGCGCAACCGGGGCATCAGCGTCCTGGGCGTCGTGATCACGCGCTTCGAGAACCAGCCCGCGGCCCGGCAGTTCAAGAACAAGCTCGAGCGGCGCGACGTCCGGGTCTACACGCATCGCTACACGAAGGGCTACCCTACCGACGTGGACCTCATCGTGAGCGACGAGGGCTACGGGGCCAACGACTACATCGAGTCGACCAAGCCCCTCGTCGTCGTTACGGGGCCGGGGCCGGGCAGCGGAAAGCTCGCCACCTGCCTCTCCCAGCTCTACCACGACTACCGCCGGGGCATCCACTCGGGCTACGCGAAGTTCGAGACCTTCCCGATCTGGAACATCCCGCTCAAGCACCCCGTCAACGTGGCCTACGAGGCCGCCACGGCCGACATCCGGGACTTCAACATCATCGACCCCTTCCACCTGGAGGCCTACGGCAAGATCTCGGTCAACTACAACCGCGACGTGGACGCCTTCCCGCTGCTGAGGCGCATCATGGAACGGATCACGGGGGGCGAGTCGTTCTACAAGTCGCCCACGGACATGGGCGTGAACCGCGCGGGCTTCGCCATCGTCGACGACGAGGTGACGAAGGAAGCGGCCCGGCAGGAGCTCATCCGGCGCTACTTCCGGTACCGCTGCGAGTACGCCATGGGGTTTGCCGACCGCGAAACGGTGCAGCGGGCCGAGCTGCTCCTCAAGGACTTCCACCTCGCGCCGGAGCACCGCAGGGTCGTCGAACCGGCCCGCAATGCAGCCCGTGAGGCCCAGGCCCAGGACAAGGGCGACGAGGGCATTTACTGCGGGGCGTCGATTGAGCTGAGGGACGGCACCATCGTGACGGGCAACAACTCGCCGCTGCTGCACGCGGCCTCGAGCGTGGTGATCCACGCCATCAAGCACCTGGCGGGCATCCCGGGCATGATCAAGCTGCTGCCCGAGTCCATCACCGAATCCGTCCGGAACCTCAAGACGCGCATCCTCAACGAGAAGAGCGTGAGCCTCGATCTCGAGGAGACGCTCATCGCCCTGTCCATCAGTTCGACGACCAACCCGGCCGCGCAGCTCGCCCTCGAGAAGCTCAAGGAGCTGCAGGACTGCGAGGTGCACATGACCCACATCCCCACGCCCGGGGACGAAGCGGGCCTGCGCCGCCTCGGCGTGAACCTGACGAGCGACCCGAACTTTTCCACGAAGGACCTTTTCATCGCTTGAAATCCCGGGCGGCTCCGGTGTAGGCTACAGGCACGAGGGCGGCCGCCGCGGGCGGCGCGGCCCCATCGACGACAGGGGAGGAAATTTCCATGAGCAGGCAGCTGGACCCGGAGCAGTTCGAGGACATCAAGGAGATGATGGTCTACGAAGTGGTGCTGTCGGAGGCCCTCGTGAACCTTCTGGACCGAAAGGGCATCGTGAAGAAGGCGGAGCTCCTGGAAGAGATCAAGAAGATCAAGTCGAAAACCATCGAAAAACAAAAATAACCCCAACCCGATCCCCCCATCGACCCATGCGTATGACGATGCGATGCGCTCTCGGGGTCTTGGCCCTCCTGGCGGCCGCGGCCCTCGCCTCCTGCCAATCCCTGCAGAAGCCGCCCCCCCCCGGCCCGCCGGAATTCACGGTCCGGGCGGCTCCCGGCGCGCCCGGCGTCCCGAGGGACACGGCCTCGGAATTCCTCGGCCGCGCACCCTTCCCGCCGGCATCGAAGGCCCTGATGCACGAGGGCCTGTGCTACGCCGAACCGTTCTTTCACGACCCGTCGGTCGATCCCGCCGGTCGGGACACGGACCGTTACAACGGCGTCGACACGGCGCATCTTTTCTTCAGCGCCGCCTCCGGCACGCCGGAGACGTGGCTCGCCATGCCCAACGGGCGGGACTCCGTGAAATGCGCCCAGAGCGCCTCGGAGACCCACGCGGTGACCCCGCACAGTATGATTCTCGGCAACGGGACGGCGACGGATGTCGGCATGCGGTACTTCTGGCAGTGCGCCTCGAACGTCCTGGCCCATGGGCCCCGGCAGTGTCCCGCCCCCGCGCCGGAGTTCGGCTGTCCCGAGGGATTCGACGGCACCCAGGACACGGTTTTCGCGAGGAACGCCTACGAGCGATGGGGCGGCATCCTCGGGCCGGGCATCCGGATGGTGTGCGGCTTTTCGACGGCCGCCTTCTGCCACCCCGAGGATGCCCGCAGGGTCTGGGACCTGTACGACCGGGCCTCGAACGGTTACGATGTCGCCGATGCGTTCATCGAGGGGTTCCGGCACGGGCGCACGGGGACGGTCCCACTGTGCATCACCCGGGGAGGAGCCGACGTGGGGCGCACGGCCCTTTTCGACGAAGGGTTCACCCTGTCGCCCGCTCCCTTCGTGAACACCCACTACCACGCCCAGTACCCCGCCGCTTTCCGATCGACGCGCCCGGCCGAACGTCCCCACGAAGCCGATGTGCCCCAGTGGGCGCCCATCTACAGCCTCAGGCCCATGCCGCTGCCGTCTGCGCTGAAGTCCCTTTCCTATGAAACGCTCGACGGCGCGCTCTACTCGAGGGACCTGCAGGGGGCCACGGGGTTTGCCGTGCGGGTCCAGCCGAAAAGCGGCACGGTGCACCTGCTCGGACAGACGCGATTCGACCGGGCCGATCGGCCCCTGCGGGAGGACGAATACCTCGAGCGGGCGGGCCGTTTCCTGCGGGAGATGGGGCTCGCCGAAGCCGGCGGCAAGCCGGAGGGGATCCGCATGGTGCTCGAGTCGGTGCCGGTCGTCAACCGGACGTACAACGTCGCGCGAGGCCAGAAAAGCGTGATCCTCCACTTCAGGCGCCAGGTCGACCTGGACGGCAAGAGCGTCCCTGTCCTCGGCGACGGCGGGCTCATCCGCATCGTCATGAACAACGACGGATCGATCGCCCGGGCGGCAAAGACCTGGAGGGAGATCGCCGGGGTGAGGAAGATCGCCCGCGTCAAGCCCTTCGACACCGCCTACCGGGAGGCGGAACACCAGCTCGTCGACCCGGGGCGATACCGCCTGGACGGCTGGGTCTGGGGATACAGGGAATACGGGGACGGCGAGCAGCAGGCCGATCTGAAGGTCGTGCACGTCTTCTACTTCGCCCCGAAGCTCGGGGGCGCCGACCCCGACGTCGCACCCCTGCGCATCGAGATCGCCGCCCACCTCGACGTGACCGAGGCGACGATCGACCGGTAGGGCGCGTGACGACGAGCCCCACGTTCGCTCAGAGTCATCGAGGAAAGAAACAGGCTCTGTAACCCTCCCCAACCCTCCTTTTGGCCGCCTTGCTCCGCTTCGCGGGGGGTCCGGTAAGGAAGGAACCAGACATGGTTGCGCACCCTGACGGGATGCGCCCCCGGTCAAAGGAGAGAGTCTAAAAGCTTTCCCCTTTGCAAAAGGGGGATCGACGGGGATTTTCTTCGATCGATTCGAGCTGTTTTAGGATGAGAGGAAGGGAAAAGGCGATGGAACCGGCCATGGGTGGGCCCCGCGCGATCGACGCCCTTGTGGAGCGGCTCCTCGAGGCGCTGGAGGCCTTCGCGTCCGCCCTGCGTCATTACTACCCGGGCATCGTACAGCAGCTGCGCGCGCAATTCGCGTCGCTCTCGGAAGCCCTGGGGAACGCGCGGCGCAACCTCGAGGCCGCATCGGTCGCACCGGACATGGAGGACGCCCGACGGACGCTTCTGGAGGCTTCGGCGCTGTGCCTCGACGCCCTGGCCCTGACGACGCATTCCGAGGCGCTCGAACCGTCGCTCGTCAACGTCCGTAAGGCCGGCCGTCGGATACACCGCGTCCTGGAGATGCTCCTGCCGCTCTGCCCGGTCCTCCCTGCCGTCAACCGGCACTTCCTCGAACCCGGGGCGCGCCCCCGCGTTTCCAAACGCCTCCCGGTCCCCGAGGCAGACCCTGCAACGGGCCTCGCTCATGTCGGTCTCGACGACGACCCCTACGCGCGGGGAAGCGTCTCGTTCTACGTCCCCGACACCGGGGACGGATCGGAGCCCCTCCCCCTCGTCGTCGCCCTGCACGGGGGCTTCGGCCACGGGCGCGATTTTCTCTGGACGTGGCTGAGGGAGGCTCGCAGCCGCCGCTTCGTCCTGGCCTGCCCGACGTCCCGGAACATCACGTGGTCGATCCTGGGGCCCGACGCCGACGCCGCGCTGCTGCAGAAGGTTCTCGCCGATGCGGCGGGCCGGTGGAACATCGACCGCAACCGCGTCCTGCTGACGGGGCTCTCCGACGGGGCCACCTATGCCCTCAAGCGCGCCCTCGACGTGGAGACGCCGTTTTCGCACTTTGCCGCGTTCTCGGGCATCCTGGCCCCCTTCGACCTGTCCCGCGCGAGAGGTCGCCGCATCTACTGGGTGCACGGAGCGAAGGACTGGATGTTCCCAGCCTGGCGGGCGAAGATGGGCGAGAAGGAACTCGCGGCAGCGGGCGCCGACATCACGCTCGAGGTCGTCCCCGACCTCTACCACGCCTACGCAAGGGAGAAAAACGGCACGGTCCTCGCCTGGTTCGACCCCCGGCTTGCCCTCACACCCGGCGGACCGTAGGCCCCCGTCCTTTGCCGCCTGTACGCACTCCCGGTGTTTTCCGCTCATCCCCCGACCTTTTCGGACCGGACGAGTGCCCCCATTCTCACTCCTGCACCGGGACGATGTCCGCCTTCCGGCTCTCCCGAAGCCGCATAAGCGACAGCAGCGCAAGGGCCGCCACGACAAGCGCGATGCCCCACCCCTCCCAGAAGCCGATCGGCTCGCCCAGCTGCAGGCGCGAGCCCGTCATGCCCACAACGGGCACGGCAAGCGTCCCGAGGCCGGCCAGCCCCGCCGGCAGGCGGTCGATGACGTAGGTCCACAGCAGAAAGGCCACCCCGCAGACGAGCACGGAGTTGTAGACGATGGAGCCGATGAAGTAGGGCGACCAGTCGATGGGCGGTGAAGGCACCAGGAAGGCGACGGGGATAAGCGGCAGGGTCCCGAAGATGAGCTGCCAGGTGGTGACGCGGATCAGGTCGAGCTTGAGGTAGCGCCGTCCCAGGACTTTCAGGATCACGGCGCCGGCGGCCCAGCACACCCCGGAGATGACGGCGAGCATCTTGCTCTGGGCCGTGCCCCCGAGGGACCAGGGCTCGAGGATGCAGACCAGCCCGCAGAAGGCCATCGCGATGGGGACCCACAGGGCGCCCCGCACCTTCTCGTCCAGGACGAGCCAGGCCAGCAGCAGGATCCAGAACGGCATGGTGTAGACGAGGATCGAGGTCTTCCCGGCCCCGCCGGTCACCAGGGCCCACACGATCAGGCCCGTCCCGAGGGAGGTCTGGGTGAGCCCGAGGACGGCGGTCCAGGCGGGAAAGGGCGGCCGCAGGGGCTCCCGCTTCCAGGCCATGAAGGCAAAGAGGAACACGCTGCCCAGGGCCATCCGCAGGGCGTTGAAGTCGAAGGGCCCCGCGTAGCGAAGCGACTCCTTCATGACGACCCAGTTGTAGCCCCAGATCAGGGAGATGAAGACGAGGGCCGTGATCGGGCCGGCGGCGGAATTCCCCTTGTTCGGCATCATCCCGCGACCGACCTCACTCTTCGCCCTTCTTCAGTTTGAGAAGCGCCAGGATGGATTCCTTGATGTCGCGGGCAAGGCCCGTGAGCCCCGAGAACGCCCCTCCCACTCTGTCCTTCGAGGCAACCCACAGGCCCCGGGAGATCCGCGCCGTGCCGCTCTTGACGATCGCACCCAGGAGCCCGGCCGCCTCGGCCGTGGCCGTGCGGCGCATCGACCGGCGGTCGGCGGCCACGAGGCTGCCGCACCATCGCCGGGCGACGATCCCGACACGGAGCGTGAGGAAGGCGTTGGCGGCCCCGGTGAGGATCGAGGTGACGACGATGGAGGCCGCGGCCTGCATGCCCGGCACGGAGAGGCTGACGGCGCCGAGGGCCGACGAGAGGATGGGCTCGATCTGCTCGCTGATTTCCGCCTCGTCGAGTTCCCCCGCCACGAAGGCCGTGGCGGCCACGTTGGCGTACAGGTGGATGAGTTCCCGCAGCGCCGGCCGCTGGGAGTAAACGGAGGCGATGCGCCAGACCATGCGGAAGTGGGCCGTCAGCACGAAGATCGTGTCGAGCCGCCCGCTCTGGGAGATGGCGGTGCTGACGAAGACGGCAGCGGCGCTGTCCCGGATGATCCCGTCGCACTCCCGGCCGAGCGCGGCCAGGGCATTCTCGATCCCGGCGCGGTCCGAAAGGTCGTAGCCCTTCAACCGCGGGTTGGCGGCCAGTCGTCTGCGCAGGGCGTCGAGGTAGCGCGAGAATTCCGGCTCCGCCTCTGTTGCGGGCGGCACGAGGGGCTTGGGAAGCCGCAGGAAGAAGGCCGCGGCAGAGAGGATCAGCGCGGCGTAGAGGCCGAGCAGGAACCACAGCACGGCGGTCCCGAAGGCCGGGCTCACCCGGTCGGCAAGCGCCACCAGCTGCGCCGTCTGGTTTACGACGAAGAGAACGAAGAAGAAAAGGATGACGCCGCTTACCACGAGCGCCGCGTTCTTGACCGTGTTGTACATGCCCACAAACCCCATTGTCAGTCTTCTGCCTGGTGCATTGGTACGGGTCTCCCCTGTACCTGGACCCTGCTTATTCATAGCCCAGTTCGGCCAATTCCTCCTCCGTCATCCCGATGAAGTGGGCCACCTCGTGGACCACGGTGATCTCGATCTCCTCCTCGAGCTCGTCCATCGTTTCGCACATCTCTTCGAGGGGCTCCTGGAAGATCTGGATCGTGTCCGGGTATTGCACCATGTCGAAATGGGAGCGCTCCATCAGGGAGGCGCCTGTGTAGACTCCCAGGAGGGGCTCGTCGGGCGGCAGGCCCATCTCCTCGAGCAGCTCCGGCGAGGGCCACTTCTGGACGGAGATGACTATGTTGTCCAGGTGCCTGCGGATCTGCGGCGGGATACGGCGGATCGCCCGCTGGACGGCCCGGTCGAACTCCCTGGCGCTGAGCTTCCTCACGGCCCCTGCACCTCCGCCAGGAAGGCCTCGAGCGTCATCACCCGCAGCAGGGGGTACAGCGGGTTCTTGCGGTAGATCTCGAGGCAGCTGGCGTGCATCTCGCGGCTGAAGCTCGCGCAGCAGTCCTCGAGGATCACCACGCGGAAGTCGTTCGACAGCGCATCGAAGGCCGACGACAGCACGCACCAGTGGGTGGCGATGCCGCAGAGCGCCACCGTGTCGGCCCCGTGGAGCCGCAGGGTGTGGTCGATGTCCGTCTTGTAGAAGGCGCTGAAGCGGCGCTTGGGCGAGTAGTAATCCGTTTCGGCCTGCGTGAGCAGATCCGTCACCTCGGCCCCCTTCGTCCCCCGGATGGAGTGGTTCTTCATCTTGCCCTGGAAGATGAAATCGCCGGGCACGAAGCTGTCCATGGAGAAGATCACCGGCAGGGATCGCTCGCGGGCGAACCCGGTGAGGCGGTTGACGGCGGGCACGATCTCGCGGCCCAGCTCCTTGATGGGCATGGGGTGGGCCCCCTCTAGGGTATCTTTGAGCATGTCGACGATCACAACGGCAGGTTTCATGCGATATCCTTTCAATCGGTAATGTCGAGCAGGATGAGGCCCACCTGCCGCCCGAGGGCGGGAACGCCCCTCGTGACCGCGTCCCAGAGGCCGTCGCCGGAGGCCTCGGCCATGCCGGGCCAGGCGTCCCAGTCGATCGCCGGATAGCGCCGGCGGATTTTTCCGGAAAGATTCTGGACGGACCGCCCGATCGACGCGAGGTCGTCGCCCGCGGCCGCAACCCGGGCCCGGTCCCCCAGAAAGTCCTCGCGGCCAAGCCCTCGCGACCTTTTCTCGATACGCTCCACCGCCTTCAGGATCTCGGCGATGTGGCGCTTGTACTCGACGGTCTTCATCGGGACCCCCTGCAGGTGTTCCGGCAGTAATCTATCAAAACGCCTGCGTTTAATCACGAAAAAACGGGGAGGCCTTCCGCGCAGGATTCAACTTCGTACCGTTTCCTGCCGATAAGAAGAGAGTAACGAGGAGGCAGAGACATGCGCGAGACCCTGACCGAGGCCGAGATCCACCGGCTGGGTGTGCACATCATCCGCGAGGAGCTGCTACAGGAGGGCTGGATCATCCTGGAGTTGAACGTCAACCCCAAGGTGAATCCCCAGATCGTCGCCCGGAGAAACGGCACCCTGGGGCACGTGCTTGTCCGGACGGCCCGGCACCCCAACCGGGGAGCCGTGGAAAACGACGATGTCGTGCGGTCGTGCGTGGAGCACGCCTCCCGGCACAATGCGCGCTGTTTCTTTGCCGGCCTGCGGGTCAGCCACGCCGAATCGGCCCGGCTCCGCGACGAAAGGGCCATGGCGGTGCCGTTCAAGGGAGAGGGGGTCCTCGTCGCATTCACGGGGCTGGAGGAGCTGAGGCCGGAGGGGGTTGCGGCCGTTTAAAACGTCATCGCGAGCCGAGTCCCTCTGGTTCCCTCGCCCTTGACGGGAGAGGGTCAGGGTGAGGGTGGATTATGCGAGGCGTGGCGATCCACGTTTGAGATCTTTGTGGCCATGACGAAGATTGCGTCTCGCCAATCGGAAGGACGGCTTTCTCCATAGCTACATCCAACGAACACAAACCTGGCCGGGACCTGAACCCATCACGCACCTCCGTTGTTCTCAAGCAGGTTCCGGCCTTTTTTCGTCTCCACCGCTGCCGCCGCCGTGACTAGGCCACGTGCAGGATGCCCGCGTAGACGATGTCGCCCGTAGTCTTCGAAATGCCGATGAACATCGTTCCGCCGTCGACGACCAGGAAGGGATCAAGGCCGCACTCGACGACCCAGCAGCCCTTCAGCGCCGCCGCCAGTTGTTCGTTTGCGGCGAAGTACGCTTCGAAACCCTCGGGGATTCCGTCGGCAACGCCGCTGATGGAGAAGGCCCCCTTGTCTGCCAGATAGGCCCAAGCGATCTGCTCGGCGTCCCGGCGGGTGACGGCGGGGGCTTTCTTTTTCCGCGCCGTCCCGGTCTTTTTCACTGGCCCTTTCGCCGTCCTCTTTTTTTTCGTTTCCGCCATGGTCAAACACCGTCCGAATGAGTGCTCAAAACAGCGGTGCCCCTCGCTGCGAGGGGCACCGGATGATCGATGCTAAAGGAAGGGGATGCCCTTACACCCCTGCCCTCTCCCGCAGATGGGAGAGGGTGTTTCTTCAATCGATAACCCTATCCACAGACGGGGTCCGTGGCTCGCAAGGACGCGCAGTCCCTACTTGTGCAGGATCCGGTAGTCCACCACGGAGACCCCCTTCTCGAAGACGATGACCGGGTTGAGGTCGATCTGGTCGAAGCCCGGGTAGTCCTCGGCGATCTTCGCCAGTTTCCGCATCACGTCGACGAGGGCCGCGATGTCCTTCGGGGCCCTTCCTCGGGCGCCAGCCAGGATCGGGTGGCCCTTGATCCCCGCGACCATTCTCTCGAACTCGCCGGGGGAAGCAGGGAGCAGGCAGAACTGCACGTCCCTGTAGATCTCCGTGAAGATCCCGCCGAGGCCGAACATCATCGTCGCCCCGTACTGCGGGTCGCGCAGCACGCCGAGGATGACCTCGACGCCGCCGGGCTTCGCCATGGGCGAAACGGTGACCCCCTCGATCCGGGCGCCTGCCGCCTTTTTTCGGAGCGCCGCCATCATCGCCTCCCAGGCCTTCCTGACGCCTGCGGGCTCGACGCCCAGCACAACGCCCCCCACATCCGATTTGTGAGAGATGTCGGGCGAGACGACCTTGAGGGCCACGGGCCGTGCAAACCGTCCGGCGTATCTGGCAGCCACGGCCGCGCTTTTCGCGGGCGCCGCCGTTACGGCCGGGATCCGGTATGAGCGAAGCAGGCGCACCGCCGCCGGGGCGGGCATGAGCCTGAGACTCGGCCCCTCGTCGTCCGCCTTCTTGTGTGCCTCGGCGGCTTTGGGTGTCATCTCCTCGTGCGCAAAGAACTGGGCTAGGGCCCGCACGCCCCGCTCGGGCGTGGGGTAGACGGGGATTCCCTTCTCGTGCATCTTGAGGGCCTCCTCGCGCTCCACCTCGGCGCCGCCGCAGTAGACGACGAGTTCGCCCTTGCCCGTCACGATGTCCGACGCGCCGTGGACGGGGTCGCCGAAGACGACGACGCTCGTGTCGTAGTCGGACTTCGCCTCGGCAATCGACCTCGAGTAGAGGGTCGGGTCGGTGATGGCATCGCCCGTGAGGTCGATGGGGTTCGTGAGGCCGCAGTGCGCCGGAAGAAACGCCCGGAGCCTGGCCTTGAGCTCCTCCGACGGGAAGGGGACCTCGAGACCGTACTTCTCCGCCTCGTCGATGCCGAGGATCGCTGCGCCGCCCGAACTCGAGATGAACAGGAGCCGCTTCCCTGTCGGGCGGTCCAGGTAAGCCAGGGCCTTGGCGAAGTCGTAGAGCTCTTCCAGGTTGTCGGCCCGGCAGACGCCGTATTTCTTGAAAATGGCCTGGTAGATCTCGTCGCTTCCGGCCAGCGACTTCGTGTGACTCTCGGCCGCCACGCGGCCCCTGGCCGTGCGCCCGGATTTGAGCATCACGACGGGTTTGGAGGCATGCGACAGCGCATCGAGGAACGCCTTGGGACGCTTCACGCCCTCGATGTAACAGGCGATGACCTTCGTGTTGGGATCGTCGTTGAAGTAGTTGATGCAGTCCGACTCGTCCACGTCGGCCCGGTTGCCGAGGCTGACGAAGCCGCTGAAGCCCAGGTGCTCGACGCTCGCCCAGTCGATGAGCGCCGCGCCGACGGTGCCGCTCTGGGAGACAAAGGCGATGCGGCCCCTCGTGGTGATGAGCGGCCAGGAGGCGCAGAGGCTGCTGTAGGGGATGTTCACCCCCTGGCAGTTGGGCCCGATGAGGCGCACGCCGTGCTCCCGGCCCGCCTTCGCAAGCTGGGCCTGGAGTTTTTCGCCGTCCTCGCCCGCCTCGGCAAACCCCCCGGTGATGACCACGGCGGATTTCACGCCGGCCCTGCCGCACTCTTCGATGGCCCCCACGACCATCCGGGCGGGGATGACGACGACGGCCATGTCCGCGGGCGTCGGGGTCGCGCCGATCGACGGGTAGGCCTTGAGCCCCAGGATCTCGTCGGCCTTGGGGTTGACGGGATAGATGGGTCCCGCAAAGCCGGCCTGGATCAGGTTGTATAGGATGTCGTAGCTGAGCTTTCCGGGAGTGCTCGAGGCGCCGATGAGGGCCACGCTCGCCGGCTTGAAGATGGCATCCAGCGGACGGATCGATTCCATAGGTCCTCCTTTGTCGTGCGGTTGCGGTGAAGAAACGGTGGGTCCCCCTGACAGAACGGCTGAATCCTACCACAGAGCCCCTGCATTTTCTATGGGGAAGTCGGCCGAGACCGTCGATGGGGCGCTCGGCGCCAGCCGGAGCGGGAACCCCCCGATCCGGCTTCATTTTTTGCTCAAGGCGGGCCTGCCTGCAGCCGATAGAGAGTATCGGGCGACCAATGCGACTGATCCCGGGGGATTTTTTACGCCGAATTTCGGCACGGCAGGCTCCATGGACCCGCAGAACGACTTTGCAAAATACGTCCTAGACCCCGACGAGCTGCTCGAGAAGAAGAAGGAGCTTCTGCGCCTCGGCGCCACCCGGGACCAGATCGTCAAGGCCCTCAAGTCGGCCATCCTGAAGCCGCAGCAGCGCGAGCAGTTCAGAAAGGCCCTCCCCCTGTACGAGGCCAGGATCCGGACGCTGCGCGACCGGATCCTGGCCAACGACCTCCTCGGCAACCTCGACCCCGACGACATCCGAATCCCCAGCCACTACCAGGACCGGAAGCGTTGAGGCGTTACGCCTCAACGACTCATCCCAAACGAGGGGAAGAAGGTGAGAGGGTGAGAAGGTCGGATACGCTGAGGATTCCGTGCGCGTTTTCTGCTTCGCCCAATTTCTTACCTTCTTACCTCCTTACCTTCAAACCCTCTTTCCCTCTGTTTTGAAGGGCGCCCCCGCCCGGCAAGGCTCACTCGCCTTTCCCCTTGCGAATTGCCCCTCTGTTGGATATAGAATCTGTGGGGGACTCCATCTTTTCTAGGAGGGGCTGTCCATGAGGCATCGCACCGCGGGAAAGATCGCAGACAATCTCTGGTACCTCGGCCGCGAGGAGTCGGGGGTCTATTGGCTGGTGGGAAAGAACGGGGCCATCCTGATCAACGGGGGGCTTGCGCACATCCTGCCGGAGGTGCAAAAGCAGATGAAGGACTTCGGGCTCGACCCGGCAGCGCTCGCGAAAATCCTCATCCTGCACTCCCACTTCGACCACATCGGGGTCATCCCCTGGTTCAAGCGCAACTGGCCGGCCATCGAGGTCTGCGGGTCGGCGGAGACGTGGCGGATTCTCCAGATGCAGAAGGCCATCGACATCGCCAACCAGTTCAGCCGGATCGTGGCGGACAAGATGGGCCTCGGCGCGGCCCTGCAGGACGTCGACTTCGCCTGGCGCGACGACATCGCGGGGACCACCGTGGGCGACGGGGACCGGATCGACCTGGGTGCAACCGCCCTGGACATCCTCTTGACGCCCGGCCACACGAACTGCTCCATCACGGCCTACGAGCCCTCCCTGAAGGCCCTCTTCGCCTCCGACGGCGGCGGGATCCCCTACCGGGAGGGCTCCTTCGCCTCGGCCAACACCAACTTCACCCAGTATCTCGAGAGCCTCGAGAAGATGAAACCCCTGGCCGTGGAGTTCCTCTGCGCCGACCACTACGGCTACGTCACGGGCGAGGACGCCCGGGGGTTCGTCGACCTGACCCTGCGCGAGGGCCGGAAGCTGCGCGCCATGATGGAGGGGATCCTCCGGGAAAAGGGCAGCGTCGACGAGGCCGCGAAGGCCATGAACGTCCTCTTCTACAAGGAGTGCCCGGACTACTTCATCGCCCCCGACATTCTCGAGGGCGTCTTCCGTCAGATGATGAAGTTCCTCGAGAAGAACCCGAGCGCCTGACCCGTTCACCCGCCCGTCGAAAGGGGCTGCCGCGCAGGCAGCCCCTTTTTTTCACCCCGCCGAACCAAAGGCTTGAAAAGGGCGCCGCACACTGGCATACTCGCGCCGAGCGACCGTCATGCCGGGAGGGGGGACATGAACCGACATCTGCTGCTTGCCTGTTTTCTGCTTGTCGCGCTCTGCGGGGCGCCGGTCTGCCCCGTGCCGGCAGCCGCGGCCCCCGATCTCGAGGAATGCGCGAAAATCGACGACGACGCGGCACGGCTCCGGTGCTTCGACGAGATGGCGGGGCGAAAGCCGAAAGCCCCCCCCGCGACGGCGGCGCCCCCGCAGACCGCGCAAGCGCGGCGCGAGGAGCCGAGCTTTATGTCCAAGCGCTGGCAGCTCGACGAGGAGAGCCGCCGGAAGCGCTTCGCCATCATGTCCCACCGGCAGAACTACATCCTGCCCTACACGTACAACTTCCACCAGGAAAAGGATACCTACGAGACGGTCAACCCGAACGTGCAGATCCAGGACGCCGAAATCAAATTCCAGATCAGCTTCAAGATGAAGCTCTGGGAGGACATGTTCGGGATGCCCCTCGACCTCTGGGCCGCCTACACCCAGCTCTCCCTCTGGCAGTTCTACAGCACGGATTATTCCTCGCCCTTCCGGGAGACGAATTACGAGCCGGAGCTCCTCCTCAACTACCGGACCAACACGGACATCCTCGGCCTGATGAGAAGCCGCTTCATCCAGGTCGGCCTCAATCACCAGTCCAACGGACGGGCGGAGCCCCTTTCGAGGAGCTGGAACCGAATCGTGGCCAATTTCGGCTTCGAGCGCGATGTCTTCAACGCCCAGCTCAAGACCTGGATCCGCATCCCCGAAAGCGCCGACGAGGACGACAACCGGGACATCTCGGCCTACCTGGGCTACGGGGAGCTGTGGATGGGCACCGTCTGGAAAGACTTTCATCTGGCGCTCATGCTCCGCAACAACCTGCGGTTCGACGACAACCGCGGCGCCATGCAGTTCGAGCTGAGCTTCCCGCTGATCGAGCACCTGAACGGCTATGTCCAGTACTTCCTGGGGTACGGCGAGACCCTGATCGACTACAACCACTACACGAACCGCATCGGCGTGGGTGTGATGGTGAAGGACTGGTAGGAGGGCCGCGGCATGCACGGAACGACACGGCGGCTCGCCCGCCTCTGCCTGACGGCCGCCATCGGACTTCTGGTGCTCGTGCCCGCCGCGGCCGCCGGGGATGTCGATTTTGCGGCCCTCGAACGAGGCATCGTCGAGGAGGTCAACCGGGCCCGGACGAACCCGGCGGCCTATGCCGCCTGGCTGAAAGGCCAGCGGCCCCACTACCGGGGCACACAGCTCAGGCGGCCGGGGGAGACGCCCATCCGGACGAAGGAAGGGCTTGCGGCCGTGGACGAGGCGATCCGATGGCTCGGGCAGCAGAGGCCCGTCGGCGCCCTGCGCCTATCGCGCGGGCTCTCCCTGGCAGCCCGCGACCTCGCGGCGCCCCAGGGGGCCTCGGGCGGCTTCGGCCACACGGGGCCCGACGGCAGTTCGCCGTCCGATCGAATCGAGCGGCACGGCCGATGGGAGTCCATGATCGGGGAAAACGTGGCCTACGGCCAGAGGACGGCGCGGGACGTGGTGGCGGCCTTCATCGTCGACGACGGCGTGCCCGGCCGCGGGCACCGGAAGAACCTCTTCAACCCGTCCTACCGCGTCATGGGCACGGACTGCGCGCCCCATGCCGTCTACGGCACCACCTGCGCCGTCACCTTCGCTGCGGGCTTTCACGAAAAAGCGGCCCCCTGATCGGGACCGCCCCGACGGCCGGCCCGCCCGCCCCCCCCTCACCCCCCGCCCTGCGCGCGGCTGCCGTAGTGCTTCAGCGGCAGGACCAGCACGAAAAAGGGCACCAGGTACATCGCCGCCGTCATCGTCTCCCGGGGCCCGAAGAACTGCGCCGAGAAGACGATCATGAGGACGTTGTTCATGTGGGCGAACATGACGGCGCCCGCGAGGCGGTCCTCCACGGCGCTGCGGCGGAAAAACAGGATGCCCGCGACGGCGTAGACCGCCGCCAGGGCCATGTCGACGGCCAGCGCCTCCACGATCAACCCGGGGTCGTTGTAGAAGATGTCGGCGTACTTTGAGAAGACGCCGAGCGTGATGCAGGCGAACATGACGAGGTTCACCGGGAAAGCGCGGCGGTTGGCGGCCTCGAGCAGGCCGGGCGCCATCCGCCGCAGGGCCTGCACGGCGGCGATGGGGACGAAGATCGCAAGCGCCAGCACGCGGAGCATGCTCCAGAAGGACAGGTCCACGTCCGCCGCCAGGACGATCTCGACGACGGCGGGCAGGCTGAAGGGCACGAGGATCGACGTGAGGACGGTCACGACGAGGACCCGGGCGCTGTTGCCCCCCACGAGGGTCGACATGAAGGGCGCCACGACGCCCGTGGAGACGGCCGTCAGCAGGAGCGCCGAGAGGGCGTAGGCGGGCATGACGAGAAGGAACAGCCCGTAGAGGGCAAGCGGCAGGACGAACAGCTTCAGCGCGACGAAGGACAGCAGCGGCAGGCTCGCCCGGCGCAGGGCCTCCCAGACCGCCTCGAGCCGGATGGAGAGGAAGCTCATGAAGAACAGGACCATGAGGCACGCGAGCGGATAGGGCTGCAGGAAGGCGAAGACCCGCGGGCAGCAGATGCCGGCGGCCATCGACGAGAACACGACGGCCAGCAGGAGGATGTCCCTCGGACGGAACGGAAGCTCCATGGCGGGGCGCCTACCCCTCGTCCGGTGGCCGGCGACGGACGATCTGGTTGCCGATGACGGTGAAGACCGTCTCGCCCCTCTGGTTAAGGGCGGAGTAGCGGATGCGCACGATGCCCCGGTCGCCGGACTTCGACAGCCTCACTTCCAGAACCTCGCCCGCGGCCCGTAGCGTGTCGCCGGGACGCACGGGCTTGAGCCACCTGAGCTCGTCGAACCCGGGCGAGCCCAGGCTGTTTTCCGCGTTGAGGGCGCCCGTCATGAGGAACAGGCGGAAGGTCAGGGCGATCGTGTGGATCCCGCTCGCGATGAGCCCCCCGTAAGGGGTGGCCTTCGCCGCCTCGACATCGACGTGGAAGACCTGCGGGTCGAAGTGCATGGCGAAGTCGATGATCTGGCCCTCCGTCACCGTCATCCCCGGCGACTTGAAACGGTCGCCGACCTTGAAATCGTCAAAGTAGCGCGTGCCCATGAGCGGCTCCTCCTTTTCTTTTATACCATCCCGCCCGACTTCAAATCCACGCTTTCTTTGAACGGCGGACGCTCCGCTCGCGCCGGCGGCCGGCGGCGGCCGGGCCGCGAATTGACAATCTCCGCGGACCCCACTATAGTTGCTACCAATACAGGCAGAAAGGAGCCGCCATGAAGACCCTGAAGACCGTATCGGCGCTCGCGCTGGTTGTCGCACTGCTGGCCATGCCGGGGTTGTCGGGCTGTGCAAACCACGCGCGGAACGAGGCGGGGGCGCTCCTCGCCCAGGACTTCCGGAAGATGGACAACGACGAGCTGCTGCTCTACTATTACCGCCTGACCGAGGAGATCGACAGGCGCGAGCGCTCGGGGCCCGCATCGTCGGTGGGCATCGGCATCGGCGGCGGAAGCTGGGGGTGGGGAAGCGGAGGCGGCAGCGGCGTGGGCGTAGGCGTCTCCACGTCGGCCCCCGTCGGCGGGGGGGGCGGGTCCGACGAGCTGAGAAATCGCCGTGCCGAGGTTCGCGCGGAGATGCAGCGCCGGAATATGAAGCTGCCCTGAGCATGGGTCCAGGGTTCAGGGTACAGAGTACAGGAAATAAGAAGAGGGAAGATCGCTCTGCGTTTGTCCCTCTTTTTCATTCCTGCCCGAGCTCCCGACCCTGTGCTTCGCACAGGCACCCTTCTTGCAACCTTTCATTGAAAACCGGTCATTGCACAAGGGCATGGGCGATAATGCAATCCGGCGAGATTGCCTCGCCATGCCCGCAATGACGACCCCCGGTGACCATATCGACGCCTCCAAAATCAAAAAAGAACCCAAAATCAAGATCTTCCGAATCAAAAGCCCCCCGCAGCCTGGCTGCCATCCTCGGGGAGAACCGCGCAATCAAGGCCTGGCTCCGTCCCGGGAGGGGCGTCCGCGCCGAGGCGTTCGTGATCCTGGCAGAGGGGCTTTCGCCGGAAGACAGGGAATTTCTTGCCGGCGCGGCCGACCTCGTCGTCGACCCCGCAGACGACCTGCCCGCCCGACTCGCCCAGTTCGCCCGCGAGAACCGGCAGCTCAAATCGCTCAGCCTCAGCGACGATCTCACCGGCCTCTACAACAAGCGGTTCTTCACCATCCAGCTCGAGATCGAAATGGCCCGCTCCCGAAGGACAGGCCAGCCCTGCTGCCTCATGATGATCGATTTCGACAACTTCAAGGACATCAACGACCGGCTCGGCCACGACGAGGGCGACCGCTTTCTCACCCAGATGGGGGGGCTGATCCGCGAGAAGCTGCGCCCCACGGACTTCGTCTGCCGCTACGGCGGCGACGAGTTCGCGGTCATCATGCCCGCCACGTCCCTGCTGGACGGGATCGGCATCGCCAGGCGCCTCCGGGAGTTTACCGCTCGCTTCACCTGGAAGATGGCCGTGCGGGTCTCGGCGAGCTTCGGGCTGGCCGCCTTCGAACCGTCCAGCCCCGCCGATGCTGAAGAATTCTTCAAACAAGCCGATAGTGAATTGTATCGGGCCAAGAAGACCGGCAAGAACCGCATCTGCCACCCCGCACAGGCTTCGGCGCAGGCCCGGCAGCGGCAGTCGGTGGACCGGGAAGAGCGGGAAGCGCTGTTCGGCCTCGATACGGCCGCCCACATAAAATAGAAGGTAAGAGGGTGAGAGGGTAAGTAGGTTGGAGAACCGGAGACGGATGCCAGGCGGAAAGCAAATCCAACCTTCTCACCTTCTCACCTTCTCACCCTCGGATTTGAGCCGCGGGGACATCGCCTTTTGAGGACCCACGAAAGAATGACAGAGAACCCCAACAAGAACGCCATTGTGGCCACCGTCACCAGCGGCAAAGGCGGCGTCGGCAAGACCTTCGTCACGGTGAACCTCGCCGCATCCCTGGCCGCCCGCGGACGGAGGGTGCTCGTGGTCGACTGCGACCTGGGCCTCGCCAACGTGGACATCATGCTGGGCCTCCATCCCCGGCTGACCCTCAAGGACATCCTCTTCGGCAGCGCCGCGCCGGAAGAGGTCATCCTCCCGACGAAGGCGGGGTTCGACCTCCTGCCGGCCTGCTCCGGCGTGCGGGAGATGGCCCAGTTGCTGTTCGAAAAGATCCACATCGTCAAGAGCATGCTTTCTGCCCTGGAGGGCTACGACGTCATGCTACTCGACACGGGGGCGGGGATTGCCGAGACGGTCCTCCAGTTCAACCTCCTGGCACCCCGGAATATCGTCGTCCTGAACCGCGAACTCACGTCGATCACGGACTCCTACGCCATGATGAAAGTCATGAATCAGGTCTTCGGGCGCGACGCCTTCAGCCTCGTCGTCAACGCCGTGGCCGACGACCGGGAGGGCGAAAAGATCTTCCGCCACGTCGACGGCATCTGCCGCCGCTTCCTCGGCTTCGCCACGGACTACCTGGGACCCATTTACCGGGACGAGGCGGTGCCGAAATCCATCCTGCGCCAGAAGCCGCTTGTTCTTGCCGACAGGGGCTCGAAAACGGCGGCCTGTTTCGAACACCTTGCCGGGGTCGTGAGCCGCTGGGGGCGTCCGTCCTCCCGGGTTCTGACGGGCGCGCATCCGGAACCGGTTGCCCGGGGAACGCTGCACTGAGAACCTCGCGACGCGGGCAACAAGGCGTCCCCCCCCCCCCCCCCTCGCGGGGGGGGT
>Ga0228535_1001329_pt1 | contig 39642 bp, 34 predicted proteins | sample SJ1metagenome_FD_168457 | JGI IMG/M metagenome (GOLD analysis project Ga0228535, IMG submission 168457) | Enriched culture of PCE-dechlorinating microbial communities from Ithaca, New York, USA - SJ1 | ecosystem: Engineered > Modeled > Simulated communities (microbial... > Unclassified | place... | reverse complement strand
GGATGGCCAGCATCCTTTTTGCAAGCTCCGCACCGGTCATGTTCGGCATGGTCATGTCTGTGATAACAAGGTCGAAGTCGCCGTGTCTCGCCCGAAATAACTCCAGGGCCTCGATACTGCTCGTCCTCGTTGTGACCTGGTATCCGAGATGACGAAGCATCCGTTCGCCAAGGTCCACTAGCATCGCTTCATCATCAACAAAAAGAACGTGCTCATGGCGGCCATGAATCTCCGCCACAGTACTTTTGTCCGATTCTGTTTTCAGAGATTCAACCATGGGTAGATAGACATTAATCGTTGTTCCTTGTCCAGGTTCACTAGCAACATCGATGGCACCGCCATAGCTTTTAACGATCCCATACACCACAGACATGCCCAACCCCGTTCCTTCACCCGTCTGCTTCGTAGTAAAGAAGGGTTCGAAGATCCGGTCCATGATGGCGGGATCGATGCCGTGACCTGTGTCCTGAACTGTTAGTTTCGCATAAGCACCCGCACTCAATCCCTGGCCCCCGGAGGTGCGAACAGACCCGATCCGTTCATGGGATAATGCGACTTTCAGAATCCCTCCTGTCTCTCTCATGGCATGGGCCGCATTGGTACTCAGGTTCATCAGGATTTGATGGATTTGGGTCGGATCGGCGATCACAATCGAGGGTTTTGTTTCTATTGACTGATGAATCTCAACGGTGGAGGGAAGGGAGGATCGCAGGAGTTTGAGACCTTCTTTGATGACCAGATTGATTTGGACAGGTAGCTTTTCCATCTCCCGTTTGCGGCTGAAGGTGAGGATTTGGTTAACAAGGTCTTTTGCCCTCTCGCAGGCCTTAAGGACCTGGGCCAGACAGTCATTCCTATGTTCACGGTCTTCCTCGCTTTTCGCAAGCTCCGAATAGCCGATCATTGCAGTGAGGATATTGTTGAAATCATGGGCGATACCGCCTGCCAGCGTTCCGATGGCCTCCATCTTCTGGGCTTGGTGGAGCTGCGACTCGAGCTTCTTATGCTTTTCCTCTGCTTGCTTGCGCTCGGTAATATCAATATTGGTTCCCTCAAAATACAATATACGACCCTCAACATCACGGACGGTATGGACATTCATCATTATCCAAAATTTGCTCCCGTCCTTGCGGTACCTCTCAACCTCAACACCTTCTATTTTGTCCTTTTCTTGAAGTCTTTGTACAAGGTATTCTCGCTCCTTCGGGTTTACATAGGTCTGCCGACCGATATCCGTGATGGCGTCGATCATGTCCTGGGGTGAGGAATACCCAAACATATGGGCAAACGCCGGATTTACATGAAGGTATTTCCCCCCCACCGTTGCCTGATCGATTCCTTCAATGGCATTTTCAAAGATCTGCCGGTACTTCTCTTCACTTTCCTTGAGTTTTAACTCTGCCTGTTTCTGCTCTGTGATATCGTGTTGAAGCGAGAGGGCAACATCCATGCCTTCAAGGTTTATGACCGCAGCGGACCAAAGAGCTATCATTAGATCGCCCGTCGCCATGTGGCGGTAGATGAGGGCATTTCTGACGAATCCCTTTTCCCGAAGTTCTCCGACCAGTCTGTTCCTTTCCTGGGGATTCTCCCAGAGACCCAGCTCGCCGGTTGTTTTCCCTATCATCTCCTCTCGCTTGTATCCATACACTTCGGCGAGTCTATCGTTTACATCGATGATGCAACCCTCATCAATAGTGGAAAGCATCATGGGGACCGGATTGGCATGAAAGGCCTTCGAGAATCTTTCCTCACTCTGCTCAAGCTTTTCCTCGACCTTTCTGCGCTCTGTAATGTCGCGAATGGACTCAATAGCCCCCACAACGTTTCCCTTTGAGTCTTTCAGAGTACTTGCCATTCCAAGAAGATAAACTTCGCCTCCTCTCAGTGCAGGCATATAGGCTTCGCCAATCAGGACGTTCTCTTTCTTTTTGATATCAACGTATTTCTTTTCTGTTGCTCCATGCGTATGCAAGACGAGGTCGACAAGGATGGGACGCCGCTCGCCATAAAAGGGAATGGCATACTCGTAATTTCCTCTGCCGAGCATATTTTCCGACTTGACACCCGTCATCTCCTCGATTGCCTTGTTCCAAGCAATCACCTTCCCTTCCCCATCGATGACTAAGGTCGCATCTGGGAGAAAATCAATAATGGCTGCAAGCCGCCGCTCAGATTCTCTGAGGGCATCCTCAACCCGCATGCGGTAGGTCAAATCTTCGAAAAATGACACAATGGCAGGACCATCGGTCAGTTGAATTTCTACGGTCTGAGCACGAACAGGAAATTCAGTGCCGTCTTTCCGGATACCGACCACTTCGTAGATCCCCGGAACGGGTTCACCCCGGTTGCGCTTTGCGATAATCTCGGCGATGTAGGCGCGGGAAGCTGGTGCCACGCCGTCCAGTTGAGGTCGCCCGACGATTTCTGATTGATCGTCATAACCGAAAATGCGCACACAGGAGTTATTCACATACAGTGTCATACCGTTACGGGCAATAGCTATCCCATACGGGTTTTTGTCGAATAATGTGCGGAAACGGGCTTCACTTTCACGAAGAGCATCCTGTGCTCGTCTGCGTTCGCCGATGTTCCTGCTCACGCCCATGATCCCCACGGGCTTGCCCTGCGGGTCACGAAGAAACCTCGCCGTCATTTCCTGATGGATGGTCGATCCGTTCTTGCAGTATTCCTCGGTTTCGATGGTTCGTGCATGGGTCGGACCGTTACCCGGTGTGTCCTCGAGGGCGAGTTCCTCCTCGAGAGCCTTTTTGACTTTCTCGAGGGACGCAGGGGTCAGGACATCCTCCAGCCGAAGCGATTTCCATTCTTCCATCGTCCAGCCCTGCAATCTTTCGGCAGAGGGGCTGACATAGGTAAACTGGAGGTCCATATCCATGGACCATATGATATCGGAGGCATTCTCGGCGAGGATCCGGTATTTCTCTTCGCTTGCTCTCAAGGCCTTTTGGTTTTGTGTGTGTTCCTCGAGCTTCCGACGGATTTCTTCATCATATGCAACGAGTTGTTGGTATGCTGCGCTCAACTGCTCGTGTTTATGCCGCAACTCCTGCTCGGTCCGTTTGCGAAGAGTGATATCGGTGTTCGTTCCCTCAAAATACTGGATGTTGCCCTCTGCATCCCGGACCGTGCGGATGTTTATCGATACCCAAAAAGGAGTCCCGTCTTTCCGGTACAACTGGGCCTCGAACCCCTCGAGTCTGCCACATTCTGCAAGCATTTGGATCATGTGCTTGCGGTCGTCCGGGTTCATGTACAGTTGAACCCCCAAGTTCTTAACGTAGTCGATCATCTCCCGGGGTGAACCATATCCGGCCATCCTAGCCAGCGCTGGGTTTGCGCTCAGCAAGTGTCCATCCGGTGTTGTTTGAAAGATCCCCTCCATGGCATTTTCGAAAATATCGCGGTATTTTTTCTCGCTCGCCCGTAAGTTATCCTCCGCACGCTTGCGCTCGGTAATGTCCAATAGCGACGCTATACTTCTTTTAGTTTTGGGAATAAGGTCAACCGTTAGTAATATGTTCCTGATGCTACCGTCGCGATGGACTAGTTGAAACTCATAGTTCCTGACCGCCCGGTTTGAATCCGACCTTCGCAGTTTATGTCTTTCTATCATTCCCTTCAGATCGGATGGATGAACAAAGTCTATCCACTTTTTCTTTCCTTCGATCTCCTCACGCTTGTAACCGGTTAGCTGTTCAAATTCATTGTTCGCCATGGAAATCGTCATATCTTCTTCCACTATTAGCATGACGGTTCCCGTATTTTCGAATATGCTTCGATACCCGAGACCATTCAGCTGAAGTTCCTCAATAAGATGTTCTTCCATTTTCATCTTACCATCCATGAAATAGCCCCTTTGCGAACGCAGTTTATGTCCGCAATATATGAACCGTCTTTATCATGTTGTAACTATAATCATTTCTTTTATTCAATATTTAGGCCAAATTTGTTCCATCCAATGGGGTCCGGTCTACTTGAATCAGGGGATTGTTCGGCTTGAGCCCGGCACGACGAAAAACAAGGATGGCCGAACCCTGTACCTGGAACTGCAGTTGTGGCAGATGATGCGGGGTCTTCATGCTCAATATAAGATGAAGAAGAAAGAGAATGACCCGGCCTGCTGCCCTTACGTTTTCCATTTGCAGGGGAAGAGGATCGGGAGCTTACGCAAGGTCTGGAACACGGCATGTAAGAAAGCAGGCATGCCGGGGATGCTCTTCCATGACTTTCGGAAGACGACCGTGCGTAACATGGTCAGGGCCGGGATTCCCGAGAGGGTTGTCATGGCCATATCGGGCCACAGGACGAGGGCCGTCTTTGACCGCTACAACATCGTGTCCGCCGAAGATTTGAGCAAAGCTGCACAAAAGAGGCAGGAATATCGGGACCAGCAGGACCAACAGTTACATTTTAGCTACAGTGGCCCCCAAAATGAGAAAGGGGTCGTGGCTTTCAGGGCCACAACCCCTTGATTTTCCTGGTGGGTCAGGGCGGAGTCGAACCGCCGACACTCGGATTTTCAGAGCGAAAAGGAAAAAAATGATTAACATCCAAGCCTTTGATCTTCGGTCTGATTTCCCGTCAAGAACTGAAAAGACTTGGAAATTTGATTTCTATCTGTTCTGTCCAAATCCGTCTATTCCATATATTTCTGTTGAGTCTAATCACAAATTTATCACAGATGATACTCGGATTTTCATTCCGCTTTCTAGTCGGGCTATTGAATCATTGTCAAACTCGATAATATCAGAATCACTGATGCATTTATGGTACTAATGCAGACTCATCCCCCCATATCTATTGCGGATTGGTGCGATAACTATCATCCTGCATTGACTTTGATCGTTTCATTGTGTCCCCACTGGTTGAGGATTTTTCAAGCGACAATTTTACGATTCACATAATGATGCGACCCACTCTGGCAAAGATACGGGAACGAAAGGAAGATTCGGTATTTCCTTACGGTCAAAATATTCATAGTGGCTGTTTCATAGAGATATTGTCCGCATCCCATATTAAATCACGAATTCTTCGCAGATCAGCGAAAAAAGTAATTTTAACTACCTGTGGCAAATTGCGGAACACACCACTCGTATATCTGCCTTTTGGTAGGAAAGTTAAGTTTTCTTGCACATCGCATTTGTCGGAAGACGTTGCCCATCTGATCTCACATTTTCCGCCATCCTCAGATAAGAGAATGGACTCGATGACACGTTTCTTTTGCTCGAACGTCATTCTGTCTATACAAAATTTGATTTCGGTCGAAAGAGTAGGGGAGATCTTTCTAATCACCTGCTCGCTGCTGATTCTGTAACAATCAATCTCATACTCGTTCATATGATTACATTTTCGTGCTGCCGGGCTGCAAATCCTTATTGCTCCGGATGATTGCTTAGCATGATCTCGATGGACATTCTCGGAACGCTCTATTTCTGTCCTGCTGCATTTCTTCACTTCCCATGCAGCTATTCTGAAGCATTCCATATCATTCGCATGAAGCGACACTTGTTTTATGAAATTGGCTGCAGGATGCACTTGTGCCTTTTCCAACAATTTATTCAATGTTAAATCCGTCAATCCTCGATGGATGATGCTGACGATTCCGCTGAGAAGTTCGATGATTTGTCCGATAATGAAATTGTCAATGGTATGGGCATCTACCCTCATGTCACACCGGCATGGATTCCTATACATTGTTGCTATTTCCTTACGTGACATTGCATTCCGCCGGCATCTATAATAAGAATAAAGGGTCCGTTCGCTACCTTTTTCTACCGCATGTATACTCATCTTTCCTCCGCATTCTCCACATAAGAAAGGGATATTCTCGAGAAGAAAATGCTTTCCATGACATTTGTTGCTTCGCTTGAATAACCACGACGGACTAGATTTCATTCGTTCTAGAGTCATGAGGTGAGTGGATTTAGAAATAATTGGCGGATAATCGACTGTTATCCATTGGCTCCTGTCCTTTTTCTCTTTGCTACGCCTTTTATATCTTTGACTATTTCTACTAATAACTGTCTCAAATTTATACATATTGAGTTCTGCTTTTCCCGCATAAGCTGGGTTTTGTAGAATTTTTAGAACGGAGGAAAACTGCCAGTTATGGAGACCGCGGGGCGACGGAACGGAGGCGTTGCTCAATCTTAGTGCTATTTCGCGTGTGCCGAGCTGTTGCTTGAGATACATATTAAATATGCGCCTGCAAATACGAGCTTTTTCGGGATTGATAACAATCTCTCGATTTGTTCTATCTAACTCGTAACCATAAGGAAGGGTGCCCATAAACGCTTCACTTTTTCTCCATTTGGCCATGCGACCGCTTGTCGTCCTCTCGATTATGGCATCCCTTTCCCATTCGGCGAAGATTCCCAAGAGGTTCCGTAACATCTTGCCATATATTCCTTTTGAGCTGATCTCAGGCTGTTCAATGCACATAATTTCCATGCCCCACTCTGTCCAATCATGCCAGAGATTGCTGAGATCTCGTATGCTACGCGTCAATCTGTCCGATTTCGTAAACATGATGATTTCAAACACTCCCATCTGTGCATCCCGGTGAAGATCTTGGAGTCCCTGGCGATCTATGAACTTGCCGCTAGCACCCTCATCAAGGTAGATCCGTACTAGATGCAAACCCTGGCGTCCGCACTCTTCTATTATGAGTCTTTTTTGTTCATCTATCGAAGTGCCCTTCTCAACTTGTTCAAATGTACTGACGCGCGCATATCCGGCCACCTTCTTCGCACTGATGTTACTCGCATCAGATGGCTTCATGATATCCTCCTTTATCCAATGAAATCAAATTACGTCTTCCCACTTGTAAAAAGAACAAGAACGATTCTCTATTCTCATCGTCTCATTGTCTTCTGTTTGAGCAACTCGATTCCTCCCGCGCCAAAGATGAGCTTCTGTATCATTCTAATACTCATGTAAAATATGATTTCGACACTCACCGGTGACTTGTTACATCTGCTGTTAATGAAGGACGTCGTATTTTCCTGCTGCGGGATGATCTTGTCTAGTGAACCAGGAACGTTGTTCCACTTTATTATGCACTTACCTCCTTTTTCAGGTCCGATTAAAGACTCGATGAATTTTTTCCTGTGATTAAAGGGCATTGAATCGATATAATTGGATGTATTGAGGGAAAAGGTGGTTCCTTCCGATCCAATCACACCTTTGTTGCATATTCTCATAATGTTACTGTCGCTTTTGATCAAATTATCAACTGCCTCAAGTGTCTTCCGTAATTTATTAGTGTCCCGTATCCTTCTTGAGTACTTCCTGCATGATGCTAGGATATCCTTATACTCAGTGGCAGAAATTTCGCTTACCGTCCAATCAATAAGAGGCCGGCAGTCGACATGCGGCATTCCGCTGGAAATCGCTTCTTGAGGAGAAGCAGATCCAAAGATATTCACTCTCTCGGTAATATCCTCTAATCGCAAATTCGATAATCCGTTGCGAGCAATGGATAAAATATTGGCGAAAAGCGCCATCACTCGAGCGAATACATAATTATCGAGCGTAAATGCATCGACACTCATTTTGCAACGGGGTCTTTCTCCAGAATATGATTCGAGCTCTTTCCGCGCCATCGAATTAAAACGGCACCGATAATATTTGTAGTACTTACGCATGCCATTCTTCGTTGAATATTTAACATGCATCTTTCCACCACACATCCCACAATAAATTGCTACATTCTCTAGCATAAATGACTTTCCATAAGATGCATCCTTCTTTATGAATCTCAGAGATCTACTCATCATGAGTTCTTGGATTTGCTTGTGGCGTGTCTTGGAAATAAGCGCTGGGAATTTGATTGTTACCCACTTATCAGTATCTTTCTTTTCCTTGATGCGACTCGCATAATGCCGCCCATCTTTACTCGTCAGTGTAATAAATTTGTACATGTTGTAATCGGCTTTCCCTGTATAGGCAGGATTTTTCAATATTCGCAGGATAGTCCCATATTGCCAGCGACGATTTTGACCGCGAGGTGTTGGAATCGATTCATTGGTCAAGTAAATGGCGATGTCTCGCGCACTTAATTTCCTGTCCAAGTACAATTTAAAAATACGCTTGCAAATAATTTTCTTCTCCGGACAAAGAGTTATTTTTCGCGCTTCTCTATTTAAGTTGTAACCATATGGCAGACTACCTATAATAGATTCAATGTTTCTCCAGCGGGCCATTCGTCCGCTTGATGTCCTCTCGATAATCGTATCCCGCTCCCATTCTGCAAATGTTCCCAAGAGATTTCGAATTATCTTGCCGCTCATTCCCTCAGAGTTAATTTCGGGTTGCGAGATACAAATAATCTCGAGACCGGCTTCAGTCCAGTCGTGCCATAGATTGCTGAGATCCCGTAAACTACGGGTTAATCGATCAGACTTAGTGAACATGATGACAGAAAATAGCCCCGCATAGGCGTCTTGCTGCAGTTTATAGAGACCACGTCGATTTATTAGCTTACCGCTTGCCCCCTCATCACAGTATATGCCGATCAGTCGCCACCCCCGTCTCCTGCATTCCTCGCGAATCAATCGCTTCTGTTCATAAACGGATGTTCCCCTCTCTGCTTGTTCGAATGTGCTTACGCGAACGTAACCACCCACCTGCTTGACTGCCTGATTGGTAGTAATATGCCGTCCCATTTTGTAACCCCCTGTCAAATCGCACTCGTGAGGCGCCCGTCGAAAACAACAGGCAGATACGCAGCCGCTCTGCGTAGCAGCATAGACATAATTGTTTAGAACGCGTAAATTGATCATACAGAACGCTTTGCAAACTCAATTCTTTGTGAGCGTATCGAACATTATAATTACAATTGTCAGATGAATAAGAAAACCGTGTCGGCATTGATTTTATTGTCACTAACAAGCGCGGTAAAAGTGTCATGATATTAGCGTAATGCGGTCTGTACTTAAAAGATGGCATTTAGTATTGATAACAGATAGAGAGGTCAATAAACGGTTATTTCGAATGCGAGAGAAGAGAATCGAAGTAATAGATGAGTAAAAGAAATGAAAGTAAGAGTATAAAAATCTGCATTAGAGGCTATCCGTAATGTGTCATTTTACGACACTTATAAGATGCATGGAAAGGAAAAATAGAAAGAAGAATTCGTAGCATTAGAATTGTTATAAGGTTACATCGTAACAAAACAAAATGTGTGAATAATTTTGGGGATGATCCATGAGTTTGGATGGAGACCGTATTGTGAAAAGAATGAATAGATGTGCATCAAGAAAACGAGAGGTATGAAGAAAGGATGATTTTTGACTATGACTCGCCAACGCAGTCGCCTACGGATGTCAAGGATAACTTGCCAGCGTATGATCCCATGGAACGATATCGTAGTAGATAGACACTGAAATTGACGAGTGAAAATATGAGTGTGTTGCTTGCGAATAGAAAGAGCTATAAATATAAACAAGATTCATGTAAGCTAAAAATATTGGAACAAATTATTGGTCAGTCAATAATTATATGGACATCTGTAGCATATAAGGCAACGCTAGTATTAAGGCTCAGAATGGCCAGAGACGCAATCAGCGAACGAAATGTTTTTTCTATTATGGACTGCCTTATAGCTTGGCTTTCTCCGGAAATCATTACTAGCTATGCAACAAGGAGATTGCGCATGGAGCAATCTCCTTTCTCATAGGGTTCGTTTAGTGTCTTAGAATAGGGTCACTGCATTCGTCGATCCCTCCAATGAATGAGATTTGTGCGATTAGCAACTGAGGGGGGGGTGATAGGGCTTTTTTCTGTTGAATATCCGGAACCAAATGCCCCACTGACCGTGACATATAGATCGGGAGTATTCGAATAAGGGTTCATAGATAATATCGGCGCTGTAGGAATTCCCGTACCGTTGATTGCCATACTGCGATTTCCCGTAAGGCTGCCGGCACCCGTGATGTAGTTTATGGCATAAATCTTGGGCGTACCTCCCTGGGCGCATGGATCCGTTCCCCCGGGTGTATAGGTCGTGAAGTAAATCTGGCCAGCAAAAATGGAAGAATCGGCAAGGCATTTTTCACCACTTCCCAGCAAGTTGAAATACCATCCTCTTTTAGTTGCATTGTCCGTATATATTGAGGAACTTATATTCTCGAGGTCACTCAATGAATAGCTTCCAGATATCGTAGCATCTTTCACTCCGTAGAATCTATCCGTCAATCCGGCAGTCACCAAAATGGGATCTGATTTATTGCCAGTTCCCCAGTAGACCCAGACATGACCTTCTACGTCCTTGGTTACGGAGGGTGCGTCGTAGACTGCCCCTGCGCCAGCATCCCTTTGAAAAAGGCGTGAAACTGTCCAATTTGAGGTACTGCAAGAATTTCCGTCCGACGCCGTACAGAATCGGAACCGCCACATGTTACCCCCAAGATCTCCCATATACACAAGGTCTGTGAAACCATCGTTGTCTAGATCCACTGTGGCCGCGCTGCCGGGAATAGCGTAGGTCATATCAGAGTATGTTGCTCCGGTGGCGCTCCAGAGGACCGTCCCGTCAGTGAGACTCACAACAAAAAATCCTTTTCCCCTTTTGTCACAATCAGTGCCGCTGCAGTTGGCCAGATTGTGTCCCCCGCCGATAAATCCAACCCATTTCTCGTTTCCTGATACTTTGACACGATGCACCATCATTTTGCTCCAAGGATCGCCGAGATAGGGAGCATCTGAGGAAGAAGGGCTAATATTCCATTTGTAGATTGGACTGTAAGTGTTTGTGATATCCAATGCGAAATAACCGCAATAGTAACTATATGTGGCAGAATAAACGTTCTGGAAGTCGATTGCGCAGGAAGCGGAGGAGCTCCAGAGTGCTCCGATTGCACCACGGCCTTCGCCGAAGATAAGTAGGGTTTTCCAATCCGAGGCAGACTTTGCCGTTCCATCACCAGTTCCGAGCCAAACATCGGCAACGCTGATGGGACCATCGACATAGTATTGATGGGTGAGGCCTGTCGGGTGCGACTTGTGAGCAATGTCCTTTAGTTTGCGCAATTGATTCGGAGGGATGAAACTCCACACCTCGCCCCCCGTATCCGCACGGAAAGCATGAAGTTGACCATCGTTGGCCCCTGAAACGACGATGCGCTTCCCATTCGCAGTTGTGCGAACATTATTCATCCTGAATGTGGGGAACGCACCAATGAGATCTCTAAAATCCTTGAAATAGGTCGAAGGTGTCCCGACCGTTATAGGATTAGAACGAAACGTATCACCCAGTTTCCAGTTATCCTTGTTATAGGTGGTCTCACCGCGGATAAAGCCGACTACTTCGTTCCTTCTCGTGTTATCAGCTACATTTAGATCCTGATAAGTTATATCTGTGGTTGTAAAGGCTGTGAGAGTTCCTGATTTATATGTGAAAATATTTCTGGATGCGGCCGTTGTTGACGCTAAAACATCACCAGCATCCCAAATCACACCACCGATCATACCATCACTGAGAATCTGGTATTTTCGCAAGTGCCCAAGCCATAGAGGATCACCATTGATCGGCTGGAATGAAGCTTCATAAATATAGTTTTCATCTACGAGGCGCGACGAGGCGACGGAAGCCTGGGAGAATGAATAGTTGGCCTCACGGATGACACTGATGGCTTGTCTTAAGGCGGTGTCAAGCTCTGTCGCATCATTCGCAATGAAGGCATAGCCGGACAGCGCAAGGTTTCCCGGATCGTTGGATGTGGCATAGCACTCATCGCTCGTCCCGTTGCAGGTGCCTGTGGTAGAGGACGTGCCACAACTCGTCACGAGACCAGGATCGAATGCCGTTTCGTCTCCGTTGTTTGGAACAATTGGATTGTCTGTCCCGCCGTAGTAGGCCATCCAGTTTAGCGTGTTTTTCAGGCGATTCGGCATGTTGCTCCCCATACCGATGATAAATACCTTGTACCCGGCATCGGCAAGAGCTTTTGTGGCCGTTACGGATTCTCGCCTTCTCTTATACATGTCGTCCTGGACTTCTGAGCCATCCCCACTGCAAGCCCTGGTATCAGCACCGTCGCTCAGCAGGATAACGAATTTTTGTCGACAGTTCGCATAGGTATCGGTTAGCTTGTGGGCATCTAAATAGGTTTTCCCCTCTGTAAGTGCCGTAACGAGAGGAGTCGCTCCCACTACTTCATCCCACTGAGCCCAATAGCGTATGTTGTTTGTCCCAGATGAGTTCTGGTTGAGTGTGCATGACGTGCTGCTTCCGCAATAGATTGCAGAATATTTTGCCTTGATGTCCCTTAATTTGGAATAAGTGGTTCCATGAAACTTCCCCAGACCAAACCGGATGTTAAGGCTCGCCTCGTCAGCCGCATTGATCGTACCGTTCCCATCATCATCGAGAATCGAAAAAATCGCTCTTCGCGCAATCGCATATCGAGTGCAGAGGGTCGTATAGCCGCTATGATTGGTATCGTCATAAAAGATCGACCCGGAACAAGTGGCGTTGCCGTAAATATTGTCACTGTCACCTGCCGGATTCCATCTCATGCTTCCGGATAAATCAATAATTATCATCGCGTCTGGAGCAACTGACGTGAACAAGGCGCTTTCATCCGTTTCCTGAGCTGCTGCCTGTCCCGATAAGCAAAGGATTACCGTGAGCATTAAGATGGAAAAATGTTTTTTCATCATCGTGTCACCTCATAGTTCGACAATGACCACTTTGCCGTTTCCTTTCCTATATTCGATCCTTCTGATGATCCATCAGCCAATTTGAATCTCCGATTTGCACTAGATAATGACGCTACCTGCATCGCTGTCTTGTGCCCGAGATAAAACATAAGATTCTCCACTGGATCAATGTGCCGTTTGCCTAGGTGAGTTCACTCTCTTGTTGCGAAGTCATGATGACAACGCCGGTGCTTGTGACATGGCGGGTTCGCTTTTCAGCGGATCGCGAGTAGCGATAAAGCGCGTCCGTTCCCGTTGTTGAGTTATCTACGACTCAAATAAATATTGGTATATAAAAATAAACATTATCGTATATAGTATTTCGGCGTTATTGAGATATTCTTTAGAAAAGGATATTTTCTATAGATTAAAGCAACTTACAACGACGGGCGTGCGTGCGAAAGTGTTTATAATTATCAGACCTTCCACTTAATTTCAGCATTTCCCGTTAGGTGGGCTTGACAAGAAAGGCTCCAAAACCGAGATCAGCAATTTCCTGGATCAGTACCTTCCGATCGATCGGCTTGACGAGATACGCATCGCATCTACTCTTGAAAGACTCTACGACATTTGAGGTATCGCTCAGGGCGGTTGTCATGATGATCCGGGACCTTCTATTTGCCGGGACTCCATTTCGTTCCTCTATCTCTCGAATGCTTCTCAGAACATCCTTGCCATGCATCTCTGGTACCATGATATCGAGAATGATTATTTGATACATTTTACCATCTGCGATCGCCTGCTCAAAAGCTTGAACAGCATCAATCCCATTGAAGACAGGAGTACAATCCCCATAAGGGTCAAGGTATTTCTGCATTAGCTTACTGCTGACGGGGTCATCCTCCATGATGAGGATTTGGGGTCTTCTGCTTTCAAGTGTTCTATAAAGTGCAGCTTTTTTTAGTCTGGAAGCAAAGGTATCCTTTGAGAAAGGCATTGTAATGAAATCGGAGGCACCCATCCTGAAGCACTCAGTTGCTAGATCAGCATCGTTCAAGGATGAAACGACAATACAATCTGTCATGGGAAAGGATTCCCGGATGGAAGATAACACTTCCAACTCTGTTTCGTATGCATCTCCAATTTGAATGACTGCGAGATCAAAACTCTCGCCTGACGTCACCAATGCCATTAAGTCGTCTTGACTTCTCGCAATATTGACATTCTTGAAGCCCGATATGGTAAGTCCACGTTTTAGCGTCTCGATATTGTCTTCACATTTGCTGGCCAGTAGAACAGAAAAGGACATTGCTCCTCCCGAGACATGTCTTATGTTTGATCAGTCAGACATTTTTTCGGCCTAGAGATCATTTGGGGATTGAGATTGCAAGTAGTATGCCCCCCTTTAGTCCTCGTGCCCGGAATATCCGAGTAACTCTTAGCATTGAATTAAACAGTTGAAGCGAGATCCACGCAATGGCTGCCCCCGACAAAAAGATTGCCCCGGACACCTTCATGTCGCTAATTAGTTCTGTCCGGACCATACTGAAACTCCAAGCATCGCAAGAAAGTTCGTAAATTGTTATGCACAGGCTCAATCCGAATATCAAGCAGACAATTAGGCTACTGAGCAGGATGATAAGGCATACAGGAAGGCACAAGAATCTTATTAGATGAATAGTCATGGCGGTGAAACATGTTTTCAGTTTTTTTTCATCACTTAAACCTTCCGTCATCTACGCAAAGCGACGCAGCAGAAGATTACGATATTGCGATTTTACTGAACATAGATTTGTCGGTAATTATTCATGTGATGTAGATCGGAGTGACGCGGTATGCAAAGCGTCGCACCACCCCGCTGACTTGAGGGAGAAGCTCTTGGAGAAAGAAATATTTGCATTGTGTGAACTTCTTCAGCTTCCGCCTACGCACGAGCATCAACAGGCTGAAATCAGCAAGTAGAAATGCCCCCCTGTCTTCAACCTCCGCTCAATCTCTTATTAGACTCGTGCTGCGGAAGCTCAGGGTTCCCACGGCAATTGCCGTACATACCCTGCTATTGAGGGATCTGCCGAGCGTTACCATATGTAAGAGCAGTTGCTCATTGCATAGTATGGCACTTCTCGGCTTCAGGACGGGAAGTCGCCCCGAGGACTCTGGAAAGAGTCCAATCATGGCGGCTACGAGACCGCTATTCATGGCACTTAAATCAATAAGCCCAAATAGAACGTATGTGCTCTAAGAACATATCGGTGTTCCTTAGCCCGACCTAATTCGTGCAATGTTCCTCGCGGTGTTGTAATCAATATGAGCCCCATAACCGCAAGTGCAACATCGAAAATCAGACTGGTCACTGCTTTCTGCCTCGTTGACGTTTCCACATTCGCTGCATTGTAAATACGCGGATGAGGCGCCAATTTCACGGATTTCTATGCCCGCATACTGGGCTTTGTATTTCAGCTTTTGGTAAAAATCCGAAACTGCCCAATCTTTAAGGATCTTCTTCGGACCCTCAATGGCACTATCCGATCTTTCGACCTGGATGACTCCAGCATTATTACTGATAGCAAAATCAATGATCCGAGAAGTATATTGATGATATTTCGTTGCTCTGAAGTTTCTTTCCTTCTCTATCAGCTTCTTCATCGGAGCCATCGCTTTAGTTCTTCCGTGCCCGGCACGCGTACTATACTTCAGGCTACTTTGGAATACGCTTTTTCTTTTGACTATTTGCCTGCGAAAATTATTGATGATCATGGCTTCGTTGCACTGCAATTTGCGGAAACCGTTGTTCAGCGCGCAGCAGAAAGGGAAAAACATGCCAAGGTTCACACCGATGCATACTGCGGGATCTCGCTTACTTTCGGTATTTGGAAAACTATATGCAATCCTAACGAACCAGCGCTTTCTGTTGTCTTGAGCGACCTGACAAGCGCCAAGTTTGTATTCTCCTGAAATGATCTGATCCAGGATAACCTTTCTCGATTTTGCGAGTTTGAATGTATCAAGCAGGAATGCAATGCGAGTGGGTGAATAATTTCTGTTTTGGAATGCAGCTCTAAAAAAATATAACCCGCCTTCACTCCAAATCTTTGTCTCGCCTCCTCCTTCACGCAGCAGGATTGGATGACCCAATCTGTAACTGGGAACTGACTGGCGGAAGCTGCTAATATCCTTCAATGAATTCCGATACCGTGTAACTGCAGTCCTAACAATGGTTGACGCCATGCCGCTTGCAGCCGTTTTCATGATTTCGCGAGTTTCTGCATAAATACGGCTGTATACGGAGTTTTTGGGGAGATTTTCTCCCGTTTCTCGCCAATGCCGTGACCGATCTCTTTCGAAAAGGTGGCACTCAGTGATGGCGTGATTGAGTCCCAAAACAATCTCAAATGATATATCGTGAAGAATCTTCCCTATCTCGGTCCATGACATATGCTCCGGCTCGACAGGGCGTTGTAGATATAGACGGATTTGCCCCTTAAGTATCGCTTTTTCGTTAACTATCGACATAAATGGCGCCTAAAATAGATAATATTCCTTTAATATCCGAGTATTACGAGCGGCTAGGTTTTCGATATCATGCCACCGATGCCGTAAATTGAAGACGGGAATAATCATAAAAAGCTAGCCAGATTGTCAATACTAATCACACATGGATACGATCGATCTATTCAAAATTGACTAATCCTTCAAAGTTCACTGATATCTTTTCCCTCTTGTTATGATGCATATTTTACACCATGCCATCGATATGGCCGAATATTTCTGTCTTGTAGTAATTTTTCATAAACATTAGACGCAAGAATCGTGAAAATCAGCCGACAAGTATTATTGACTCACAAAATAAACAAATAGTTGAGCGCGAAGGAATGCATGCCTATTCGACCTAATATGTGCGGCAATGTCGTAAGTTATTAAAAGGGGAAGAATAATCATATATTGGAGGATATCATGATGAGTCATTTCGCAAAGAAAAGAGACAAGAAGGGTTTCACGCTGATTGAACTCATGATCGTCGTGGGAATCATCGCAATCCTGGCGGCAATCGCAATCCCGCAGTTCCAGGCTTACCGGGTCAGGGGCTACAACACCGCTGCACGTTCTGACGTCAAGAATGCCTACACGGCGGCCCAAGCCTATTTCAGTGAGCACCCGGGGATAACTGTCACCACTACTGAATTGACCGCCGGCGGGTACGTGGCAAGCGCCAATGTTACTGTGGCTGTCGGTAACGGCACCCAGAGCGGCCTGTCTCTCACGTCGTCTCACAGCCAGGGTGACAAGACCTACACGATCAACGCAGCAGGTACGATAACACCCTAAGTATTCCATTAGTACGTTATTTTGGATTCACCTCAGACGATTTACAACCTCAGGAGATAGAATTATGCATATCAAGAAACGGTCTCATGAAATGGTGACTATTATTAATTTTATGTCAATAGTGTCCGGTTAAGAAATTACACGCAACAGATAACACGTTGAAATATCGGAGCAAAGAAGCCATTTTCGATTTTCCCGATTTGAATTTACATCAACCGCTCTAACCGGTAGTCTGTCCCGAACTGATCGGGGAGGGCACCGATGAATCCGGGACGGACGGTCTTCGCGCAGCTGGCGTATCGGGAGAGCCTGCGGGACATCGAGACATACCTGAACTCGCATCACGAAAAGCTCTACCACATTAGCTTCCGGGCCCCGGTGTCACGGTCAACCCTGGCAGAATATAGGCCTGAAACGTGAGTTGCCGACTTGCTACGAAAAAAATGACGGAGTTGAAAAGAAATAGTAGGCTCGGTTAGAGTTATCCCATCCTGAAAGAGCACCCTTAGGACCCTGACAGCGGTAGAAGAAAAGATCACTTATCCGCGAGGCCTGTCATTTAAACCTGTTTCTTATTTCCTGGCACATGAACCCGCAGTCAACGAATATTTTTGAATACAGGTAGTCTTTTCATTCTATCGTGAATATAAATATTCCGCCTTTAATGTGCCTGTATGTAAGATGCCATCCTTGGATTTCATACTTGGGGACAAGTTGAGTCATCACATCTTTCATCAATTTGACAAAATTTGACGTTCGGGAACCGCCGTCCTTCTTGTCTAACTGATTTGTCACAATGCCATACCTCGTCGGCATCTCAAAGATCACCTGAAATTTGAGCTCATCTATATCCGCGGCACATTTCAAGCCCGCTTCTGTCAGCTTCTTGTCGATTGCGATTTCCGTCTCCCTCGCGGCCTTGCCAACGATACGATTATACTCTTCCATAAATATTCTCGCTGCTTCTTCCTTTTCTCTTTTCAGCCTTTCGCGTTCAGCGTATCGCTGCCTGAATTCCACATTTTTTTCCAACTCGTTGATGAACTCGCCTCTAGCAATAACCATTAGTGACCTCCGGGAATTGATAAATGACGTCTGGGTCTTACTTTATGATAAATCGGCTAACATCCGTATTACTTGATGATATATTATGCTCAGAAAAAAGCACCTCAACTCCTGCGGGGGCATATAAGAAACAACGTTCAGAACGAGACCGCAAAGAAAAAATTGCCGGCGCTGATCCTATTGGCAACTTTTTGTAAGCATCTGGATGGTCGTATTACGCAATTCTTCCATCTGCATTTTCTGACGGTCCGTCAGCATTGACCTTTTTTCTTTTCTGTCGGCGTAGAACATACCAATGCATTCCCCCTTGAACCGTAAGGGATAAATAAAAAATGAAGGAGCAGCGATGTTGTCGCGATACCATTTCGGCAGATTTTTTGCGATAGTAGGCGCCGATGCATCATCGATGATGATCCCCTTGGACTGCGATATTGCGATACTGAAGATATCCGGAGAATGTGAGATCTGGAAATGGAATGACCGTGTAATCACATCCGCATTTTCTCCCAGTCCAAAGCGTGCTACCATTCTGGCTCGATTTGCATCTCGCAAGCAAAAGATCACTCGGGTCAAATCAAAACCCCGGTATATAGTTTCGATGATCAAGTAGATTACGTCGCTGAGGCTGCGGCCTTCTTGTATTGCCTCCTCAATCTCACGAATGCTTTTCTCCAAGATACAGACCCCTGGCACCCTGGATAGGTCCTCGGGTTCGTATACTGGGGAATCGGTTTCTGGACGAGTAAGCTGTCGGGACGGCAGCGTGTCGCAACCGCTTCCGTTCACTGCCTTAACTGGCATTGTGCGGATCTGGAGTACTTTCTTCATGAACGAGCGGGTATTACGATCCGCTCGGACAATATCAGAGTAGTCGTCGATCTTTGTGGCAGCGGATTCGAGTAAAGATTCCACTTGCTCGGCGGGGAGAGGGATGGTTTTGTGATAACGCTTTGACAAATCGGACAACAGGACTGAACGATCCACGTTGTCCCCACTATTAATGACCTTCCTGAGTGCTTCGTTGGAATAGTTTGCGATGTTCCGCAGGATATCCTGTGTTGTCCTAGGCGGCTCTATGATCCCGTCGGGTATGCTGTTCATGCTGTGAACAATTTTATCGGGAAAATTCCAAGATCGCGATATGGATATTCCCAATTCATTGTAGGAGACTCCCAGGACGGATTTGGACGCCATGTCCTCGTCGATTCCTTCTTGAGACATTTCTTTCTCAATCTCTGCATATTCTTCGGGTAAATAACAGATCACCAACATCTTGCCGAGATTGTAAAGCATGGCACAGATGAAGGCTTCCTCTCGTTCACCTTGCTTTAGTTTTTCGGCCACTCCCATGGCGATCAGTCCACTCATGTAGGAGGCTATGGCCAATTCTTTTAAATCTTTTACTTTCGTTTTGTTCTGGAGATGTTCGTAAATCATTAGAGTGGCCGCGATCATGCGTACCTTTTCAAAACCGAGAAGAAACACGGCCTTGGAAATGGTCATCACTTTACCCGACAACGTTGCATATAATGCGGAATTGACGACTTTGAGGAGTTTATTGGTAAGCGAGAAGTCCTTCAGGATGATTTTTGCCAAATCGCCTACAGAAGAATAGTCGATTGCCGTCAGAGAAGAGAGTTTGCTATTAATTTCAGCGACGTGATTAGAAAAGGCAGGCAGATCGCCCTTATGGTGCATTCGTCGAATAAGAAATTGAACCGTTCCATGCATCCCAGAGGGTCGCGATGCCTCCTCTCGCTCTATGATCACTGCATTTTGTGCAGCCGGTGTCGAGGCATTATCTCCAATCCGTCTGTTGCAGGATAGAGAGTCGGGTTCTGAATCAGTCCTCAAATCGGCAGCAATACCGCTAAAGTCTGTGCTTTTATCCATGCGGGTTATGGTAAACCCCCCAATCAGTTTAGCATCATACTTGTAATCGGCAGTTCAAAAGTATATCTTTAAGAAATCATTATCGATATTACTGACTGACCCGAACGTGGAATGTCTTTGTTAGTCGATCACCCAAAGTGAAATACACTTTTAAAAGTCTAGCTTCCCGAGGTGTTCATACATTGGAGTTCGTTCGTATAAGTATCTACATCAGTGCAGCCCGAATTGGCATTACGTTACAACTCTTCATAATCATTCATTAATAACTAAAAATGGTCCGAAACGGTACGATTCCTTACGCCGTTTCCCGCTATCGATCTCGCTCTCGCTTCCATGTAATGGTCTATAATCATTTAACAAATTCCATTCCGCTGCGACACTTTGTCGAGGGCATGAGTGATGCTCATACGCAAAGTCAATCTAGTCATCGGAGTGCATGATCGATACGGTCAGATGCAGCGTACAGGTTAATCGTGCCATCCAGCGGGATACAGTGGCAAAAACAGAAGCTTGCCTAAGTTCTGTCCTTTGCCGGCAGGTATGGATCGCCCAGACTGCTCAAATTGTGAGGGCTCTGGCTCGGTGAGGCTGATCCATTTTAGAATGAACAGAAGGAGCAAACACAATGTCACCAGTGAAATTGCTGAATAACAACAACGTGGAATTTTCAAACGGGTTAACCGAAGTCGAATTCATCGATGGAATGATCCAGGCTATCGTGAATAAGCGCGCTCTTCTTAATGATTCGAGGGCTTCTTCTTACAGCGGACTTGATCTCGTAAAACTGCGCATTTCGATCGAAACGGCGAAATTAAGATTTGCTTACGGACAAATATCTGCGCAACAACTGTATCGCGATGTGATCGTGCAAATTGGTCGGTTCAAAATTAGGCATCTTGATTTTGATTATTTGGACGAAACCTTTCTCGATGCCTATTTTTCATGACGGACGTCATAGTCATACGGTACACTCCCAGTGACAGTGCCAACAGGTCGTTGCATCTAAGCGAAATTATCCTGTCATGGAATAGATGGCACGCTATCGGATGAACCTTTCAAAGGCATAGTCCTGAAAAGCGGATCGTAAGGAGAGCGAGTATTCACAAGAAAACATTACGGATGGAGTCACAGTGATTTGAAGGATAAGATATCCTCATGATTCTGAAAGGATTAATCTGACAGGCATCCCACTGCTTGTATATCCCAGGCAATAGGGAATCTATCAGAGGATTGAATGTTGCTATCTGCAATCATCTGCAAGATGTGCAGATTATGAAAGAAAAAAAAGAAATCTTATATGAAATTCTATCCAGCTCATGGCTTCAAGTCGATTTCTCGCGCCGATTTTCGCGAAGATGTTATATAGATGAGTGCGAACGGTGTGTCTGCTAATCCCGATTCGATCGGCAATCTCATGATTCCGGAGCCCATCAGTCATCAGCATCAGCAACTGCAGCTCTCTCCATGTCAGAGGCCGTGAAGATCTTATTTCACTGGTGACTTCCATAGAGTGAGTAGCAACACTTTTTTCGGGGTCCGCGACATTGAAGAGCCGGTATATCCAGTCAAGCAAGTCCATGGCGGAATCGCACTTATAGAGAATTCCGCAAGCGTTTTCGGGACATATTGGATCCGCTGTGCCTTTGTTCTTTTCAGCCTTGAACAGCGAGATAAGCCGCCGCTCCAGTAGAGACCGGCATCCGTTGGCATAAGCAAGTTTCAGTATTTCATGGAGCCGCGGTTCACGATAGTCAATCAGCAAAAGTTGTCCTGGTTTCCGGGCTGAGTTGCCCATGAGTATTTCCATATTGTCGAAGTTAGTCACAAAGCAATCCGCACCTGTCTCTTTCCCAATAAAGCTTACCAACAGGTCATTTTCTAGTCTTCGCGGACCGATAACGTGAATTACTTTCCCTGTCAGCCTTTTCTCGGTTGCATAACCCCAGTTCGGAGTAACCCCCATTTCATTAACCGTTCCTAGTTCTCTCATTTGTCGCTCGTTATTTATTTACTCAATTTCTAAAGTTCATTATTGACGATTGTTGATATTCAGACATGAATATCGTTGACCCACGGGCCATGTCAGGTGCTTGTCACAGTTAAAGATAAAACCACTCCGAACCCTCATTAATAGATGGACTATCGTTCATATCTATCTTCTTAATCTCTTGTTCCAGCCTTTCTTTAAAAGCACTCTTTTCTTTTTCAAGCCTGTCTGAAAGCTCTGAGTCCGCAGGTTGAGTGCGTCTGAAGATTCCGGCTACGAATGAATCACTCTGAGTTTTTAGACGGGCCATGAATGAACTAACGATCGAGAAGAAATTGGTGTTGTCAGATAGGTGCATCTGCCCTATCCGAGCATGAAGCTGGCAATCACGGCCGGGCTCTTTTGCGACAGCCTCATGGCTGATCCATTTTTCTGCTATTGTGTTCATTCAATATCTCCTATAGCTGACGCTCACGAATAGTAAGCAACAATTACCGGATCCTTTTGAAAATCGAAACTCGGATGCTTGGTCTTGAACAAGGAGAGGGCGTGATCGATATCACGATAGAGACGTTTTGCGCTGATCTCTCCTTTCAGACATTTCATTTTTTGCATTTCCACAGAACGAATCAATTGCTCGATATCATGCTTATCAGAGGGAAGCCCCAGCATATCATCCAGACTTGCGAGTTTGCCTTCAATATGCTTGTCCAATTCGTCCATGAATGCTTCATGAGAGGCAACCTTGAGAAATCTACTGTCGATATCCAGAATCTTCATGAGTAACATTGAAGTGACCTCGCCTAAACTTTTCTTCCGGTTTGTCAGTGGCAATAATTTATTCCGAAGAGATCGTATATTATTGAAAAGTCTCAGAATCCCCTCTTTTTGCAAGCATCGTATTGATTCTCTTTTCCTGCGGCAGGACTTTCACCAACTCGTCGATACAGTAGAGATTATCCTTTACAAGAAGGCTCTTGATCTCCTCGACAGGGTTTTTGAGAACAATTAACTAATTATTATTACGGTATTTTTCGCCAATTACCTCCCGCATGTTTACAAAATTGCTTATCGTGGCCATCGGCATTTTCTCAGTCAAATAAACAATTGATACTCGCTGTTTCATGTTGTCCTCGTGCTTTTCGAGGTTGCGATTGTATTTGCACTGACATCTGAGCATGACCCATGCCGAGGATTAAAATAAAGAATTTTTCGGAGAAAATGCTTTATTATTCAGTTACTTATTGATACGCATCGATTGACTGCTGTTTTCGCCCTAATGGGCTCATCATGCCATTACGGCATGCTGATTGTTAAATATGCTATATATATCATTTAGTTAGATTAATAATCCGAAATGGAACACCTTCAATACGTATAAGATACGATCTAATTTACATGGGGAAGGATCGTGTAGAGACATGTACTGGAGAGATAAGGGTTGATTGTACACCAGGCACAAGCATGATGATGTGCGCTAGGATACCGACCATTTAAAGGGGGCACGACTCAAAATAACGATCGTGAATCTCTAGTTTGTCGCGATAGACAAGCATGAAGGTTCAGAATGAGGCTCTTCGGTTGGTCAAGATCAATCCTTTTCATCTTTCGATGGTCAGGTGATCATCTTGAAAGAACTTTAACGACCTTCTCCATTTCGTTCAGCAGTGTCTGATCACGCTCTGTTCCTTCATTTTCCAGCTTCCCGTTTTTTTCATATTGCTCGAGCAAGACCTTCAATCGCTCTGTGCCGAATATTACCGCGCATTCAAGAATATTCACCAAATCAAACTCCCCTTTATTATTTCCTTTCCGTCTCTCATTCGTAAAGGAGAGGTAGCTCTCGAGAAGTTGACGGAAGGAAGCCCTTATCTCGGCATATTGATTTCCTTGAAGGTTATAATGAGACATGATTTCCGCTTGGGACCGCATAACTTTCGTTTCATGAAGACGGCACTCTAAAACTTTCGCGTAAAGATCTTCTGGACGGAAGGGTTTTACTAAATAATGTCTGCAACCGATAGCCGCTGCCTTCTTGATGCTGTCTACATCATGCATAACCGTGCAAACGATCACGGGAATATGCCCGTATTGTGGGGAAGTCTTTAATTCCTTAGCCAGGGTCAGGCCATCCATCTCGGGCATCAAGATGTCAGTTATGACAATTTCGATGGAAGAGGAATGCTTCGATAAAAGCTCCAATGCTTCTACGCCATTGCCAGCTATAAAAGTCTCAAGACCGTGTTTCTTCAGGGTTTGGTCGACCAGCTTTGCAGAAACCGGGTTGTCTTCGGCAATCAAAATAGCCATTAATAAACTCCAAGCGGATGATATGAAACACCAGGCACTTCAATGGGCCCGATTGGCCGATAGATGGTGAGATAGAGAGCGGTCACTCCTTATCTTATGCAGACGCGCCGAACTTGTTCAAGATCGGTGAGGCCTTTCACTGCACACATGAGCCCCTCCTCGAGAAGCGTGCTCATGCCCTCACCAATTGCCGCATCCCTAAGTTTGTCCGCAGGTTCTCTCTTGATAACTAGATTCTTGATGGAATCTGTTGCAACCAGGAGCTCAAATATTCCTATTCTCCCGAAATAACCGGTATTCCCGCATTTTTTGCAACCTTTTGCTCTATGAAATTGCATTTCCTTCGTTTCCTTCATGAGTATGCGGGATGCATTGTGGCTTCCGCACTCCGCAACCATCGCGTCTACCTCATCGCGTGTCGGTTGATATGGTACCTTGCATTGGCTGCAGAGCGACTTCACGAGGCGCTGTGCGACGACACCAAGTAGTGAGTCGCCGAAATTATACGGATCCAATCCCATGTCGAGCAGACGGACAATCGTCTCAGGTGCATTGTTTGTATGGAGCGTGCTGAATACCAAATGACCGGTAAGCGAGGCCTCTATGCCGATTTTTGCGGTTTCAAAATCCCGCATCTCTCCCACCATTATGACATCAGGATCGGCGCGCAGAAATGCACGGAGCGCCATTGGGAAATCGAGCCCTATTTTCCTGTTGACCTGGACTTGGCGGATTCCCGGCTGCGTTATCTCAACGGGATCCTCAATGGTCAATATCCGAACGCCGGGCTTATTGATCCTGTGTATGGCAGCATGCAGTGTTGTTGTCTTTCCCGAACCGGTAGGTCCAACGCACAGAATCAAACCATACGGTTTATTGATGATATTTAGGAATTCTTTTTGAATCTGGGAAGGCATATTCAGGCTGTCAAGATCGACGAGTTCATTCCGTGCCAGTAATCTCAAGGAAACGTCCTCGAGACCGCCAACCGTTGGCATTGTTGCAACTCGTAACTCTATGATATTGCCGTCAGCGAGCTTTATCCTGATTTTTCCATCCTGGGGAAGTCTCCGTTCCGTGATGTCTAGATCAGACATGATCTTAATACGAGACACAATTGCCGATCTCATATTATAAGGAGCCGATTTATACGGAAAGCATTCGCCATCGACCCTGAAACGGATGTTAACGCTTCGTTTGTGCGGATCAGGCTCAATATGGATATCCGTCGAGCGCATTCGATGAGCATCGTTAATCATTGCATTCACGATGCGGCGCACGACACTGTCCGATTCGGATACATCCTTCTCGTCATCGGTTCTTTCAACCTCAATGCGGATCTCTTCAGCCTCTTCGATGATCTGATCAAATTGTCCACCATCGGTATCAGGAAAATAGTGCCTGATGAATTTCAGAATTTCATTTTTGTTAGATTTCAAAAAAAGGACATCGGTTTTCTTTAATAGCCGCTTGATCTCGTCCCGCTTGATGATATTTGAGGGGTCGTCAACAATGACGGCTACACGGCCATTCTTGACTTCAAGCGGGCACCATATTTCTCGCAGAAGATAATCCCTGTTGAGATCCTTCAATAGCTCTCTGGGAACGCTGATGTCCGGATCATACACAATGTCTTCATTTTGATTTCTTACGCATTCGGGCAGATCGTTGACTGTAATTCGACGGCCGTTTACCTTGCTTGTCAGCGATATTATGATTTCTCGCAATTGTGCAACATTTTGAGGATAATCATAGTCGAGCAGCTTTATTAAAGCATCCTCATCAATATCCGCTATTCCTCCCCATCCTCTAAATTCTTCGACGAACGTATTGATCAACAGTGAAATGTCTTCCTTCCTCTCTCGTAGTGGAAGAAGATGAATCCAGGCTTTATTCAGGTTATAGTAGAGCTCTTTTTTGAACAAATTATTATCGAGCAATGCCCTAATGCCTTTTGTTGTAGTAAATAACATACGAACGTTATAGAGAAGGGACGTACTGTTTGAGTCCCTTTCTTGAATATACGTGAGCAACATTTCTTGGACACGAGGCGACAGCTCTTCCAGATTTCGGATCATTAGAGTGCCCTTGTGTGCCTCTTTCATCTTTTGCAGGTTGTTGATTACATCCTGCCAGTTATCTCCAGAAGTTGCAGCCTGGAGAGACATCTCGAGCTCATCGGCATTTATGGTTACGAAAGGATGGTCGCAACGAGGGCTGGCTTTATGGATAGCCTCGGCAAAAAGCATCTTGCCTGTACCAATTTCACCGGAGATGAGAATGGGATTGTGATTGGCCGCGTGTAGCTCTGCCTCTTTCATCAATCGAATAATCTTCTCAGACAAAGTTTTAATTCGATCGAAGGAACTCGCCTTCTCAATAGAAGGCAGATTCTCTGCCTTGTTTATATTCAGAATTTCAAGAAATCTTCGACGTTCAAGGGCCCGATAGATCGTGTTGATGAGATCATCAGAGCTGACCGGTTTCACAAGATATGCATAGGCGCCCTTTCGGATGCAGTCCGAAGCGATACCAGCTTCATTCAGTGCAGACACCATTATGCATTCAGTTGTAGGAGTTGACTTCTTGATTATTTCGAGAAGATTGATGCCATTGATGTGAGGCATCGTGATATCAAGCAGCGCGACATCAAAGATGTCACCTTTTTCCAGGGCAGCTACGGTTTTCCGGGGATCGTCGTCAAGACGGATATTCTTCAGGCCTGCCCTGAGGAGGTATCGCTTTACGCTATCAAGATAATCTATCTCGTCATCGACAATTAGTACTCTGTTTGGCATCTGGATATCCTTATTTCTATAACCGGTATTTCATTCAGGAGATCATTGAAAGCGCTTGTTAGCACTGTTAATTCTTTGCAATGGGTACGGACAATCATGTCTTTGCGTTCAGATAAGACAGCTCATTGGAGATGTCACGAAATGCCACGATCTGGCACATGGATTTGTGCGAGATGATCCTTCTATGATGCCTTTAAATAAGCAATTAGCGTGCCTACTCAAATACTTAGAGTATGCAGGACGGCAAATAATGTTTCGGCAGAGGGATATTGGCGCAGTGATAAAGAAATCGCCTGCATGTGTGCAGATATCCAAGCGCAACGCGCAAAGTAGCATGAAGGGGGGGACGAGAAAGTAATCAGACGCATGGCAATAGTCATGATTAAATGACTATTGCGTTCTTTAGGTTATTTTAATGAGGCGTACTTCTGGAAGTAGAAGGGATATGCTCCTGCACCGATTGTAAAATCAAAGGAGTTAACAGAAAAGCCCACATGCATCGTTCGTGTCATGTTCTGGACAGCACGATAAGCGATGTAATACGATTAGGTAATAGGTAGAGCAGGTCTGGAATATGAAATCTACCACAGGGGAATTTTCACATGGACACATGAGCAATCTAGTAAAAAAAAGTGTGTCATTGCAGCTGTACTTCTGCAACGCTATTGATACATGAACACGATCACTGTTGCTGAAACCGATGCCTGTCTATCTATTTCAAACAGGTAAAGTGTTAATTACTAAATTCAATAAAGGATCCGCTTTTAGAAATGTCAGCAATAATTCTCTCATCGTTAAAGATGTTATCGAGTTTAAGGCGATTTATGAAACCTTGATAGGATGGTGGCAAGGGTTGCACGGCAAACAAATATTTTTCGTCCTGCTTTACAAACAATTTTGCTATTTGGTTCGCTAAGTATAGGGCTGTTAAGTACTTCTGATCTTCATTCTTAGAGAGATGAAAAGATTTATGCGTAAACAATGGATAATGATGAATTTCGATTACATTCAAAAGCTGCTCCGAAATTCCACTATCTTCTAAAACAGCTCTGCTAATAACTGCGTGATTGACGCCGTACAGTTCGTCTTCCCGAAGTATGCTCAGCTTTTCACCGTACGGTATGATAACTTTGGGATCAAAAGTGCGGCCCTGAACCAATCGCGGTAAAATGAACTTTCCAACATCGTGCATCAAGCCGAGTGTATACAGTTTTCCTCTGTGAAGTCCCTCGAAGGCATCGGAAAGATAAACAGCACAGAGTGCGGCTTTGATTGAGTGATCCCAAATGACCTTAAGCTCAGGATTTAAAGATGCCTCAGCAGAGAACTTCTTGGAAAGTACATTGTGAAAGAGTATAGACTTTATATTCACGAAACCTAAGATTGCCAGGGCATGATTTATCGAATCTACAGATTTTCCCGATCCAAAATAAGCGGAATTGGCTGAGCGTAATATTTTGTTAGACAATATAGGATCCGTTGAGACTATTTTAGCTATCTGTGACAGATCCACTTGCGGGTCATCGAGCATATTAGATATTTTGTAAACAGAGGAGAATTCTCTCATGTCACCGATGCAGTTTTTTGTTGCAATATAAAGTTCTTGGCTAATATCTGAACGTTTGATAGGCAATGTTTCATTCAAAAAATCAAATTGAGTGTGCGAAAATATTGACTTCAGACCGCTTTGAATGGACTCACGATTCGATTCGATAATATTGCGTTGTTCTTTATTGAGAGATGAAACGGCAAGGCCTTGCTGAGGCGTAGATTGCCTCCTGACTTTAGCTTGGTTCTTCTTCATGTTTGAGTGCAGCTCTTGCTTCTTAATCAGCATGAAAATAATTAGCCCGATGAAAAATATGAAGAAAACGATAATTGCTGCTTTCATGATGTGCCCCTTATTCTGATAATAGTGACATAAAAAGAAAATAATTATTACTATGTTAGAATGTCAGCATCTCAAAGAAAGCGTAATGGTTCAATTATGACGAATAGCGGTAATTTAGTATAATTATCCTGGCTTTACCAATATACATACACATATGATGCCAAATTCCTTTTTATATTTTCTTTTTTTGATTAAATTTGCAATTGATATATATATAACGATATCTGACACATAAGCACACTTTGGCTGGACAAGGAATAGAGTAATCCCAATCATTTCTGTGGCCTAGTCTATGTCGTTGGAAATATGAATGCCTAATATGAGCAGGTATTAGAGAATGCAACCAACTATAGTAAGAGAAGATAAAGATTGTGTAAAGCGGCATACAAATTGCTAACTTATCACTTAAGAAACTCAGGAAAGATAATAAAGGATGCTAGGAACGGATCAATCTAACGCTAGGAAAGCCAATTCTAGAATTGCATATAATAATATAGGCAACACATGAACGTAAATATGATAAAAGAAATAATTGGCAAATATCCCTCCGAGGCGTTGGACGAAGAGGGGTTGGTTTTATGGGAAAGTAATGTGAAAATAGGCAATGGGCAGGTGGATATTGCTCTGAAAGATAGCAAGGGGTGCTTGCTTTTGCTTGATGTTCAAAGAGGGCCTCTGGATTCTGGTAAAATTGAGCAGCATATAGATCGCTGCAACGGGTTCTTAAAAAGTAATCCCTATTTTCATATTCGAATCATGTACGTTGCCAATTATATCAGCACGCTTCAGAAAGATTTCTTCCACCGTTGCGGTTATGAATTCAGGGAACTTTCTCAGAAGAAATTAGTCGAGATCGTTGAGAAACATGAACTGCTTCATGAAGATCGTCCGCTGTCGAATATTGGTGAGCAAAGCATTAGAGCTCATGACAGAAAGAAAGACTCCATCAGAATTCTGATTTTGGAAGATGATCCGACTAGCGGAACATTGTTGACGAACTTCCTCACACCTCATGGCAATTGTGATCTGGTCACGGACGGAAAACGTGCAGTCGAATTCTTTCAGACGGCTATCCGTGCCCATGCTAGATATAATCTCGTCTTGGTTGACATTATGGTGCCGGGAACCCTCGGCCATGATGTCGTGCGACTGATCCGCGAAGTAGAAAGAAAAGAAGGCATTCCCTTCGAAAATAAAGCAAAAGTGATCGTCACGAGTGCTCTGAGTGATCCAGAAAATATCATTGAAGCGTTCAAGGCTAACTGTGATTCCTATTTAATCAAGCCCATCCGAAAAACCAAGCTGGTTAATGAAATTAAATCACTCGGCATTCCGATCGACTCTGAAAGTACCATCCGGTAGATTACCTTTCTAATTGTCAAAGCCTTGTACGCATTTTGTTGTGATGAACCAGTTGCATGAGTAGCGGTTACATAAATTTCTCTTTAATGAGAGATCACATTTTTTCTCTTATCATAGGATAAATGGTAAAGTTATTCATATAGGATCAAGAATGGCAGAAATAATACAATACCCGGGTGCATCTGAACAGAGTTGGAATATGGTGAGAGAGGCAATAAGAATAAACATACAACAACATGGTGTGCCGGATGATGTAGTCGAGCAAGTACTCGCTGAATTGAAAAAAGTCTATTCAGAGCAGATCAACAAAACAATATCTGTAAAATTTGACATTGTCGATGTTGAGGGGCTTACTGAGATACAAAGGAAGAAGCTGACAGAGGCTTTCACGCAAAGTACGAATATTATGGAAGAACAGATTAACCAATATTCGATAACACTGCTGGCTCTTATCGCTGGATTATATGTAAGAGCAATAATGGCTGAAAGAGGATTAAAAAATAGTCTGAATATGGATGCGTGAAAGAAATATAAAATAAATAATAGACGTTAATACAGAGCCATGAAAAATGATTCAGACATTAAGGCATAAAGCAGTTGTGTTTAACGTGATGTCCTTTGTCGATTAGGTGTGTACAGGCTATCTTGATTTTATTAACAAACATCATCATCAGTTGCTTCGGAAGCGCAAGAGGACCAGGTTCAATGAAATCTCTTGCCTTCCCGTAATTTCTGTGAAGAAAATCTCATATTACCCTCGTTGTGCCCAAAATCCATGGATGGAGTCTGCGAATCCGGGCGCCGAAGTATGCTAGCTATATCAATCGTATCTATCATTCTTGTGACGACTGCCATTTTCTATTCCCTCTGCCGGATTTCGTCGAGGACTTACGGCCATATCAACTCCAAGTCCATCGTATTCGTCCATCAGGACGATAGAAAGCACTTCGGGGATCTCTTCCTGAATGGGGATATCGAAGGGATTCACCGGATCTTGCAGGTTCTACAACAGAGAGAATTGCTCGAGATCATCGAGATGGGCGAAGAGATCTACCTCGTCAACCATAATCCGGCTTCCATCGAGAATATCGGGTCAGTTCCGAGAGGGCTGTTTGTGTCGGATTATCATCCGGTAGAAGACTTGCGAACTCTCAGAGCATCTGATAACAGCTTCAGGCATGTCTCCTTGGAAGAGGGACGTATGACTGTTCGTAAACCGCTCAAGGCATTCAAAGCCGAGGAAATCACAAACGATCTTTTCATGTCTGACTTTGACATCCTTGAAATTCTCAAGCATCTCAGTCCACAAGCTCACTTCTTTTCTACTTCAAAGGCGTAATAAGATCTCCCTTATTTTCACACAACATTCGGTGCTAAACAGATTGTTGATAAGTATGTTTGAAAGCCTGTTTGCAATCATTCAAATGAACTGATTATACTGCATTTCTAGCTATTTGCCCGTCCGCATGGCAACTACAAAATATAAATGATTCTGGTCAGCTAGAACAAATTAGTTGCATGCTTTTCATTTTATCCACACTTAACGGGAAATTATAAACATGCCGTGCGAATTGTGCACCACGCAAGAAAGGAAAAAACCCATCCCGGCTGATATGATAGAGAAGCCTCATTTTCTTCCTGCTAAATTAAAGGACCGCATGCTTAACCTATTCATGGTGGTTTTCAGATTCAAATCATGATAATCGATCGAAACCACTATGAACTGTGATTAATAATTATTCATGAACCTTACAGTTCCATGTGAGGTGCCATGGATGGACGAGGAATACCCGGCATTTCGTAAGAGTCGGGGTTTCTCTTTCTCGCAAGAAGTATGAGGTGAAACAATCCCCCAGGCACTTGACCCAAGAGAAACCGTGACCTTGGAGAGTTACTAATGTCGGAGGTTATCCAGGCGGAAGCCCTTATCAATCTCCTCGACAGAAAGGGGATCGTATCGAAACACTAACTGCTGGAAGAAATCGTAGCTGTTCGGGCATTGTCACATAAGAGGAACTGACACGGTTAATTGTGATCATTGAGATGTCAAAGGAGGATAAAGTGGACGAGAATACTCATGACCTCGGCAAGAATCTGATGGAAGAAGCAGTTGAACAGCGAAATGCGAGGAATAACAAGAACGACAAATTATTGTTACGCTACATTATTGGCATCCTTGTTTTGACAATACTGTTGGCCGTATACGTCGGCTATCAGCAGTATTCTTTGTCGCAGCAGCTCAATGAACTGACCAAGGGCATTAGCAGGCTTGAGCAAAGGATAGGTGGTCTAGAAAAGCAACAAGCAGAGTTTCAGGCTAGATCCTCCAACACCCCTGCCGCGCATGATATCGAGTCCCTATCATCCAGAGTTAGTGCGCTGGAAAAAAGAATGACTTCGTCTCAGGCTCAGAAGAAAGCACCCACTAAATCCTCAAAGAAGTCTAAAACTGTCAAGAAACGCTAGTAGCTGAAAAGCATATATATTGATTGCGTGAAAATGAGGAAAGAACCAACAGGGTATATTCATTGTCAGTGCAGTAGGGCCCAGTAACCAGTGATCGTTGTTTTACCTCAGATGTTCCAGAATATTTTTCAATTCGTCCAAGTCAAACGGTTTGGAGAGACAGAAATCCGCTCCCGCCCTCTTGAGATCTGTCAGAGATGACAGGTACCCGCTCATGCCGATGATGTAGACAGCATGAAAATGGGATTTGATGATCCTGCAGAGTTCAGCACCGTCAATGCCGGGGATTTCAGAATCCGTGATGACAAGATCATAGCGGGTGTTCTGAAGCTGCCTGATTGCCTCTCTGCCATCATTTGTTTCAACCGCCCCATAGCCAAGCAGCCTTACGTAAGAAGAGAGAACTTGTGCAATATTCGGATTTCCGTCGATCACGAGCACTCTCATGGCGGACCTTGATGTACTATAGTCGGCGCTCAATGCTGTATTTTTCATATAATCGAATCCAGGGTGCTTGATTCAGAACAGGCTGAGGGCATAATTTACGCCGCTGTAGAAGCGTTTTGAATTGATCTCCCCCTGCAGGCATTTCAGTTTGGCTGTTTCGATCGAGCTTATTAACTGAATCATGTCAGGTTTATTGTGCGGCAATCCTTTCTGGTTATCGAGGCAGGAGAGTATTGCTTCAATTTCATGACCTAAGTCGTCCTTAAAATCAGTGCCGGCGGCCTTCCTGATGGAATGAACGTCCTTATCTGGAATTTCGGGAATCTTCATGGCCTGGTCCTTTCAATTTATTCTGTCACTGAAAACTTGAGTTTTCGATCCTGGTAACGTCTTCCATGTCGGCCCCTTTGCAAAGGTAACAGTAGTTGACGAGCCACAACCCCTTGCCCATTGTCGCATCCTTCTGAAGCCAGATATTGCCGCAGTATTGACACCGGATGACGGCGCTGCATGAAAGCTGCGCGTAACAATTCTGACAAACGTAGACGATGATCTTTCGATTGCTGACACTGAGCTCTAGCGACATGGAGCCGTTGTTGCCCTCGGAATCACCATTGCAGAATCTGCAGACAAAACCGCCCATCGTACTTACCTGTCCTTTGCATTGGCCTCCATTTCCACTAAATTCGCTAAATCCTGCAATTGTCCCTCATGCCGCTTTTGTTAAGAGCCGGAAAGCCTCGACTTCCTTTCGTGGATCCTTGTAATACCTGTTTTGCCGGACCCACGTGAGCATGCACGACGAGCAGAGAAGATAGCCGTTGTTCGTGATGCACCAGTCAATTCCCTTCCATTCCATGTGCTTCCCGCAATCGTCGCACAGGCACGGACCCTGATGAGCTTTTCTTGTGTTCAGCGAATTTTTCATGGTTAATCCCTCATTTGTATGTCCGTCTTAACCTCTTAAAGGGCACCGAATATGCCAGATGCATGTCAATTCATATGAGCAATTAAATCAGATAGATAGACATATCCATTGATAGGAGGATGTACTGAGGGACTGTGCCACTATGGAAGACTGATTTGAATCGATGGGAACATCAAAGGGTTAGCCGATATGGCTATTATGGGACGGTAAATAGTGGAGTGGGTTATGTACCGATGGGTAGAATCCAGTCGAGGCTACTAATGTCTTCCTGAAAGAGTTGAAATTACATTGGACCCTTGAGTACTAGGATTACAATCGTTAATCCTCAAAAACAGAAGGCAGAGCCAATCGATCATGCCTTTCGCTTTTTTTGAAGGTAACGTCTAGAATGGGAACCAGACAGGTAAGGCGATGCAGACGTTGCCTATGGGCGAGCAAACGTACACAGATGCAATGTCTGTCTTTTAGGAAATACAGGGAAAAGGTTTAAATAAAATACGATCTTTCTTGTGCTATTGGTGTGCAGTTTGCGTGGCAGTCTGCGGGTATTGTTAATCCGCACCATATTTAATTTGTGACGGTAATCTTCCATATAGATATTTAAAATATGAAATGCAAAGAGTCGCGGGTGAAAATATTCATTTTCATATTCTTTACAACGGTCAGCAAGATGCCATATATTCAAAAAAAGCATCTTCTTTTAAAAAAAGGAAGTAGATATATATTGTCAGCATGCAGATACTATTTGAATATGGTATCTGCATGCTGACACATCCGGAATATTTAATTCACCATCCCCAATATCGCCCCGCCCACCTTCTGCAGCCTGAACCTGCTCTCCGCCGATAACAACTCATACTGCGCAGCCTTGGTATGCGTGTTAACCACTGAGAACATCGTGAACCCATATTCCTGTGCAAGGGCCCACTCCACCGCTTCCTTCTCCTCCTTGCGAAGCTCGAACTGCCGATTGAAGTTTTCAATAGTCGCCTCTGGGTTCTCAACCTTGCTCTCCAGCGAGATCTGAAACTGCTCCCTCTGTCGACCAAATCCCTGCTTCAGTTCGTTCAAGACTCCTGGGAGGTTTGAAAGGAGCTTGTTGGAAACATGCCTGTAGGAGGCAGAAACCGCTGTCTTGGAGATCATCCCGTTGGTGCAGACCAGTCTCAGGGTAAACGTCGAAATCGACAGAGCTGCCAGTCCCACTTCGGAGTTGCTCACAGAAATGCCAGGTGTCATCCTGTCGCCATTGATTCGGAAGGTTTCCTGCTCATCCGGGACGCTGACCAGCATGAACTCGTCATCCAGCGAGTATTGAACTCGGGTGTTGGGTTTGTATCCGTGCTCGAGCAACCTATCGAGAACCTCCTTGTTGTCCGTGGGAATGTATCTCGGGGTGAAGATTGCCCTGACTTCGTTGCCGTCGAACCGGAAAAACAGCTTTTCGTTCTTTTCGTGCCTGATCCAGTAGTTGAGGTTGTTTTTCTGGATCTCGGAAGGACACTTCCGCAAATAGTGGATCGGGATTCCCAGTCGGTAACAAATCCCCTGCTGCGCGATAGATCGCAAATTGTAGCTTGTACCCGAGATGCAAAACTGTTCTAGGTCCGTAAAGGAGACGTCATCGACAGGAATCAGCCTGTCCTCGTGGAACCTAGCCATGCTAGTTACTCGGTCATAGACCTTCTCAAGGGTCGTCATGTTTGACATGTTTCAATCTCCTCCTTTTCCGACCTAACCTTAGGTCGCTTCCGTTTCTTCTCAGCCTTCTGGACAGCAACCGGAGCAGGTTCCTTATCGCCCTGATGATCACCTGCAGGGTTAGGATTGTTTTCCGCTGTCTGGTCATTATGGATTTCTTCCTTGGTCTCCTGCGTATAATTTCCTGGTTTCCCCAGGTCGAAGAGGGCGATGATCACAGGCATGGAGATGGTGGGGTAGAGATCCTGGATCTCCTGTTCGACCAGTTCCTTGGTGCTCCCAAGAGGGGATTTCTCGCTCCTCTGGGCGGTCAGAAGGACAATGCCAATCTCGATTTTCTTCTTGTCGAACCCCACCTGGAGACGAAGCAGGGCATCTTGGATGTATTCGTAACTCGAAAAGCTGCCGTCGATGGCAACTCCATTGTGAAGACCCTTGTACTGGTAGCGGCGCCCATCCAGAATGCTCAGGGGTTCCTGCCTCCAATCCATTTCCGAGAGAGCCTGACGAAGCAACTCACCCCGGTATAAAGTTCCCTGCAGGACATCGTCGAGGTAGCGCAGGGTGGAGAGGATGACGTTTCCCATTTTCTTCTTCCTCACGATCCGGTCTGAATCGCGAAAGTACAATAATTCAAATGACATAGGTATTCTCCTTTCTGTGGATATGCCTGTTCCGTAATGGAGTAAGGGGAAGGTCATAATTGATCCTTCCCCATTCGAGATAGGGTTTAAGGGAGATCTCTTGCTGTGGACGGTTTTAGAAGGTTCTGGAGGGACTTATGAGTCGCCTTTGACCCCCATCGCTTCATCCAGAAAGATGGATTTCCTTGACGGTTGAGAAAGGTAGGTATGACTCCAGCTGAGGAAGAGCAGCTTCATCGCTCGACTCATGGCCACGAAGCAGATCCTGCGCTCCTCCTCGATATCCCCCTTCTTGGAGGGGAGTATCCCTTCGACCAGTCCGACCACGAATACGACCGGAAACTCCAGCCCCTTCGCTTTATGTATGGTCATCAGGGACACCCCCTCCTCGTCGTTGGTGCTCTCGTCCTGAAAGGTCTCCGTGTATTCAATAAATGCCTTGATTCCGGAGAACCGGGTTGCCGCGAGCTGTAACTGATTGAGGTTCTGAATCTTGGAGTCATCGGGCGTCGGAATATCCTCATCCGTGACGTAGCGGTCGTAGTCGAGACTATTTCTCAGGAGATTGATGACCTCCGCTGGGTGCAGAGTATGGGCAAGCTGAGTCAGGGGGTCCAGGAACGAGACGAGCTCCCTGACATTCTTCCGGATAAAAGGGGTATCCGGTCTGAACGATTTGAGAGCCTCATAGAGATGGACCCCCTTGCTTGCAGCCTCCTCCTCGAGTTGGGTGATGACCTTCCTGCCGATGTATCTCGTGGGAACATTGACTATTGACAGCAATGCTTCATCGCCAGCATCGGAATTTGGATCTGAGATGACTCTGAGATAGTCCAGGAGCTTCTTGATCTCGGGGCGGTTATAGAAACCCAGACCATTCTCGATGCGGTAGGGGATCTTGTGCTGGGAGAAGCATTCCTCAAGCACCCTGCTCTGGAAGTTTGCACGATAGAGTACAGCGATGTCCTTGTACTCGAATCCCCGGTTCCAGATGAGCTCCTGGATCTCGTTGACCAGGTTGAGCGCCTCCCCCTCTTCGGACGAGCCCTCAAGGACTATGACCTCTTCCCCATCGGGATTCTTGGTCGTCAGAGTCTTTTCGATCTTTCGGGTGTTGTGCTCAATGAGGTTCTGACAGACCCTGAGTATCTGCGGAGTGCTTCTGTAATTGCGGTTGAGGATAAAGATCCTCGACCCCGGAAACATCTGCTCGAAGTTGATGATGTTGCGAACTGATGCCGATATGAAGCCGTAGATGCTCTGCCAGTCGTCACCACAGACCCAGAAACTGGAGCCGTTGTTGGACCCTTCAATCAGGGTCTTCAATATCTCCAGCTGCAGGGGGTTTGTGTCCTGGTACTCATCGACCAGCAGATGAACGTAACGCTCAACATACTTCTCCCTAATCGAAGGGTTTTCGCTGAGCAGACGATATGCCCTGACCAGGAGGTCGTCGAAGTCGTAAAGATACTTCTTCTCCTTCTCCGACTCGTAGAGTTCGTAGACATCTGCAACCTTGAGCATGGATTTGTCTCCGTCATAAAGGGTCCTGAACTCCTCGACCGAAATCAGGTTGTTCTTGGCAAGGGATATCTCCTGCATGACCATGCCGATGGAGAGATTCTTGGCCTTCAAGTCCCTCATGACATTCCTGATGAAAACAAGCTGGTCTCTTCCGGAGAGGATCTCGAAGATCCTCCCTTCGGTTCGAAGTAAATAGTGGCAGAAGCTGTGGATGGTGCTCAGGGTGACTCTGGATGCTTGATTGCCTAATACGGGGATTAGTCGTTGCCTCATCTCCTCTGCCGCGTTTCTTGTAAATGTGAGTCCCAAAATTTGCTCTGGAGCTACTCCGTGTTCAATGACGAGCTTCCCGATTCTCTCCATCATGGTCCTTGTTTTGCCTGACCCTGGTACAGCCACAACAGCACAGATCCCCTCAATGAAGCTCGCCGCCCTCTCCTGTTCCTCGTTTAAGCGCATTGCTGATACTCACCTCGCTTTCTCGCTCCAGAACGGTTATGGCCATGCCGATCCGGAAGGTTTCAGAGACTAGCTGGTCCAGGTAAGGACTCGTCTTGTCCTTGACCAGGTATTGCCTCATCAGCTTCTGCTTTTCCCTCAGGAGGCTTTTGAGGAATCGAATGACCGCATCCTCCGTGTGGTTTTGAAGAAGGGTCGTGATGTCAAGGATCCTTCTCGTTCTGCCGCCGTAGTCGATGACCAGGAACTCCTGCGCATCGTTTATGATCTTTTCCGTCATGGTGTTCACCTCTCGAACCATTCGTCGCAGTGTTTCTTGTATGAGCAATTTTTGCATCGCCAATTTTGGGAATCAGAATTTGGAATAAACACTCCATTAGAAATGCCTCGCCAGACCTCGGCGATCTTCTTTTCCGCTCGTTTGAAGTCATTCTCGGTCCTCGATGTGTAGAACTGCTCAAACTTGGGAGTTTTCGTTTTTATGAGACAGTCGAACCGAAGCAGGATTTCCCGGTCTGCATGACCGTTTGCCCTGGCTGCCATATGGTAAAGGGTCAGCTGGAAGTTTCTATCTACTTCATCTCGCCCGTACGATCGCCCCGCTGTTTTCCAGTCAACCACGATGATGGTGCCCGATTCGTCCTCCTCGACTAGGTCGAAGGCGCCAATCAGCTTCACGGGCAATCCCTCAATCGTGAAAGAGAACGGCTCTTCTATGGAAACCACTTTGAACTGCCCGTGGGGGCACTTGTGATAGTAGATTGTCAAAAGCTCCTTTCCCTCCATGAGCAGAGTTTTGAAGTCCTTCCCTTCGGCGTACTGGATGTTCTCATAACCCTCTGCTGCTGCCTTCCAGTAACGCTCGAAGTGCTCGTGCAGCTCCTTGGCGGTCATGGTTTTCCCGTCCATCTTTCGCTTGTGAAAGTCGGCAAGGGCAAGGTGGATGCAGCTTCCAAACTCCAGTGCATCGGCTCGGAACTCGGGTGGCAGCCTGTCTACCCTTCCCAGCTTGTAGAGCAGCCCGCAGTCGATGTAGTCCCCGATGCTGGATGCCGACAGATGAGGCTCTTTTCTCAAGTCGTTTAATTCCATTTCAACCTCCTGATCCAAAATACGCAGGATCCTGCGCTTTTCGAAAAGATGGGACAGGACACACCAATCCCCATGCATCCTGT
>Ga0228535_1001328_pt1 | contig 39819 bp, 47 predicted proteins | sample SJ1metagenome_FD_168457 | JGI IMG/M metagenome (GOLD analysis project Ga0228535, IMG submission 168457) | Enriched culture of PCE-dechlorinating microbial communities from Ithaca, New York, USA - SJ1 | ecosystem: Engineered > Modeled > Simulated communities (microbial... > Unclassified | place... | reverse complement strand
AGTACCGGTATCAATGCCCCGTCATACCCCCGATAGTGATCCAACAACCCCATCAGCTGCTCATCCTGTGGCGTCAATACTTCTTCGCCCGTACACTTGCACACTGCCATGTTCTTCTCCTTTCATTATTTTGGTGCATTACACTGAAGCCGATCTCACCTTCTTCCGTTGGCGGGCGCAAAAAAACCCGCAGCGATACTGATAAAGTTTTATCAATATCATCGCGGGTTTCGATAAGTCCGCCTTAGGCAGAGGTCGAAGTGGGCGCTCGATAAATTATGAATAGATAAAACATCGGGGATGTAAATTTCCCCATATAGCGTACGACTTCTACCTCTTTGATTATGTCATGTTTCAGCGGACCTTTTTGTGGATTGTCCTCCAAGTTTCCGTTCCGCTATGTATCACAATATATAACCTAATGCAAGAAAGAATTTCTTTACCTATCGACCCGGAAGTCCGTATTTCTGCACCAGCAGTTCCGCCACGCCTTCCGCATCGTCCAGACCGAAAAGCGGTACTCCGATGTTCCACTCCGCATCGCTTACCAGGGCTATCAATTCCTCCGGGGTACATAGCAGCTCTCTGCTGTGCGCTGTCCGGTTTATTTCGATCTTTGGTTTATCAGATCTCTTGTAACCTTCGGTGAGGACGATGTCCATGTCGTTTATCAGTTCCGCCACCATGTCGAGACCCATTTCCTCCTCAAGCTTCTTTATCACAGCGACCTTCGAAGGCGATGATATGATCACCGCATCGGCGCCTGCCTGTGCGTGACGCCAGGTGTCCTTGCCCGGCTTGTCGATGTCGAAGCCGTGTACATCGTGCTTCACTGTCCCCACTTTTATGTTTCTCTTCTTCAGTGCCTTGATGAGTTTCTCTAGAAACGTGGTCTTTCCGGCGTCGGATTTTCCGACAACAGCTACTATGGGCGGTCTGTTCATGAAACCCTCCAGGTTTTTTCTTTAAGCTAGCACGACAGATGGATTTCTCAAACTTCAAATTGAACAGGATTCAAAAAAGGCCGCAAGCGACGCCTCCCGGATTTCCTTGACAATTCAGGCTCAGTCGATAAAAATATGGCCGCTGATTTCGGCAACTTTCGCTGCGAAAGGTTAAGCGCCCTTGTACAAAAACATACCCAAAGTCGACAAAGTGATGGAATGGCCGGAGGTCAGGGAACTGCTTGCGACTCATCCCAGGCAGGTGGTGGTGGACGCAATCCGACTGACGCTCGAATCCCTGCGCACGGCAACCGCCCGGGGTGAAACCGTTCCGGGCTCCTTTGAGTCATCCGCGGTTATCAGGAGCATTCTCGTCGAACTGGAGCGGGGAAAAGGCGCTGCCCTGCGGCGGGTGATAAACGGCACCGGTGTGATCATCCACACCAACCTGGGTCGCGCGCCCCTGCCCGAGGCGGTGCTCGACGCGGTGCGCGACTCATCATCCGGCTACTGCAACCTGGAGTTCGATCTGGAAAAAGGAGTGCGCGGCAGCCGAACCGGCAGGGTGGAGGAGCTTCTGCGGCGGATTATCGTCGGCGCCGAGTCCGCCATCGTGGTCAACAACAACGCGGCAGCCGTGCTTCTGGCCCTTTCCGCCCTGGCAAGGAGTAGGGAAGTGGTCGTCTCCCGCGGGGAACTGGTGGAGATTGGTGGCTCGTTTCGCATTCCGGACGTCATGACACAGAGCGGCGCCGTGTTGAAGGAAGTTGGGACCACCAACCGGACCCATCCCCGGGACTACCGTTCCGTCGTTACGCCCGAAACCGCGCTGCTGCTCAAGGTGCACACCAGCAATTTCAGGGTGGTGGGATTCACAGCCGAGGTATCGGTCTCGGAACTGGCGGTCATCGGCCGGGAGAACGGGATCCCGGTCATGGTGGATGCGGGGAGCGGCAACCTCGTGGATCTCGCATTTCTGGGCGTCCAGGGTGAACCGACAATCGGTGAATACCTGGCCTCCGGTGCCGACGTGGTGACCTTCAGCGGGGACAAGCTGCTCGGGGGTCCCCAGGCGGGGATTATCGTGGGAAAGAAGGTACACCTCGATGCCATGAAGACGCACCCGCTATACCGAGCCCTGCGGGTGGACAAGATGACGCTGGCGGCCCTGGACGGAATCCTCCGCCTGTACGCCGACGAGCGACAGGCAATGCGTACCATTCCAGTCCTCGGCATGCTGACCATGGGCGCCGAAGAACTCGCATCCCGCGCCAGGCGGCTTGTCGGAAGGATGCGCAGGGCCCTGCCGACAACCGTCTCGCTCAGGACCATTGCCGGCTTGTCCCAGGTCGGAGGAGGCTCCCTGCCGGACTTTGGGCTCCCAACGACCCTCGTCTCGGTCTCCATCCAGGGGATCACGCCCCAGCAACTGGATCAGCGGCTGCGGACCGGCTCACAGCCTGTTGTGGGGCGTATCAGCCAGGGTGAGTTCCTGCTTGATGTCCGTACCATACGTGACGACGAAACGCCCACGATTGTCGAAGTTCTGAAAGCCATCGCGGAATCGGTACAAGTGAATGATGTTGCATAAATCAAGACGATGGGCTAGTATCGAAAATCTTCGAAGCTGATTCTCAATACGGAAGCGCCTCGGTCGCTGGTGGGCCGCCCGGTCTTCAAAACCGGTGTGGGGGGTGAGAAACTTCCCGGGTGGGTTCGATTCCCATGCGCTTCCGCCATAACATGTTTCAGAACATTTCATGATGTGTCATAACCCGCTAGAAATAGCGGGTTTTTTATTGAATAAAGTCCAGGATAGCGTTATAGTGTTTGCAGAAATCCGCGTCTAAGGTGGGGTATATTTGGTGGTCTGGTATTTTTGTAAGGGGGCATATTGGCAAAATAGTGGGGGTATATTGTGCGACGGCCTTTAGAATCACTGTCTGGCAAGCTAATTGAGACCGTATTACCCGATACCAAGCCGATTAAACTATTCGATGGCGCGGGGCTCTATCTTCTGGTTAATGTCAACGGCAGCAAATTATGGCGCTTCAAGTATCGATACCAAGGAAAAGAAAAATTGCTGTCGTTCGGGCGCTATCCCGAAGTCAGTCTAGATGATGCACGAGTAATGCGAAGTGATGCGAAGCAAATGCTTAAAGATGGGCTTGACCCGTCTGTTACGCGAAAGATGGAAAGTAATCTTGAATTGGCTGAACGAACAAAACCATACCAGGGTGTTTCGGTAAGAGTTCATATAGATGGTGGTTTTGAAATCTGGAAGGGACGGCTTGCAATTCATCTTTCTGCCGATGAAGCCTGCTTTGTCAGAGACCAGCTCAGCAAACTGATGGTTTAGAGGTACACCATGGCGTTGACAGACATTCAAGTAAAATCAGCGAAGCCAAAAGAAAAGGATTACAAGCTCTCAGATGGTGGGGGGCTTTATCTTCTGGTGGCCACGACTGGCGGTAAACGCTGGCGTCTCAAGTACCGGTTTCACGGCAAGGAAAAGCTGCTTGCTCTTGGCATTTATCCCGACATTTCACTTTCAGAGGCGCGCAATCGCAGGCACGAAGCCAGAAACCTGGTAGCCAATGGCATTGACCCGTCCGCCGAGAAAAAAGTAGCCAAAGAGGCAAAAGCAGCATTGCAAGCTAACAGCTTTGAGACCATAGCTCGTGAGTGGCATAAGCACATGCAAGGTCGGAAAGAGTGGTCAAAAGAGCATGCTGAAACCATATTGACCAGGTTGGAAAAAGACATTTTCCCATGGATAGGCAGCAAGCCGATTACTGAAGTTAACGCAAGAACGATCAAAGATATTCTGGATAGGATAAGATCGAGAGGGGTTATTGAGACAGCCAGACGGGCCTTAACGATCATGGGACAGGTTTACCGATATGCAATTATGACCGATAAGGCAGAGTACGACATCTCTGCCGGTTTCAGGGGCTATCTACCGGCAATAAGCAAAACCAGGAAGCACATGGCAGCGGTTACCGACCCGAAGGAACTTGCCCCGCTTCTGCGCGCCATCGATACCTATCAGGGCGGCCATGTCGCAAAATGCGCCCTGAAGCTGTTGCCGCTTGTCTTCGTCAGGCCCGGTGAGTTGCGGCACATGGAATGGTCGGAAATCGATTTTGACGCGGCGGAATGGAATATTCCAGGCCAGAAGATGAAGATGAAAGAACCCCACCTTGTCCCGCTTTCCAAGCAGGCAATCTCTATCTTGAAGGAAATTCAGCCGCTTACAGGCAACAGCAAATATGTCTTCCCCTCCACACGCTCGTTTGCCCGGTGCATGAGCGACAACACCATAAACGCCAGCTTCCGGCGAATGGGGTTTGACGGCGATACCATCACCGGCCACGGTTTTCGAGCGACCGCACGGACAATTCTTGACGAAGTCCTGCATCAGCGGATTGACATTATTGAACACCAGCTTGCCCATGCCGTTCGCGACCCCAACGGTCGCGCCTATAATCGAACCTCTCATTTGGCCGAGCGGCGCAGGATGATGCAGCAATGGGCCGACTATCTGGATAAGCTGAAGAGTGGGGCAAAGGTCATGCAGTTGTCAAAGCGTTCAACCCTCTAATGACTTCCCCGCCGTGAGGCAATTGTTAGGCTGTTTCATTATGTTTCTGGCTGTAACATATTGATTAAACTGCAAATATTCCTCTTTTTGTCCTTGACATGGTTGTCTGAAGCAGTATTATGCAGTCCTACATAGCTCATTCCGCCAGATTTGGTGGAATTGAGAAGTCAAGGCATGAGACTGGGCAGCTTGATTCGCAACCAGCTATTTTACTGGGGCGAATCTGATGTTTCTCGGATGTTTTGTGCAAAGGCCGTTACCTGAGCAAGGGTAGTGGCCTTTTTTTGTTGAAATGTCGCAATCATCGGCATGCACGATGCCGGTCAGCCCGCCCAATATTCCCTGCCTTGCTTCAACGAGACAACAAGGAGGCAGATCGTATGGAATTCATCACGACCAAAACCATTTTACCGGAAACCGGCTTTCTTCGGCTCACCCAGATTATCGGATCGCCCAAGGCGGATCCGCCTATTCCGGCCCTCATTCCGGTTTCCAAGAGCACCTGGTGGGCGGGGGTCAAGTCCGGGTTCTTCCCGCAGCCGCTCAAGCTTGGTCCGCGTTTGACAGTCTGGCGGGCCGAAGATCTCCGGGCGTTCATAGCGCGCACATCCAATACTGTCGAAAAATAATTACCCGAATGCCGCCTGATGATGCAAACGGATACCGACACCAAGGACCAGCCTCTTTTGCGGCGGTGTGACCTGGACCTCATTGCCCGGGCTGAAGAGATTCAGCAGGAGGACCCACGGGAGAGCGGGAGCATCGGCTACATGACCCGGGCCATGGTCCAGGCCACCATGCCCCACCGCGACCCGGGGAGTAACGAGTTCAGGCGCAGGAATGGCAACTACACCCTGGTCATGATGGCGCCGGCCGAAATCGGGCTCCCGTACGGCTCACTACCTCGACTCATCCTGTCCTGGGTCTCCACCGAGGCTGTCCTCACTCGACGACCCGATGTGGTTCTCGGTGACAGCCTGGCCGCCTTCATGCGCGAATTGGGGCTCACTGCCACCGGTGGCAGGAGGGGAACTATTCCCCGTGTTAAGCAGCAACTGCAGCGACTTTTTTCCACGTCGATTTCCTGCATCTACAGCGGTGAGAGCCATTGGGCGAACGTCGGGTTCCGGATAGCGGATGAGACAAGGCTCTGGTGGCACCCCAAGGATCCGAACCAGCACGACCTCTGGCACTCGCGGGTTATCCTGGGAGCCAGTTTCTTCCGGGATTTGATTGACCATCCGGTGCCGGTCGATACCAGGGCACTCAAGACACTCAGAAGGTCGCCCCTGGCGCTGGACATCTACTGTTGGCTGACCTACCGAATGAGCTATCTCAGGAAAGCGACCCTTGTCCCCTGGTCTGCACTGGCCGACCAGTTCGGCGCCGATTACGGCCGGCAGGACAACTTCAGGGCCGCATTCCTCGATGCCCTTAGAAAAGTGCTGACTGTCTACTGTCTTGCAAGAGTGCTTCCGACCCCCATTGGGCTTTTGCTGAAACCATCACAGTCCCATGTAGGCCGTGTACAACCCTGTCGACTGCCGGAGTTGTCCACGCATAAACGGTAGGGCGAAATAAGAGGAGTGCACGCATAATCGGTAGGAGATTTCGGGGTGAGCTACGCATAAACGGTAGGAGAAGTTACCGCTCAGCCCGGACAGGGCGGGGCATGGCAGCCTCCTCCTGTAGTTTTAATACCTGTAGTAATACACCTGTAGTAGCAGCCGCTGGGTTGTGGAGAAGTGAAGGGGAGACCCACGTTCACCGTGAAATGTGGGCAAAACTGGCCTACGGAAGGTTTTCCGTACCAACAATAAAAGGAGGTTTGCGTATGAATCAAAAGGAAGCAACTGCGGCATTCGGCATTCCGGAAAACGTCATCGTACGAATGGCGAAGGAAGGACTTATCAGTCTTCCCCTCGATGATGATGGAGTAAGGGCTCTGTCTGTCCTGGGCCAGCTCTGGGACAAGCACTGGTTCATCGCGGCAGCCCTCAAGGCGAAAAGAGCCCGGGAAAGAACCATGCTCCTCCTGTTCCCGGAGTACAGCAAGGTCGACCGGTACCTCCTGAACACCATCCTCAATGAGGACGGCAGAAGGTATCTGGCCACGGGCCTCCTGCAATACCGCGTGAAGATGGCCTTTGGCGCGCATGTTGATACTCAAAGGATTCAAGACCTGCGCAAGGCGGCGGCCAAAATCAGAGGTAGAAAAATGAAGCTGACAGTGGGGAAGGTTTCGATTAGCTATGCCGACATCCTCGGCTTATGAATTGATGCAATACGGACATGGTGGGTTGCGCCGCCTGGAGGAGTCCCTGCACTGAATCACGCTGAGGGTGCATGCGCGGATGAGAACAGAAATATGTCAGAAAAAATCACGAATAACTATATGAATATATAGTTATAGGCGCAAATTTGCGAGGCCCCCCTCTAGGGTGGAACAACGACGTGAAAATTTTCGTAGGGGAAGGGGGGCGGCGCCGCAATATGATATGTTGTGAAGATGTGAGGCTGGCCGGTTCTGAGTATGGCTGTCCATTCGCTTTCACGTAATATACAAACCGTCTGTCGTCAGGAGTCAAGTCTTAATTGAAATAATTTTAATGGAATTGGGTGCCGGGTTCTGCTATTAATGTTCAAGTTAATGAAGGAGCGCCCGGAATCGCTTAATTATTGAGGCACGATACATGACACCGGAACAGAAAGCGCGCATCGAGATCGACCGCATGCTGGTCGAGACCGGCTGGCAGATTCACGACCTCAAGGACGCGAACATCCATGCCTGCCGTGGTGTCGCCATCCGGGAATTCCCCTTGAAATCAGGTCATGGCGAAGCCGATTATCTCCTCTATGTTGATGGCCAGGCGTGCGGAGTGATCGAGGCGAAACCTGCCGGATACACCCTTTCCGGTGTAGAAATCCAATCTGACAAGTACAAGCACGGCCTCCCCGAAGCTCTTCCTGCCTGGTTTCGGCCACTTCCCTTTTGCTATCAATCCACCGGCATCGAGACCCATTTTACCAGCGGCCTCGACCCCGAACCCCGTTCCCGCGATGTCTTCTCCTTTCACCGTCCCGAGACGTTGGCAGACTGGCTTATGGATGCGCGCCCAATTGAGCCGGGCGTCGCCGCCGAGAACAGTTCTGTCTGGACTCCGCAAAGCTACCGCAGCCGCCTGCGCTGCATGCCGCCGTTGCACAGCGATGGGCTCTGGCCTGCCCAGTTCAGGGCCATCGGCAACCTGGAGAGGTCCCTGGCCGCTGACCGTCCCCGCTCTCTGGTGCAGATGGCAACCGGCTCGGGCAAGACCTTTACCGCCGTCTCCTTCATCTACCGTCAGCTTAAATTCGCCAATGCCCGGCGGGTGCTGTTCCTGGTGGACCGGGCCAACCTGGGGCGCCAGACCCTGAAGGAGTTCCAGCAGTACCAGTCGCCCTATACGCCTTTCAAGTTCACCGAGGAATATATCGTCAACCATCTGCAGTCCAACCGCCTTGACAGCACGGCGCGGGTCTCCATCTGCACCATCCAGCGGCTCTACTCCATCCTGCGCGGCGAGGAGCTGGCCCCGGAGCTGGAGGAGGAATCGCTCTTCGATCACCAGAGCCTGTTCCGGGAACCACCGCCGGTGGTCTATAATTCGGCCATCCCGCCGGAAACCTTCGACCTGATCGTCACCGACGAGTGCCACCGCTCCATCTACAACCTCTGGCGCCAGGTGCTGGAGTACTTCGACGGCTTCCTGGTGGGGCTGACCGCCACCCCCAGCAAGCAGACCTTCGGTTTCTTCAACCAGAACCTGGTGATGGAATACCCCCATGAGGAGGCGGTGGCTGACGGGGTCAACGTCAACTACGATATTTACCGAATCCGCACCAGGATCACCCAAGGGGGTTCTGTCGTGGAGGCCGGACACTACGTGGACCGCCGCGAGCGGGAGACACGTGCTGTCCGCTGGGAGCGGCTGGACGAGGATCTCACTTACGAGGCGGGTCAGCTGGACCGGGACGTGGTGGCTGTGGACCAGATCCGCACCGTGGTCCGGACTTTCCGCGACAAGGTGCTCACCGAGATCTTCCCCGGCCGCAGCTGGGTTCCCAAGACGCTCATCTTTGCCAAAGACGATTCCCACGCCGAAGACATCGTCAAGATCGTGCGCGAGGAGTTCGGCAAGGGGAACGACTTTTGCCAGAAAATCACCTACCGCACCACCGGAGCGAAACCGGAAGACCTCATCGCCGCGTTCCGCACCAGCCCCATGCCGCGCATCGCGGTCACCGTTGACATGATCGCCACCGGTACCGACATAAAGCCGTTGGAGATAGTCTTCTTCATGCGCATGATCCGCTCCCGCTCTTTCTTCGAGCAGATGAAGGGGCGCGGCGTGCGGGTCATCAACAAGGACGACCTGCTGGCGGTCACCCCCGATGCCGTGGCCAAGGACCACTTCGTCATTGTCGATGCGGTGGGCGTCTGCGAGGAGGACAAGACCGACTCCCGTCCGCTGGAGAAGAAACCGACCATCTCCCTGGAAAAGCTGCTCCAGGCCGTTGCCCTTGGGAATTCCGAGAGCGAGGTAATCTCCTCCATTGCCGGGCGCTTTGCCCGGCTGGAGCGAAAGCTCGACCCTGCCGGGAAGGCGGACATCGAGAAACTGACCAATGGCAGGGGATTGAAGGAGCTGACCGGCGACCTGATAGCTGCAATCGACCCAGAACGGCAGATTGAGCAGGCCAGGGCTGAATTCGGGGTGAGCGACCCGACCTTGGAGCAGGTCAGGCAGGCCGGTATCACGCTGATCCGGCAGGCGGTGAAGCCGCTCTGTGAGCCGAAACTGCGGGAGAAGATCTTGGAGCTGCAGGCCCGGGCCGATCAGGTCATTGACACGGTCAGCGCCGACGAGGTGATCGAGGCCGGTTTCGATGCCGAGGCCCTGGACAAGGCCAAAGGTCTGGTGCAATCCTTCGAACAGTTCATCGAGGAACACAAGGACGAGATCACCGCGCTGCAGATCCTCTACAGTCGCCCTTATCGGCAGCGTTTGAAGTACGCCGAGATCAAGGGGCTGGCCGAGATGATAGAAAAGCCTCCCTACCTGTGGCGGATCGATCGTTTGTGGGACGCCTACGCTGCCCTGGAGCAGTCCAGGGTGAAAGGTGCGGGAAGCAGGCATCTCTGGACCGACATCGTTTCGCTGGTTCGCTTTGCCCTGCACCAGGAGCCGTTGCTGGAGCCTTTCGAGGTCCATGTCCGCGAGCGTTTTGACGCCTGGATTGCAAAACAGGAGGCGCAGGGGAAGAAATTCAGCGTCGAGCAGCGTTGGTGGCTGGAGCGGATACGCGATCACGTCATTGCCAGCCTGGAGATCGGGCGGGATGATTTCGAGTTTACCCCGTTCAAGGAAAACGGTGGGATCGGCAAAGTGTATCAGTTGTTCGGGGATGATTTGTGGGGGATGTTGGAAGAGCTGAATGAGGTGTTGGCGGCGTGATTATGAAGGAAGAAGGTAGAAGGAAGAAGTAAAAAATCATAGAATATGCGGCGATAAATTGATATATGACCTAAAATATGCTAAGTACACTTTATATTTATTGGGTAAATATCCTGGTGGAGCCATTACGTGAAAGATTTTTTTGATCGAGCCGAGATACTCAACGTCCTTCATGGATTCAATCCTTGGTGGTCGGGAAGACCTTCCGTGGTGCCGGATTTCAAACGAATTGCCTTTGAGACTTGTCGATCGTATCTGGAAGATTTCTCGCTCCGCAGGGCCATACTCCTTTCCGGTCCGCGCCGTGTGGGGAAAACCACGATACTATCCCAAATTGCCAACATCCTTATCGCACGGAACACTGATCCTAAGTCAATCTTTTACATAAGCCTCGACCATCCGCTTATAAAACTGCTCAGCGTTCGGCAGATTCTCGAAATCTATCATGAAACCGTACATCCACAGGGCCAGGAGAGCTTTCTGCTTTTCGACGAAATCCAGTATTCGAAGGAGTGGGAAACCGAGATCAAGCTCATGGTGGACCATCAACCCAATTACCGGATTCTGGCTACAGGGTCCGCAAGCGTTGTACAGAAAGGGAAGCTGGCCGAGAGTGGCGTTGGCCGCTGGATCACCGTACCAATCCCCACGCTTTCTTTTTTTGAATTCGTGCACATCCGCGGGGAAAGTCTTCCGGGGGTATCCGCGGACCTGCGTCCCTCTGATTTGTTTGGCAAACAAAAAGGCGAACTGGCCGAAATTGCCACTCGGTTCAGGGAGCTTCTGCCTGTCTTTCAGCAATATCTACTTGTAGGGGGATTTCCTGAAACGGCAACCCAGAAGAACATCCCCTTCTGCCAGCGGCTATTGCGTGAGGATGTGGTTGAGCGCGTACTTAAAAGGGATATGACAACCCTCTTCGGGGTGCGTAACGTGTTCGACCTGGAGAAGATTTTCATTTATCTTTGCCTTAATAGCGGCGGGATCGTTGCCCACAAGACGTGCGCCGACGCTTTGGAAACATCTCCGGCAACCGTGGCCAGTCATTTGGCGTTACTGGAGCAGGCGAATCTCATTTACAGGCTTCCACCGGCCGGGGTGAGCGGGAAAAGGGTGCTTAAGGCCCGTAACAAGTATTATCTGGTTGATGCCGCATTACGCAATGCCGTGCTGCTTAAGGGAGAAGAGATACTTACGAACCCGGATGAAATGGGTAAGATTGTCGAAACCACGGTATTACGCCATCTCTACGCTTTTTATTACCGTGACACCCCGGAAATAATCTATTGGCGTGATCCGGTTTCTCAAAAAGAGGTGGACGTAATTGTGCGAAGTCCGAAATACCTTCTGCCGTTCGAGATCAAGTACCAGGAGAATCCGAATCTGCGCGAATCAAGCGGGCTTGTTGTCTATTGCAGGTTGGAAAAGGTCAAGCAGGCTTATTGGGTGACCAAGCTCGACAAGGATTTCGGTCTTACCGAGTTTGATGGTCTGGATACGAAGTTTCTGAAGGTACCCGCTCACATTCTCTGCTATCTGCTCGGACAGGCGGAAAGGCTCTCATGGGGCTGATGGCTATGAGGGAAGAAGACGGAATGAAGAAGGAAGAGAATGAGGTGCTGGCGGCGTGAGTAACAAATGGCGGACTGTTCCGCTCTCAGAAATATGCGATATAAACCCGCGATTGGGAAAGGCCGGCCTTCCGGAAGATGAACTGTTTGCCTTTGTCCCCATGGCCGCTGTTGGTGCGGCTAATGGCAGTATAGATGTGTCTGCAAAGCGTCCGTTCACAGAGGTCAAGAAAGGATTCACTTCGTTTCAGTCCGGTGATGTCCTCTTTGCCAAGATCACGCCGTGCATGGAAAACGGCAAGATGGCGGTTGTGCCGAATCTCGAAAACCGCTACGGGTTTGGTTCAACGGAATTTCATGTCATTCGGCCCAAGGATGGTATCGATCCGAAATACGTCTATCATTACGTCTCCCGCTCGGACTTCCGCAAGGAAGCTGCCAGGCACATGACCGGCGCAGTAGGCCAAAAGCGCGTCCCCACCGATTTTCTTAAGCATAGCTTTATTCCACTCCCACCTAAGATTGACGACCAAAAACGCATCGTCGCCGAAATCGAAAAACATTTCTCCCGTTTGGATGAATCCTTGGCCTCACTCAAACGCATCCTGGCAAACCTCAAGCGGTACAAGGCGGCGGTGCTGAAGGCTGCCGTGGAAGGAAAGCTCACCGAGAAGTGGCGAGAAGAGCATCCCAATGTAGAGCCTGCCAATCAACTCCTCAAGCGCATCCTTGCCGAGCGTCGCGCCAAGTGGGAAGCCGAAGAATTGGCGAAGATGAAGGTGAAGGGGAAAATGCCGAAGGATGATTCGTGGAAGAAGAAATACAAGGAGCCTGCCGGGCCGGATACGGACAACTTGCCGGATTTGCCGGAAGGGTGGGTGTGGGCCAGCTTGGGGCAGTTTGCATGGTCTCTAAAGGATGGACCACACTATAGCCCTAAGTATTCTGACACCGGGGTTCCCTTTATTTCCGGTGGCAACGTCAGACCTGAAGGCATTGATTTTTCAACAGCAAAATATATTAGCAAAGAACTTCATGATGAATTATCGTTGCGGTGCAAGCCTGAATTTGGTGACTTGCTCTACACAAAGGGAGGCACAACAGGTATAGCTAGGATAAATACTGAAACCATAGTGTTTAATGTTTGGGTACACGTAGCTGTACTTAAGCTTATAGATTCAATTGAGCCGTTCTATCTACAGCACGCGCTGAACTCATCACATTGTTACAAACAATCGCAACAATATACTCATGGCGTTGGCAATCAGGATTTGGGGCTCACGAGAATGGTATGGATTACAGTTCCACTTCCACCATTACAAGAGCAGAAACCTATATTCGAAGAGATTGACCATCATCTCTCCGTTACCGAAGAACTGGAAGCCACCATCGAAATCAATCTCAAACGCGCTGAACGACTGCGGCAAGTTGTACTTAAAGAAGCCTTCTCTGGTCCTAAACACGGAATTCAAAAGGGGGACTAATGGAAATCATTCTGAAAATCGGCGACGGAGTAAGGAAACTATTTGAAGCGGATGAGCACTGGATCACTGACCAAATTAACCAGAGGAAGAGAGATGGATTGCTTGTATGTGTTCAAGTGCTCATTGACTTCGGTGGTCGTAAATTAAGGCTGACGACACCCGCGTGTGTTGGCGTGAGCGGTGCCGGTCTTCCCCCAACGACGCAAGAAAGGCAGATATTTGAACTATGGGACAAAGTGGGAATGAACCGTGATGACTTCAGCCCTGGCAAGTTAATTGCGTTTCGTGCCCATCTTAAGAAAATCTTGTGAGGTGAATGAGGTGCGTAAAGTCTTTATTAGTTCGGTTGTTACCGGTTTTGAGGCTTACCGTGCAGCCGCCCGAAAAGCAGTAGATTTAATGGGTGATAAACCAGTGATGTGTGAAGAGTTTGGGGCTCGACCATATGCATCTGAGGTTGCATGTATTTCTGAAGTTGAATCATCAGACATCTACCTCCTAATTATGGGGGAGGAATATGGGTATGTCGGGCCAAGCGGTGAATCAATTACGCAAATGGAGTTTCGTGCTGCAAAAACCTCCGGCAAGCCTATTCTTGCATTTATTCAGAACTGTCCCATGGAAAATCAACAGGATGCTTTCCGAAAAGAAGTTGAGAACTTCACCGGCGGCTTCTTTCGTGACACATTTAAAACTCCGGAGGAGCTTAAAGACAAAATCGTAAAGAGCTTACGACAACTGAACCAAGCGCAACAGGCTGTTACGGAAGATGAATATAAAGACAAAGTTGATCGTGCTATGTCCTCTATCATTGGATACTCTTCGAGACGAGACCCTTTACTAAGTCTGGCATATATGCCACAACCCATGAGGGAATTTGACATTGTCGGAATCGAGGCGAGTCTAGACTCGGTTTTCACAAATCTCTGTGCAAAGGGTGTGCTATTGATGCGTGAAGGCTACGAACCTCAATTCCATAGGGATTGGACAGGACTCAAGACAAGGGATGCGACAGTGGCATTTTTTTCTGATAGCATGATCGTGCTGCTTCTAACGCCAATCGAACGTCGGAATGATTACTTCTCTGGTTCATTCGCGCCGCCTTCTCGGATCAAGAGTCTTGCCGCGGGGGCTTTTTCACTCGTAGAAGCAAGTGGTTGCTGGGCGCATGTGAAGCTTAGTGGGATGGACCATGTAATGGTAAAGGAGCTTCCTGAAGGCAAGGTTACGTCGATTACCATGAGGATGAATGGTGACACAGAAGCGGGATTTAACAAGTTGTTCATTCCCTTGACCAGTGCTGCTTATGGATCTTGGGTAGATCAGTGTGTGAAGCGATTTCAAAGGATTTTTACGAACTAACAGAGAGATAGTGAATAGGGCAGCTCAGACAATGTGCTCTTGATTCCTTTTGCATGTAGTGACAACTCAGTAAATCAACCACATCAAGATGATACGAGTCCACTGTACGCTGCGGTCAAGGGGTTTTAAGTGTCTTGCGGCTTAACCCAGTTGGATATTGAGTCCTGTACGTCTTCAGAACCCACACAAGAAGCTGAATCTTGTGCGTTTTCTTAACCTTCGGGTTATGAGCCCGAAGGTCGGGTGAAGGGTGGGTTTTAAATCTATACCTCAAGGCAAACCCGGGCGCAGCACGCTGCGCCCCTACAAAATCACAACCAGGGCGATTCATGAATCGCCCCTGACATACAGGAACCATCCATGACTCCCACCGCAATCGTTCAAAAACTCTGGAACTACTGCAACGTCCTCCGCGACGACGGCATGAGCTACGGCGACTACGTCGAGCAGCTCACCTTCCTCCTCTTTCTCAAGATGGCCGACGAGCGCACAAAGAAGCCCTTCGACCAGAAGAGCCCCGTTCCGCAAGGCTACGACTGGCCGAGCCTCCTGAAGAAGGACGGCGACGAGCTCTTCGACCACTACCGCCACATCCTGGAAAAGCTCGGCCAGGAGAAGGGGCTCCTCGGCCTCATCTTCGGCCGGGCGCAGAACAAGTTCCAGGACCCGGCCAAGCTGCGCCGCCTGATCGTGGACCTCATCAACAAGGAGAACTGGTCGGTGATGAACGCCGACGTGAAGGGAGACGCCTACGAGGGGCTGCTGGAGAAGAACGCCCAGGACACCAAGAGCGGGGCCGGGCAGTACTTCACGCCGCGGCCGCTCATCCAGGCGATGGTGGACGTGACTGCCCCGGGACCGGAGGACACGGTCTGCGACCCGGCCTGCGGCACCGGCGGCTTCCTGCTGGCTGCCCACGACTACATCTCGAAACACCACCGGCTCGACCGGGACCAGAAGAAAAACCTGAACGAGAAGGCCCTGCGCGGCTGGGAGCTGGTGCACGCGACCGCTCGGCTGTGCGCCATGAACCTGATGCTCCACGGCATCGGCGGCGACAGGCTGCCGCTGACTGTCGGGGATTCACTGGCGGCGGACCCGGGGGAGCGCTTCTCACTCGTGCTCACAAATCCCCCTTTCGGCAAAAAGAGCTTCACCACCATCATCGGCGAGGACGGAAAAGCCTACACCGAGAAGGAAACCATCGAGCGGGAGGACTTCTGGGCCACCACCTCCAACAAGCAGCTCAACTTCGTCCAACACATCAAGACCCTCCTCAAGCAGCACGGGCGGGCCGCCTTGGTGGTGCCGGACAACGTCCTCTTCGAGGGCGGGGCAGGGGAGACCATCCGCAGGAAGCTCCTCCACGATTGCGACGTGCACACGCTGCTGCGCCTTCCCACCGGCCTGTTCTACGCCCAGGGGGTGAAGGCGAACGTCCTCTTCTTCGACAAGAAGCCGGCCAGCGAAACGCCGTGGACCAAGAAGCTCTGGATCTACGACCTGCGCACCAACATGCACTTCACCCTCAAGACCAACTCGCTGCAGCGGAAGGACCTGGACGAGTTCGTCACCCTCTACAACCCGGCCAACCGCCACGAACGCACTTCCACCTGGAGCGGGGAAAATCCCGCCGGCCGCTGGCGCGCCTACACCTACGAGGAAATTGTCAGCCGCGACAAGGCCAGCCTGGATATCTTCTGGCTGAAGGATGAGAGTCTGGAGAACTCGGACAACCTCCCCGAGCCGGGTGTGATCTGCCGCGACATCATCGCCGACCTGGAGAGCGCCCTGGAGCAGCTGCGCCTGATTGCCGAGGATGTGAGAGTGGAAGATTTCGATGAGATATAGAAATGCCGATGAAACGGTTGTTTAACGAAATTATCGGGAGGTCTTTGAGGTCTTCTCAGGAACTTTGATGTCTCTGGCCTGTGAAATGAAACGCCCGCTCACGGCGTCGCGTTTTACCCAGATCCCTTCGACAGCGGAAGATGTCTCAATGTTGCGGGCCAAGGCTTTTTCCCGTTTGGAGGCGTCTTGCAGGTGAGGATTGGTTTCGAGCAGTGATTTCTTCATGGGACTAACTATACCGTATTTTAGCGTGGAAAGGAGAGCAATATCGTCAACGTTGGGAAATTCGGGGGACATTCTCCCGGATTCCTCATGACCCTTACCGGCCGAGGCATAATCGGCCCGCAGGAGCGCGAACTCTGGCCGGCCCAACAGTATGTCGCCGAACATCGGCGGGGTTGGCGGTTGTAATTTCAAGTTACTGATATTGGATGGCATCTGCGGCCTTCCACAGGAGAACAGAATTGACCACTGATTTGACCCACTACGCCGATCTTCTGGGTGACATCAAGATCCGTATCCGACAGGCACAGATTAAAGCCACCCTTTCCGCCAATGCGGAAATGATTCTTATGTACTGGGATATCGGGCGGATGATTCTGGAAAGACAGAAACAGGAAGGATGGGGGGCTGCAGTCATCCCTCGTCTCTCCCGGGATATACGAAATGACCTGCCAGAGGAGAAAGGATTTTCCGAACGAAACATCAAGCGAATGCTTCGATTTTATCGTGAGTATCCGGATACTTTGCCAATAGTGCCACAGCCTGTGGCACTATTGGCCCCCAACGATCTCTCGACAAATTTGCAGCAACTTGTTGCAAAAATTCCGTGGGGCCACAACATCATGCTGATGGAAAAGGTCAAAGAACTGTCTGCTCGCCTCTGGTACATGCAGCAGACCATCGAGCAAGGCTGGAGCCGCGATACTCTGGCGCAGATGATCAAAAACTGTTTCCACAAGCGCCAGGGAGCAGCGGTTACCAACTTTCAGCAGATCTTGCCCTCGCCACAATCCAACCTGGCCCGTCAACTTCTGAAAGACCCTTACATTTTCGACTTCCTAACCATCGAAGAGCCTTTTCACGAGCGGGAGCTGGAAACCGGGCTTGTCCGCCACTTGGAGAGATTTCTGCTGGAGCTCGGCCAGGGCTTTGCCTTCGTCGGGCGCCAATACCACCTTGAAGTCAGCGACAAAGACTTTTACATCGATCTCCTGTTCTATCACCTGGGGCTGAGATGTTTTGTGGTTATCGAGTTGAAGAAAGGGGATTTCAAGCCGGAATATGCCGGCAAGATGAACTTCTACTGTTCCGTGGTGGATGACAAGCTGAAACACGAAACCGATCAACCCACCATCGGCCTGATTCTCTGCCAGACCAAAGACAGAATCCTGGCCGAATATGCCCTGCGTGACATAAACAAACCGATTGGGGTCTCGGACTACGAACTGACTCGCGCCCTGCCGGAAAGACTGCAATCAGCGCTGCCAACTATCGAGGAGATCGAGGCGGAACTGCGAAGCGAAGTCGGAGAGGGGAACGATGAGTCTTGAACCCCTTGAAAGCCGGAGGGACTACCTGTGGCTGTTGCAAAGCCTTGAGAAGAAATAGCTGGTGGATCATGGCATTCCGGCGGGGACTGATACCCTAGGTGCCGGGGAGGAGATCAAATATGGTCAACAGAGGTCTGGTAATAGCGACGGCAAAGGAGCCGTTCAGGGAATGGCTGCTTTCGCTTCCGGATCCTACCGATGTGTCTCTCGAAGAGATTAACGAGGACCGCACCGCCTACCTGATTCCGGAATTTGAAGATGACGATCAGAGAGACAGGGTTCTCAGGAAGTTTTTCATCTCTATCTTCGAGGACCAGCTTGTCGACTGGTGGACAAAAGAGGAAGACTGGCCACAGAAAAGGGATCTCCGGACCTTCAGGAAGTGGTTTGACCTTCAGTTCCGCGCGGTAGTTGAAGATCTTGTGGACGACATGCTTGTCGATGAATAGCGTCGTGCCTCTACGTGGATTCGATCGTGGAAAACGTTGGACGAGGGGTATCTTTGGGGGTATCCATAGAAAATCACATTGATAATACGTAGTCAATTCAGCTCGTTGAAAGCTAAATTGGCTTCCCATGCGTCCGCCAAAAACAATCCAATATAATCCAATGTAGTACATAAACCCGTTAGAAATAGCGGGTTTTTTCTTATCCACTGTCCTATTTAGTCCAGAAAAGTCCATTGCAATCCACTGATAATGGGTGTAACTCTGCCTGTTTGAGGGTCTGTTACACCCAAAAGTTACACCCATAATATCTGACGAGCGCCGTAAAGGCCGATAAATAAAGGGTTGATGGCCGAAAGGAGTTACACCCATGGCAAAGCCGACTAGAGCACTCGGAGCGCTGGAAGTCGAGAGGGCCAAACCGGGGAGCAAGCAGAAGCATCTGTTTGACGGCGGCGGGCTGTTTCTCGTTGTCACTCCCTCGGGTGGAAAATGGTGGCGCTTCAAGTACAGATTCGCCGGAAAGAGCAAAACCATATCCTTCGGGACTTACCCGGAAATTTCCCTTGCACAGGCACGAGAGCGGCGAGAAGAAGCCCGTAAGCTCCTTGCGGTGGACATAGACCCTTCCGCTGACCGGAAAGCCGTCAGGGCCGCGAAGACGGAGTTGCAGGCGAACAGCTTCGAGGCTATCGCCCGCGAATGGCATGGACACATGGTGGAGAAAAAAGAATGGTCGGATGAACACGCCGCCACCATCATGAAGCGGTTGACCCAGGATATTTTCCCATGGATAGGGAGCAAGCCGATCACTGAGGTTACCGCGAAAGAAATCAAGACCATTCTGGATAGAATACGGTCAAGGGGTGTAATTGAGACGGCAAGACGCGCCTTGACGATTATGGGACAGGTCTACAGATACGCGATGTCAATCGACAGGGCAAATTATGACATCTCTGCCGGATTCAGGGGCTATCTGCCGGCTACGAGCAAGACCCGGAAACACATGGCGTCAGTAACGGATCCGAAGGAACTGGCGCCACTGTTGCGAATCATTGATGGATACCAAGGCAGCTTTGTTGCTCAGTGCGCTCTGAAGCTGCTTCCCCTGGTATTCGTGCGGCCGGGAGAGCTGCGGCACATGGAATGGGCGGAGGTTGACCTTGAAGCGGCCGAATGGAACATTCCCGGCCACAAGATGAAAATGAGGCAGCCGCACCTTGTCCCCCTCTCGACTCAGGCCGTGGCGATCCTGAAAGAGCTCCACCCGCTTACCGGGACCAGCAAGTATGTGTTCCCTTCAACGAGATCGCATTTTCGCTGCATGAGCGACAATACCATCAATGCCGCCTTCCGGCGCATGGGACTTAACAGCGAGACCATCACCGGTCACGGTTTCCGGGCCACTGCAAGGACCATCCTTGACGAGGTGCTCCAGGTGCGGCCTGACTTTATCGAACACCAGCTTGCCCATGCGGTCAGAGACCCGAACGGCAGGGCCTACAACCGGACGGCGCACCTTGCCGAGCGACGGAAGATGATGCAGTTATGGGCCGATTACCTGGACGGGCTGAAGGCCGGCGCGAAGGTGCTGCCGCTAAGAAAAACGGAGGGAAGCGAGCAATGAGATATCTTGTGGAGGTAACGCATACAGACCATAGAACGGGTAAAGTCCGCACATGGAGGAGCCGGGAGCGATACAAGACAATTGGCGGAGCGGAGCGGGCCGCTGCCCGCTGGAACAGCGCCACCATGCCGGACGGCAGGAACATCACCACTGAGACCCGTGGTCGAGTCATTCCGGCATAATCGGTCATTCAACCAAAACTAGAAAGGGGGAATAATTTATGAACGGACACGAGGAGAATGGTGCTGTGGGCACGGCAAAGGTCGTCACTCCGCTTGATCTCTCAGAAAACCTCTCTCACATCTCCGCCAAGGTCGCGTTCCTGCGCGTCGCCATCTATGCGTCCGCCATGCACGATGACCCATGGAGCGACAAGGCCGCCTTTGGTAGCGAGCTCATCTTTTGCGATTTGGAAGGCCAACTCGACGCGATATCGGATAAAGTCCGCAAGCTAGGGGTAAGGGAATCCCGGGAGGGCGAAAAGGTCCCTGCTTCACTTTCGCCTGAGCCGGATGGGACGGAACTTAGCCGGGAGGTATAGTTTCCGCATTCCGGGCATGGCGGGCCGCCGTAGATGGAACAGCGCAACCAAACCGGACGGCGGGAACATCACCACAGAAACCCGTGGCCGGGTCGTTCCGGCGCGATGAAGCGACAAACAATACTGTTGACTTTGTACTAAAAAAAGGTACAACATGAAATGGCGCGTCACCATCAACAGGGCTGTTGAGAAAAGGCTTCCCAAGTTGCCGGGCAAGATTCTGGACGCACTGACCCGTCTGCTTGCCGAAATTGAAATTTCAGGTCCGGTCCGGGGAAACTGGCCGAATTATTCAAAGCTGGTGAATGGTCGCCACCATTGCCACCTGAAAAAGGGGCGTCCGACCTATGTAGCTGTGTGGAGCGAGGACAAGGAGACGATAACCGTGGAGGTAATATATGTTGGAACGCACGAAAAAGCGCCATACTGAGGAGATGGTAACGATTCGTCTGCGCGTTCGTCGCTCCAATGCAGAGCGCATCAAGCGATTTGCGGAGAGTATCGAGGCCGACAACCTGAGTGAATCCCGTCCGTGGCGGGAGGTTCTGAGCGAGTTGCGCCCGGATGACAGTTTCCCCGCTGCGATTCTCCGCGGTTCCCGTGTGAAGGAAGAGTTGACGCAAGTGCAGCTTTCCGCGATGACCGGCATTCCCCGCCGTCATATCTCCGAGATGGAGCACGGCAAGCGGCCCATAGGCAAGGAAAGCGCCAGGAAGCTGGCCAAGGCGTTGAGGTGCGATTACAGGGTGCTGCTGTAGATATTTAAACCTGTGGCCGGGTCGGGGAGATTGGCCCGGCAAGACATCACTGCCACCTGAAGAAAGGTCATCCGACCTATGCCGCTGTTTGGGAGGAATCAGACCGGGAGATTCGGCTTGTGGAGATAACCTATGTTGGAACGCACGAAAAAGCACCCTACTGAAATGCCGCTTGAGGCCCGGTTCGTCGGGACCCAGGAGAAGATTGGCAAACTGCGGGAGTATGCCAGAAAGATCGGGCTCCATGAAGCAACCGAGACCGTCAGCGTAGAAGAGGCTTTCCCGGAGTATGCCGCGAACCCTGTAGGGACCGTGCTCAGTGGATACCGGCACCGCGAAGGCTTCACGCAGATGGAGTTGGCCAGGCAAACCGGGATACCTCAGCGTCATATCTCCGAGATGGAGCACGGCAAGCGGCCCATAGGCAAGGAAAGCGCCAGGAAGCTGGCCAAGGCGTTGAACTGCAATTACCGAATGTTGCTGTAGGGTTTTTCACTTTCGCGGGATAGTCCGGCCAGACGACAAGCCGCCTTTCCTGGGGCGGTTTCCCGCGAGAACTTGCCAGGGCGCGACAGGAGGCGTACGTGATTAGCCCCTCTTACTTTACTTTCTTGCAAGTTGCCGAAAAGTGGTCACATGAGTTGAGACAGCCCACCATGGAAGTAATCCAAGCAATGAGGTCAGATGCAACGTATTTACATCCGCATCCACAAAGTTGCCCCAAGCCAGCGTTAATGGTCTGGCCCGAAGAGTTTGTTCATCCCCATGGTCACACGGATAGTATGAAGGCTTTTGAAGCTTGCAGGATGGTTGAAAAGGATTCACGTAACGGTATAGGGGTTCATAAGAAATTCCGCACCCAATATCGAACACCAGAATACCTTGCGGCATTGGCGTTTTTGAACTCTGCTAAATCTCCACCAGAGTTGACTGATGAGCTAAAAGAGCAATTAGCATGCCTCATCATCAGAAGAGAAGATTTTGAGAAATACTGCAATGAGAAAGGCTACTCACTGCCGAAGTTCTGGTTTCCACAAGTCCCCCAAGGTGATGAGATTCTTTCTGACGAACAGGCTGAGCCAAATGATGAAATTCTCTCCGACAAGCAAGCAATATCGAAAGGAGGGAGACCGAAAAGTCTGCTTAGTGAAGCTGTTTCGTACGCTTATTTGAAATTCAGGGATGAAGGCAATACAGAAATATTGAGGCCCAACAAGATTCGGGAATTTCTGGCAAGATTTAAAGAAATGATTCAAGAAGTGAATCGGAATTTTGATGTATACATCGCGGAGCGTATTCAGAAGGTAAAGTTGACTCCTTCAGGTTGCATAATTACAACACAGGATCAATACTTGAAATCAGGCGTAAAGCGCGAAAGCCGCAGTTATCACAAAGCCGCGGTATCAAAACTTCTCACCGATTTAAGAAAAAAATATCCCTTCTCTTCATAAAAAATCCATTCCAAAACTGGGGTTTCGGAATCCCGTAACCGGGGTTTTGGAATGACAAGTGTGATTTCATGAGGACCGAAATCCAATATTTCGGAGGTCCCCATGAAATCACTATCTTCCCCAAACACACACCAAATTAATCTCCCTCCGCCCGGCAAAGTGAGCATCAACAATCTCACGGCTGGAACCCCCTCCGCTGATCTGGGTCTAGCGATCGAACAGTTTATCGACAAGCATCTTCTGCGAACAGGGCGCATCATCAAAGATTCCGACCGCCTGATCAGACTCCGCGAAGTATTGAAAATCATCCCCGTGAGCAAGTCTTGCTGGTTGGCATGGGTAGCTGCGGGCAAGGCACCCTCACCCATCCGGCTCGGGGGCCGGTGCACATGCTGGAAGTACGCTGACATTGTTAATTTCACGGCCAACCGGGGGGCCTAAGCATGCCCAAAACGACAGGCCCGACTGACCGAATCTTAACGAATTTGCGAAAAATTCAGCTTGCGCAGGGCAACCCCTACCTCGCGTTTGCTCTACCTAGCTATTTGCGTAGGGTTGCCGCGGCGGCGCTGTATGTCTGCACGCCGGACGAACCCAAAAAATGAGGTGGTTCAGGGTATATACAGCCGTGCTTCACGATCCGAAGGTGCAACGGCTGCATCCGTCGACCTTCAAGCATTGGATTAACATCCTGTGCATTGCAAACGGGAACCAGGAGCGGGGGATACTTCCGCCTACTGAAGAAGTCGCCTTTGCTCTCCGGATAAAGCCTGCTGAGGCTGAGAAGGTCCTAACGCAACTGGAAGGGGCCGGGCTGCTCGATCGTGACGAAGGCGGTAGACTTTTCCCCCATAACTGGACCGAACGTCAACGCGGCTCCGACGTGGTGTCAACTCGGGTGCAACGGCATCGTGAAAAAAAGAAACGTGAAATCAAAGAGATGGGCGAAAATGTAACGTTACATCCCCGTTTCAGTAACGCCCTAGATTTAGAAGTAGATATAGATAATAAAAAACCTTTACCGGCGAAAAATCCGCCGGTCGGATTCGCTCTCTTTCGTAACTGGTGGATGTACGCTTTTTCCATCACGGAAGATGATCGCTATATCTTCGAGCAAGGAAAGGATGGAAAATGCCTTTCCTCGATACTCAAGGTTACTGATTGGAAGGAAGCTGTTTGCAAGGCCTGCCATTACCTCGTGGACGCTGACCGCTTTCCAAAGGGCCGTCCAACAATATCCGGCCTCAAAAGCTCAATCAACAAATATCCCGGCCACATCAATGGCAGAGCGGACCATTTCCGCGAAATCGGAATCATCCCCCCTGATGAGGTACTTTTGGAGAACTGGAAACCATGGAACGTAAAGTAACGCCTCACAGCTTAGAAGCCGAAATGTCTGTTCTCGGCGCCGTTTTCGTCGAAGACGCCTGTTTATCGAAGGTCTCCGGCATGATTGACGGTCTGGACTTCCACCGAGAAGCGCACCGAAAAATTTATCACACCATGCTCACTCTGCACCGGCAGCGGCAACCCATCGACCTTGTAACGATGGTGCAGCGGCTCAAGGATGATGGGTCCCTGGAGGAAATCGGCGGGGCTGCATACCTTGCCAGCTTGGTTGACTACGTGCCGACGGCCGCGAACGTGGCCCATTACTGCCGGATCGTCAAGGAGAAGTCTGTTGCCCGCCAGGTCAAGGCCTTCGCTGTTGAACTCATGGGAAAGGCCGGCGACGGGTCGGCCGCTGAGCTTCTCACAGACGCGAAGGTAAAGCTTCAGGAGATCGCTGGAAGCCTCGATGGCCTCGACGGGGTGTCAGTCAACGACATACTCACCTTTGACCAGCGCCGGAAGCGTTACGAGCAGCACATCCGTGAACTCGACACCGCTAGATTCACCACCGGCTTCCCCATCCTCGATACCTGCATCCGGGGCGTTGCTCCCGGGGAGGTCATGACGATTATTGCCTACTCCGGCACCTTCAAAACCGCCCTGCTTCAAAACCTGCTCTTGGGAGGAGCGGAGCGGAGCGGATACTTCAGTCTGTTCTGTAGCCTGGAGATGCCTGTGGAGAAGCTGTTTGAGCGGGAGATTCAGATCAACGGGGGTGTTTCCGGCCGGGAGGTCGAGGACCACTTTTCAGGGCGCCAGGATAATCTGGGAGTCAAAAAGGGGATGGAGCGGATAGCATCCGATGGGCTCTTGGTCTGTGAGAAGCCTCGGCTCACACTGGAGAAAATCGGCCGTTACGTAGAACTTGCCAGGCAGAAGCGGGGTCGAATTGGTGTCGTAGGCATCGACTATCTAGGATTGATACATGGCCCGGGTAAGACTCTGTTCGAGAAGACCGCGAACCTTTCCATTGAGGTCAAAAACATGGCGAAGGAGTTGAACACTCCGATCATCCTCCTCTGCCAGATAAACCGAACCGGCGCTACATCAGGCGGGGAAATTGAGATGTACCACGCCAAGGGTGGCGGCGACATTGAGGCCGGGGCCGATTTCATGCTGGGGCTCTGGCGTGACAAAGAAGATCAACTTGTCTGCAAGGTCCTGAAGAATCGGAACGGGCCGACCGATCAAAATTTTCTGGTTTCACTAGACCGGCAGTCGCTCACATTCAAGGGCATGTCCCCGTACAAGCTGACGCAGGCACAGCACGGTCTGAAGGATATCCCATTCTGATAAATAAACAGGAGGAAACCCAATATGAGCCTCGACATAAACATATCCGTAGACGCACGGCAGGTGAAAGAGGCCCGCAAGGAGATCGATTTTCTCAACAAGGGCCTGCGCGAGATGGAAGACACGGAGGTTTCCCCCGGGAAGGACGGACTTCAGGAGACCTCTGAACTGGTACGCAGGATCAGCGAAGACATCCGCAGAATGAAGGGACTGACCGTCACGGGTGAGCGGCAGGGCGGACTCCTGAAGAAAGAGCAGTTCCAGGAGGCAGCAACTCTCTCGAAGCGCATCGGCCAGAATATGGCCGACTACACCAAGGAGATCAACAAGGCCAGGAACGAACTGACAAAGCTCCTGGTCGAAAAGGCGAAGCTGGAGCGGGTCAGTCCGACCAATCCCGCGCAATGGGTCGCCGCCCAGGAACGCATCGAAGGGATGCAGGACCGCGAGAAAGAACTGCGTACCCACTACGAGCGGATGAAGCGCAACGATCCGCGAGTGCGAGATCTCCGCCGGCGCGGTGGCGAGTACACCGAGACCATCGGGGGGTTCGGCGTGGCCTCCGGCGACAACGCCGGTCTCATTTCGATCAAGAAGGGACTGGCCTATGCGGCCGCCATATTCGGCGGTATTAGCGCCCTCGGATTAATCCGGGAATCTTGGGAGAAATACAAAGGGCAATCAGTCGCTGAATCCGGTTTGGTTGTGCGTGGTTTCGGTTACCAGCGAAGGCATTCCGAGTGGGGTTATACCCCCCAGGAGGAAGCAGAGGCGGCCATGGGTCTCCTACGGACGACCGGGGCGAAGGATATGGGCACCCTGGGCCACCTTGAGCGATTTAGCAGGCTGTCCAGCATGGACATAGGCACAGCCACAGGGTTCATCGGCGGCCTCTACAATGTGACCGGCATCGACGCACAGAAGCAGCGCCAGGCGATCGATGCCCTGTTGGTCATGGGAAAGCAGGCCAAGGACGGCCGAAGTGAGCAGCTCCTGGGACTCATCAACGCGAACCTGCAAATAGCCTCCCGGGCACAAGGAGGAAGGGAACTCTCTAGCGTCCAGACATCAAGCGTCATGGCCCAGACTGCGGCCCTCTACAATGCTCCGGGAACCATGGGGTTCTCGTCGAATATGTTCCAAACCATGCAGAATGCCCTTATGCCAGGCGGCGACCCGGCCAGCGAAATGATGAAATGGGAAATCATCGGCGGATTTGAGGGAGGCCCCATCACGGCGTCACGGGCACTGGAACTTGAGCGCCGCAGGAACGCTGGACTGAACGACCCACAGAACCTGAGAAGGGCGCTGGCGGCAGCCAAGAGGTTCTCGTCTACCAGGGACGGCCAGATCTTTTTCATGATGAGGTTACTGTCCGCGTTCGGTCAACAGGGAGGAGTAGACCAAGCAACCGCCATTATCGACAACGGAGACCGCCTCCTCGGAGCCCGGATGCCTGGAACTGAAACAATTGGCACCACCATTGCGGACCTTGACACCCTTTATAAAGGAACCGAAGGATATGGTGTCGGACAACGGTCAGCAGGCAGAGAATTGGTAAAACTGGACGCAGGATCCGGGATCGAATCACTCATGGGGCCGATTGAGAGCGGCGTACTCACGGCAGCAGACAAGACCTTGGATTTAGTGGGACTCAAAAAAAGAGGGGAGGATCAGTACGACCCGCTGATCCGGGACGCAGCCAAGAAGTACGGCATCAGCCCGGCGTGGTTGAAGGCGGTCATAAAGGCCGAATCTGGGTTTGATAGATATGCTCCGAGTCCGAAAGGTGCGCTCGGACTAATGCAATTGATGCCTCGTACCGGCCGACAGTACGGACTGAAAACCACCGATGATTTTTTTGACCCGGCAAAGAACATCAATGCCGGCGCACGTTACCTTTCAGACCTATACCGACAATACGGAGGGGATATTTACCAGTCCACCGTCTCATATAACGCGGGATCTTATGAGCGAGGACTGAAATTATTCCAAGCCCATAAAACTTCAGGCGGCAAAAAGGGCACAAGGGAATCCATCGATTACGCCAACAAAGTATTGGGCTTCATGAGCGGATACAAGCCTGCTGAGGAGAAGGCGGTCCGCGAAGCGGAAATGGGAGAGCGCTTTATGAGGCAGGTAGACATCCTGCGGGAAGGGAAAGAGAAAAACGGTTTATGGGGGGAAAGGTTGGTGATGAGCAAGGTCGATCAGATCATCGAACTTCTCGCGCAAATCGTCCAGAATTCCGGCGGTAATATTTCTGCTGGCGCCTCTGGATCTCTTCGGCCATTGCCGGTAGGACCGTAACCCGTGATCACCTATTCCCCACGACATAGAGTGCTAGTTAGAGAATTTACCGATTACCGAGTCAAAAACGATTTAAGCGACGACGTTATCGCCATATCAACCAACAAGGCTTACGGCCGCGCCGCTGGCAATTATCAGATCGTGCTCCCGTTTGTCCTGATCGATGGTCGTCGCTATGACGAACTGATAGAGCCTAACGACATTATCGACATCGAACTCGCGGCTGGCGACGGCACCGACATGGAGCACGTAATCGTCGGTCCAGTCGACCGGGTAGCGCGGACCACCCACTATGGTCAGGACGGCATCCCCAGAAAGACCATCACCATCTCGGGCCGCGACTTTGGCAAGTTTTTGACCAACATAGAACTCGGTTGGGACATGTCCGGCATCCGCCGACTCATGGAATACGGTACAGGCGCCGACGCCATCGTATCGGCCTATCTCCCCAGATATCAGAACCAGCGCGGTACCCCCAAGGAGTTGATCGAATGGCTGTTGCAACTGTTTAGGGAGCAGGTTCCGAACGCCTACTATCCTAAGTATATCAACAGCAAGATCAATACTGATGATACCTGGGTAACCTACGATCCCACCATGGTCGGAATCCGTGGAACCGACGTATGGTCCGCCATGAAGCGTCTTGAAAACGCCCCCTACAACATCCTCACCACCAGAACCGAGAAGGACGGCAAATTCTACATAGTGCTGGAACGTAATCCGCTTGATGAACAGGGGAAGTTGGTGCGGGATAAATTTCACCTGATCGACGACACTCTTGACGAGGACGTTGGGGTCAGTGACCACGAACGAATTAATCTCCTTTGCCTGTGGCCACCTACGTTTAAAACCATCACCAATGCCGTACTGGATATCGCCCTCGCATATCCGGATACGACCCGCTACTCCGTACTGTCCCCGATCCTTCACGGTTTCGCCCCGAAGATCATCGAGGCGATGTACGTGCCCAAATCGTTCTGGATTACGGAGAAGGAAGATCCTGACGACCTGATAGCGGTCAAGGATCGCGCCGATCTGTTCTGGGCCTGGTACAAAGATAACCACACCTATGAATCAGGCGTATTTAGGGTTCACGGCAGGCCGAACATTCGGCCCGGCGACGGCATCGTGCACACTGGATACAATAAACAGTATCTGGTGGAACAATTAACCCACGACTACGCGGTTTTTCCAGTGCCGCGCTTCGTGACATCCCTACAAGTTACAAGGGGGCAACCGCACTAGGGGAGTGGTACCCAGCTATGGCTGCCAAGAAGACGAATGCGTAGTACCCCAGGAGCCCGAAAATCACGACGACGGGAATAGAGGCCAACGCGATCTGTAGCATAAAGAAAAAGATATCGCGGGTCGAGACATTGATGCCGACAATATGGACATCTTGACGGATGATGACATCCTGCGGTTTCGGTTCTGCGGCGGTTTCGGACACAGACTGCCCTCCTTAAGGTAAGAAAATGATTACTCCGAACGGAGCGAGAAAACAGGAAGCGTTGCAACAACACCAAGCATCGCATATCGTAAGCACTTGCCGCGATCTGATGCTTGGCATCATCCAAAAGAACGGTGTGTTCCACTCAGATAATGGCCAAAACCCGTCAGGGAGCACCCTGGTCAATATTTCCCTGATGCACGGCTGGCCGGACATCTACAGGGTACCTGTGTTATCTCCGAAAATCAATCGTTCTAATGGAGAGTCCATAGATCCGGAACCGGGCGATCAGGTGGCGGTGGCGTTCCTGAATGGCAACTTCTGCCATCCTGTCGTTATCGGCTTTCTCCCACCACCGGGTAACACCCTGCAACCAAAGGCAGCAGACGCCCCGCTGCACCACACCCACTGGCAGGGCACCGACATCAGGCTGGAGAAAGACGGCATTCGTCGGGCCCACATCGCAAAACACGACATCCTGGACGTGGTGGAGAACCAGATCGAGACGATCCACGGCGGCCGCTCCATCACCGTGGATCTTAACGACGAACTGGAAGTGCTCGAGGGCCAGACGGAAACGATCCACGGCTCCCGGCAGATCGAAGTCGGCGAGAACGACACCCTGGAGGTCACCGGCAACGGAACAGTAATTATCCACGGCGGGATGAACATCCACGTCTACGGGGCCGCGAACATCCAGGCCGACGGCAACGTGGCAGTTACGGCCCCGACCGCAACCGTGATCGCCTCAACGAAGGTCCAGCTCACTACCCCGCTGGTGGAATGCAGCCAGAACATGAAGGTCAATGGCAAGCTGGACGTGACCGGCAATATCAAGTCCATCAACGGCGAGGTGGGAGACAAGGTCCGGAACATGTCCGGCGACCGGACCATCTACAACAGCCATCACCACCTGGAAACCGGTTCGCTCACGTTCGGGCCGGACAACGAGCAGTAGCAAGGACGGCGCCATGCTCGACAACACAAGGGGCCTCGCGCAAGAGCGGAGACCAGAACGTTGCGGCTTCTATGGCTGGCCTGCTGCGGCCTCTCCCGATTAGCCGTTAAAGTGATGGATCAATGCCCTACCGCCTTTCTGTCAGCGAGAATAGGGCAAAAACAAAATGATGCCGGTCGCGACAAAACATTTTGTCGCGACCACATGATGGGTTAGGCTGGAGGAAATCACAGGAGGTTACAGGTGTCGCGAGCAAACACTGTCAGTCGTCTCGAAGCGTTGGTTAAATCACACATCCAGGCCTATCTGCGACGAAACAAGGGCGGCGGCCTGACGACGGTCCGCGAGCACGAGGACAGCCGCACGAAGAAGTTAGCGCCTGGGACAGAGGTTTATTTCCGGGTCGCCGGAGGTCAGCGGGCAAAACGTGGCCACGTCATCAGTGCAATCGATGGCGGATATCATATCCAAGGAAAACGCGAGGCCGGAAAATTCACCGCGCCAAAGTACCGAATCCCCCATGCCGACGTTTGGAGCGTAGAGGAGCAGGCGGCCAAGAAAGCCCCCAAAAGCGACAAGTACGAAATGCTCTCTTCCACCAAGCGGACCGTCTCGGTCCAGGAGAGCAACCGCAGGGCCGAGGTTGGCTACAAACGGCTTGGGATGGAAGAACGGGCGATTGTGACGCACCCCGCTGTCCGTGACCGAAGGAACGCCACCTTGAAGGGGCTGGCCGCGAAAAACCGGATAGCGCCCTACAAAAATGGCCACATTGATCCCGATCTTGCTGATATGCATCAGAGCTACATGGCCGCGCTCATTGGCGCACTTCGCCTTGAAGCCAGCAAGGCCCCCCAGGCGGACCTGGACGCCTTCAGGGAACACCTGGCCGGCAAGAGAAGCAACAGCCGCATCTTCACCACCATCACCATCGCCGGCCGCAACGCGGCATTGCGCTTCATTGTCGACAGGAACACAAGGACACAAGAACTCGTCGATTTCCAGAGTGGTGTCGGAGACGAGGAGACCCCGGTAGACCATCTTCGTGAATTCTCCGTTGAGTCGACCCAGGCACGAGAGTTTGACGATTCGCAGCGGAATCAAATGCTTTCCGGGTACCTACGGAAGTTGGCGCCGGTTGCTATTGAAATTCTTCGGCACAAATTTGTCCTTGACGAGGACAATACAGAGATCGCGGCAGCGCTGAACCGCCAGGGCATCAAGTATCAAAATAAGTATGCCTGGACTCGAGATAACGTTGGTGAGGCGCTCAGAGCCGTTCTCACCGGTTTGGCAAAAATGGAAGGAATAGACCTCTTACGCGAATTCCTGAAGAGCGTACGCGAGCACCTGACGCTCCTGAAGGCGAGGAAATCTCAGAGTAGCTATGTTGCCTGATTTTTACAGGGAAATATCAGGTGGGTAAATTTGTGGAAGGACAATCGGGCAACCCTCGTGGCCGCACACCTGGTAGCCGCGACAAACGGACGGCACTTCGAGAGCTACTTCAACCGCATGCCGTCGCCCTGGTCGAAAAGGCGGTGGCGTTGGCCCTTAGTGGAGACGTTACGGCCCTGAAACTTTGCATTGACAGGTTGATGCCAACGCTTAGGTCCCAGCGGGAGCCGGTGAAAGTCAGCACCAAAGGTAGCACCCTTGACGAGCGGGCGTCCGAAATCTTCGAGGCTGCAACGGCCGGCGCGATCAGCCTCGATGTCGCCGAAGAACTGATGGCTCTTCTAACGGCCCACGCCCGGATCATCGAGATTAGCGAGCTTGTAGTCAGGATTGAGGCCCTGGAGGCGCAGCTTGCCGGCGGAATTGAGAAGAAGCCATGAATAGCCTTTCAATCTTTCGTAGACGGCTAGACGCAGCCGAGAACGAACTGCGTCGGCATCAAGTTGACGAAAGGGTGCGCAACATGACCGATGATGAACTGCTGGCGGTTCTTGACGGCCCAGACGATAGAATTCTCTGGAGTCGGATATCAGATTGTGAGCTCGAAGTGCTCGCCAGCAGAAACACATCGGCCAAGGTGAGGAACCAGATCCTGAGTAAATACCAAAAAAAGGAGAGTGGCAGATGGCACAAAAGGCGATGAAGCGACCGAGTGAAACGGCGTACATGCGGGCTATGAATGAGACTGTAACCGTGGAAGATTTTCGGGAGATTTGCGAGACAGCCAAGGTCGCAGCGAAGAACGGCGACGCGCAGGCGAGGTTGTTTCTCGCGGCGTTTCTCTGTGGGATACCCAGAGGTGCATCTCCCAGATTGTCTTTGCTCGATTCGATCGACGAAGACAACGCGCTTATGGAAGCGCTCAAGGAAGGCAAACTATGACCAGACAGCAACAGTGGCGGTACAAGGCATTGCGGCGAGTGACTGACTTGATAGCGAAATACTGTCAGAGGATGACACCCGCCCAACTCGACATGGCGATGGATGCCTGGGGTGCTCTGGCAAAAAAAGGTTGCATAGCGCATATGTCAGACACTGTACAAACTGCCCTAAGGAGGCAAACATGATAAGCAAGAAAGAACTGGACGCGGCATTCGCAAAAATCAACAAGCTGATTCTTGAACGCGGACACAAATGGACCGAAGCGCAGATGAACAAGGCATTAGGCATTTGGGATACTTTGATGAAAGCCCAGTGCGACAACATCCCGGAGGAGGCCCTCATAAAGTCCCGTCACAGCAGACCCGTTGTCAGGGCCGTGTCTGGCGGCAACCCAGTCAGAGATTGGTCGGGCTTGTTTAGCCGATATCGTGCAACTCCCTACAACAACCCCAAGACCGGGGAACTTTGGACCGGCCACCAGCTGGCCGCGATCAAGGCAGGGCTGGATCCGGATACTCCCGGCATTGAAGAGATGACTTACCCGGAGATGTGCGATCTTGTCCAAGGGCGGCTGAAGGAATCCGTGCGTCCGTTGTGGGAGGCGGCCGGCCTACATCGTAACATGGACTAATAACCAGGAGGGGGGGGCGCATTGTTCCCCCCTTTTCATACAAAATCGGCCTCTCATGCCGTTTTCACCGAGAAAACACTTTCCGATCACAGCCGGAAACACCCACCCTTCCTCCTCCCAGAATGCCAGGCAAGTCAATGCTGTCACCACCCCTGCAACAAGTGTCAATGTGCATCAAACGTTATCAAAACGTACAGATTAAGCCCTCAACCTGAAGGTTACTGGCAAATCCAAGATGGAGCTTGCACCGCCAGGCAAGACCGATACCATGTGAGGCAAAAACCGCGTTTCTTGCCCTTTCTACCGAGAAAACACTTTTCAAAACACGAATTCCCCTCCCACTCACGATTCCACAATTCTGCATAAAATCTGTTGTTTGTGTTTGATATATGCAATAACTTATTGAAATTATTGACTAAACAATAAAACTGCCTTACGCTGGGCATCATTTTGTGACGCGATCTTTTTTTATTTAGAAAGGAGGAAATCATGCCCGACGCCAAGATTTGTGAACTACTAGGAAAGGTCTTCGCCTTCGTCGAAGACCACCCGGACGACGGGATCGAGCGGTTGAAGGCTTTTCTCGAGACAGGGGACAAGCTTCTTTTTTCGACGGAAGATGTAATGGAGCTGACCGGCTGGAGCCGCGCCCACATCATCCGCCTCTGCAACAGAGGCGACCTCCCCCACATCCCGGGAAACCCGCACAAGTTCATGTATCAGCCGTTGGTGGAGAGCCTGCACAAGCTGATGGTGGGGGGAGAATACGGCAGGAGGAAATGCAGGATTAAACCCAAACGAACACTGAAACGAAAGGAGAATGACCTATGACAGCCAGTAAATATGACGACATCGAGTACTTATGTAGCATCACTGAAGAAGTGGGGCGTGACTTTGTGGCGGAGCGACATGAATTGCGCGAGCGGCTACTTCCGACGCTTACCCCGGAGCAGCTTCGCATCTACAACGAGCTTGATGATCTTGCCATAGCAGAAACCAACGCCGTGCAGTCCCGGACGGTTGAGAAAGTGTTGTCCGACCTGATGCCCAATCCGCCGAAAGAAGCGGACTGCTAAGACCACATCCTCCCCGTGATGCATCATTTTATCCGGCGATCTTTTCTCTGATGAAGGGATCAAACCACGGGGAGGGAAAATCATGAAATACTACATTGTGCGGGTAGGCGGCCAGATCAAGGAGCGGTTAACCGAAATGAACAACCTCACCTTACGCAGGCTTGCGGGGCAGTATGGCAAGAGCATGAGAATTCAGTCGGTGATTTGCCTGTGAATAATGAGATGAAAGTTTCCGTAGGCTTCACCGGCACGCAGCGAGGCATGACCGGCCCACAACGTGAGTCGGTCGTGCGCTTGCTGGGTTCGTTGAAACCTGGTGCCGTGCACCATGGGGATTGCGTTGGCGCCGATGCCACCTTTCACGATCTCTGCAACCGCCAGGGTATTCCGATCATCATCCATCCGCCCTTGCAAGGCAGGAAGCGGGCCATGTGCAACGGTCGCAACGTCACCATTCTTGCGCCGAAAGCCTTCCTGGCTCGTAATCGTGACATCGTTGATGCGTCCGACGTACTGATCGCCGCACCTTTCGAGGAGAAGGAGGTTCTTCGTTCCGGAACCTGGGCTACGGTGCGGTATGCGGAACAAGCAAGGCGGCCGGTGTATCTGGTCCTGCCGTCCGGGAGGGTGATGCATTCTAACTATGGCTGCCCTTTATAAACACAAAAAATACGGCTATCAGGTGCTCTACAGGATCTACCTGGCCGATGGTTCGGCGATAAAAAAACATCGTTACCGGCCTGTCCATACCGATGCGAAGCTCTTGTGCGCCAAGGCCGAGTACCTGGAGTGCGGCAGCCGGCGCGGTAACCTTACCCGTCAGGAGATTGCGGCCGCCCGGCGGGACGGACTGATAAACGACACCGAGGCCATGCAGATCTTCGGCGGCCAGCCGGTCGCGGTCTACGACCTGGACTTGGTAATCGAGCGGTACGAGGCGTCAAGCGCCGTGGCCAATACTCCGTATGGACATACGGTCAACATGCGGCGCGCCAGAAACCTCAAGAAGTGGTTGAAGAAACACCCCATACCCAAGCTAACCGATACGGATGTGAAGCAGTATGTCCTCGACCGACGGAAGGGGAATATCACTCACCAGATTGGGGCCTCTCACCACATAAGGCGGGGAGGGGTGTCGGCCAAGACGATCAGTAACGACATGGAGGTGCTGCGGGGGCTCATCGACGAGGCCGTGAAGGCCGGCATGGTGGCAAAGAACGTGGCCCGGGAGGTGAATGTTCCGGTCAAGAATAAAAAGGTGCGCCGGGCACTCTCTCGGGCCGAGGTAAAGCGGCTGATGGAAGCAGCCGAGGAGAACCGGCACCTGATGCACGGCCTGGCCTTTGAAATGGTGATGATTGCGCTCTATGCCGGGTTGCGTCGTGGTGAGCTGCGGTCCTTGAAGTGGGACGACGTAAACCTGAGCGAACGGCGGTTGTTCGTCCAGGCCAAGGAGGTCGAAGGGGAGGACGACTTCACCACGAAATCAGGGGAGGCCGGTTCAGTCGGCATTCCCGACAGGTTGTATGATATACTCAACAACATGAAGCGGCCGGGCCCCTGGGTATTCGGCGGAAAGCGGCCGATTTCCCTGGGGCAGTTCACCGCGACCTTCAAAAAGATCGTCACCCGGGCCGGGCTCGATCCTTCGTTGTCCCTGCACCATGCCCGTCACACATATGGGTCGGTGCTGCTGAAAAAATCGGGTGGGGATCTGCGTTATGTGCAGGAGCGGATGCGGCACCTGGATATCCAGACCACCAAGAACTATCTGCATGTCATCGAAGACGAGTCCGCTCCAGAGAAGGATCTGGATTACGTTTAGCGCCTGTGTGCGATATTGAAGGCTGGCGGGGGGTGCCAGACCCACCCCATGACCGACAGCCTCCAGAGCAGGATTCGGCTGGGGATCCTGCTCAAAAAAGACTGCTGAGACGGCTCACCCGTTTTTGGTGAGCCAGCTTAGCATAAAGTGTGCACCCTGTACACGGCTGGAGTGAGCCCTGGCTTTTGCCTAGCTTTCCAGAGAGCCCTGCAGGGTGCACTGTTTGATAAGCTTAGTGGATGGGGTGCGCGCCGGACCCGCAGAAACAAGAGAAGGCAGAGGAGAAAACTCCCTGCCTTCTCTTGCACTGGTACAGGCATCGATTGTAGAGCTTCTCAATATGGTACCCAAGGAGATACCCATGGAATATGTAATTGTTTGGCTGGTTTTTGGCCTCATAACTGCCGCTGTTGCCTCGAAGAAAGGGCGTAACGGGTGCGGCTGGTTCATTCTGGGCGTGATCCTCGGGCCGTTGGCCTTCCTGATGGCTCTCGTTGCCGTTGAAGACAAGGCGAAACTTGAGCGAGAGGCCCTCTATTACAAGACTGCGAAGAAATGCCCTTTCTGTGCGGAACTCATCCGTATGGAGGCGATCAAATGCAAGCACTGTGGTTCTGATGTGACATCAGCGGCGTATCCGTCTTTGGAAGAAGTAAATGCACCGAAGAATCGAAGCATTCCGCAATGACAGCTTTCTCATGCAATGGGTTGTCACGTCACCCGAAAATTGACGGCTCAATCGCGCTGTACGGTCTGTTCAATGGTGGCATTTATGACCTCGGACACACCACTTTCAGCCCGGCCGCCCGGCTTGTTTTCGGTTTCGGCTTGATGGTGATCTGAACATCCCGCCCGAGGGCGTTGAGGAAGTGAAACAGCCGTTCTAGGGAAAAGCCGGACAGTTTCCCCCTGGTCAGGGCCGATACCTTCGGCTGGTCTACGCCAAGGAGCTCGGCGGCCTTTTCCTGCGTCAGCTTGCGGCTCTTGATGATCCCAAGTATCTGCCGTGCCAGCTCGGCCTTGACGATCATATCTTGAGCATCGGGGAGCCCGAGATCGGCAAAGACGTTATCGCTGCCGTGGAATACTTCGTTTTCTTTATTCATGGTTGGACCTCTCATTTCTTGCCGTTCAGGTCTTCCGCGATCTTCAGGCGCGCCTTGATCAAGTCAATGTCCTTCTGAGGCGTCGAAATCCCTTTCTTCGATTTCTTCTGGAAGACATGCAGCACATAGACGGCATCCGCGAAGCGGACGGTATAGACCGCTCGATATTGTGTAATTGCCCTCCACTTTCAGAATAAAAGAATCGTTCGAAATACCTATTGATTTGTAGTAACATATAGGTTACCATTTGTCCATGGGTTATAAGGTCGAAGAATATCTCCGCGAAGATGGGACAAGCCCTTATGGAGAATGGTTCATGGGTTTGGACACCACGGCGGCGGCAAAGATAACGACCGTAAATCTTAAACTGGAACAGGGAAACCTTTCCAATGTCAAATGGTTCCGAGGGATTGGTGAATACCGTCTTGATTGGGGACCGGGTTACCGGGTCTACATCGGGCGAGATGGCGAAAGGCTCATCATACTGCTTGGAGGAGGGACCAAGAAGGGACAGTCAAAGGATATCGAGCGTGCTGTAGCCATGTGGAAAGAATACATCAAGCGCAAAGCACAGCGGAAAAAGAACTAGAATTATGGAAGAGGTAGGGGGTAGGTATGGCTCTCACGAGAGATTTTAAAGAAACAGTAAAGAAGCGGGTGGAAAGTGACCCGGATTTTTCCAGAGCGCTGCTTCACGAGGCAATCGACCTCATGCTTGATGGCGACTCCGCGACCGCCAAATTGATCTTGCGCGACCTTGTAAATGCAACGGTCGGTTTCGAACGCTTGGCTGAAGAGGTTCAAAAACCGAGCAAAAGCCTTCACCGTATGCTTTCCCCGTCCGGCAATCCTACGATGGAGAATCTGTCTGCTATTTTTGCCACCATCAAAAAGGCCCTGCATGTCAAGATCGACACAACCGTCACAGCCGTTTAACAATGGATAATGGGTGTAACTTTGGGTGTAACCCTTAAAATCCCATACAAAATTCATTTGTTATTCCGTATAGTTAATCCGAGTTTTGGATTCCCATGCGTCCGGCGTTTGCTCTTTTTGTTTCAAACGATTCGAAAATTTTCTTGCGTCTATTGAAATATGATTAAAAAGTGTTATGAGTAAAATAAATCAAGAGGTGGTTTAGGCTACTGTGAAAGGAGGAGTGATATGGGATTTCTTTCTTGGATCATCATGGGTTTGATTGTGGGAGTGATCGCAAAATGGATAATGCCTGGAAAGGATCCCGGCGGATTCATTATTACCATCTTGCTGGGCATTGCAGGCGCCTTTGTAGGCGGCTTTGTCGGGTCATTGCTGGGTATGGGAAAAGTCACGGGGTTTAACTTTGGAAGTCTCCTGCTGGCTATCGGTGGTGCCGTTCTCCTGCTTTTCCTGTATAGGGTGATAAAGAAACCGTCACCACCGAAACCTGCAGCGTAAGGCATGCTTTTCCCGTACTGCTTGCTGTAAGCTTGCGCCCTCCTCGGGTGGGGTGCCGACGCCGACGTAACTCAACCGTGTACGGGCGCTGCGCCAGCGCGACGACATGGTTGTCCCTCGGTGAAGGTACCCCACCCGCTCCGGTCACAGGTTGTGAACCCCTTGTAACTGTAAAGCTGTCCGGCGCGACGTAGCCCCGCGCGTTTCCTGGATTCGGTCGCCGCCCACCGCGTTGGTGGTATTCAGCGCCTCGTCGATGTCACCCTCCTCAAACAGTTTCATCCTTCCACCTATACCCCGGCAAGATAATCCGCCTGCAGTTCGAGGCGCACCAGGTAGCGGTTGAACTCTGTTTCACCGATCCTGGAACGGTTCACCGATGGGCTTTCCAGATACCAGAAGAAAGCGGACCGGAATCTTCTGGGTGGAAAGTAGAACGAAGGCATTTACAACGATCCCGACTTTCGTTAAACTCTCCCTCTGCTCCTGCCTGAATCCGTGCCGCCCGAGCTTCTGGCGGTCGGAATGCCGGAGTTCAACGTCGCTGTTGTTATTTCCTGTTCAGTCAGTAGAAGGTACACCATGAAACACCTGATTCTCGGCACCGCGGGCCACATCGATCACGGCAAGACCTCTCTCGTCAGGGCACTGACGGGCATCGACACCGATCGTCTCAAGGAAGAAAAGGAACGGGGCATCACCATCGAGCTCGGTTTTGCCCACATGGAGCTGCCGGGCGATATACGCTTCGGTATCGTGGACGTACCAGGTCACGAGCGGTTTGTCCGGACCATGGTGGCCGGAGTCGGCGGCATGGACATGGTGATGCTGGTCATTGCGGCAGACGAGGGGGTCATGCCGCAGACCAGGGAACACCTGGAGATCTGCCAGTTGCTGGGCGTCAGGAAAGGGTTGGTTGCACTGACCAAATGCGACATGGTGGAGAAGGACTGGCAGGATCTGGTAGTCGAGGAGGTCAGGGACTATCTGAAAGGGAGCTTTCTGGATGAGGCCCCCATACTACCCGTCTCGGCGAGAACGGGCGCCGGCCTGGATGACTTGCGTTCAGGCCTTTCCACCCTGGCGGCGGAGGTGGAGGAGAAACCCTGCGAAGGGCCGTTCCGGCTCCCGGTCGACCGGGTGTTCACCGTTGCCGGCTTCGGCACGGTCGTGACCGGCACGCTCCTGTCCGGGGAGATCAAGACCGGCGATGAGGTGGAGATCCTGCCGTCGGCCAGGTTCTCCAGGGTCCGCAGCGTTCAGACGCATGGCGTGAAAGCTGACAAAGGCTCGGCTGGGCAACGGGTGGCG
>Ga0228535_1001323_pt1 | contig 40023 bp, 32 predicted proteins | sample SJ1metagenome_FD_168457 | JGI IMG/M metagenome (GOLD analysis project Ga0228535, IMG submission 168457) | Enriched culture of PCE-dechlorinating microbial communities from Ithaca, New York, USA - SJ1 | ecosystem: Engineered > Modeled > Simulated communities (microbial... > Unclassified | place... | reverse complement strand
GCCGGCCACCGTGATGTCGCCCGCGTCCGCCGCGATGCGGAGGGTTTGCGCCCGCATCGTGTCGCCGGCGGCGATGGTTACGTCGCCGCCGCGCACGCGCAGGCTGCGTTCGCCGTCGAAGCCGGATTCGCCGGATGCGTCCGCGCCGTCGAGCGCCGCATTCAGCGCGGAGAAATCGGCCAGCGCGCCGACGTCGATGTCGGCGCGCGCGCCCGCGCCGCGCACGCCGTCCGCATCGGCGAGGGCCGCACCCCGGAGGCTGCCGGCCGCGGCCGTGAACGCACCGTTCGCGGCGCGCACGGTCAGCGTGCCCGCGTCGCCGCCGGCGGCGGCGGAAACGTCGACGACCGCGCCCGCCGCGAAATCGACCCGGCCGGTTTCGCTGACGAATGCCGCCGTGCCGCCCCAGCCGGGTTCTTCCGCGTCGAAGAAAGCGACCCCGCCGCCCGACACGTCGATGGCCGCATGCGCGCCGAGCCTGACGTCGCCGCCGCGCGCCGTGAGGCGGATGCCGCCCGAAGGCAACTCGGCCTTGCCGTCGAAATCGACGCTTGCGCCGGCCAGCGCCCATTTCGCGCCCAGCGCGGTCACGGGCGCCAGCGCGCTGTCGGCGGCGCGGTGCGTCACCGCCAGCACGCCGGTGGTTTCGATGCGCTGGTCGGCGCCGCGTTCGCCGACGATGCGCGCGGCGTTCAGCGTCAGCGGCGCATCCGCGTCGAGCCTGCCCGTGCCCGCGCCGACGATCTCGTTTGCGTTCACGGTCACGGCGCCGAATCCGCCGATGCGCTTGTCGCCCGCGCCCAGCGTCAGCGTATCGGCGTTGATTTCGAGCGCGCCGGTACCCGGCGAACCGCCGGGCGCGAAGGTCGACGCGCTGTCCGGATTGGACAGCGCCAGATTTCCGGCATTGATGCGCGCGGTCGCGCCGGCATTGTCGATCCCGGCCAGCCCCGCGCCCTGCAAGCTCAGGTTTTGCAATACGGGCTTGCCGCCGGCGTCGAGACGTCCCACCGTCACGTCGCCGTAGAGATCGAAACCGGAATAACTGGTGAGCGTGAGCCCGGCCAGGTCGAGCGCGTCGAGTTCCGCCTGGCCGTAGGTCAGCCCGGAAACGCCGGCGGGAGCCGCGCCGAAGTTGATGCGGGTCGCCCCCACGGCCAGGTCTCCGGCGACGGACGCCCCGTTCCGCTCGAAACGGGCCGACCCGCGGAAGGCGTTGTCCCGGGTGGCGTCGAGCACGATCGCGGCGGACGCCTGGACGGTGCTGCCCGCCTCGCCGACGAGCGCGCCGGCGCTGCGGTCGGGCGACCCGGTGCGCGAAAAACCGGCCACGGTCGAGGCGGCGCGCACGAACGCGCCGTTGCCGTTCGCGGTGTAATCGCCGGCGTCGCCGGGCGCGCCCTCGGCCTCGATGACGCTGCCCGCCTTGAGCGTGACGGTGTCGGTGGCGGCGAGCATGATTTCGCCGCCTTTCAGGGCCTGCGTCGCGTCGTTGGCCAGCGTCACGGTCTGCGCGCCGACGTCGAGCGACGTCGTTTCGCCGGTGCGGGTACGGGTCGCGCCGAGCAGCAGGCTGTCGGCGCCCAGCGCGTTCAGCCGGCCGGCGTCGAGCACCACGGTATCGGGCGAGAACCCGCCCGTCGCGCCGCTCGTCACGGCCAGTTTCAGCGCGCTGATGTCGACCTGTCCGCCGCGACCGCCCGCGCCCGGCGCAAAGTCGTAGATCGCATCGAGCTTCAGCGCCCCCGCGCCGCTGCCGGCGGTGCGGATCGACAGCAGGCCCGCGTCCAGCGGACGCGGCCCCGCATCGGCGAAGAACTGCGACGCGCGCACGAGCGCGAATTCCGAACGCGCGCGCGCCTGCTCGCGGGTCAGCACCTGAATGCCTTGCCAATTCGCATCGCGCGGCGCGCCGGCGCGGGTATCGGTGACGTAGCCGGCGGCGACGCGGATGCCGTCCTGACGGGTATAGGCCTGCCCGGGCAGCACGCTGCCCGCGCCCAGCTTCACCGCGTAGGCGCCGGGCAGCAGCGCATAGTGCGCCGGCAGCAGGGTGTAGACGCCGTCGGTCAACCCCGGCACGCCGGAGAGATAGACCGCTTCGCCGCTCGCGCGGTCGAAGCCTTCCTGCGGATCGGCCGGCGCGAAGCCGCCGGTATAACCCGGCAGGATGGCGTAGGTATCGGCGTCGGCCAGGATGTCGCGCGAACCGCCCGGACCGACGGTGAATTCGTAGGCCTGCAGGTCGCCGCCGCCCGAAAGATCGAGCTTCGCGCCGGGGCGCATGTCCACCGTAGCGCCCGTGGTGCGGATGGATTTTTCGTCGAGCGTGCCGACCGTCTGCTGGCCGTCCGGCGCGCGCGCGGGATCGAGATCGACCACCCACGTCCGGCCGTTCTGGATCTTGCCGAAGGGCAGCAGGCTGCCGGGCGCTGCGGCCACCGAGGTCAGGCTGCCGTCGGCGAAGACCAGCGTGTCGGCAGCCCGGAAATCGAGCTGGCCCAGGGGCGCCCACACGTTGCCGGCCTGCACGATGTCGCGCGCTTCCACCGTGAGGCTGCCCTGCGCCGAGAACGGCTGCGCCGGCGTCGCCGCAGCGGAATCGAAGCTGACCGTTCTGCCCGGCGCCGCGATGCGCGCCTGGGTGTAACTCGCCGGCGCGATCACCGCGCCGTGGAAAGCCAGATCGGCGGCGCTTCGCACTTCGCCCGCCGGACGCGCGGCGCCTGCCGTCGTGCCGGTGAAACGCACCGCCTCGCGGCCCGTCAACTCGGCGCGCGCCATGCCGCTCAGGTCGAACGCGCCGACCAGATCGAGCAGGCGCGCTTCGAGCGCGAGCGTGCCGGTCGAAGTCGAGGCACTCGACGCCGCGCGGCGACCGGGATCGAGATTGCCCGCGGTCAGCGTGTCCGCGCGCAAGGTCGCATCGCCCCCCGCGGTGAGGAGGGCGACCGCGTCGAGCGTCAGCTCGCGCAAGGGCAGCGCGCGCGCCGCCCCGAGGTCGAGACCGTTTTCCAGCACGATGGCGTCGCGGCTGGACAGATGGATGCGGTCGAAGCCCGCGCTTTCCAGACGCGCCGCGTCGATGCGGGTTTCGCCATCGTTCTGCCCCGGCGCGACGTGGGCGCCGACGCGCAGGCGGGCCGGCACGAGCGGCTGCCCCGGGCCGGGTTCGTCATACGTGCCCAGCGTGGCCGAGAACAGGCCGCCGCGCAGCCCGGCGTCGCCGCCGGCCGCATCGAACGCGCCGTCCAGCCGGATCGCGCCGTCGGCATACACCGTCACCGCGCCGGCTTCGCTGCCCACCGCGCGGCCGAGGCCGCCCGTTTCGTTCGGCGCATCGAGCCATACCGGCGCGGCGCCGGATACGTCGACCCGCGAGCCGGCTTCCGCCGCCACCCGCGCGGCCGAGAGCGCCACCGTCCCGCCGGCGCGCACCGCGCCCTGCGTCAACCCGCGCGTATCCCGGTACGTCTGCGCGATGCCCGACACGTCCAGCGTCGCGTGCGCGCCCAGGTTCACGTTGAGATCGCCGGTCGCCGAGATCGCGCCGCCGTGGGCGATCAGCGTACCGTCGACGTCGACGCCGTTCAGCCCGTCGAGCGTGAGATTCGCACCCGGTTCGAGCGCGATGCGCGCGCCCGCGCCGACGACGAGATCGCCCGTCTGCGCGGTGTTCTGGCGCGCGCGCAAGGCGAGATCGACCGCCTGGCGCACGGTCGCGTCGCGCACCGCGAGCACGCCGAAATCGGCGACGTTCGCCCCGCTGCCGCGCACGGCCGCCTCGGGCAGCAGCTCGCGGCTCGTGAGCGTCGGGGCGATCCGCGCACCGGGCGCGATCTCCAGCCGCGACAGGGCGCTCAGGGTATAGCGCGCGAAACCGCCGCGCGAAAAGACGCCGCTGTCGAGCGCGAGCAGATCGGACGCCGGCGCGCTCGCGCCATCCACCTCGATGCGATTCGCGCCGACTTCCAGCGCGCCGCCCTCCCCTACGCCGTAAGCGTGAATCGACGCGTTATCGAAGCCTTCGATGCCGAAACCCGCGAGCGCGATGCCGCCGCCGTCGCCTTTGTGAAGCTTGCCGTTCGCATCGAGGCGGGCGCCGCCATCGGCGTCGAGTTCGACGCCCGCGCCCAGCACGACCTGGCCGCGCGCGATGAAACTGCCCGGGCCGTCGGAGACCGACTCGGCCTTGAGCGCGATGCGCCCGCCGTCGATCGGCGACGCGCCCGCGGCCGGCCCGCTCATGCCCGGCTGTTCGTTGACCCAGGCGCCGCGCGTGGAGATCGCGACGCCGTCGGCCACCGTCAGGCGCGGCGCGGGCAGCGCGTCGGCCAGCCGGCCGGCCGTATTGCGCGCCGTGGCGGAAATCGTGCCGCCCATGCTGACGAGATCGGCGCCGATCTCGACGCTCGCACCGACGATGTTCAACGCGCCGCCGTCCGGCGTGCGGATCGCGTCGCGCACGGCCACCGCCTGGTTGGACAGCACCGACAGTTCCGCCACGCGCCCGCTCGCGACCTGGCGCGTATCCAGCTGCAGGGTGGATTTGAGTTCCGCCGGCAAGGCGTCGCCCGGGCGGAAACCCGCCGGCAGGCTCGTCGCCGCGCGCGCGAGGATCACGTCCTGATTGAGCTTGAAATCCTGCGTCGCATAGCCGGTCGCCGGCACCTGATTGCGGTCGCTCGCGGAGGCGTCGTCGTAGCCGACGACCCAGCGCGCGCCGCGCGGCTGCGCGCCCAGCAGGCGCTGGCGGTCGCCGGTCGTCGTCGCGCCGACGATGGACGGCTGGACGAACAGCCCGCCGATGCCGAAGGTTTCGAGCACGCCCGCATCCTTGCCTTCCACGTCGGCCGATGCGTACCGCAGGCTCTGGCCCAGGTCGATCACCTCCTGCCGGTTCCAGCGCCCATAGTCGATCACGTAGCGCGTGGCGATGCCGTCGTAGCGCACGTCGGCGCGCGCCTCCGAGGCGTCGACGATCCTGCCGTCGGCGTTCAGCAGCGTGGTCTTCACCTGCCCCGACAGTACCTTCAGGCTGCCGCCGGACAGATCGACGACCGCGCCGGATTCGACGACGGCCTCGCCCTTGGAGGCGATCCGCACCGTGCCGCCCGCGGTCGACCGCTCGGCGACCGTGCGCTGCTGCTGCGCCTTCAGGCTCAGCAGCGTATCGCGCGCCACCAGCGTCGGCTTGCCCGCGTCCGACTCCGCCAGCATGCGGTCGATGTCGATATAGACCTTCTGGCCGCGCAGCGGGCCGATCTGGTTCAGCGGCGAGTCCTTCAGTTCGTCGCCGCGCAGTTCGACCTCGACCACGCTGCGGTCCGCCGACACCGCGACGTCCTGCAGGCCCGAGACGTCGATGCGCGCGCCGCCGCCGACGTGGATGCGCGCCGCGGCCGAAGCCGCGCTGCCGCCCATGAAGATGTCGGTCGTCACGCCATTGAAGTAGTCGCTGTTCGGATTGTCGACCGCGAGCAGCTCCACGATGCCCGAGGGCGCGACGATGCGCGCGCCGGGCCTGCCGCCGCCGTCGTCGCCCTCGACGCGGATATCCTGGCCGAGCACGCGCACGTGCGACGGCCGATCCAGCCCCGTCCCGGCGATACCGTCCTGCGTGGTCGCCGCGTCGTCCGTCTCGGGCCGCACCTCGGTGAGGCTGTTCGCGCCCAGCGTCACCCGGCCCGCGCGCGTCGAACCCGGCGTCGGCGTGGACACGTTCGCCGCCGTATCCTTGGCCAGCAGGTACACCGATCCGCCCGCCACCACCGAGGTCGTCGCGCGCGCGATCCCCTGCTGATTCACCGCGTAGCCGACCATCGTCACGTTGCCGCGCGGCGTCGTCAGCTCGCCGAAATTGCCGACGTATCCCAGTACGTCTTCCGCCGCATCGGTCAGACGCACGGTCTGTCCGTCGAGCCGGCCGTCCCTGACGCCGGCATTCGGCGTATCGACATTCGCCGGGCTGTCCACCTCGATCAGCAGTCCGTTGAGCTCGTTGCCGCCGGATCGCAGATAGGCCTTGGACGCGGCCGCCGCGATCGCCTGGCCGTCCGGCGCTTCCACCGTGCCCCTGTTCACCACCGTGGGGGCGATCAGCATCACCCGGCCCTGGCTGCCGGCCGTGATGCGCGCGCCTTCCAGCACCTTGATGAAACCGCGCGCGGCGGAACCGTCGAGCGCGTTCTCGAATTGCGGCTGGGATTCGCCCTGCGGCAGAAAGGTATCGAGAAAGCGATCCTGCATGTTCAGCGTGCTCGCCGTGAAACTGTTCAGGTTCACCTGCGAACCGTTCATGAACGCGATGCCGTTCGCGTTCACGAGAATCACGTTGGCCTTCTGCCCGGCCGCCTGCGTGAGGCTGCCCGCGATCACGCTGGGATTGATGTCCCAGATGCGGTTGAGCGAGGTGAAATTCGCTCCTTGCACCGGATTGTTGGCAGCCAGACTGTCGACCTGGCGGAACTGCACGCCGTGGCCGGGGCTGACGTTGAAGCTTTGCCAGTTCAGGATGGACTTGCTGCCGACCTGGTTCACGTAGGCCTGCGCGCCGTTGACCTGATACGCCGCCTGCCCGGCGGTGACGAAATCGGGGATGCCGCCGCCCGTGCTCGGCACCGGCAGCTCCGCCCCGGCGGCACTCGTCAGCAGTACGCCGGCCAGCGCCAGCGCGGACCCCGAAGCCGCCTTGCCCTGCCGCCGCGCGGTTTCCGCCACCGGCACCATCATGCCCAAGGCCTCGTTGAACACCAGACGATAACGGTTGCGGTTCATGGGGTTTCTCCTGACGACGGCCGGCATTCCGGGCTTGCGCCGGGCCGGCTGTCTTGCGTGCTTACGTTAATTTTCGAGTGTGACGTTTCGGTTTCCGGTGCGATGCGCCAATCGGCTCACCACTCGTATCCCAGCCGGAAATGCGCGCGGCCGTCGCCGCGTTCCGTTGTGCCCAGGTCGTTCAGCGCCACCGCCCAGTCGAAGCCGGCGAACGCGCCGTGCCGGCCCTTGAGGCGCAGCCCCAGCCCGGCGCCGGAAATCGTGAAGCGGGCGTCGGCGGTGATCGGTTCGCGCACGCGCACCTCGCCGCCGTCGAAAAAGGCCAGGAGATAAAGCTCATCGAGCGATTCGCCGATGCGTTTCGCGAAATTGGGCGTGCGCGCCTCCAGGCTCAATGCAAGCCCGTTCTCGCCCAGCGCGGCGGATTCGACGTAGCCGCGCACCGCGTCCGCGCCGCCGATGGCGAACTGCTCGTTGGACACCAGCGGCTGCGCCGCGACCTGCCAGCTTCCCTTCAAGGCCACGCCCCAGCCCGACGGCCAGGTTTCCTCGTGCGAGAAGCTGCCGCGCAGATAGGCGTAGTCGGGCCGGCCCTTGTAGCGCTTGTCGGCGAATTCCTGCTCGTCCGCGACCAGGCCGCGCATCTGGAAATTGAAGGACAGGCCGAACTTGGTGGTGCGGCCCGGAGACAGCCAGGTGCCGTCCCAGCCCAGGGTAAACGGCAGATAGGCAATCGGGCTGTCGAAGCTGCCGCCGTCGATGAGCGCGACCGACTGGCTGAAATCCTTGTAATCCGCGCCCACGGTCGCGGTGTGGAAGAAGCCGTCCCACCGGCTGCGCAGCGGCAGGATGTAGCGCGCGCCGGCGATCACGCCGTTGCCGCGCACGTTGAGCGCGCCCACCGCCGCCACGGCGGAATCCGATTTCACCGCGTAGAACGCGAGGTAGTCGCCCGAGGCCAGCGGCCAGGTGTAGCTCGCCGAGAACACGCGGCTCTCCTCCGGCGCCTCGGGCGCGGTCTGCACGGTGACGCCCAGGCCGTGCTGCTTCTGCCACAGGTTGTCCCAGCGCAGGCTGGCGGTCAGCCGCGTCCGCGTGGTGTCCTGGCTGGCGCGGTCGTTCAGTTCCACATTGCCGTGCAAGGGCAAGCGGTCCTGCACCTTGAGATCCACTTCCACCGTGCCCGGCGCCTTGCCCGGCCGCAGCACCGGCGTGACGCGGCGATCCGACGATTTGTTCAGCGCCGCCAGTTCCTTCTGCATCTGCGGGAAGTTCGGTACCGCGCCTTCGGCGAGTTCGGGCACGCCGGCCTTGATCTCGCCCGGGCTGAAATAGCGCGATTCGACCACGCGCAGGCGCTCGACCGGCGCTTCGGTCACGGCCAGCCGCACCACCCGCTCATCCACCTTCTGCGGCGGAATCGCCACCAGCACGGTGAGCCAGCCCGCGGCGTGGTAGGCCTTTTCCAGCGCCTCGCGCGCCTGCTCCACGTCGGCGAGGGTTTTGCCTTCGCCGAGGTACGGATACACCGCCTGCTCGACGGCGATCGCAGGCAGCAGCGTCGCGCCTTCCACGCGGTATTCGAATACATCAAATTGCGCAGCCTGCGCCTGCGCGGCGCGCATTCCCCACAACAGGATCATCAGGCACCCGTACAGTATTTTCATTCGCGAACCACGTCTCTCTACGCGCGGCTTGGCTTTGCCCACGGCGGCAAAGCCAAGCCGTCTGCCCCGCCCATCCGGTCGGGCCGGACAGAAAAGCAAAATCCACCCTGCGTTGCCGCAGGGTGGAAATCAGGCTTTCCGGGCTGAGCTTCCAGCCCGGACGATCGGCCCGTTTACTCGGCCAGGGCCTGGGGCGCGCAGAAGTTGCCGTTGCGCGTGCCTTTGTGCACCTGGGTTTCGTTGCCGGCATGCGTGAAGGCGCCGTTCGCCTGGAAGATGCCGCGGGTGTTCACCTTCGTCGGGTCGGCGAAGGTGTTCTTCAGCGTGGTCAGGAAGGTGCCGTAGGCCGTGGACGAAGGCCACAGCATTTCCAGCTCGGGCGCAAAGTCGTACTGGCCGCGAACCGTGGTGATGCGCTGGTTGGCGTCCTGCGCCCAGCCGTCGGCCGCGCCGCCGCCCGCCACGTCCGCGGCGGAGCCGACCACGACCTGATAGGCGTTCGGCGACACGCCGTCGAGCTTGAGGTACTTCCAGCCGGCGGCGGTGGCGTTTTCCAGCGAGATCACCCCGATCGCGTAGGTGCCCAGGCCGTCGGCGGCGTTGTTGGGATTCTTGCCGTCGTTGCGGCGGATCACGCAGTTGCGCGCGTCGCCCGTGCCCGAGCCCTCGAACAGGCCGAAGGCGCCGCCGAAGTCGTCGTAGTTGCCGGTGACGGCGTCGCCGCTGGCGGAGTTCCAGGCGACGAGGGCGCCGCTGTCACCCGCTTTCTTCGGCAATTTGAAGCCCTTGGTAGGCGCGGCGTTGCCGCAGGAGTTGTTGAGGAAATAGACGTTCGACGAAGCTTGGGTGCCCGAGGTCTCGACGCGGCGACACAGGTTGATCACGCCGGCGTCGCCGGACAACGCACCATTGGCGACATAGGCATAATTACCCCCATCCACCACAGCCGCATACTCTTCCTTGCTGATGCTGGGCTGACACTTGCCGGGCGTGAAGTCGCCGACGGCGCAGTCGGCGGGCAGGCGGCCTTCGCCCTTCTGCTTGGCCAGCATGGCGTTGTACAGGCTTTCGGACACCATCACGGCGAAGCCCTGGCCGGCGAAGCCGCCGTTGAACACGGTGTTGGCGGTGTCGGTCGGCACTTCAATCGACAACGCGCCGGTGTTGAAAGAGCCAATCCAGACGTTGGTGTCGACGTCGCTGAGGCCGGCGTGCGGCACGATGGCGGTGGTGCTGTCGAGGGCACAGTTCAGCGGAGCGTCGCTGCAGTTGTTCACGTCCGCCCATTTGGTCAGCGCAGATTGCTCGATGACCGGGCCGACGCCCTCGAAGGAACCGTTGGTGTCGCGCTTGACCACGGCGAACGGACCGGCGAACCGGCCGTCCAGCGAGCTGGTGGTGCAGACGGTGACGCGGCCGTCGCTGGTGCCGCCGCCGATGGTGAGCGACTTCACGTTGGCCGCGCCGCCGGCGCAGTTGGCGGCGATGACGTTCGTCAGGGAACCCGACAGGGCGGACGCGCCCGAAATGTAGACGGTGTTGGCGGGGGTCACGCCGAACAGGGCTTGCAGGCTGCCGGTGGCGGCGAAAGCGGGCGCGGCGGCAAGGGCGGCCACAGCCAGGGCGATTTGCGACAGTTTCATGAGAAATCTCCTGAGAGGGTGGGGCCGGCGCGCACGCGCGCGCCGGAACTGCGAGGAATGAAGCGACAGAGATACGACGCTCAGATACGGTTGCGGCGACGGGCGGCCATGAAGCCGACCAGGCCCAGACCGGCCAGCATCAGGGCGTAGGTCTCGGCCTCGGGCACCGGCGCGGTGGCGTAGGTCAGTTGCGCGGTGGCGGCGTCGAAGGTCCACTGGCCGGCGTACTTGCTGACAGACGCCTGGGGGGCGGCGGCCGAGGAAGTGTTGGACAGGAAGTAGAAATTCAGCGCGCCATTGACCGAACCGGCGCTGTTGAAGCTGGTCGCGCCGTTCCACTGCTCGCCGGCGGCGGCGTAGTTGACGTTCATGGCATCGCCGCTGTCGAACATATTGGCGCCAGCCACGTTGAAGTCAGCCCCGTGGGTGCTGTTGGTCGTGTCGTTGTTGGATGCATTCAGGATGACATCCCAGAAATCCATGTTGAACACTTGGCCATTGGTGGCAGTGATGCTGTTGGCGAACGAAGACGACAGATACCGGTTGGCGCCGGCCGCCGGTAAGCCTGCGGGCGTGCCGTCCATGGCCTTGATGTCGAACTTGAGGTCGGCCGCGCCGGCGACGCCGGGCGTGGCGAAGGTGTTCCAGACGTTGCCGTAGTTGATCGTCTGCGTCATGACGAGGCCGCTGGCGACCGCGCTCTCGTCGGCGAAGGTGCCGTTGCCGAAGTTCCACACCAGCTTGATGCCGTCGGCGTTCATGTTGCCGGCGGCCCACTGGTCGAGGGTGAAGCCCAGGTCGACGGTGAAGCTGGCGTTCTGCGAGACGCTCCAGACGTTGGCGAACAGGTCGCCGCCGTTGGGCGTACGGTCGTTGCTGTCGGCGACTTTCGCCTGCGCGGCGCCGGTGGCGGCCAGCATGGCGGCCAGGGCGATCAGTTTGAGTTTCATGCGGTGTACTCCTCTTCAAAAAAAGACCCAGAAAGTGATGACGCTTTCCGCCCCCCTCGGGGCAGGTTTGCGCGCGAACGGCAAACCAACCGGAAACGAAGCCCGCTATCGAACGGACGGGATCACTGTAGGGGGCGCGGATGACACGCGATGGGGCGGAAAGGGGCGGCGAATTGAGCCGGACGGCTCATTGCCCGCGGGAAAACGCCGAATGCCCGCGCGGCGCGGACGCGCTACTCCGTGCGGTCGCGGACGCCCTGCGCGCGCAGCAGGCCCAGCGCGATGGCCTTGGCGACGGCCTGGCCGCGGGTGCGCACGACCAGTTTCTTCATCGCGTGGCGCAGGTGGTTCTTCACGGTGAGCATGGACAGGCCGAGTATCTCGGCGATCTCGTCGTTGGTCTTGCCGTCGCGCACCCAGGCGAGCACCTCGATCTCGCGCGGGGAGACGATGCCGGACGGGCGCCGGCTGGCGCCCTGCGTGCGCGCCTCGTTGGCCAGCACGCGCGCCAGGGCGGCCAGCAGATGCGGCATGAGCAGGTCGATGTAGAGCGCCAGGCGGCCGTCCATCGGCGCGCGCACGCGCGAGAAGCTAGCGTAGCCCTTGAGGTGGCCGTTGATCCAGCGCAGGCCGTGGAAGGCGACGTTCTTCAGCTCCAGATCGACGAGCCGGGCGTGCCAGCCTTCCGCGTCGTGCGGCATCGCGTCGATGAGGCGCGGCTCGCCGGCGTGCAGCCATTCCTGCGTGAGCTGGGGAATGAGCCCGGTGCCGGGGTGGATGGCGCGATGGTAGTGATCGTCCCTGAAGTAGCGGCAGGCGGTGAAGCGCTCGTGCAGCAGATAGCCGCTGTCGTCCGCCAGACCGCAGAGCAGGATTTCATGGGGAACGAGCGCCTGCACCGGGCCGTGCACCCAGCCGAAGAACTGGTGGCGCAGACTCACCCGCCGCGCGGCGAGCAGGATGCGCGCGAGATGGCCGCACTCTTCGTCGGTCAGATCGTGTCCCTGATACATGCCTCTCCCCTGAACGGCCAAGGGTATACGCGGGCGATGACACATTTTTGACGCGGCGCGCGGCGGAGCTGGATGCCACCTTGAAGCCGGCGCATAAAAAAGCGAGCCCGGAGGCTCGCCGAACGGTCGATCCGGAAGGGGATCGACACCGGAGGAAACGACGGGGTCAATGAGCGCGGCGGCGCAGCACCGTGAAACCGACCAGCCCCAGGCCGGCCATCAGCATGGCGTAGGTGCGCGCCTCGGGCACGGCGGCGGCCGTGAACGTGTAGATGCCCTGGCCGGTGCCCGCGCCGTCGGCGTAGCCGCGCACCTTGAAGACGTAATCGCCGGTCGCGAGCGGCATACCGACGCTGACCGAGGCGTCGTCGGCGCCGGAGACGATGTCGCCGTCGAGCCAGGCATCGTCCGCGTCAAACAGGTCGAGCTTCAGATTGGAGATGTGGAAGCCGAGGCTGCCCAGGTCGAGGTTGACGGTGACGCTGGTGCCCGCGACGGCCGGCGCGCCGACCACCGAGAAGGCGTAGGCGTCGGTGAAGTTGTAGAGCAGGCTGCCGGTGCTCGGCAGCGTGAACGACGGCCCGGCGGAGACGGTGACGGTGTTGAGGTAGGGCGTGGGGCCGAGGATGCCCATGTCGTAGGCGGCGTCGGCCTGCGCGCCGGACGTACCGCCGGCCAGCGCGAGCGCCAGCAGCATGTGAACGGATCGGGATTTCATGAAACTCTCCTTGAATGAAAACGAAGCGGTGAACGATGTGCGCGTCGTGCCCGATGCGCGGCGCTTCTCCCAAAGCCGCCGCGCGCCGTGCGTTCCGCCGTCCGGCGACGGCGGAACGCGGCACGGCGGACAGTGTGCGGAACGCATGTTTCACGACGTGGCGAACGAACGGCCCGCCGCATGGCGCGTTCGGCCTAGTCCGCCCAGTCCGGCGGGTGAAGCGCGCATTCGGGCCATGCGCATCCCCCGCGCCTGTCATCGCGTGCTCACCTTGCATCGCCAAGATGGGCCTTCACTTCGTTTGAGGAGCCCGCCATGCAAGACGAAAACGATCCCCTGGACGACATCGACCCGCAGACCGACGCGCTGCCGGTCGAGGCGTCGGATGTCTGCGACGATCCGTACGAATGCGCAGGCGACCCGCCTCCGCTCGACGAGATCGTCCGCTTCCATCCGCACGACGCCGCCATCCTCGCCGCGCTGCGCGGCGACGCCGACGCGCTCGATCCCGGCTGAAGCCGGCGCCGCGCCACGGCCGCCGTGCGGAACGCAATCTGCTTTCCACGCCCGGAAGAAAAAAGACCCGCCGTGAGGCGGGCCAAGGGTGCGCGTGAACGCATTCGGAAATCCGGTCCCCGGCCCTGCGGGCCGGCGGCGCACCATGATCGGCCACGCGTGTGACCGCGTGATTTATTCCGGCGTGGTCAGGCCGGCCGGCGGCGCAGCGCGGCCCAGCCCACCAGCCCCAGGCCGGCGAGCATCATCGCCCACGCGTCGACTTCCGGCACCGGCGCGGCCAGGGTGCCGACGCTCAGTCCCGCATATTTCTTTTCCACGAAAGCCAGCGTGTTCGGCATCGCGGTCGAAGCCAGCAGCAGGTTCTCGATCGTGACGCTGATCGTCCGGCCGTCGAAGGCGGAGGCGTCGAAGCGGGCCCCGGCAGTCCAGTCGTGCGTGGGCAGACCCGGCATCGTCAACGGCCCGCTCGCGACGATCGCCGCGGTGATGTCGGTCTGCGGCGCGCCGACGTCGAAGGCGCGCAACTGCCCGCCCACGTCGACCAGCCCGCCCGCGCCGTAGAGCAGGTAGTCGCCGCGCTCGATCAGGCCGAGCGTGTCGAATACATAGCCCTCGCGCACCGTGACGCGGATGTTCGCCGACGCATTGGCGAGGCTGAATCCGGCGCCGTTGAGCGACTGGACGGCAAACGCGGTGGGGGTGAAGAACAGGGTGTCGCCCGACACGCTGGCGGTGCCGAACAGGCCCAGCAGGGCGTCGTCGAAACTGAAATCGACCGTACTGCCGGCCAGGGTCACGGGCACCGCGACGGCGAAGCCCGACAGGGTATGGCCGAGCACGAACACGCCCGCGGCCAGAAGGTTCACGCGCTTCATGGATCACTCCTCGTTGTTCGGGGTGGCATGCTCGACGCTGCCGGCCGCCCACCCGCGGCACGATCCGGCACCGGTAAACTGGCCGGCCCTTGCGGCCCGCCGGCCCGTTCGCCGGGAATTCGACGAACAAAGCCTGCGCACGCCGCGCGACGGTCGATGATTCGCAACGCCGCGACGGCGTGCGCATGAGAAGCCCCCGGGCTGACGTCCGGGCGGCATGGGGACGGACGGAACGTGGGAGGCGTTCCGTCCAGGCATCCGCGAGGATGCCGACTGCTTTTCACGCGCACTGCACCTGCTTGTTTTTCCGCGATCCGGAGGCCGATGAAACCGGCGTCCGTTCGCGTCTTCGCCTGCACCGTATCATTCGTCTGCCTATCGCCCGCGGGCCAGTCCGGACGCACGCCCGGCGGCAACCGCAACGGCAAGAGCGCGCGGCGCCATGCGGGCGTGCGCGCGGGACATCGTCCGGGGACGATCAGACGGGGCTGCCCGTTCCAATGGAACGGCCTGCCCGGCGGCGCCGACGGAACGGCGCCCGACTGCTTTTCACGCGCACTGCCATTCGCTGCTTTTTTCGTGTGCAGCTCGTTCATGCGTCGCTTCACCGCCGGGCCGAACCCGGCTGGCGTGCGACTGAGGGCATCGTAGAGCGGGAATGTTGCAGCGATGCGTGCCCGTCCGCGCGCTTCGATAGGCCTTTCGGCTCATGCGCGCCGGCGCCAACCCGGTTGGCCGTCCCGGTTTCCACCCGGTTGCTTATCCGGACGGCGCGGCTCGGCCACCATGCGTTCAAGGTTTCGCGCGGCGTGCGCGGCCATCGGACACAAGGAGCGAACGATGAACATGCCCACTTTTTCCCTGCTGGCTTGCGGGCTGTTTCTGGGCGCGGCGCATGCCGCAAGCGCGCCGCCGGCGGGGTTCGACCGCGTCGGCCTGGCGAGCGACAAGCCCGCGGCCGCGCAGCCCGCGCGCCAGGCCGCGCCGGGCGAAGCCCGCCGCGTCGACGGCGACACGCTCCCGGAACGCCGCCGCGAAATGGCGCGCCGCCTGGTGTGGCTGATGCTGAGCGCGCGCTGATGCGGCTGGCGCTTCAGCGCGCCGGGCTTGCCGGCTGCGCGACGGGATATAGTCCTGCGGACAGCCTGCGCTGCCTGCTCGAAGCGCTATGCGACCGGATGCGGGCCCACCGTGCAGCCCGGACCCGGCTGCAGGCCGCCGCCGAACCCCGGCCGGAGCGGAACGGCGCGTTTATTTCGGGACGACGCTGTCTGCGTGCTGACCTCGACCGCCGCGACCGCGTCGTGGCGCTCGCCCTGCGCAAGGAACGGCTCGTGGGTCCGCCGGCGCGCGGTTTCGATCAGGCGGGCGGCAGGCCGCTCAAGCGCGGCCGCCGCTTCGAATACGTCCGGCCGAGCCCGGACGGCGCTCAGTCGCGGACATCGCCGTCCACGTAGACCCAGCGGCCGTCCACGCGGGCGAAGCGGCTGGTCTCGTGCAGCTTGAACGCGCGTCCGTTGAGCTTGTAGCGCGCGACGAATTCCACCGTCGCATGATCGGCGTCCTGCACGGCATGCGACTTCACGACGAGGCCCAGCCATTGCGGGCGCGGCGGCGCGTCGAGGCCCGGATCCGCCGGCCGGGTATCGGGATGCCAGGTGGCGAGCAGATAGGCTGCCAGCCCGCGCGCGTAGGCGCTGTAGCGCGAGCGCATCAGCCGCTCGGCGTCGGGCGCGGGCGCGCCGGCGTGATGACGGCCGCAACAGGCCTCGTAGGCCTCGCCCGACCCGCAGGGGCAGGCGTCGTCCGCCGGCTTCTTCATTTCGCGGGGCAGCGCAGCTTCGGCTGCAGCGTCGGCCACACCGCATCGAGCATCGCCGCCTGCGCCCGTTCGTTGGGGTGGATGCCGTCGGCCTGCATCATGCCGGCTCGGACGCCCACCTTGCAGACGAAGCACGGCACGCGCGCCACGTTTTCCTCGCGCGCGAGCGTGGCGTAGAGGCCGGCCACGGCGTCGGCATAGGCGCGCCCGTAGTTGGGCAGGATCGGCGCGTCGAGCAGCACCACCCAGGCGCCGGCCGCCTTGGCCTGGCGGATCAGCGTGCGCAGGTTCTCGCGGATCGCGACCGGCGGCGCGCCGCGCAGCGCGTCGTTGCCGCCGAGTTCGATCACCACGCCCTGCGGGCGGTGCCGGTCCAGCGCGGGTTTCAAGCGTTGCAGCCCGTTCTGCGTGGTATCGCCGGCCACGCTGGCGTTGACCGCGCGCCAGCCCGGCGCCTGCTTCCGCAGGCGCGCGTCGAGCCTGTCCACCCAGCTTGCGCCATTGGCGAGGCCGTAGCCGGAACTCAGGCTGTCGCCGAGAATCAACACCGAACACCGCGCCGCGGCCGCCCAGCCCGGCAGCGCCAGCAGCACGCACAACAGCCACACGCGATAATTCATTCTTCGATCACTTTCAGAGCACATACAGCCATGACGCCGCCCGACAGCGCCCGGTTCCCCGCATCCATCGTACAGGCCCATGCGCTGTCGCAGCGCGTGCCCACCGCCGACGGGATGCTCGCCATCCTCAGCGATGTCGCGCTCGACGTCAAAACCGGCGAGACGCTGGCCGTCACCGGCGCTTCGGGCTCGGGCAAGTCCACGCTGCTCGGCCTGCTCGCCGGGCTGGATCTCGCCAGCGCGGGGGAAGTGCATCTCTTCGGCGAGCGCCTCGACACGCTCGACGAGGACGCGCGCGCCCGACTGCGCGCCGGGCGCGTCGGCTTCGTGTTCCAGTCCTTCCAGCTCCTGCCGGCGCTGACCGCGCTGGAAAACGTATTGCTGCCGCTCGAACTCGCCGGCCGCGCGGATGCGCAGGCGCGCGCCGCGTACTGGCTGGACCGCGTGGGCCTGGCCGACCGCGCGCGCCACACGCCGCGCCAGTTGTCCGGCGGCGAGCAGCAGCGCGTCGCCATCGCGCGCGCCTTCGCCACCGATCCCGAGATCGTGTTCGCCGACGAACCGACCGGCAATCTCGACGCCGACACCGGCGCGCGCATCGTCGACCTCCTGTTCGAGCTCAACGCCTCGGCGCGCACCACGCTCGTGCTCGTCACCCACGACGCGGCGCTGGCGGCGCGCTGCCAGCGCCGGCTGCATCTCGTCGCCGGCCGCGTAGCGGACGCGGTGACGGCATGAATTTCCTCCGCCTCGGCCTCTGGCTGCTCGCCCGCGAACGCGCCAGCGGCGAATGGCGCGTGCTGCTGCTCGCGCTGGTCATCGGCGTCGGCAGCGTCGCCACCACCGGCTTTCTCGGCGACCGCCTGCAGCGCGCGATGCGCGACGAAGGTGCACGCTTCCTCGGCGCCGACCTGCTCGTCACCAGCCCGCGCCCGGTCGAGACCTGGCCGGACAATCCGCTCGCGCGCGCACAGGCCGTCGAGTTCGCCAGCATGGCGAGCCGCGGCGACGCCTTCCAACTCGCCACCCTGCGCGCCGTCGACGCGGCCTGGCCGCTGCGCGGCACGGTGCGCATCGCGCCGCGCGCGTTCGAGCCCGGCACGCCGCGCCGCGCGCTGCCGCCGCCGGGCGCGGTCTACGTCGACGCCCAACTGCTGCCGCTGCTGGACGCACAGGTCGGCGACAGCGTGCGGATCGGCGAGGCCGCGTTCCGCATCGCCGGCGTGGTGGTCGAGGAGCCGGGCCAGTTGGGCGGCGTGTTCGGCCTCGCCCCGCGCATCTTTCTGCGCGCCGACGAACTCGAACAAACGCACGTGCTGCTGCCCGGCAGCCGGGCGACCTATCTGTACCAGTTCGCCGGCGTGCCGGCCACGCTCGACGCCTTCGCCCGCGCGCTGAAAACCCGGCTCGACGACACGCAGCGCGTGATCGGCTCGCGCGAAGGCGTGGAAACCCTGCGCGGCGCCTTCCGGAACATGGACGCCTATCTGCAGCTCACGGCGCTGATCAGCCTCTTGCTGTCGGTGGCGGCGATCGCCATCGCCGCGCGCCGCCACGCCTTGCGGCACTACGACCAGGCCGCGCTGCTGCGCTGCTTCGGCGCGACCACGGCGCAGTTGCGCGTGCTGTACGCCACGCAACTCTTCGCGCTGGGCGTGCTTGGCAGCCTCGCCGGCGCGGCGCTGGGGGCGCTGGTGCAGCAGGCGCTGGGCGGCCTGATCCTGCCCGACACGCTGGCGCGCCTGCCCGCGCTGGGCTGGCAACCGGTCGGCGTGGCAATGGCGAGCGGGCTGCTCGCGCTGGCCGGCGCGGCGCTGCCCGCGCTGATGCGCCTGATCCGCGTGCCGCCGCTGCGCGTGCTGCGCCGCGACCTGCCGCCGCTGCCGCTGTCCGCCTGGATCGGCGCGGCGATCAGCGGCGCGGCGCTCCTGATTCTGGTCGCCGCCTACGCGCGCGACCTCAAGCTCGTCGGCGTGTTCGTCGGCGCGCTCGCCGCGCTGACCCTGGTGCTGATGCTGCTGGCGCGGCTGGCGCTCGTCGCCGGCCGCGGCATCCGCACGGTCAGCCGCGGCCCCCTGCGTTTCGGTCTCGCCCAGTTGCTGCGGCACCGCTTCGACAGCACGCTGCAGCTCGGCGCCTTCACGCTCGCGCTGTTCCTGCTCGCCCTGCTCGCGCTGGTGCGCGGCGACCTGATCGAGAGCTGGCGCACGCAACTGCCGCCCGACGCGCCCAACCACTTCCTCGTCAACATCGCGCCGCAGCAGCAGGACGCCGTCGCCGCCTGGCTCGCCGGCCACCGCCTGCACGCCTCGGCGCTCTACCCGATGGTGCGCGGCCGGCTGGTCGAGAAAAACGGCCGGCCCATCGCCGATACGCTGCCGCCGGAAGAGCGCGGCGACAACACGCTGCGGCGCGAACTCAACCTGACCTGGACCGCGACCCTGCCCGCCAACAACGCCGTGACGGCCGGACGCTGGCACGGCGACCGCCGCGCAGCGGCGCCCGCAGCGGAAATCTCCGTCGAATCCGGCATGGCCGAACGGCTGCATCTGGCGATGGGCGACACGCTGGCCTTCCGCATCGGCGACCAGACCGTAAGCGCGCGCATCACCAGCATCCGCAGCGTGAAGTGGGATTCGATGCAGCCCAATTTCTTCGTCATCTTCTCGCCGGGCCCGCTCGACGGTCTGCCCGCCAGCGGCATCGCCAGCGTGCGCGTGCCGCCGGAAGCGGTCGGCGTGCTGTCGGATTTCGTCAAGACCTTCCCCGGCATCACCGTGCTCGCGCTCGACAAGCTCATCGCCGACATCGAGGCGGTGTTCGCGCGTATCCTCGCCGCGATCCAGTTGCTGCTCGGCTTCCTGCTCGCCGCCGGCATGGCGGTGGTCGTCGCCACGCTGCTGGCCAGTCTCGACGCGCGGCGGCAGGAGGCCGTGCTGCTGCGCACGCTGGGCGCGCGCCGCGCCTGGCTGGCGCAGGGCCTGATGAGCGAATTCCTCGTGCTGGGCCTGCTCGCCGGCGTGCTCGCCGGCGTCTGCGCCGAGATCGCGATGGCGCTGATCGCGCACCGCCTGTTCGAGCTGAGCCCGCAGCTCCATCCCTGGCTGTGGCTCGCGCTGCCGGCGGCCGGCGCGCTGCTGGTGGGCGCGAGCGGCTGGCTGACCACGCGGCACATCGTGCGCGTGCCGCCGATGCAGTCGCTGCGCGCGTTGAGCTGAAGCGCGCAACGGTTTTCGTTTCCGCTGTTTCGACGCCGAGGATACCCGGCGCGCGGTGCGACGCGCCCGCAGGCGCAAAACCGGATTCCCCTTATGTGCGATACCACACAGACCCGGCCGGGACAGACGATTAGTCTTTGGGGCGCATCCTGCGTTGCATTCGGTTGTCAGGCTGTTCGATGCGCATATCGCCGTCGATCGCACTCACCAAGGAATCGAAATGAACTGGAATATCGTCAAAGCCAACTGGCAGCAGTTTCGAGGCGAAGTCAAAGCGCAGTGGGGCAAGCTCACCAACGATCACCTCGACGTCATCGAAGGCAAGCGTATCGAACTGTCCGGCAAAATCCAGGAGACCTACGGCATCACGAAGGACGAAGCGGAACGGCAGATCAAGGACTTCGAACTGCGCAAGCAGGACGATTCCGCAAAACACTGACCGGCCATCCTGCCGGCCCGATGCGCGGCCGATCACGATAGGGGTTGTCCGCCTGCGATCCAGAATCAGACAACCCCGATCAGCCCGAACATGGAGTCCATCATGAAAACTTTCACCAAAGCGATCGTCGCCGCATTCCTTGCCGTCTCGCTGTCCCACCTCGCCGGATGCGCCTCGACCGCCCACCAGCAGGGAACCGGCGAATATGTCGACGACACGGTCATCACCACCAAAGTGAAGGCCGCCATATTCGAGGACCCCGTGACCAAGGTCATGGAGATCAAGGTCAAGACTTTCAAGGGCGATGTTCAACTGAGCGGTTTCGTCAGCTCGCAGGCCGCGGCGAATCGCGCGGTCGAACTGGCGCGCGGCGTGAGCGGCGTGACGTCCGTCAAAAACGACATGCAGATCAAGTGACGCGGGCCGGCCTCCCGCCGGGAGGCGTCGCGCCCCGCGCGCCATCGCAACAACGCAACCCATATCCCATCCGGAAGGAAACGCGCATGAACAGCCACAACCCGACTGCCGAAACCCAGGCCTCCGACATCACGAAGGAACAATTGATCCGCGATTTCAAGACGGTGGTCGCAGACGCCGAAGCCCTGCTGAAAGCCACGGCCGGACAAGGCGGCGAAGCCGTGTCCGCCGTGCGCGCCCAGGTGGAGGCCTCCCTGGCGGCCGCAAAATCCCGAATGAACGAGACCCAGGCGGCGCTGCTGGCCAGAACCCAGGCGGCCGCCCGGGCGACCGACGAATACGTCCACGTCCATCCCTGGCAGGCCATCGGCATCGCCGCCAGCGTCGGCATCGTGGTCGGCGCGCTGATCGGTCGACGCTGAGCCGGACGATGCCCACGGAATCGCCGGCCCCACCGGAGGGGGTGTTCGACTCCCTGAAAACGCTGTCGGCCAGCCTGGTCGGCATCGTGCATACCCGCCTCGCGCTGCTGTCCAACGACCTTGCCGAGGAACGGACCCGGCTGACCGCCTGCTGGGTGGGGATACTGCTGGCCTTGTTCTGCGTCGGCGTGGGCGTCGTACTGCTGGCCGTGCTGATCGTGGCGGCCTTCTGGGATACGCACCGGCTGCTGGCGCTGGGCGGCCTGAGCGGCGTGTTTCTGGCCGCCGGCCTGGGTGCGGGCGCGTTCACCCTGCACCGAAACCGCGCCCGTCCGCGGCCGTTTGAAGCGAGCCTGGCGGAACTGGCCAAAGACAGACAGCAGCTCACCTCCGGATCATGAAAAGAAAACTGACCATACTGGCCGAACGCCGCCGCCAACTGGTGGCGCAGGCCGCCGCGCAGCGCAGCCTGATCGCGCGCACCGCGGCGCCCTGGCGCGCGCGTCTGGCGTGGGCCGACCGCGGGATTGCCGCGGTTCGCAGTCTGCGCCGTCATCCGGCCATGATGGTGGGCGCCGCGCTCCTGCTCGCCGCCCTGCGCCCGCAACGCGCCGGCAAATGGCTCCATCGGGGCTGGCTGGCGTGGATGATCGGGCGCCGGCTGCGCGCGCGCTGATGCGCCGGTCAGGCGGCGCCTGCCGCACGCAGCGCGATCCGCCCGACGTCACCACGGCCCACGCATCAACAGCGGATGCCGCTTCACGCGCAGGTTGCCTTCCCACCCGCAGCCATCCGTACAGCACCGATAGCGGCTGACCGTGACGAACATGCTCAGCACCAAGTCCGCCAGCCGCCGCCGGATGCGTATCGCATGGCCGTTGCAACGGGGGCACACGTAACCCCGGCAGGAATATCCCGTGTCATGCGCAGGGCGGGTGATGGCGCTCACGATGGCTCGTCAGCCGTCTCTGTCGCAACGCGGAAATCAAAAATCCAGTCCATATCCCTATCCTTATTTGTGCGGCATATGTACGGCGGCGACCGCCGGCGGAACCTGTCATGCGGGCTTCGTCGCGGCGCGTCCTTGCGCGGCGCGCCTCGGATCCCCGCCCGCCGGTTTCAAGCATTGGTCAGTGTGGCCGCATCCCCGGGCCTTGTCTGTGCGACATCGCACAGATAACGCCCAAGGCGGGCCCGGACACTCACTGTCGACACTTTCCCGCGCGGCCCGCCCTGGCCGCCAGGCCCGGGCGGCCCCACCTGCCATGCGGCGCTTCAGAATCCTCCGTCGCACCTACTGCAATTTTCCCGGCAGTGTGCGGCTCGAACCTCATGCCGGGTGCGCTGGCGTACAGACACGCGTTCATGGCCGCGTAGGATGGTCAGGAAGGCCCCGGCTGACCGGTCGGCAAGGCCTTGATCCGCCTTTGGGCGAGCCGGTTTTCGCGGCTTGCCGGAATGCGGAAATTCCACTGAACGGAAGGAACAGCATCATGAACAGCGCAAACCATGAATTGATCCGTCCCGGCTACGAGGCCCAGCCCGTGCCGGGTTTTCCCCACGCGCCTTTCGACTGGTCGCGCGAGCAGGCCGAGGCGGTTGCCGAGGCGGAAGCGCTGACGCTGACGGAAGAACACTGGCAGGTGGTGCGCGCCCTGCAGGACATTTGCGCGCGCAACGAAGAACCGGCGATGAACGCGCGCAGCCTGCACGATGCGCTCGATGAGCGTTTCCATTCCAGGGGCGGCATCAAGCATCTCTATGCGCTGTTTCCCAAGGGGCCTGTGGCCCAGGGGTGCCGGCTCGCGGGGGTGCAGCCGCCGGCGGGCACGCGCGACCAGGGCTTCGGCAGCGCGGTCTAGGTCGATTCGACCCAGGGCGCGCGTCTATTTCCACATGACGTTGACTTCCGCCCTGGCGGCGGCGGCCAGCAGCGCGAGGATCGGCAGGGCGCGATGCGCGATGCTCACCGCCGGCTCGTCGGCGTCCGTGTCTTCAGCCGGCGGCGCGGCCTTGGCCGCTTCGACCGCGGCGGTCAGCCGTTCCAGGGCCGCGGGAACGTCGGCCGCGAGGATCGCGCCGGGCACGGCGGGCGTGTGCCCCATCATGGTCAGCAGGGCCTTTGCGACGTCGCCGAACAGGGTGATGTCGGCATAGGCTTGGGTGGTAAATGTCACCAGCATGGCGGCCTCCTCGGTTAACCAAAACTCACTTCGACATGATGCGCCCGGCGGTCGTCGACCAGGGGCAGCACGCCTGATTCCGCGCCGGCCACGGCCACGCCGTCCAGCGTGATGCGTATCGCCCGGTCTGATTGCTCGCCGGCGCGCGTGAGGACGATGTGATACACCGTTTCGCGATAGCGGTAATGGACAGTGTAGGCGTTCCAGTGCGCCGGCACGCGTGGCGCAATGCGCAGGCGGTCCACTTCCAGATGCAGGCCGAGCAGGGTTTCCACGGTCAGCCGGTACATCCAGCCGGCCGCGCCGGTGTACCAGGTCCAGCCGCCGCGGCCGGTGTGCGGCGACGCGCCGTAAATATCTGCGCACATGACGTAAGGCTCGACCTTGTAGCGTTCGATGGCGTCGGGCGTGCTGCCGTGATGGACGGGGTTGAGCATGGCGAACAATTCCCACGCGCGCGCGGTGTCGCCCATCATGGCAAACGCCATCGTGGTCCAGATCGCGGCATGGGTGTACTGGCCGCCGTTCTCGCGTACGCCGGGGATGTAACCCTTGATGTAGCCGGGCTCCAGGTCGGATTTGTCGAACGGCGGATCGAGCAGCCGGATCAACTGCGCATCGCGCCGCACCAGGCGCCGGTCCACTGCCGCCATCGCCTGCCGGGCGCGGACGGGATCGCCGCCGCCCGAGATCACCGCCCAGCTCTGGCTGATCGAGTCGATCTGGCATTCCGCGTTGCCGGACGAACCCAGCGGGGTGCCGTCGTCGAAATAGGCGCGCCGGTACCAGGCGCCGTCCCAGGCGTTCGCTTCGATGTGGGCGCGCAAAACCTCAGCCTGCGCGCTGCATGTTTCTGCAAAGGCGGCGTCGCCGCGGCTCCGCGCCAGGCCGGCAAACCGCTCCAGGTTTTCATACAGGAACCATGCCAGCCACACGCTTTCGCCCCTGCCTTCGCGGCCGACGCGGTTCATGCCGTCGTTCCAGTCGCCGCAGCCCATCAGCGGCAATTGATGCGCACCGAAGCGCAGGCCGTGCCCGATGGCGCGCACGCAATGTTCGTAGAGGCTGGCCGCTTCGGCCGAGCGTTGCGGCTGATCGTAGTAGGCCTCTTCTTCCGGGTTGAGCGCGCGGCCTTCGAGGAAATGCACCGGCTCGTCGAGCACGCCGGTGTCGCCCGTAGCCGCCACATACCGGCAGGCGGCGTACGGCAGCCATAGATAGTCGTCGGAAAAATGCGTGCGCACGCCCTGCCCATTGGGCGGATGCCACCAGTGCTGCACGTCGCCCTGGACGAACTGGCGTTCGGCGCAGCGGATCAGTTGCTCACGCACGAGCCAGGGCGTGGTGTGGACCAGCGCCAGGGTGTCCTGCAATTGATCGCGGAAACCGTAGGCCCCGCCCGACTGGTAGTTGCCGCTGCGGCCCCACAGCCGGGAAGAAATCGTCTGATACACCAGCCAGCCGTTGGCCAGCACGTCCAGCGCGGGGTCGGGCGTTTTCACCTGCACCGCGCCCAGGGTGCGGTTCCAGTGTTCCCACACCGCTTCCAGCGCCTGCCGCGCGCCGGCCCGCCCGCCGAATTCTTGAATGAGCCGCTGCGCTTGGCCGGTGCTGTCCGCCGCGCCGAAGACGAACACGATTTCGCGTGTCTGCCCCGCGGCCAGCTCGATCCGGGTCTGGATCGCGGCGCACGGATCCAGGCCCGCCCCCACCCTGCCCGACAGGCGCTTGCGGCGCATCGCCGCCGGGCTGGCCAGCGAGCCGTTGCGGCCGATGAATTCGGTACGGTTGCCGGTCACTGCGCGCGCGCCGGGCTGCTCGCCGTTGACGTGGGCAAACACCACGCGGCCGGCGCATTCGCGGCCGTAGGCGTTGTGGGCAAAAAGCGCCCCGCTGTGCGGATCGGTTTCGGTGACGATGTGCATCAGGTTGGCGTGCCGCCATTCGCCGAGCACCAGCTCCCAGTATCCGGTCAACGACAGGCTGCGCGCCCGCTTCGAGTGATTGCGCAGCTTGACCACCACGAACTTCACGGGCGCGTCCATGGCGACGTAGGTGTGCAGTTCCGAGGCGATGCCGGCTTCGTAATGCTCGAATACGCTGTAACCGAAGCCGTGGCGGCAGACGTAGCCGGAGCGGCCGCGCGCGGGCAGGGGCGTGGGCGACCAGTACGCGCCGGTTTCCTCGTCGCGGAGGTAGAGCGCCTCGCCGCTGGTGTCGGACAGCGGGTCGTTGTGCCAGGGCGTGAGCCGGAACTCGTGCGCATTGCCCACCCAGGTGTAGGCGCTGCCGCTTTCGCCGACGACGGTGCCGATGTGTGGACTGGCGATGACGTTGACCCACGGCGCCGGCGTGTTCTGGCCGGGTTCGAGGGTGACGACGTATTCGCGCCCGTCGGGCGTGAAGCCGCCCAGGCCGTTGCTGAAGATGCGTTCGCGCGCCGCCAGCGGATAAACCGGTTCGATGGCCGCGGGCAGCGCGGGTTCCAGGCGGTCCGACGTCCACCCGGTCGATACGCGGCGTTCCACCTGCTCGATCAGGGTCTCGCCGGTGTCGCCGAAGACGATGCGGGCGACGGTCTGGAACAGCACCCGCTCATCCTCCGACAATTCATCGGCGCGCCGCACAAACACCCCGCCCGGCCTGTCGAGGCTGTGCGCTTCCGGTCCCGCGTTGATCAGGCCCATGATCTGGTCCTGCAGCACCGCGCGGTAGCCCGAGAAATCCTCGTTCACGATCACCAGGTCGGCGGCCAGGCCCTTCATGCGCCAGTAGGCATGCGCCTGCAGTACCTGCCTGACCCGCTCGATGCGGTTGATGTCGCCGATGTGCAGCAGCACGATGGGCAGATCGCCGGAGATGGCGAAGCGCCACAGCCCGGACTGCCCCAGCCGGTTGCGGGCGATGATGGCAGGCGCGGCGCAGCGCGGCGCACTGCCGTACACAACCGAGGTGGCCAGCCGGCCGTAGACCTGGGCATCGGCTTCGGTGACGTTGAGATGGCGCAGCACCTCCTGGCTCTGGAACCAGGCCATCTCGAAGGCGCGTTCGACGAAGTGGCGGTCGCAATATTTATCCAGCAGCGCCAGGGCGGCCTCGCGCGTGTCGGCGACCCCGGAAATGATCTGCACGCTCGCCGATTCGTCGGGCGACAGGGTCAGCGTGCGGCGGATCGCCACGATGGGATCGAGCACCGGCCCGGCGGTATTGGACAGGGTCGCCGTGCTGTCGCCGCTGTCCAGCATTGCCGGGTTGGCCGCCGTGCGGCCGCGGCCGATGAAGCGGGCGCGGTCGGTCTCGTAGGACGCTTCGCCGACGACCGCGCCCGGCGCGGCCAGCAGGTGAAACATCCACGGTGTCCGCTCCCCCGGGGTGCGCGGACGCCGCGTGCAGAGGATCGCCTGCCGTTCGGGCAGGATTTCGGTTTGCACGAACAGATTGCTGAAGGCGCGATGCGCCAGGTCGGCGTTCAGCGGCGCCAGTACCACCTCGGCGTAGCTCGTCACCTCGACACGGCGGGTGCGGGACGACTGGTTGGTGAGCGTGACGCGACGGATCTCGACGTCGTCTTCAGGGGATACGCTGATCTCGGTATGCGTTTCGATCGCCTGGTCGCGCCGCCGGTATTCGGCGCGCGCCTGCACGAAGATGGCTTCGTAATGATCGGCGCGACGCAGCGTCGGCTGATGCACGTTCGACCAGTAGCGCCCGCTGTCGCGGTCGCGCAGATAGATGAAAGTGCCCCAGCCGTCGGAAGTGGCGTCCTCGCGCCAGCGGGTGACCGCCAGGTCGCGCCAGCGGCTGGCGCTGCCGCCGGCATGGGTCGCCATGACGTGGTAGCGACCGTTGGACAGCAGATGCACTTCGGGTATCGGCGTGTTCGGGTCGGTAAACACGCGCATGATCGATCCGGCTTCCGCAACGGCGGGACGGGCGGCGGCGCTGACTTCGGCGGCGTGCGGATGCAGGGTCGCACCCTGTTTCGGCACCCGTTCCTGCAGCAGCAATTCGGTCGCCCGTGCGAGGGGATCGGACATGAAGCGACGCTGCATCGGCTGGCCGAGCAATACATGCGCAAAGGCCAGGAGGCTCATGCCCTGGTGATGCGCCATGAACGCGCGCACGATGGCATGCGGCTTGCCGCGCGGCACCCGCGACGGCGTGTAATCGATCGCCTCGTAGAACCCATAGGCGCCCAGAAATCCCTGATCGGCCAGCGTGCGCAGATTGCTGCACGCTTCGCCCGGCATCACCGTCAGCGCCAGGGCGCTGGCGTAAGGCGCGATGACCAGATCGTCGCCCAGGCCGCGCTTGAAACCCAGCCCCGGCACGCCGAACGCCCGGTACTGGTAGACCTGGTGCATGTCGGTGGCGTTGTAGCAGGACTCGGAAATGCCCCAGGGCACGTCGCGCTGCAGGCCGTATTCGATCTGGCGCGACACCGCGGCCTTGCAGGTCTGATCCAGCAAGGTGTTCGCGTAACTCGGCAACATCAGTTGCGGCATCAGATATTCGAACATCGAACCGCTCCATGAAATCAGGCTGGCGTCACCGCCATACCGCGTCAGCAGGCGGCCGAGGGCGAACCAGTGTTTCTGCGGCACCTGTCCCTGCGCGATGAGCAGGAAACTGGCCAGACGCGCTTCCGATGCCAGCAGGTCGTAGCAGGCCGGATCGCGGCGCCGTTCGCCGACGTCGTAGCCGATGGTCAGCAAACCGCTCGCGCTGTCGTAGAGAAACTCGAAATCCATCGCCGCCAGCGCGCGGCAGCGATTCGCCAGATCGTCGATTCGGATGAGTCGCGCGCGCGCATCCGCGCTGCCTGCAGCGGCCAGTTCGGCCAGCGTCGGCGAAGGACTGGCATGCTGCGCTTCGGGCGGCAGAACGGCCAGTTCGTCCCGCAGGGCGCGGCACTGCCGGTCGAAGGCCTGCGCCCAGTAATACGGTTCGCCATCGATATCGATATCGGTGGGCAGCCAGGCCACAAGCGCCCCGCCGATCCGTTGAAGCTCATCCAGCGCGCCGATGGCGGACGCCCCTGTCTGCGGCTGTCCATCTCTGGCGAGCGTGTGGAGCGTGTCCTGCAGCAGACCGATCTTCTTTGCCAGATCCGGAGTGGGCGACGCGGGCACGTGTTCGGCCAGCACCCGCAAGGTGTCCTGCAACCCGCGGAACGCGCTGGGCGACAGCACCGGCTGCCCCTTCAATTCGACCAGTCCCGCCTGCAGGGTGAGCAGGCTGCCGGCCAGGTTGCCGCTGTCCACCGACGAGACGTATTGCGGATGCAGCGCTTGCAGCGTGCGCGTGTCGTACCAGTTGAAAAAATGGCCGCGATAGCGTTCCAGATTTTCCATGGTCGCCAGCGTGTTCCCAACCCGCCGCAGGCATTCCCCGGCGGATATGTAGCCGAAATCGGCCGCGGCCAGATCGGCCAGCAGCGCCATGCCCATGTTGGTGGGCGAGGTGCGCGAGGCGACGGCCGGGGCCGGATATTCCTGGAAATTGTCGGGCGGCAGCCAGTTGTCCGCGGGGCCGACGAACGCTTCGAAGTAGCGCCAGGTGCGCCGGGCCGACGTCCGCAGGAAGGCGCGCTGCCCGGCATTCAAATCCGGCGCCGCCGACACCAACGGCCGGCTGATCCACCAGCCGACGAGCGGCGACGCCAGCCACAGCAGCAGGAACGGCGCGGAAAAAATCCATTCCGCCGGCGAGTGGGTCGTCACCAACGCCAGGCCCAGTCCTCCCGCCAGAACAGGACCGATCCCCATTTCCACGGCAAAATCGACCGGCGTGCGGCGCACATTGCGGCGTGCATAAGCAGGCAGTTGCCAGAGCAGCAGGCCGCGTCGCGTAAACAGCATCCGCACCCCGGAACGCAGTATCGCGCCCAGGCAGATCAGCGTGTCGTAGGGCAGAAAAACCAGCGTCAGCAAGGCGAGCGCGAACGGGCGGCCGACGGATTGTCCGGTCAGATTCAGGTGTACCAGCCAGTCGCGTTCTTCCGGCCTGCGGATGAGTTCGAGCATGCCGGAAAGCACGACGGGCACACCCACCACGGCCACGACCAGCAGGGGCCAAAGCCACGCCGGTCCCGCACCGAGCAGCCAGCCCCCGATCAGCAGGGCAAGCAGCGACGGCGCGACCAGGCTGCGTCGCAGGTTGTCGAACAGTTTCCACCGCGACAGGGCCGAGAGCGGGTTCGCCTGCCGCTTCGTCTTCGCGCCGTCCGGGCCGGAGGGCCCGGGCACGCGCGGCAGCAGCCAGCCGGCCAACTGCCAGTCGCCGCGTATCCAGCGGTGGCGCCGGCTCGCCTCGATGACGACGCTGGCCGGATGTTCCTCGATGAGGTCGACATCGGTCACCAGCGCCGAGCGCGCATAGCCGCTTTCCAGCAGGTCGTGACTGAGGATGAGATGTTCCGGAAAGCGTCCGTCGACGGCCTGGCGAAAGGCGTCGACATCGTAGATGCCCTTGCCGATGAACGAGCCTTCGCCAAACACGTCCTGGTAGACGTCCGACACTTCGCGCGTGTAGGGATCGATGCCGGAGTCGCCCGAGAACAGTCTGGCGAAGCGCGACTGGCCTGCACTGGTCAGGCTGATCGACGCGCGCGGCTGCAGGATCGCGTAGCCTTCGACGACGCGCCCCTTGCCGGCGTCGTAGACCGGCCGGTTGAGCGGATGCGCGAGATTGCCGATCAGGGTGCGCGCCGCGTCGCGCGGCAATTGCGTATCGGTATCCAGGGTGATGACGTACTGGATCGAACCGAGAACGGATCGATCGCCGACGATATCCGGGAAGGCGCCGAGCGCCCCGCCCCGCAGCCGGGCATTGAACTGCTCCAGCTTGCCGCGCTTGCGCTCATAGCCCATCCACACCCGCTCCACCGGATTCCACGTCCGCGGCCGGTGGAACAGATAGAAGATGCCCGGACGGTCTTCGCGATATGTCGCGTTGAGCGTCTCGACCGCCGACCGCGCGTAGGCGAGCAGGACCGCGTCATCCGGCAGGGTTTGCTCGGGCGCGTCGCGAAAATCCGTCAACAGCGCAAAGAACAGGTTGGAATCGCGATTGCCGAGATAGCGGATCTCCAGCGCCTCGATCAGACGGTCGATCTCCTGCAGACTGCCCAGCAAGGTGGGGACGATCACCATGGTCCGATGACGATCGGGAATCCCGCCGGAAAAATCCAGGCGGGGCAAAACGCGCGGCGGCAGCAGCCGCGTAACTGCCAGATTCACCAGCGAAACCGCCAGCGTCGAAGCGGCGACGGCAAGCGGGAGCAGCAGCAGCCTCCCCCGCCAGTCGTCCGGATCGAATTCACCGGCCGCCGCCAGCGCGCCCGCTGTCGCCAGGCCCGTGAGCAGCAGGATGGGGCCGAGATACAGGGACAGGCGGACACGCCGGGCCGCCCGGCGAACCCGCATATGCCACGCCAGCCGGCAGCCGATCGCACGCTCCAGATGCGGCCGCCCGCGATCGATCAGGTAGTAGCCGACGTGCGCGCGGCGGTCGTGCGTGTCCGATCGCGCGGCCGCGGTCTGCGCGAGCGAGATGGCCGTACGGGCCACCGTGTATTCGCTGCAGGAGCCGCCGCGCGCCACGTCTTCGACGACGTGGCGGTAGCGGTCGCGGGTGACGAAATCCTGGCGGGCGTGCATCCCGGCCGGGTCGTCGCGCAGAGTCTGCTCGACGAGGCTGAGCGACTCGACGTAATTGCGCCAGTCCGTGGCGCCGATGAAGCGCAGGCTGCCGATGCTGTTGGCGATGGAAATCTGGTTGGCCGCGGCGGTGCGGCCGGCCGCTTCCGACAAGGCGGTTGCGGTCACGCCCTGTTCGAACAGCTTGTGCTCGACCCAGGTTTGAACGAAGGCCATGGCGGGCCCCTGCGCCTGAAGCCGGGCGTAGAACTCCTCCACGAACGGCGCGGTCAGCGGCACATCGGCATTGGCAAACTCGGCCAGCAACTGGATGAGCTGTTTCGGTTTCCGTTCGGCGGTCGCCAGCATGCGGTCGGCCCAGCTTATGGCCGCGTCGCGCTCCTCGCGCCGCCGGGCGATCCGCACGCCGACGCGACGCAGATTCTCCAGCAGCGCCAGTTGCAGCATGATAGGGAAGGCCCACAGTTCGCCCAGCTTCAAGGGTTCGACCGTCTGGTAGGCAACGACGAGCTGGGTGGCGTTGTCGCTGTCGACGCGGCCGTCCATGTGCGAAATCAACGCCAGCGCCAGGTCGTAGACGCGGGGAAAGCCGGCGGACAAGCCATCCGCCAGCCGCGGCAATTGCCGGCTGTATCCGCGCGGCAGATGCGAGCGCGCCAGACCGATCTGCTGCTCGATCAGATAGAAGTTGTCGAGCAGCCAGACTTCTGCCGGCACGATCCGCTGGCCCGGCAGGGCGGCGGCGGTGACGACGTCGTACGCCGCCCGCAGCACCCGCGCGTTGTCCGCCAGTCGCGGCAGCAGCTTGTCCGGGCCGGGGCGCGGGTCGATTCGATGCTGGCCCGCCATCGCGACCGCATGACGCTTCAACTGTTCGACACTGAACAGCTCCGCGCGCAGCAAGCCGGTGTCCCGATCATGATCCAGCGTATCCCGCGTACGTGCCGGCAATCCGAATTCCTTGATGATGAACTTCTCCTTGTGTGAATGGGGACTGTGCGGTGTCAGATCAGGGAAGCGGGGGCGCGCCGCCCGCATCGCGCAGAGGCGCAACAGGGCAACCGTTTTCTGGTTCCGGTGAATGCTGCACCCTAAGGTGTGTCCGCATCACCGTCTGTCTGCTGACGAACATAGGCGGCAATCGAACCGGGCCGACTACCGCTTGGCATGCAACGTCGGGTTTGTGCGCTGGCGTACCCGGATCGGCGTCGGCCGCTATACTGGGTCGAATCGACCTTCAGGAGGCCGATCATGTCGACCCTGCACGACCCTCACCAGAACCACCTGCTCGCCGCGCTCCCGGCGGAGGATTACGCGCGTCTCGTGCCCGATCTGGAATGGGTGCCGATGCCGCTCGGCGAGGTGCTGTCCGAGCCCGGCATGCCCATGCGTCACGTCTATTTCCCGACTACGGCCATCGTGTCCCTGCTTTACGTGATGGAGGACGGCGCATCGGCCGAGATTGCCGTGGTCGGCAACGAAGGGATCGTCGGGGTGTCGCTCTTCATGGGCGGCGAAACGACGACCAGCCGGGCGGTGGTGCAAAGCGCCGGCCACGCCTACCGGCTGAAGGCGCAGTTGCTGAAGAATGCGTTCCTGCACGCCGGGCCGATGCAGCGCCTGCTGCTGCGCTATACCCAGGCGCTGCTCACGCAGATGGCGCAGACGGCGGTGTGCAACCGGCACCATTCGGTGGACCAGCAGTTGTGCCGCTGGCTGCTGCTGAGCCTCGACCGGCTGGACTCGAACGAGTTGACGATGACGCAGGAACTGATCGCCAACATGCTCGGCGTACGCCGCGAAGGCGTGACCGAGGCGGCCGGAAAACTGCAACAGGCCGGCCTGATTCGCTACAGCCGCGGCAAGATCACGGTGGTGGACCGGGCCGGGCTGGAGGCGCGCGCGTGCGAATGCTATGCGGTGGTGAAAAAGGAATTCGACCGCCTGTTGCCGTATGCCGTCGCCTCCTGATCCAGGATCCGCATGGCCCGGCGGCGCCTTATGTGCGCTGCCGCCCAGACGGCCGGCCGGCCCGGCCTGACACTGCAGGCTGCCCATCCCGGGAAAACCGTTTCAACAAGGCCGGGCGCGACATCGGGATGGCATCGCCGCCGCCCTGCGCCGGATCGCCCAATCGTGGAGACGCCCTTGCCGAACGCCCTGCCCGTTTCCGCCGCCAATCGCCTGCTCGCGGCTTTGCCGCGCAAGGACCGTCTCCGTTTGCTGACGGCGTGCGAGCCGGTCGATCTGACGTTCGCCGCCGTATTGGCCGAGCCGGGCGAGCGCATTCGCCATGTATTTTTCCCCACCGGAAGTTTCATTTCCCTGGTCACGCCGATCATCGGCCGCGCCAGCCTGGAGGTGGGGCTGGTCGGCAACGAGGGCATGATCGGCGCCACCCTCGCCCTCGGGGTGGACGTATCGCCGTTGCATGCGCTGGTGCAGGGCGCCGGCCCGGCGCTGCGCATGGGCGCGGCCCCGTTTCGCCGCGAGCTCGGACTGAGCCCCGCCTTGCAGCGCGGCGTGAAGCGCTATCTCTACGTGGTGACGGGCCAGCTTGCGCAGAACGCAGCCTGCACCCGGTTTCATGTGGTGGAAGCGCGGCTTGCCCGCTGGCTGTTGATGACGCACGACCGGGCGCACGCGGACGCGTTTCATGTCACCCACGCATTTCTCGCCGCCATGCTGGGCGTGCGCCGCGTCGGCGTGACCAAGGCGGCCTCCTCGCTGCAAGACCGCGAACTGATCCGCTATCGCCGCGGGAATGTCACGGTACTCGACCGCGCCGGCCTGGAAGCGGCGTCCTGCGGCTGTTACGCAGCCGACAAGGCGATCTACGCCGACACGATGGCATAAAACCATTTCGACAAGGCGCAAACAACATGCCGGCCACCGGGAGCGAACGCCGCGTCAGCGATGCACCCTGCCCGAGGCCGGCTGCAAATCGGCGCCCACCGCCTCGCGCTCGTCGAAGACGAAGCAATCGCCGCGATAGTGCGCACCGCCCGCCTCTTCGAAATATTTGAGGATGCCGCCTTCGAGCTGGTAGACGCGTTCGAGACCCAGCGCCTTCATGTGGATCGCGGCTTTCTCGCAGCGGATGCCGCCGGTACAGAAGGAGACGACGGTCTTGCCGGCATAGGCGTCGCGGCACGCGGCGATTCGCTCCGGAAATTCGCTGAACACGCCGATGCCGTAATCGACCGCGTCCTCGAAGCTGCCGGCGACGACCTCGTAGTCGTTGCGCGTGTCGAGCATCACCACCGGCCTGCCCTCGTCGTCCAGGCCGCGGTCCAGCCATTGCTTCAGCGTAACCGCCGCGACCGAAGGCGCACGCCCCTCTTCCGGCCTGATCAGCGGCATCTTCATGGTGATGATTTCCTTCTTCAGCCGGATGCGCAGCTTCCTGAACGGCGCTTCGGCGGAGAGGCTTTCCTTGGGCGCGAGATCGGCGAAGCGCGGATCGGCGCGCAGATGCGCGACCGCCGCGTCGACGGCCGCGCGCGGCCCGGCGAGAAAGACGTTGATGCCCTCGGGCGCGAGCAGGATCGTGCCCAGGAGGCCGAGCGCGCGGAAACGCGCGTCCAGCGCGGCCTTGAGCGCCTCGCGGTCGTTCAGCGTGACGAACTTGTAGCAGGAAATATTGACGACGACGCTCACGGTCTGCCCTCATCTGACGAAGCGGCATTATAAAAGCCTGATCCCTGCTACCCTTCCGCCATCGCCCCGACCCAGCGCCCCGACATGAACGAACACCTGCAAACCCTGGAACACGCGCAGCGCACCGCGATCGATCTCGCCATCCAGTTCGGGCCGAAAGTGCTGGTCGCCCTGCTGATCCTGGCCGCCGGCTATTTCGCGGGGCGCTGGGCCGGCCGCGTCACGGATTCGATGCTGCTGAAGCTCGGCCTCGACGAAAGCCTGCGCACGCTGCTGAACCGCATCGTGCGCGTCGTGGTGCTGGCGCTGTTCCTCATCATGGCGCTGCAGAATCTGGGCGTGCAGCTCCTGCCGCTGCTGGCCGGCCTGGGCGTGGCGGGCGCCGGGGTGGCGCTGGCGATGCAGGGCGTGCTCGGCAATCTGGCGGCCGGGCTCACGATCATCTTCACGCGGCCGTTCAAGGCGGGCGAATACATCTCCATCGCCGGCGAGGAAGGCATCGTCGAGGAGATCAAACTCTTCAACACGACGCTCAGCCATCCCGACCGTTCGCGGGTGGTCATCCCCAACCGCAAGATCGTCGGCGAAATCCTGCACAACTACGGCGCGCTGCGTCAGCTCGACGTGACGGTCGGCGTGGCCTACGACACCGATCTGCCGGCCGCGCTCGCGGCGATCCGCGCGCTGCTCGCCGCGCATCCGAAGCTCCTGTCCGATCCCGAACCCGTGGTTCGGGTGCTCGCGCTGGCGGATTCGGGCGTACGCATCGCGGTGCGGCCCTGGACGACGGTGGCGGATTTCGAGGACGCCTCGGGCGCGATCGCCCAGGCGGTGCTGGAAACCCTCCACGCGCGCGGCATCGCCATCGCCCTGCCGCAGCGCGAAGTGCGCCTGCTCAACGCCGGATGAAGCGCCCGGCCGCCCGCAAGCCCGCCGCCTTCGCCGACCCGCTGGCCGATGCGCTGCGGCCCGGCCAGTCGGTCGAGCTGCTGAAGGAACTGCACATCCTCACCCGCGACGGCCGTCTCAACCAGGACAGCCGCCGCAAGCTGAAGCAGGTCCATCACCTGTGCCGGTTCATCGAGCCGCTCATCGACGAGGTGCTCGACCGCCAGGACACGCTGACGCTGGCCGACCACGGCGCGGGCAAGTCCTACCTCGGCTTCATCCTCTACGACCTCTACCTGAAGGACCGCGCCGGCGCGCACATCCACGGCATCGAGACGCGCGACGCGCTGGTGGCGAAGTCGCGCGAACTGGCCGACCGGCTGGGCTTCGCCCGCATGTCGTTCCTGAACGCCACGGTGGCCGAGTCGACCCGGACGGACGCGCTGCCCGGGCGCTTCGACATCGTGACCGCGCTGCACGCCTGCGACACCGCCACCGACGACGCGATCCGCTTCGCCTTCGCCAAGGAGGCGCGCCACATCGTGCTGGTGCCCTGCTGCCAGGCCGAAGTCGCCGCCGTGCTGCGCCGCCGCAAGAACGCCGCCTTCGGCAAGACGCCGCTGTCGGAAATCTGGCGCCACCCCATCCACACCCGCGAATTCGGCAGCCTGCTCACCAACGTGCTGCGCTGCCTGCAACTGGAAGCGCACGGCTACCAGGTCAGCGTCACCGAACTGGTCGGCTGGGAACATTCGCTGAAGAACGAGCTGATCGTCGCCAGCCGCGCCGACCGCCCGCGCGGCGACGCACGCGACCGGCTCGCGGCGATTCTCGATGCGTTCGATCTCGGCGAGCTGGCGCCGCGTTTTCTGGATTAGCCCCGCCCCAGGCGGAAAAAGCCCCCTCCAACGGAACCTGACTGTCCGACCCGCATCCAACGGTCATGTCTCGCCCGTTCACCCGCCCCGTCTGGTCCGCCTTGGCTGGCGCCTTTGCGCTGCTGGCCGGTTGCGCCACGCCGCAATACCAGACCACCGTGCGTTTCGTGCCGCCCGCCGGCTCGGCGGGACAAACCTGCGTCGCCGCGTGCGAAGCGAAAAAAACGGCCTGCCAGGCCGATTGCCAGGCGCGCTATGCCGCCTGCGCGAAAAACCTCGACGTAGACGTGGAAAAACGCTACGCCGAAGTCCTGAAACAGTACGAAATCGATCTCAAGCGCTACGCTGCCGCGCTGCGGCGCTACGAACTGGATCTGCGTCTGGACTGGTTCCACGCCTGGCCCTACCGTCATCATCCCTACTGGCCCTATTACGGCTACGGCTGGGGCCCCTGGTGGTCCATGCCGGCCTATCCGCCGCCCGCCCAGCCTGTCATGCCGACCCGCGAGGGCGTGCGCGCCGAGCTCGAGAAAACGCATTGTCAGGCCGACTGCGGCTGCCTGCCGGCTTACGACGCCTGCTACGTCGGCTGCGGCGGCCAGCGCATCACCGAGACCGTCTGCGTGAAGAACTGCCCACCCGCCGGGACGAAATGAGCGGACAACAAAAAACCCCGGCGAACCGGGGTTTTTTGTCGGCCAGAACCGTTCAGGTGACGATCTGGATGTTCGATGCCTGCTTGCCCTTCGGGCCGGTCGTCACCTCGAAGCTGACGCGCTGATTTTCCTTCAGCGAGCGGAAGCCCTTGGCACTGATCGCGGAGAAGTGCGCGAAGAGATCTTCGCCGCCGTTATCCGGGGTGATGAAGCCAAACCCCTTCGCATCGTTGAACCACTTGACGGTACCCGTTTCCATCTTTTTTCCCATCCATAAAGCTGATAAACAAATTGGTCGTGGCTTGCGCCTGTCGATCGACTCAAGGAAAAAGCCTTACCAGAGGTGCCGCGTTTCAGGTCTTGAACCAAAAGACAGGCGATTCATAACACAGGCGTGCGCCAACGCCAAGATTTTTTTTCGGGCCGGCTTCAACGGCCTGCCGGGCGCAGGATCAGGGTATCGCCGCGCTGGGTGAACTCCAGGTGGCGCAGTACGCTCATGCCAAGCAATATCTGCATGTCGCCCATGCCGGGATTGAGGCTGGCGGGCACGTTGCGCACGACGAACGGCCCGAAAGCCAGGGTGTCGATGCGGGTGGCGCGCGTGGTCACCGTGCCGTTGGCGGTGACCGAGGTCTGGGGCGCGCCGGGCGTCAGGCCCAGTTCACCCGTCAGATGCGCCGGCACCGACACCACCGTCGCGCCGGTGTCGAGCAGAAAAGTCACCGGGCGGCCATTGATCTCGCCCGGGAAGATGTAATGCCCATGCCCGCCGCGCTTGAGCACCAGCGCCTGGGCGCCCGGCGCCACGGCGAGATGGCGGTTGGGATTGTCGCGCACCTCCAGCGCATTGCTGAAATACAGCCACAACATGCCCAGAAGCAGCAGGCTGGCGGCGAGCGCCATGCCGCGGCCCATGTTGCGATGCGGATTGGGCGGGGAGTCGGGTTCTTGCATGGTGCTCGTCGGGCGGATGGTCGTTCGGTTCGGGTCGCATGGCCCGCAAAAAGTTCACGGCCGGCCCGACTCTAATCAAGCCGCGCGCTTTCCGGAAGATGCCGCCCATTCCGTGAACGGACAGGGGCGCCGCGCCTCGCGCGCGGCCGCCCGTACTTCGACCGGCCGGTCAGCCATGCCCCATGCGCGGCTGGCCGAAATGGCAGTGCGGCGCGTCGCCGAAAATCTCGCGCAGGTAGCGCGTCTCGATATGCAGCAGGCGCTCGTGGTCGCCGGCTTCGAGATAGATGTCGGGCTGCGCCATCAAATCGTCGTCCCACACCATTTCCACGCCCCAGGCGTTGGGCAGGCCGGGCACCACGCCCGGCTCGCATTCCTTGAACAGGCCGGCGACGCTGGCTTCGCTGGCGAGACTGAATTCGACGCCGTGATCGAGCCCCAGCCGGCCCAGATGGATTTCCTGGTCGGCGGGAATCATCGCCACCATCTGGCAATCTCGGCCGTCCAGCAGCACGCCCTTGGCGATGCGGTTCGGCGGCACGCCCATCGCCCGCGCCGTCTCGACGCTGGTATGGGTGTGCGGATGGGCGACCAGGTCGAAGGGAATATGGTGCGCGTCGAGAAAACGCTCCATCCGGTGCAGTGCCTTCATGATCCTCTCCTTCGTAACGGGCTGAGCGGCTTTCACTATAGTTCACCCGCGCCTCCGGAGCGGGTTTCCGCGAATGCCGCGCTTTCCGTTACATTCCGGAAAAAGCTTTTCCCGCGCATGAAATCCGACACCCGATTCTTCGTCCTCATCGCGCTCGTCGGCGGCTTCGCCATCTTCAGTTCCACCCTGTCGAAGACGCCGGTGCTGCCGCTGTTCGCCGAAACGCTCCACGCCACGCCGGCGGAAATCGGCTGGATCGTCATGGCCTCGACGATTCCCGGCGTGCTGGTCAGCTACCCGGCCGGCGTGCTGTCGGACCGCCTCGGCCAGCGGCGCCTGCTGATCGCCTCGCTGGCCGTCTTCGCCACCGCGCCCTTTCTCTATCTGCTGATCGACGCCGCCTGGCAGTTGATGGCCGTGCGCTTCTACCACGGCTTCGCCACGGCCCTGTTCGGCACCGTCGCTTCCGCGGCCATCGCCGAGCGTTACGTCGCCGACCGCGCGGCCCGTTTGTCCACGTATTCGTCCGTCACCGTCGTCGGCCGTTCGGCCGCGCCCTTTCTCGGCGGCGCGCTGATCTCGCTGGCGAGCTTCGACGCCGTCTACCTCGCCTGCGCGATCAGCGGCGTGATCGCCTTCGCCGCAGGTTTGCTGCTCCGCGACGGACACGACACGCACGCCACCCGACACGAACTGCCGAGTTTCCGGTCCAGCCTCACCGGCGTGCTGAAGGAGCGCGGCATCCTGCTCGTGAGCCTGGTCGAAGCCGCGCAATATCTGGTGTTCGGCGCGATCGAAGCCTTCCTCGCGCTGTACGCCTCATCACTCGGCATTCCCGCCTGGCAGATCGGCGTCATCCTCGGCGTGCAGCTCGTCAGCATCGTCTTCGCCAAGCCGCTGATGGGCCGGCTCTCGGACCGCATCGGCCGCACCGCCGTCATCGCGCCCGGCCTGCTCGTCGGCGCAGCGAGCGTGGCCCTGCTCATCCTGGCCAAAAGCTTCATCGGCCTCGCCCTGCTGAGCCTCGCCTTCGGCGTCGGCTTCGCCACCGTCACCTCGTCCACCGCCGCGCTCGTCGCCGACTTCACGCAAGACGGCCGCTTCGGCGCCTCGATGGGCGTGCTGCGCACCGTCATGGACGTCGGCCAGTCCATCGGCCCCGTGCTCACCGGCTTCATCATTACCCATCTCGGCTACGCGAGCGCCTTCGGCGTCCTCGCCGGCATCCTCGTGCTGGCCATCGCACCGCTCGGCGCCCTGCCCAAGCCGGCGACGCGATAAGGATTGTTTACGGGCCGGCGGACGGGGCGCCCCTTCGCCGCGCCCGGGTCGCGCTATAGTGATACCGCCTGTCCATTAGGAGATTCGTCATGCGTCTGCGTTTTCCG
>Ga0228535_1001320_pt1 | contig 40249 bp, 35 predicted proteins | sample SJ1metagenome_FD_168457 | JGI IMG/M metagenome (GOLD analysis project Ga0228535, IMG submission 168457) | Enriched culture of PCE-dechlorinating microbial communities from Ithaca, New York, USA - SJ1 | ecosystem: Engineered > Modeled > Simulated communities (microbial... > Unclassified | place... | reverse complement strand
CCAGCGAGTTTTTTGCCTGCCTCCGACAAGGCCGCGATATCCTGTTCTCCTGGTTCGAGGTGGGCCTTGAGGTCGTGGCTCACCAGAGAGGCGCCAGCCTTCCCCATACGCTCCTCCCAATCGCGCAGCCACTGTCCATCGCCCCAGTCGTACGAGCCAAAGAGGAGAAGCGGCTTGCCGCCCAGGCCCTTGCTCTCGAGGCGCTGGACAAAAGGCTCCATTTCGCTCTCCTCCAGCACCTCCGCTCCCATGGCAGGGCAGCCGAGGGCGATCGCTTCCGCGCGGAGCACCGAATCCGGATCGGCCGCCGCGACCTCGAGCAGGTCGACCTTCGCTCCGGCCGACCTGGCTCCGGCAGCGACCGCCTCCGCCATTGCCCGGGTGTTTCCTGTCCCGCTCCAATATACGACGCTTACGGTCATGTAATACTCCTTTTGAGCGCAAGGCTCTAAAAAATCAGATATAGGAACCAAGCCATCCAGCGGCAGGGGAGAGCCGGGCGCGAAGCCGATCGCCCTTATTGTGCGGCTGAACGAACCTTCCACAGGTGGGCCTTCCTCTGCTCAGCCCACATCTGGGCGTACAATCCGTCTTCTGTGGCGATGAGCTCCTCATGCGTACCCCGCTCCGCTATCTGCCCCTCCTTTATCACGAGGATCTGGTCGGCCAGGGTGATCGTGCTCAGGCGGTGCGCAATGACGATGATTGTCCTTCCTTCGATCAGCGCTCCTATGGCGCTCTGGATGTAGTGTTCGTTTTCCGGGTCCAGTGAGGCTGTCGCCTCGTCGAGGAGCACGATCGGCGCATTTTTGAGGATGGCGCGGGCGATGGAGATGCGCTGTTTTTCTCCGCCGGAAAGGGTAGAGCCGCCTTCGCCTACCATTGTCCCGTAGCCTTCGGGGAGCTCGGAGATGAAGTGGTGGCAGTGTGCTTTCCGTGCCGCTTCCATCACTTCTTCCTCCGTCGCATCTGCCCTTCCTACTTTTATGTTGTTGAAGATCGTGTCGCTGAAGAGGTAGACATCCTGAAAGACCATGGAGATCTTGGCCAGAAGGTCTTCGGTTCTGTACGCAGCAACCGGTCTTCCTCCCACGAGGATTTCGCCCGACTGCACATCCCAGAAACGCGCGATGAGGTTGGTGATGGTGGTTTTTCCCGCTCCCGAGGGGCCCACGAGCGCCGTTATGCTGTTTTCGGGGATACGGAAACGTATATTCTTTAAGATTTCCTTGTCTTTGTAGCTGAAGCTCACATTCCGGAACTCTATGCCGTGACCTGCCATCGGAGTGGATTTTTCAGGTTCTGGGAGCGGCTTTGTGTCGAAGACCTCCCCTATGCGGTCGGCCGATATGGAGTAGTAGGAGAGCTCCACGAAGTTTATGAGGACCTTGCTCAGAGGGTCGTACATCCTTGTCCCCACGATAAGGAAGAAGAAAAAGGATGCGATGGACAGGCTCCCTTCCAGGACGAAGCGGGTCCCCGCCAGCATGATGAGGGCTATGCCCGACTGGAGCGCCAGGACCCCGAAGATCACCGAGGGCCCGCTGGCCGCCTCGAGCCTGATGCTGCGGTCCTTGAGTTCCAGAAAGGCCTTCTCGAGGCGTGCGAATTTCTTGCCCTGAAGATTGTATGATTTGATGTTCTTCATGCCGTCCAGGTATTCCAGCATCCGGGAGGAGGCCTCATTCTTGGCCCGTATGTGCTTGCGTCCGAGCCAGTTGACGAGGGCCCTCGATCCGTACGCGAGCAGAAGGGCGAAGGGTATGAGGGCGATTGTGATGAGCGACATCCTCCAGTCGAGGGGGATGAGGAAGAGCAGAAACACCAGGGGCAAGGCGACCGAGCCGAGGGCATCCATGAGGAGGTGGCTCATCATGGTTTCTATGTTGCCGTAGTCCTGCAGCATGAGGGCTGTTATGTCGCCGGGGTCGCGGCCTTTGAAGAAACCCATGGGAAGCCTGCGGAGGTGCTCTCCCAGCGCGAGGCGTCCTTCGCAGGCGAGGGAGTAGGCTGCGATGTTCTCAGTGTTGTAAGCCGCCCTCCCAAAGAGAAAAAGGAGAAGCAGTGAGAGCGCGAGCCATCCCATGAGTTTGACGAGCGCGAGACTGCCCAGTGCCTGTCCGGGGTTTTCGATGGGCTTTATGAGTTCGAGAATCACCATGAGTATGACGAAGTAGGGCTGGCCCTGGAGAATCGACTGCAGGAGCTGGAATATGAGGGGCCTGCGCAGCGCCCCTATGTTGTTGTTCGTGATGAGGGACAAAAACTTTTTCATCGCCGTCCCTCCTCGTGCACTTTCTCCTGGGTTTTCCCCTCCATGCTCCAGCCCCGAGCCAGCATGTGCTCGCGCCAGAGCTCGCGGTAGAGACCGCCCCTCGCGAGGAGCTCGTCGTGGCGGCCGGTCTGTACAATGCGCCCGCGATCCACGACGAGGATCTGGTCGGCATCGGTGATCGTGTAGAGCCGATGCGCGATGATGATGACGGTCTTTCCCTTGAGCGCGACGGACAGTGCCTCCTGAATGCGCGCCTCGTTTTCCGGGTCGGCGTAGGCTGTCGCCTCGTCGAGGACGACGATGGGGGAGTTCTTGAGAATGGCCCTGGCGAGGGCTATGCGCTGCTGCTCTCCTCCGGAGAGGTGAATCCCTCCCTCTCCGATGCGCGTTGCGTATCCTCCGGGCAGACTCACGATGAACTCGTGAATCCGGGCTGCCTTTGCCGCCGCGGCGACATCGTCTAAGGAGGCGCGCTCGTTGCCCATGCGGATGTTCTCTTCTATTGTGTCAAAGAAGAGGAAGACGTCCTGAAACACGGTGGATACCGTGTCGTTGAGTTTCTCTATGGGGATGTCGCGCAGGTCGACGCCGCCGATGCGGATGGCTCCGGAGTCGACGTCCCAGAACCGTCCGATAAGATTCGCTATCGTCGTCTTGCCGCCGCCCGAGGGCCCCACGAGCGCAGTCACGCTGCCGGGCTCCGCGCGGAAACTCACATCCGCGAGGGCCTCACCCTTTCCATAGGAGAAGGTCACATGGTCGAACTCGATCGATGCGTCCGCAGGCGGTCTCGGACTGCCGGTCTCCGGTATTTCTTCCGCCTCAAGAATGTCGTCTATCCCCACAAGGCCCGTGTTGATCTGCACCAGAAGCGATGACAGTCTCATGAGCTTGTAGAGCGGTACGGAGATACCCATGCCCACATACAGGAACAGAAAGACCGTGGAGACTGCGGTTTCGTACGCACTGCCCGAGAGGGGGCGGAGCACGAGAATGGCGGCGGGAAGGACAAAGAGGGCACAGGATGAGAGAAGCGCCAGGAAGGCGGAGAAGGAAGTCGCCGATACTTTGATCCAGTGGATGGTCAGATCGCGGTATGCGTAGACATCCTGGGCAAAACGCCTGAAGGAGCGCACGCTCTGGTTGAATATCTTGACGACCCCCATTCCGCGCACGTATTCCACGATCGTTCCGTTCATGGTCCCGAGTTTCTCCTGCCACTTGGTGTAGAGCTCCATCCCCTCCGGCCCGAACATGGAGAACTGCGCCAGAAAAGCGAGGGGTAGGGGGACGAGAACGCCCAGCGCAAGGCGCCAGTCCACGGCGAAGAGGACCACAAGTGAGCACAGAGGCAGGGCCGCTGCCTGTACAAGATCGGTGATATGGTGGGCGACGAAAAGTTCGATGCGTTCGACATCCTCCGAGAGGATTTTCTTGATGGCACCGTTCATGCGCACGGTGAAATAGCCCATGGGAAGCCTGGCAAGCTTGGCGGCGAGGGCTTTGCGGATCTCGTAGAGTATGTTGAAGGCGGCCACGTGGGCGCTCATGGAGGCGACATAACTGAAGAGCCCGAACAGCCCTATGCCCGCCACGGTAATCCAGCCGAGCCTCAGCACGTAGCGGAGGTCGATTGCGCGGAGACTGTGAATGTTGCGCACAAACTCCCGCACCAAGAGATAAATCGTGACATAGGGAGTCATCTGGGCAAGGACAGCGACGATGCTCAGGAGCGCTGCAGCCACCAGAAGCGAGGATTTCGTCCCCGCTATCTCCATGAGCCTGGGTATGCCTGTTTTTCGCTTTTTGCGTATCTGGGTCTCGAAGACCGAAAGTTCCGACATTGTTGTTTCCTGTTATCTCGCAAGGCTCCAGCCTTTGCTCTCTTCCTGGTTTTTCCATGTGCGGGCGGACAATCCTCTGCGCGCGGATACATGGAGAAGATGTCCAAGAGGCGAACTCCTGGCTCTGCGTGTCATGTGCACTCCTTGCATTGCTTGTTAGATCGAACTAACATCGAAGTATTCTACTGGTTGGGCAGGCGTCTGTATTGTACGGATACGCCAAAATTGCCATTTCTGGAGAGCCGGATGCACTATATCGAATGTCCCCTGTCGGCACGGTTCAGTCCGCTTGTGGCGGGAGCTTGGATTTTTGAAAAGACGAAAGGAGACAAAGGACTCGATCTCAGTTATGCCTGGCCGGAAGTCGGCGGCTCTCTTGTATTCACTCTTGGAGACTCCGTCCATGCCTCCTGCGGCAGGGCTCTCCCCCGCATCGCTCTGGCGGCGGGAATCCGCAGCCCCGTGGCCCTGAAGCTTCCCCCCGGGACGAGCCTTGTTGGAATACGCTTCCGTTCGGGAGGAATGCGCGCCTTTCTCGGAGTATCGCCGGCCGAAGTAGGGGGCATCGATGCGTTCGGAGGAGCGTGGGCCCGCGAGCTTTTCGACCGCCTCTCTCTCTTGGTGAATGGAGCCGATGCTGACGCAGACGGGGTGGTGTCGCTCCTCGATTCGGCACTGTCCGCTTCTCCATACCGACGTGAGACCTGGCTTAGCTCGGCCCGGGCCGAGCTAAAATTCGCGTGTTCTCCCGCGCAGATGGGGATTCCGTCTCTCGCCTGCGAGCAGTGCTGCTCGCTCCGCAGTCTCCAGCGGACCTGGCCGGAGGCGAGCGGTTACTGTCCCTCCCAGTACCGTGCGGTCCTGCGCTGCGAATTGGCCAGGTTCGCCCTCTTTTTGAGATATCCCCGCGACCTCTCCGCCCTGGCGCTCGATTTGGGTTTTTTCGATCTTCCGCATTTCTGCAGGACCTTTAAGCGCTGGACCTGCCATACGCCCGAGGCGTTCTGTCGCCTTGTCGAGCCCTACCGGTCCCGTTTTGCCTGTTGGGGCTCGGTGCTGCAGCCCGTGTGCCGGAGTTTTATTGAAGGAACCTGTCCCTACCGGATGTCCGGCTAAATGGCGCTGCAGGAAGCCTCTTTTCTGTTTTTCCAGGTGAGGAGCATTGCGGAGTTTGAGATGACGAGCACAGACCCGGCATTGTGGACCAGCGCACCGGCCACGGGGTTGAGGATGCCTGCCATGGCAAGCACCATTGCGGCCACATTGAGTGCCATGGCGAAAATCATGTTGAGCTTGATCGTCGTCATCATCCGCTTTGCGAGGCCCAGGATGTGCGGAAGATAGCGGATATCATCCCGGACAAGGGCGATGTCCGCCGCATCCACCGCGATATCGCTGCCGATTCCCCCGAGAGCGATGCCGACATGTGCACGTTTTAGGGCAGGCGCATCGTTGATGCCGTCTCCCACCATGCAGACCGGCAAGCCCAGCTTCTTTTGATAGTGGTCGATCGCATTCAGCTTGTCTTCCGGCAGACAATCCGCCTGAAAGTCGTGAATGCCCGACAGCTTGGCAATATGGGCCGCCGCCTGCCTGTGGTCGCCGGTGAGCAGCACCGTGTGAATGTCCATCGCTTCAATCTGCCGCACCACAGCGGCGGCATCTTCGCGCAGGGTGTCTGCCAGGGCAAGGAAGCCTCCCGTACTGCCGTCGATACCGACATATATCACCGTACAGCCCGCAGCAGTGGTGAGTCTCGCCGCGCTGCTGATCTCCTCGGGAATCGGTACGGCAAACCCACCGAGCAGTTCGGGATTCCCGGCAACGACGGTATGCCCCTCAATGTCCGCGACCACGCCCCGTCCAGGGAGCATCTGAAAATGCCTGGGTTCCCGTGGGTTTTCGTTGAAGACCGACTGAAAATGCACAACGATGGCCTTACCCAGGGGATGCTCGGACCGCAGCTCCGCGGCGGCTGCGATGGAGAGGAGCTGTTCACCGGAGATGCCGGGGGCAAAGCTGCGCACCTCTGTCACTTGCGGCTTTCCATGGGTCAGAGTCCCCGTCTTGTCGAATGTTATTCTTTTCACCTTTGCCAGCCGCTCCAGAGCATCGCCTTCACGGATAAGGATTCCGTATTTTGCGGCATTTCCGATGCCTGCCATGATCGCGGTGGGTGTGGCGAGCACCAGTGCGCAGGGGCAGAATACCACCAGGATTGTGACCGCCCGGATGATCTGCCCCGATATCGCCCAGGTGAGCGCGGCGGAGACGAGTGCGATCACCACAATCCATGTTGCCCACCGGTCGGCGATCCCGACGATTTCTGCCTTGTCCGCGTCGGCCGACTGCACAAGCCGGATCATGCGCTGCAGGGAAGTGTCTTTCCCTACCTTTGTCGCCTTCATGTCGAAGGAGCCAAACTGATTGACCGTCCCGCTCGAAACTTCGTCGCCGGCCCGCTTCTCCACCGGCAGGGATTCTCCCGTCATGACCGACTGGTCGATGGATGTCTGACCGCTGACGATTATGCCGTCGACAGCGACTGTTTCTCCTGGCAGGACGCGGATGACATCTCCGGCCTGTACCTGTTCGGCCGGCAGAATACGCTCGGCACCGTCACTGATGATGCGGGCAGTCTGTGGAGTCAGATGCACCAGCTTTTCTATGCCGGCGCGGGCACGCGACACTGTCAGCTTCTCCAGCAGGGAACCTATCTGCATTATGACGGCGACTTCCCCTGCCGCAAAAATCTGGTCTGTCGCAAGGGATGCAATCAAGGCAAGCGTTACAAGCAGGTCCGCCTTGACGTCGAATCGTGTGACAAGGCCGACAATTGCATTTTTGACGATGGGAATCCCGCACAGAACGACGGCGATCCATGCAGGGTCTATCGATAGAATCTCTATTTCAGCCAGGCTGGCGATCAGCGCCGAACCTGAAAGAACCAAGAACAGGGTGCTCCGTCTATTGGAAGACATGTCTGTTTCCTCTTTTATACATATACGGGTAATGGTATAGTAAAAGACAAAAGCACTCTTTGTCAATAAAAAATTATTCAATCAAACCGGCAGGGGGGAATCGTGAGCGGCGGACACAGTCTTCTATTTGAGCCCACAACCTTTGCTGCGGCGCTGCAATTCAGGACATCCTTGAAAAATGTTCGAGTGCCTTGGCGAATTCTCCGATAGTCTTGTCCGCATCTCCATGCTCAATGCCATCGCGCACACAGTGGTTCAGATGTCCTTCCAGAATGATCTGCCCTACCTTGTGCAGGGCGTTTTTGGCCGCGTTTATCTGAATCAGTACATCTTCGCAGGGTATGTCCTCGTCGACCATTTTATCGATCGCCTGGATTTGCCCCAAAATTTTCTTGATTCGTCTGTGTAGATTGTCGGCATCCATACACTGTCGCATGGCCTTGGCCCTCTTTCTCTCTGACTGTCAGACGTAGAAACGCCTATTCTATTATGCTTTCCGGATTCCATCAAGAAGAGGTTCTTAAAGACATGTGAAGACTCGCGCGAGATGTGTCCCGGAATCCGGGTTCGGGATTTTTCAGGCTAGCGCTTCTCAAGCCATCTCTGTATGGCCCTGACGGCGCGGTCCTGTTCCCCTTCTTCCGGAGCAATCTCTTCGGGCGCTACGGTGAGCTCCCGCTTCCCCTGAATTGTGTCGTAGAGAACAAGTGCAGGGAAATTCTCTGCTTGGAGGAGCGATTCGAGGACCAATGGAATTATTTCCTCGCCCATGCTTGCAAGAATGCCGAACTCCGGGCACAGGGCAAGGTCTCTGGTGTCGGAGCTGAAGAGGGTGGGGCCGGAAAACCATGTCCTTTTCCAGTCTGCGAACGCTTTCTCGTATGTGCGCCGTGTCTCTTCCGCAACCTGCCTGGCCAGCTCGCGGATGCTCTCGACTTCATTGTGGCTGAGCATTGGTACTTTGCCTTTCATATCCTCGCTTCCGCGGCGCATCCCCGGCGACGCACCGAATGATATCAGAATGTTTCCGTATACCGGCCCGCCCAGACCGGCCTCGGCGTGCGTGATGCGAAATGACGCACCCAATTTGGATTCCCAGAGTCCGGAGACCCCCACGGAAACCCCTGTATATACCTTGCTGCCATGAGTCATAGTAGCGACCAGGAGCCCCCAGCCGTCAACCACACGATTCTGGTAATCCACGGGATAGCCATACCCCCTGTAAAAGTCGATGAACTTCGACAGTGGCTGGGGTGGGTTGATCCACTTTGTGTCGATCCCCAGGGACCACGCGATGCAGTTGTACACCCTTGTCTGTGGGGCCGTTATCCATACGTTGGCGAAGTCCAACTGGGGAAAGGATTCCAACAGCGCCGCCTTTTCGGAGGCCGTGGGCTGGCGGGGATAAGAATCCGCAGCCACGGGATCATGGTTCTCTGCCATAATCAACTCTTGGAGAGGCCGACGTAGCAGCCGCTGGATTTGGAGAAGCTGACAGTCATCTCCTCCGATCCTCCATCGATGACCAACTTTGCCCAGGCTTCGTCTTCTGAAGCCACCGAACAATAGAAATTCCCCTTGCACGTCCACGTTTGGCCCGCAACAGTGACAAAACTCACCCACCAATAGTCAAAGGGGCTGGCCGCTCCCGTTTCATAGGTGAACGACATTGTGCATTCCTGCTGAGGGGTGACGCTGTACCATGTCTTTTCCTCCTGCTTGTCCGGATCGTTGCTTCTGCGGTGCCGCAGAGTGAGCGTGGTGAGGATTGTGCCCCATCCATTCTTTATGTACGCAGTTCCCGAATGCTTGGTGCTGTCCACCACCTGGCCCTCGCCCTTCACGGACGGCTTCCCGGGCTGGTTGTATTTCCCCTTTTCCTCATCGCAGTTGCACATAAGTCCTCCTTCGATATACCGCTTGCTTTGATAGCATGTCTTTTTGGAATATATAGATATAATTATGATAGCATGCTTCTGCCCATTGTCAACATGGGAATTTTACCTCTGGCTATAATTACTTCGATTAAAGAAATGGACTCAGAAATATTGTTGACAGATTACAGAGTCGATAATTTAAAACAGGAAAGGTCTCACCTGCCTTATCAGAATAGGAATTATCTCAGGGTTGCCCGGTACGTATTCCGGCTCAGCGATCACCGTCAGGGATCATTAAAAAGTTTGAGTTACGGCAGCGCTATCCTGTAGCCCACTCCGGGCTCCGTCAGAATGACAGACGGATGTTCCGGGTCGGGCTCCAGCTTGCGGCGGAGAGCGAGTATGTGCACGCGCAAGCTTCCTTCCTCTGTCTCCCAGCCCGGGCCCCAGACTTCCTTCAACAGTTTGTCCTTGGTTACGATCTTGCCTGCATATCGGAGCAGGATGCTTAACACCGAGAATTCGGTGACGGTCAGATGGATCTCTTCCGTTCCCCTTGTGACCTTCCGGGAGTCGAGGTCGATTTCAAGATCGGCGACATGGTAAACCTGCTTCCCGGCGGGCACCATTCTTCTGCAGACCGCCGAGACGCGCGCCAGCATCTCGTTTGTGTAGAAGGGCTTGACGATGTAGTCGTCGGCGCCTGCGTTGAGGAGGGCCACGATATCGTCCTGGGAGTCGCGTACCGAGAGGACAACGACGGGAACGCTGCTCCATGCGCGCAGCCTCGCGAGGACTTCGGTCCCCTCCATGTCCGGCAGATTGAGGTCGAGGAGCACGACATCGGGCTTGTTGGCCAGAAATTCCTGTATTCCCTCAAACCCATCGGCCGCCTCGAAGGTTTCCCAGCCTTTGCCCGCCAGTGCGATGGCGAGCAGTCTTCGTATCCGCGGTTCGTCGTCAATCACCAGCGCGCGCATCCGCATCTCCTTCCTTGCATTTCGGCAGGAACGCCTCTATTTCGAAGCCTTTTTCCGTTTTGCGCGCCTCGATACTTCCGCCGTGCGCCTCTGCGATACCTTTGCATATGGCCAGCCCCAGGCCGAGTCCTCCCTGCTTGTCGCCGGTGCGGCGCGTGAATTTGGCGAAGGGGTGCAGCATGCGCTCGGGACTGAAGCCGGGCCCGGAATCCCTCACGGTCAGTGAAAGGCCGTCATTTTTGTCGGCAAACGCGAGTTCGACGGAGGCGCCGGGGCGTGAGTATTTACAGGCGTTTTCGAGAAGGTTCACCGCGAGCCTGTTTACGAGGACGGCGTCGACCACATAGACCCCGGTTTCTTCCGGCAGACGCAGCGTGAGTTTTCGGCCTGATAGATGGTCGGAGACAGCCTCCAGTGCCGCCCTTGCCAGCTCGGAGGCCTCGACGGGCTCTCGTTTCAGCTTGAGTGTGCCGGTTTCGATTCTTCCGATGGAGAGCAGGTCATCCACGACGCGCGTGAGCCTTTCCGCTGACTGGAGCGCGCCGTCCACAAGTTCGGTCCTGATGGCGGTCTGGGAGAAGAGGTCCTGATCCCTGAGCGCGCTCAGCGAGCCGGTGATGGAGGTGAGCGGCGTCTTCAGCTCGTGGGAGACGGAGTCGAAGAGAACCTTCGCGAGCCGTTCGGATTCCAGTTCGAGGGCGACCCTTTTCGATAGCTCATCCGAACGCGCCCGTTCGATGAAGAGGGCGAGGCTTCTGCCGAAAGCCAGGAGAAGGTGATCGATCTCCTCGGTGCGGCCTTTTTCGACGGGAACCCTGTATCCTATCGCTGCGACGGGAGGGTCTCCCGCGCTGGCGGGCACGAATCGGTAACCTTCCTCCGCCCGGCGTTTTCCGGAGGGGAAACCAGTCACTGCACCGTGTTCGATGCAGCTTTTTGCCCGGGCTCTGTCGCCTTCGCTCAGCGAACTCGCCGCGGAGCCGACTATGAGCTCGGGAGCGTCTTCCCATGGAGCCACGCAGACCGCCGAAGTCGTTCCGAAATTGCTGTCCACGATCTCCGAGGAGGCGACGGCTGCCTCTTCTATCGAGGTCAGCCCGGAAAGACGGTCTGTAGCGGCGAGCAGAAAGCTGGCCGCCCTGTCGCGCCTGAGGAGCATACGCTCCCGCGACCTGAGTCCCGCCGACAAGAAGCCCGTGACCGCGGCGACGAGGAAATAGATGATGAAGAGCAGAATATCTTCGGGCGAAGATATGGTCAGGGTGAACTTAGGCGGAATGAAGAAAAAGTTGTAGGCGAGAGACGAGACGATGGCCAGAAGGACGACCGGAGCCGGACCTGTGACCAGGGAAAGAAGGAGGACGGCCGCCAGATACAGAAGGGCCATATTCCTTCTGTCCAGTACGGGTTGAAGCAGAAGACAGAGCCCCGTGACGAGGGCGAAGACGCCGCAGAGCAGGGCGTACTGGGTCCAGGGTGCGCTGAAGAGGTGCAGGAGCGAGGGTATGGCCGAGGATACCGCCGGTGCGCTCTCGTCGCTCACCACCACGACATCGAGGTCTCTGGCGCTGCGCAGTATCTTGTCCGATATGGTGGCCCGCCGCGGGAAAAAGCCGGACGCCGACAGGCCTGACCGGCCGATAACGAGCATGATCGCTTTCTTTTCCCTGGCCGCCGCGATGAGTGAAGCCGCGACGTCGGGGCCGACGGCCGTGACAATTTCGGCCCCCATGGACGCGGCCGTCGACAGGTTGGCTTCCAGGCTTTCCTTGTCGGCGCTGCCCGGCAGGGAGCCGTCGTCGACATGTATGACGCACCAGCCTGTCCCCAGAGACTCACTTGTGCGCTTGGCCCAGCGCATCAACCTCTGCGCGTTGGATGAGCTGCTGATTCCGACCGCAATGATTCCCGCCATTTCCGGCCTCTCGTGCTGAGCACGGCAATTGTCTTCAAGTATTCCGCCAAGTCGGGCCTCTTGCCTAGATACCCGGCGGATCAGGAGCCCGCAGTTTTCCGCTCACGGCGCCTCCATATGAGCGCGAGCAGTCCCCCCAAGATACAGAGGCCGATGCCGGCCGCCAACCTCCCCGGCTTCGCCTCGACCGTTTTTTTGCTTCCCCGGCGCAGTATCTGGATGGCCGCCGCGTGCATGTCCAAATCTCCTCCGTGATCCGGACAGGCCCTGTGGAAAGTTCCTCTCACCTGAATGAGGTCGCCGCTGTTCCCGTACCTTCCCAGTTCATGTATTTGGGATGCCTGCTCCTCGGTGAGCCATACTCCTATCGCCACGCCGTCTTCGAGCAGGTTCACCCAGGCGTGATTCCCCCTTTCCATCAGGTCTCCGATGGCCTCTCCCTCCACGGTCAGGATTTTTCCGTCGTACTCCTTCGCGCGCGCGACAAGCTGGGCAATGGGGAAGGAGGGAGGGGCATCGCCTTCTGTACGCGCGGCTTGAGCCGCCGTTGCGGAGACCAGAGCCACGCACAGGAGCATCGCCATGCCGCGGCGAATCCATGATCTAGACGCGGGCATGCCGACCTCCCCTGAAGAGCGAAGCCACAAAGCCCGCCGAGACGAGAATCGCCATGAATTCGAGTCTTCCCGCCCACATGTTGAAGATGTAGACGATCTTGAGGAATGCCGGCATGGAAGGAGAGGACAGCCCCACCGTCAGGCCGACATTCCCGGTAGCGGAGGCGGATTCAAAGACGGACAGCAGAAAGGGATATCCAGCCATGCAGCCCGCGAGCGTACCCATGGCGAAGATTCCCATGTACATCAGCACGACGAGGGCTGCGCTCCGGACCTGCTGTTCACCGAGAGTCCGCTCCCCATGGTAGTGGTATTTCTGAATCACGATAGACTTGGAAGGCCCGAGAAGCCGCCTGGTATCCTGGACGAGAGCCTTGAACAGAATACCCACACGCAGGCCCTTGAAACCGCCCGCCGTGGAGCAGGCGCTCCCTCCGAACATCATGGCGATGATCACGGCAAGAAGAGCGGTGTCGCCCCACTCGGTCGCAAACTGTTGGGGATAGATCGTCATGAGGCCCGTCGTCGTATGGGCAGAGGCAAGCTGGTAGAAACCTTTGCCGATGAGGGCGACAAGGTTTGGATAGACATGGAGCCTGACCAGTCCCCAGGCAGTGAAGAAGGAGAGAAGCGACATCGTCGTGCCGAATGACATGGTCTCGAGGTTGCGCAGGAGTTCCTTTCTTTCGCCTTTGAGGACTGCCGCGTGCAGGGCGAAGTTGAATGAGCCAATTATAAAGAAGATAAAAGTGACAAGCTCGAAAAGCCTGCTGTGGTAGTAAAGCATATTCTGCGACATGGGTGCGAATCCGCCGGTACTCCAGCTCGACATGAATATCCAGAGGGCATGGAGAAATCCCCTGCCGGCGTCCAGTCCTATGGAGATGCAGACGATCCACATTGCAAGAGTCCCCAGCACCAGGTACAGAAGGCTGATGCGCCATATGGCCTTGGCCGTGTGCAGGACGCTGGGGAAAAGCCGCTCGTCCTTTCCCTCTCCCACGTAGAAGCCGTATCCTCCTCCCCCGTCGGCGAAGAGGGCCAGGGCCAGCACGACTATCCCCTGGCCGCCGACGAAAGTGATAAGGTGGCGCCACATGTTGAGGCTGTCGGATACATGGTCGAGGTCCTGCACGAGAGTGAGGCCTGTGGTGGTGAAGCCGCTCATCACGTCGAAGACGCAGTCGAGGTAAGAGCCGAAGTGCCCCGAAAGCCAGTGTGGGAGGGCCGCGGCGACCATGGCGACGATCCAGGAAAGGGCTACGGTCACCATCTCGTGCTTCCAGCCCACCCGCTCTCCATTGTTTCCCAGTAGGGAGAGGGCGGCGCCGAGAGTGAGCGTGGCGCCAAGACTTAATGTGAAGTCGGCTGCTGAGGCGGCATCGCGCTCGATCAGGGCTGTCAGGAGGGGAATGATGTTGAGCAGGGCCACTCCGACGAGGATGTTGCCCGTATAGTACAGGATTATCTTCATGTCTTTGAGACTGTCGCTTTTTGTCATATTTACCCCAGCAGGAGGAAGGCCAGGAGGCATGCGGCGCACCCAAAAAACCCGAGGAGGAGCGAAAAGGCTATCTCTGCGAAGACACCGGAAATTGTCGCGGAGATTCCGTCTCGGTATTCCCTTGTCATGAATGCGATCCCAGCAGCGATTTTCTGAGCTCGTCGGCCTCACTGCGTTTCACGAGGGCGAAGACCCTGTCGCCCTCGTTGAGGATGGTGCGTCCCCGGGGCAGCGACACCGTTCCATCCCGAAGGATCGCGATGAGCAGGCAGTCTTCGGGGAGCCTGAGATTCGCGACGGGCGATCCGATTACGGGAGAATCGTTTCCCAGACTTATCTCCGCAAGTTCCGTATCTCCCTGGCCGAAGATTGCGGTCAGGCGCAGCCCGTTCGAGGGCAGGACATTCCGGATAGTCTGCGCGGCGAGCGCGGTCGTGCTTATGATCGCGTCGATGTCGAGCGCCCTGAACAGGGTTTCGTTCGCAGGATCTATCACCCGCGCGATCGCGTGCGGGACATGGAAGTGTTTCTTGGCGATCTGGCATGCGACGAGGTTGTCCGCATCGTTGCCTGTGGCCGCGACGAAATACAGGGCGCCCGCGGTTCCGGCGTCTTTCAGAGTCTCAATATCTGTTCCCTCTCCCCTGTACACCTGTACGGGGAGAACTTCCACGACTGCAGTCGCCCTGGCAGTCTCGCGTTCCACTATCGAGACCTCGTACTCCGATTCGAGCAGTACCTTGGCCAGATGAAAGCCCACTTTTCCCGCTCCCACGATAATCACGCGTTCCATAGAAGTCTCTGCCCTCTCTTGTGCCGGATCGACACGATCACGGTGTCCCCCTCGCGGACGAAGTCTCTGGAGGGTATTCTCGTGAGGGCGCCCTTTCTGACGACGCCGACTATCTTCACTCCCTGAGATTTGTCGATGGCCCCGAAGTTTTTGCCTATCCATTCCTTTTTCGGCTGCACGCAGACGATCGAGGGCTCCATGTAGACATCCCAGGGCTGCAGGCGGTCGGAGGTCAGCCAGTCGAGCACTTCGTTTATGCCTGTTGTGGTGGGGCAGACAGTCGAAAGGCCGAGCTCTCTGAAAAACGACTCCCTGGATGGGTCGGCTATTCTCGCCAGAACCTTGGGGACATTGAAGAGGAGTTTTGCGGCCTGCGCGCTCGCCGCGTTGACGTTGTCATCCCCGGTCACCGCGATGAATAGGTCGCAGCGCCGGGCCCCGACCTTCTCCAGGGTTTCGATGTCCATAGGGTCGCCGTCCACAAGGACACCGTCGAACGATTCGCCGAGCTTCCCGGCGTCTATTCCCCGGTCGATGATGACGACATCGTCCCTGCGCGAGGCCATGGAGCAAGCCAGCCCTATGGCCAGGCGTCCGCTTCCCACGATGATGACGAACATGGAATTCCTCCTCATACTGGATAAAAACTAGCGCCTTACACAAAAATAGGGAATAAAATCCATGTTAAGATCGAGGCCGTGGCTGTTATGGATACGTTAAGATTTCCATGCGAGAATGGTCCTTATCTTCTTCATTCTTGCCTGTTAGAATGACAGACCTGACGACAAAGGGATCTCCAATGGTTCTGGAAAAAATAGCATCTATATTCGTAATCATGGCCATAGGCTTCATTGCCAAAAAGGTGAAGGCCGTAGATGGCCCCTTTCTGAGGGGCCTCTCGGCCTTTATGATGAATATCGCCTTGCCGTTCGCTTTTATAGCCAGCCTCGACCGCAGCATCCCCAGATCGGCCCTCCCTGAACTCGGCATAATGGCGCTTTGGTCCTTCGGCATTCATGCGGTGGAGATCGGATTCGCGGCGCTGGCCTACAGGTCTTTCCCGGAAAACCAGCGCAAAGTCCTTTCCTTTGCCACCGTGTTTACGAATTGTGCCTTTATGGGACTGCCCATCGCCCAGAGTGTAGGAGGCGCGAGAGGCCTCATGTTTGCGTCGATCTACAATGTCGCGTACACCGTCCTTCTCTATACCTATGGCATATCGCTCTTCCAGGACAAGGCTGAGCCGGGGCGATGGAAGGAGGTCGTCTTCAATCCGGGCATTATTGCCATAGTGATCGGCCTGGTGCTTTGGCTCCTTCCTTTCTCTCTCCCCGACTTTCTCCTCGACTCGATCGGCCTCATGGCGAAGCTCCAGACTCCTCTCGCCATGTTTATCGTAGGGGCGAACATCGCCAACATCAAGCTCGACAGGATAAGCTCCTGGAAGGCCCTCCTGAGTATCGTCGTCGTGAGGCTCCTTGCCATGCCCCTTGCCGTTTATGCCCTGATGGCGGCGACGGGTCTCAGGGGAATGGCGCCGGGCATAGCCCTTCTCCTGACGGCGATGCCGGCGGGAGCCCAGACTGTGGTGATTGCGGAAAAGATGGATGGAGATTCGACCTTTGCCTCCGAGGTCGTTTTCGTGACCACAGTCCTGTCGATCGTCTCGATCCCGCTCTTCGCGGGGCTCGTGGCCTAGCGGGAGATTTGTGCGGGCCCGGGGCGCAGAGTCCCGGGGCAGCCACGCCTCTTTTTTATCCTTTCATTTCCCTGAATCTGCGGAGACAGGCTGTCACGAGCGCGTGATCTTCTTCCTGTGGTAGACCGGATACGGTGGCGCAGGCGACCAGCCCGCATCCTCGCACTCTGACGGGGAAGGCTCCCCCGTGGGGGCTGTAGTCCAGGGGGCTCACGAAGGACTTCTTTTCGATGGTGGTCTCGGCAAGGGCCAGGGTTATTCCGACGGCGAACGATGCCTTTTCGAAACGGAATACCACGTTCGCCTTGCGGCGGATCCACTCATCGTTGTCGGGAGTGGCCCCCGCGAGCGCCGCGTGGAACAGAATCTGGGAAGGGCGGCGGATATCGACGGCGATCCGGGCCCCGCGCTTTCGGGCCTCTTCGACGATGAGACAGCCCAGCTCCCACGCGTCATCCTCGGTGAAACGGTCCAGGACGAGATCTTTTTCTTCCTGCGCGATCTGTTCCAGCGTCTCTCTGGTAGGCACCATGCTATGTCTCCTTAACGACATATTGTACGGGAGAATACCGGCATGATGCATCCCCCTTGCGCGAACCATTCGCAGACATTAGCCTATGCCATGGCGACTCCATCGAGACTCCGGGCCTTCTATGCTTTTTCTTTCCTCAAGAATCTTCAGTTCTTCGGAGCTCTGGCGGTGCCGTTCTATCTGTACCGCCTGCAATTCAATTACGGCCGCATGTTCATCCTCGAGGCCATTTTTTCCGTGGCCATGATGCTCCTGGAGGTTCCGACGGGGGTGGTGGCCGACAAGTGGGGCAGGAAAGTCTCGCTGCTGCTGGGCTCGTTTTTTCTCGCCCTCGGATTCTTCGCGTTCGGCATCTTCAGGGCGTTCTGGGTCCTTGTGGTCGGCGAGGTGGTCTGCGCGATGGGGATGACCTTCGTGAGCGGGGCCGACAAAGCCTTCCTCTACGAGTTTCTGGCCGCCGAATCCCGCGAGGACGAGGCGTCCAGAATCTTCAGCAGATATGAGGCCGCGGGTACGGCGGGACTCTTCCTCGCGTTTCCTCTGGGCTCGCTCTTCGCGGGGAGCGGCATCCTGCCTTACGAGCAGGCTCTGGGGCTCGTGTTCGTGTTTACGGCTGCGGCCATGGCTCTCTCTGGAGCGGCCTTGCTTGGGGTGAAAGAGTCCCACACCGCGCGGGCGGACGGAGGGTTCCTAAGACACGGGGTCGAGGGCTTTCTCATCATCTTCAGAAAGAAATCCTTAAGAAATTTCGGTCTTGACTACGCGGCGATCTCCGCGCTCACCTTTTTCATGTTCTGGTTCTATCAGTCCCTGCTCGCGAGAGAAGGTGTGCCGGTCTCCTGGAACGGCATTGCGGGGGCCGGATTCAACCTCGGGGCGACACTTCTCCTTTCCGCGACGGGGCCCCTTCAGAAGCGCTTCGGCGCGCGGAAGATACTGTTTTTCTCCTCGCTGATTCCGGGCATACTCTACATTGCGACCGGAGCGGTCCACGGGCTCGTCGTGGCGCTCATCGCGATGTCCGGCATTGTCATGCTCAAGCTGTTCCGGGCGCCCATGCTCTCGGCCGCCATGAATACGCTTATCGCCGACGACCACAGAGCGACGGTGCTCTCCGGCATCTCGATGGTGGAGCGCATTCTCATCGCCCTCATGTATCCACTCGTCGGCGCGCTCGCGGACTATTCTCTCGATCTGACGCTGATCATTCTGGGTTGTCTTACCATACTCGCGTCCTTGGTCCTGCGCGTCGGGAGACAGGGGGAAGAAAAGGCGCCGGCCGCCGCGCCGGGGGCGGTGAAGACGGGTGGGCAATAATATTCGCAGAACGGAGGCCTGCCCGGACCGGTCATAGTGTGTCCGTCTTCGACCCATCCTCAAAGATGAAAGCTTCAGCGCCGGCATCGAGGCCTGTTACCGTGACATCATGGAATCCGCACGATGCGTGACGAATCCGGATTCCGCGCGCGCCGGTCTCGGGTATGCCTTCGAACATCTCCGACTCGGAGACGGGAACCATATCGTGGTCTGCCAGACCGATATGGCAGTGTTCCATTTTGAGGCCCTCGATAGGCGCTTCGGGGAGGCCCGCTATGAATCCCGCCGATGCGCGGCAGTTGCGCGCCTCGAGGCCTGCGATTTCGATGTCGCGGATGTGGGGGGTGAGCGCGTTGACGGCTCTGGATGTCAGAGCGAAGAGTTCTGCAGTCGCATCGGGCTTTGCGCCGCAGCGGTAGTACATATTGACGGCGACGGGGCAGAGGACTCTCTCCATTTTTAGGGTGCGAAAGCGCAGGTCACTGACGGTCCCGCCTCTCCCGCGCCGCGTCTTGAGCCGTATCCCGCGGTCTGTCCCTTCAAAGCTGCAGTCGTCCACCGAGACGCCGCTGATGCCGCCGGCGGTCTCGCTGCCGATGACGACCCCGCCGTGTCCGTGTCTGAAATGGCAGTTGTGGATGGCGATTTTTTTTGACGGCTTTCCTTCGCGCAGGCCGCGCTCTCCGGAGCCCGCCTTGATAGCGATGCAGTCGTCGCCGACGTCGACGGTAGTGTTTTCGACCCTGATGTCCGTGCATGAGTCGATATCGATGCCGTCGGTGTTGGGGGCGTCCGGAGGATTTTGTACAAAAATGTCGCGGATGATTATGTGGTCTGAGAATACGGGGTGGATGGTCCAGAACGGCGAATTCCGGAATGTCAGGCCTTCGATGCCTATATCCGAGCATCGGAAGAATTGGACGAGGGGCGGCCGTAGAAATTGCATCTCTCTGCCTCCGCCGCCGGAAGGCTGGTCGATGAGGTCTCTGTTGTATTCGGCGAGAGCGATTTCGATCGGTTCGACCGGGCATGACTGATGCGCGCTTTTTTTTCTTCCGAGAGAGGCCCACCACGGATTGCCGTTGCCGTCTATGGTCCCTTCGCCCCTGAGCGCCACATTGTGGGCGTCTCTGGCGAAGATAAGGGGATGCATTCCGAAACAGACTATTCCCTCCCAGCGCGTGAGCACAGGGGAATACAGCTGCATATCGGGAAGGAATTGCAGGGCGGCGCCGTGCCCGATCTCCAGTGTAATGTTGTCGAAGAGCTCTATGGGGCCGGTGAGATAGGTGCCGCGGTCTACCCTAAGCCTTCCGCCGCCCGCCCGCTTCATTGAAGCGAATGCTGCGGCGAAGGCCTTCGAATTGTCGGTATGCCCGTCGCCCCTGCCGCCGAATTCTTCAATGTCTGCTGTCATTCCGTTCTCCGCCTGTGTCCTGGTATGGTAGAACCTCCCCTGAAAGCCTGCAATTGTCTTTGATGCCCAAGAATTGGATTTTTCTGTCGTATTGGAAGCGGCGGTGCAAAAATGTTGACAGTTGGCCGGTGAGGGGAGCACAATTGGAATCACATGCAGGCGCATTATCCAAGAATCGCCTTCCTTTTGGCGTCGCTGCACACAGGTTCGGCGCGGGGCCTGTGGTCGGAGCTGATAGCGGCCTCGCAGTCCCAGCGCTGTGCCCTCTTCGTGCTGCCGGGCGGCCGTCTGAACGCCGTTTCCGGATTCGAGCACATGAGAAACGGTGTGTACCGGTATGCCCGCTCTCCGAATATCGATTCGGCGCTGTGCTGGGCCTCGACATTGAGCGGATATGCGTCGGAGACAGAGGTCGGACGCTTCCTGCTCGACACTGTCGATGTGCCGCTCGTCACGTTCGGGCTCAAGGTCGGTGAGCACCCTTTTGTCGGCATCGACGCCTATTCGGGCATGAAGGCGCTGATAAAGCATTTTATCCGGGCCCACAGAAAAAGGCGCATCGCATTTATCGCGGGGCCCCGCCAGCATTCATCGGCGGAAGAGCGATACCGGGCATACTGCGATGCACTGAAGGAAGCGGGCATAGCCTATGACTCTGCCCTCGTGTGCCTCGACGTCCCGTGGACTGAAGGGCGCCGCGCCGCGCTGCATCTCCTCGATGAACGCGGGCTGATCCCCAGCAGGGATTTTGATGCACTCTGCGCGGCGAGCGACCTTCTGACCTTTGAGGCGGCGAGGGTGCTGAGGGAAAGGGGAATCGAGATTCCCTCCGATATTCCGGTCGGCGGGTTCAACGACTCGGAAGAAAGCCGCGTCTTTTCTCCTCCGCTTACGACGGTCCACATGCCCTTCAGCCATCAGGCGCTCCACGCCCTCCACATGCTCTCTGAAATGCGCGCTGGGGCTTCCCTCTCGGACAAGACTCTCAAGGCCAGACTTGTAATCCGCAGCTCCTGCGGATGTATGCTCAACTCGATCCGGAGGGCGGGCAGGTCGAGGGCGGACACAGGGGCGGTGGACCTCCCTCCCGACCTGGTAGAGGCATTCAAAGCTTCCCTTTCCACCCGGCAGGATCGATCGTTCATTGCGCTGCTCGAAAAAATGCTCGATGCGAACATTGAGGCTGACGGAGAGGTCGGGTGGCTCCAGGACATGCTATCCGTCCTCCGCGCCGAATTTCTGGGGTATGCCAGCCCATCCGGCGGAGCGGAGAGAGTAGAGACGCTCATACACCAGGGGATGGTCGCCCTATGTCTTGTAGAAGAAAGGAAATACGAATACCGGCTGTGGAAAGAGAAACAGGATGAGCAGAAGCTCAATCTCTTTAATCAGGAGCTGCTCTGCGCAAAGAATATGCAGTCGATCATCGGCGCGGCCGCGGCGCATCTGCCCGATCTCGGCATCGCGGGCGCCTATCTCGTGACGCGCGACACGCAGGGCGCATTGATGTTCCGGGGCGGATTCAGCCAGAAAAAAGAAAAGGCCCCGGCTGAGATCATCCGTCCGCGACGATCCTCCGAAATTGTTCCGCAGGGCTGTTTTCTGCCGGACAGGATAATGCCATCCGAACCCGGCACCTATTTTATTCTGCCTCTGTTTTTTGAATCGACAGACCTGGGACTCCTGATGGTCCAGGCAATAGACATCGATCCTTCGCTCTACGAGGAAATTCGCTCGACCCTCTCGTCTGCGCTGAGGGGGATAATGCTCTTTGAGGAAGTGGAAGAGGCACGAAAGCGCGCCGAGAGGGCGGAGAAGTCGAAGTCGGATATCGTGGCGGTGATATCGAGGGAGCTTCAGAGCTCGATCGATACTTTCAACGCCACTTCGGCCCTGAATGCGGGAGAGCGAGAAGTCTCGGGACTTCCTGTCCCGAGACTGAAAGAGCTTGTGCGGTATTTGGTGGATCTTTCGCAGGCAAAATCGGATGCGGTGCTGGCAAAGGCGACCCTGTTCGATCCTTATGCATTCTGCGTCGCCTGGGCCGGCGGCCGGTTTGCGGATACCGCACAAGGGTTGAAGATCGAGTGCGCCGAACCGCCCCCGATCTATCCTGCGCTCTACGGCGACAGAGACCGGCTCGCGAGAATATTGTCGATCCTCGCGCAGCTCTTTGCGGAGATGTACCGGACAGATGAGCTTAAACTTTCAGTCGCCGTGCTGACTCGAGGCTGCTCCCTGCAGCTCTCGCTGCCTCAGCTGTCGCCTCCGCGCGGGAGCGTCTCAGATATTCCACGGAACGAAAAGGATATTCGCCTCGAACTCGCCAGGCAGCTTTCGATCCTCCATGGCGGACAGATTCGCTTTGTCAAAGACCAACACTGTGTCTCCGTCACATTATCTCTGCCGTATCCCACATTGGATGGCGGAGTCCGCAATATCCCCGGCGATTCAAAGAGAGTGTATTGTATCGCGCCGGATCAAACCTTGGCTGAATCGGCCTTTTCTCTTCCGGTTGAGGAGCCGTTCCAGGTTTTTCCCTACAATGCGGTCTTCAGTCAGGAGATATCCGAGGCAGAGAGAGTGCTTCTCTATCTGGACCCGGCGCGCATCGACCATGAGACCTCCGCCGCGCTCTCATATATTCTCGACCAGGATCTGTTCCAGAGGGCCGAGTGCTACATCGCCCTCCACCCTTCTTCAGGGAACGCCGTGCAGTCCGCGGACGCGGGAGAATTTTTGCGGTCGATTCTGTTCTCGGATTCTTCCTCTGCGATTTTGATTCTCGGAAGCGAAACAGTCCTCGGTCCGGGCATGGCCCGGGTTCAGCGCCTGGCACAGGAGGCGGGGGTGAGGCTGGTCGCATGCAGCTCTGTCGCGGCGGCAGAGGCGGCGCTGAACAGGTGGCAGCCCGCGCTTTTTCTCGTTCTGGAGACGAGGCTGGAGACTCAGGGGTACAGCCCGCTCCTGCAGAGGTTTCCAAGTGTGCCGCTGATTGCTGCCTCCCGTTTCTTTGAGGCGAAAGAGGAATGGGCCTGTGCCTTTGCCCGCCCGCACACGGTCTTCTGCAACATCGGCGAAGTCTTTTCGAATTTGCTGACAGACCTGATTCAGCGGTCGCTGGAGGGACAGGGCTTCCTTCCAAGCCCGACCGCCTGCATTGTCGCCAAGTGCATCTTTTTCATGAACAAAACCTACGCCGAACAGCTTTCGCGCTGGAAACTCGCCTCCCTGCTCAACACGAGCGAGGACTATCTCAGCAGAATTTTCCACAGGCAGATGGGCGTTTCGCTCTGGGAATATCTCGCGAGGCTCCGCGTGGTTCACGCGATCGATCTGCTGCGTTCCACCGGCGCAAGCCTTGCGGAGATCGCCGACAGGACCGGCTTCAGGGATGAGGCATATTTCTGCAGGGTTTTCAGGAGAATAACGGATGCCACGCCCGGGTCTTTTCGCAGTGGAACTTTTGCCGAAGTCAGAAAAGTACAAGAATCCGACTGAAAAAGAGCAGGTTTATCGCCTATCATGAGCGATGAACGGACGATGATGGAAGGGCAATCAGTCGTATTGAAAAACCAGGCCTCTCATACTCTGTGGCGCCGCATCATGCGGCACAAATCGATCTATCTGGTTGCTTCGTTATCATTTATTTATTTCATCATATTCAGGTACGTGCCCATCTGGAACGCCCAGATCGCCTTCCGCGATTTTCAGGCGCTGAGCGGTGTCGTGAAGAGCCCGTGGGTTGGCCTCAAGAATTTCTCGGATTTTGTCCACAGCTACTACTTCTGGGAACTGATCCGCAATACGGTTTTGTACAGTGTGGGGAAAATGCTGTTCTCTGTCCCCGCCGCGGTCTTCCTCGCGGTTGCCCTCTATGAATGCCGCCTGTACTGGCTCAGAAAGACCGTGCAGACGATGGCGTATCTGCCGCACTTTCTCTCCTGGGTCATCATGTACGCCATACTTCTGGCGATCCTCTCGCCTTCCAGCGGCATTCTGAACGACATCATCAAAGCGTTCGGCGGCGAACCCATTTCGTTCATGACCGACACCAAATCCTTCCCCTGGATCGTCATACTCTCCGACACATGGAAGGAGACCGGATGGAGTGCGATCATCTTCCTCGCGGCGCTCATGGGCATCGACCCGAGTCTGTTTGAGGCCGCGGCGGTCGAGGGGGCCAGCGCGTGGCAGAGGGTCCGCTATATCACGCTTCCCGCCATAAAGCCCGTGATCGTCGTGGTCGTGCTGCTCAAGCTCGGGACAGTGCTCGATGCGGGGTTCAACCAGATATTCATGCTGTACTCGCTGCCGGTGTACAGCGTCGCCGACATCATCGACACCTGGATCTACCGGCAGGGCATCCTCGAGTTCCGCTTCGGGCTCGCCACGGCGGTGGGGCTGTTCAAGGGCGTGTTCGGCCTTCTGCTCCTCGTCGTGTCGAACAGACTCATCAAGCGGTATACGGGCAATGGACTTTATTGAGGGAGAGGGCGAGGCGATGAGAGGTGTGAGAACGATATGACGAGCACAATCCGACTGACAAGGAGCGACAGGCTCTTTCACTTCTGCATCGACGGGGCGCTCGTGCTGATACTGGCGCTGCTCATCATACCCATATGGAGCACGCTCACGCTTTCTTTCCGGCCCAATGACTTCATCGGTTCGGCGCTCGACGGCATGTTCCTGGCGCCCTGGAAATGGTCCACCGCGGCCTACAGGGCCCTCCTGGGCCACCGCTCGTTCCTGAGCGCGGCGGGCAACAGCTTCCGCATTTTCTTCGAAGGAGTCATCACGGCGCTCTTCTTCACCGTGCCGCTCGCCTACGCCCTGTCGATAAAGACCCTGCCGGGAAGGAAGCTGCTCTATGGCATAGTTCTTGTGCCCTACCTCTTCAACCCGGGCCTTGTCCCGAATTATCTTCTGGTCACAAAGCTGGGTCTCTCCAACACGCTCGCCGCCGTATTCCTGCCCGGAGCAGTCAGCGTCTACAACACTCTCATAATGAAGAGTTTCTTCGAGGAACTGCCGGAGGAGCTGAAGGAATCGGCACGCATCGATGGCGCTTCGGAGCTGACGGTGCTGCTGCGGATTATCCTGCCGCTCTCCAAGCCGATTCTGCTCACGATCGGTCTCTACTACGGCGTGCACTTCTGGAACGATTTTTTCAACGCCATGCTCTATATCAACGATGCGAAACTCCAGCCGTTGCCGATCCTCTTACGGAACATTCTGCTGTCTTCGGGCATGAACGAGTATGTGGAGGCGAACGCCTTCGGCGAGGCGCCGATCTATGCCATCAAGGCGGCAAGCGTGTTCCTGGCGGCGATTCCGATGCTTGTCGCGTATCCGTTCATACAGAAGTACTTTGTCAAGGGCACTATGCTCGGGAGCATTAAGGGATAGTTTCAGTTTGGCATTTTGCCACGAAGGAGGACGATATGAAAAGAATCCTAAAAGCCGGCATGGTCGTGGTGCTCATGCTGGTGGTCATTGCGTCTGCATTTGGACAGGGGACAAAAAAGCTTGTGCCGATTGAGCTCTGGTATGGCGCGGCCATCACCGAGGCCGGGCCTCCGCCCGACGACTGGGTGTTCTACAAGATCGCCAGGGAACAGCTCGGCATCGATCTCAAGCTCATGGCCGAGCCATCGAACGAGAACGATCAGGACGTGAAGATTCTCGCCGCGGCCGCGGCGAACCAGCTGCCGGACATCTTCATGGTCCGCCGCGAGCCTTGGCAGATCCTCATTAAACAGGGACTCGTGGCGCCTGTCGACGACATGTACCCGCTCATGCCGCACCGCGCGGAGAACTGGTTCGACCAGGACAGCCGCGCCTATACGACGGTCAACGGCAAGAGCTACGGGCTGGCCTTCCCCGGCTCGCTGCAGAAGAACGAGGGCCTCGTGATCCGCAAGGACTGGCTGAATAAGCTCGGCCTCAAGATGCCGACCAACCTCGATGAGCTCTTCGATGTCTGCTATGCCTTCACCTACAAGGATCCCGACGGAAACGGCAAGAACGACACCTACGGCTTCGGCGCCTTCGTCGAATATTTCGATCAGGAGCAGTATCTGGGCCGGCGCTTCGACCCCATAATGGGAGCGTTCGGCGTCGCGGGCACCTGGAACATGACGAAGCAGAATTTCGGCCTCAATGTCAAAAAAACCGAGTATTACGACGCCATGCAGTTCGTGAAGAAGATGATCGACGCCAAGGTTATCGACCCCGACTGGCCGAGCCTGAAGAAAGATGATTTCCGCGCCGCGTGGAAGCAGGGAAAGTTCGGCATCATGCGCGAGCAGTTCGCCGCGCTCGCCGCCTCGGCCAACTACGCGCCCTTCGACAAGAATTTCCCCGAAGGCGAGTGGGCGGCCCTTCCTCCACCGAAGGGGTCTTCCGGCAAGAGCTCGGTAGGCATCTACGATGCGAATTACCGCATCTATGGCATCTCGCCCAAGGCGGTGAAGGCCGGCAAGAAGGAGGCCATCGTCAAGCTCCTCGACTACATGGCGACCGATGAAGGCTACAAACTCATCGGATGGGGCGTCGAGGGAGTCAACTATTCCATCGATTCGAGCGGCAACATCAGCGACAAGGGCGTCCCCGACGACACGAAGTTCTCCTCGCCGAAGGGGCAGACCGTCACGCAGCTTCGGAACATGGTGTTCTACAACAGCGACATGGAGCTCATCTCGCGGTATCCGTATTTCAAGACCGCGAACGGTCGCACCATGGGCCCCTTGCTCTACCTCAAGACCTTCCAGAACTTCCCGTGGACGAACGTGACCGGCTCCGGCACCATTAAGCCTCATCCCAACAATGCCGACCTGAAACGCTACATCAATCAGGGCGTCCAGGAGTTCGTGCTCGGCAAGCGCCCGCTCACGAAAGAGAATTTCGCGGCTTTCATCGCCCAGATGGACAAGCTCGGCGCGGCGGAGTGGGAAAAGACCGCGCACCAGGAGATGGACGACGCCGGGTATCTGCAGTAAGGGCCGCAACACAGCGCTATGAACCCCGACAGGACAGCCGTGTATCTGCAGATTCTCGCGTCGGCGGCCGCGGCTGCCCTGGCGGACTGCACGCCCGCTTCGGTCAAGTGGAACTACGAGACGGGCGTGCTTCTCCATGCGCTTGGAGAGCTGTCGGGGCCATGCTTCGGCGGGCTGTTGGATGCGCCAGTGCGGCGATGCATCGACGCGCTGATCCTTCCGGCCGGCGCGATCCGGGGCTATTCCGCCGAGGAGTTCAATCTCGACCAGATCAACGCGGGAAAAGAACTTTTCCGCCTATGGAAGGCGAGTGGCCGACAGGCGTATGAAGAGGCGATCCGGGCACTCGCCGGACAGTTGGACCGGCAGCCCCGGACTCCCTCAGGCTCCTACTGGCACAAGAAAATCTATCCCGACCAGGTGTGGCTCGATGGTCTGTACATGTTCGGCCCCTTTCAGGCCCGCTGTGGGGCGGAGTTCGGACAGCCTGAACGTATCGACGATGTGTGCAGGCAGTTCCTCGCGGTGCAGTCCGGCATGAAGCACGAGGCCAGCGGACTCTATTGTCATGCCAGAGACGAGGGGAGGACATCGAAGTGGGCGCACCCGCAGACCGGCTGTTCGCCGCACGTGTGGGGCAGGGCGGTCGGCTGGCTGGGCATGGCGCTCGTCGATGCCCTAGACTGGATTCCGTCCGGACACAGCCAGCGCGCGCGGATAGTGGGCATGCTGGCCGAGCTCCTCGACGCGGTGGTTCGTGCGCAGCGGGCGTCGGGGCTCTGGCTGCAGGTCGCCGATGAGCCTTCCCGCTCCGGTAATTACGAGGAGACATCCGCATCCGCGATGTTTGCCTATGCGCTGTACAAGGGCTCGAGGAAGGGATACGCCTCAGGCGGCGCCCAGGCGGAGAGATGGAAGCGGGCCGCGGATTCGGCCGTGGAGGGCATCATCGCCGGCCGTCTGCGCTGGGACTGCGACTCCGGGGCGCGACCGCCCCGCCTTCACCTTGAGGGAATCTGCGGAGTGGCGGGCCTGGGCGGAACTCCCTACCGGGACGGTTCCTTTGAATACTATATTCGCGAGCCAGTCGTCGCCGACGATTTCAAGGGGACGGGGCCTTTCATGCTCGCCCTCGGCGAGGCTCTGAAGGCCTCTCGGGGCTGAGCGGGGCTTCGCGAAGCGGCGGCAATTTTCCAATTTTCTGGACAGTTTTGCCGGCGCGTTCCCGCGCCGGAAGAAGGCGGCTCTCCCTGGGTTCGATACCCCTCAATTATTCCTTCTCGAATGGCACCCCGAGCGCGGCGGGCGGCGTCGCGTTCATCGCGCGCAGGACCTTGGCTATGTCCCGGCGGACATTCTCCGGAAGGCGCGCGAGCGAGCGGTCCACCCACTCCGCGTTGCCTATGTTGACGAAGAGGAGGGTGAGGATCATGAGAGGGAAGGGCGCCACCTGGAGGACCTGCGAGGGCACCGAGGGCAGGCTGGGCTGGAGCACGAGGCCGAGCCACTGCAGAAATGCAAAGAGGTAGGCGCCGAATGCCGCCCTGAATGGTTTCCATCCGCCGAAGATCGTGATGGAGAGCACAATCCAGCCGATGCCGTCGAGGCCCGAGATGGTGCCTTTCCAGCCCGCCTTTATCGAGAGCGAGTAGATCGGCCCGGCGAGGCCTGCGATTGCGCCGCCGATGGCAGCGTACAGGTAGCGCAGGCGGTTTACCTTGGCCCCGCGGATATACGCCGCGGCGGGCCGCTCCCCGACGCCGCGCAGGGTGAGGCCCGGCCGCGTCCTGAAGATGAAGAACCACGCGGCGACGATGAGAATGAACGAGAGGTAGGTCATCACGTCCTGGCGGAACAGGATCGTGCCCAGGATGGGGATGCGCTCAAGGCCGGGGATGGGGATCTGGGAGATGCGCGGTCCGACCTTGCCCATGATGGGATTTCCGAGGAAATAGGAGAGGTCGCGGCAGAGCTGGGCGAGCACAAAGCCCACCGCCACCTGCGACTGGAGCAGCGTCAGGCTCGCGAATGTCACGACGAGGGAGACGAGGGCCCCGATGGCCGCTCCGGCCAGGAAGCCGAGCATCACGCTGTTCGTCGCGAGCGCGACCGCAAAGCTTCCCATCGCGGACAGAAGGATCATGCCGTTCATGGAGAGGTTGAGCACGCCGGCCCGCTCGGAGATGGTCTCGCCGATGACGGCGAAAAGCACGGGCGCGGCCGCCGCCAGGACGCCGGCAATGCTTGTGACCAGGGCTGAATCATTCATGGTGTCACCTTCGTTTTTTTGAGAAGCCTCGCGCGGACCCCGTGTCCCAGAATGACAAAGAGCACCAGGGTTCCCTGAAGGACGCCTGCGAGCGAGGAATCCAGCTTGAGGACGATCGGCAGCTGAATCGATCCCACGTTGAGGGCGGCGAAGAACAGGGCCACAGGCGCGGCGAGGCTCGCGCGGAAGCCCACCAGCAGGGCTACCATGAGGCCGAGGTAGCCGTAGCCCGACGAGATCGAGGGGATGAGCCGGTGATAGACGGCCGTCACCTGCACCGCTCCGGCAAGGCCCGCGAAGACGCCGCATATGGCAAAGGAAGCCATCATGTTCTGCCAGGTGGGAATGCCGAGAATGTAGGCCGACTTCGGATTCCTGCCGACCGCCTTGAGCCTCAGGCCGAAGTAGGTGCCCTCGATCATCGCGTATACCGCGATGATGCCGACGACGGCGATCGCAAGGGTCGCAGGCGTAAGCCTCGAAGAGCCGGCGGCGATCGGCATCCAGAGAGAGCGGTCGAAGGGCAGGGTCCCCGACATGGAGGCGACGCCGGGGCGCTTCCAGGGGCCGAAGATGAGCCATATGTTGAGCGCCGTCGCGACGAAGTTGAGCCCGAGGCCGCCGAATATCTCGTTCACCCCGCCGAATGTCCTCAGGGCTCCCGCGAGCAGAGCCCAGAGCGTCCCCCCGAGAACGCCGGCGAGCACCGCAATGGCGAGGATAATGCCGGGGTTCCACCCCGAATCCTGGAGGAGTCGCATCGCCCAGGTGGTGAAGATGGCGCCGAGCGTGATCTGTCCCTCGATGCCGATATTCCAGAGCCCTACCGTGAACGTTACGAGGAGTCCCGAAGTGGCCAGGAGAAGCGGTACCCACGAGACGAGGACGTTTGTCACGACGTCCCAGGAGCCCACCGCGCCGAGCGCGATGTATTTGTAGGCGGCAAAGGGCTGGGCTCCGGCCAGGAAGAGTACCAGACTGGTGATGACGAGGGCAAAGAGGATGGCTCCGATCTGGAAAAGGAGTCTGTTGCTGCGGGTGTCACGCATGGGCTGCCTCCGTCTCGAGCGAGTCCCAGTCCTTGCCGCCGATCAGGCGGCCCAGGCGCTCGACAGTCAGGGTGCTCGCCCTCAGAGGCGGTGTCACCCGCCCCGTGAAAAACACGAGCACGCGGTCGCTGTACTTGAGGATTTCGTCGAGGTCGGACGAGATGAACACGATGGCCGTGCCGCGGGCGCAGCGCTCTTTGAGTTTGCCCCAGATGTAGATGGTCGATTCGACGTCGAGCCCCCTCGTCGGGTGCTCCACCAGGATGAGCTTCAGAGGATCGCGCATGAGGGCGAGGAGGGCCCGCTGCTGGTTGCCGCCGGAGAGCGATTCCACGGTGCTGTCCGGTCTGCCCTTGATGTTGAAGAGCGAAATGCGGCTCTTCGCGAGCTCCTCCGATTTTTTGCGGTCGATAAAGAGGCCTTTCATCCCCTCGGAGAGGATGAAGTGCTCCGTGAGCGAGAGCCCCGGGATGAGGGCCTGTTCGAGCCGCGCGGCGGGGAGGTAGGCTATGCCTCTCCTGCGGAACTCGTGGTAGGTCCGGCCCGACATGTCGTGTTCTTCCTCATCGAGACAGAAGGAGCCCCCCACCGGCTGGGAGAGGCCCGCGCAGGCGCTCAGAAAGAGTGTCTGGCCGGAGCCTTCCATGCCCGCCAGGCCGATCACTTCGCCGGCGCGCACCCGAAGATTCACCCCTTTGATCTGGATTCGGATACCGTCCAGATCGATATGTTTGGCGTTGAGCACGGTCGTGCCCATCTTGAGCTGTGCCCTGGGCTCCTGGGGTATTTCCTTGCCGAACATCATCTCGACGAGGGCCTTCGTGTCGAAAGGCGGCTCCATCGTGCCGATGAGCCTGCCCTGGCGCAGGACCGTAGCCCGGGTGCAGAGCGCCTCGACGTCCTCAAGCTTGTGGGAGACGAAGAGAATGGTCATGCCCTCGGCCGCGAGTTTCTTCAGCGTCGCGAAGAGTTTTTCCTTCTGCGGAAGGCTGATGCCGGTCGTCGGCTCGTCGAGGATGAGTACGCGCGCACCCAGGGACAGGAGGCGGAGAATCTCGAGCTGCTGACGCTCGCCGACGGTGAGCGTGTCCACATAGGAATCGGGGTCGATGGAGAAATCGAAACGGGCGGAGAGCTCTCTGAATTCTCTGGCCGCGCTCTTGCGGTTGGGCAGAAGCCCGCCTTTTTTGCCCAGAATGAAATCGTCGATGACTTTGAGGGGAGGAAAGTCCTGCGGATCCTGGTGCAGCATGCCGATGCCCCGTCGGATCGCATCCGCCGGATCATCGATGTTTACCTTTTCCCCATCGAGGATGATGTCCCCGGCATCGGGGCTGTAGAAGCCCGAGAGGATTTTCATGAGCGTGCTTTTCCCCGCGCCGTTCTCACCCAGGATACCCTCGATGGTGGATGGGGGAACCGTGAAGGAAATATTGTCGTTTGCGCGCACGGCACCGAAACACTTTGTTATTCCGCGTAACTCAACCTGCATTGCCGCCTTCTTTGCGCCCTCTCCATACACCGCGGAGGCGCGGAGAGTGCCAAGTGACCGCTCCGTGCCTCCGCGATTGCCGTGAAAAGGGCATTTTGTGCTACTTATACCTGCTTATTTTGATACCGACTGCCCTTCCATGCCCTGGAGAAGCTGCGGCAGATACCAGATCTGCTGGTCGGTGGCCTTTTCTCCCTTCTTCAGGAAGACGGAGCCGTCCTGATAGTTGAGCGGGCCGACCCAGAGGTTGAGCCCCTTGCCCAGTTCGCCGATGAACTTGTCGACGGTGGCGGTAGCGTCCTTGGAGAGCGTGCCCTTGTTGAAGCCGACTGCCGAGGTGTCCGGATTGTTGATGTTCTTCCAGTCCGGTTCGTTCCACTCGAAGTGGTTCTTCCAGCTTCCGTTCATCGCGGACTTCACGGCGTTCAGGTACGCCGGCCCCCAGTTGAAGTAGGGGACACCGAGCGAAACACCCTTGCCCTCGTCGAGGGCCTTGGCATAATCGTAGGGGATTGCCCAGACCTGCTTGCCCTGGGCCGTGTACTTCGCTGCTTCGGCGACCGCTTCGGTGGTGTCGATGCCCGAGATGACGACATCGAAGCCCGAGTTGAAGAAGTCGTCCGCAACCTGAGTCGGATCAGAAGTGACGCCGGGGATGTTGAACCAGAAGCCGATCCAGGTGACCTTGAAGGTCAGCTTGGCCGGGTCCTTCTTGAGGTAGTTGACCCAGGCATAGCGGGCGCCGAGGTATGCGGAGGCCGCGAGACGGCGGGTTTCGTCGTTGATGAGCGGGCCGAGAAAACCGATCTTGCCGGTCTTGGTCGTCATCGCCGCGGCCACGCCGGCGACCATCTTCATGTATTCCATCTTGCCCATGATATTGATCATGTTGGGGAGGGGGAGGTAGTTCTTGCCCTCTTTCCACTGCTGCGAGCCTGAAGTGAGGATCACGAAGATCTCCGGATGGTCCTGGGCGAACTTAATGGCTTCGTCGGTCATGTCGTCCGAGCTGAAGATGACGAGTTTGGCCCCCTGGGCGACGAGACTCTCGCCGAGCTGGGATACCGTCGTTCCGGGGCGGTCCGCCGAATTCGCCTTGTCGATGTACACGAGCTTGGTGCCCGGCACTTTTGCCAGGACATACTGCAGGCCGTCGTAGTTTGCCTGGCTCCAGCCGTGGTCATTGTAGGGTCCAACCATGACGAGACCAATGGTGAGATTGGAACCCGCGGCCGGAGGTGCGCTCTGGGCAAAGGCAGCAGAGCCCGCCGCGAGAGCGACAATCAACAGCAAAAAGAGCCTGGAAATGTTGCGCATCTTTCTCCTCCTTTCAAACCTTTCTCGGCAACGCCGAACAGATAATATTTCCATGACCTCGCCTCAGTGTCAAGGCGAAGCGCGCCTTATTTCTGCATTTTTATTCCTAATAAACAGCAATAAAATACAGGCCGGCACAGATCGGGCCATCCTGACCTGGCCGGCAGGCTAGGCCGGCCTCAGCCGGCCGCCGCGGCGGCCCGCGCCTTCAGCTTCTCCTTCAGATCGGCGATATCCTTTGGAATAAAGCGCCCCGCAAAGATGAAAAAGGCAAAACAGGCCGCCCATGCCGCCGTACATATTATGAGGATCGCATTGCCGAGCGTGCTCCTGTCGGCGATGATGCCTGCCATCAGGGGTGCGAGCGCCGAACCGGCCGCCTCGATAAAGTTCTGCGCGGCATTGGTCGTGGCGCGGATTTCGGGCTCCGTCACATCGTAGAACGACGAGAGCACATTGGGCGATGCGAAGGGGATGAACAGGGCGGTGGCGCAGAGCATGATGCCGAATGGCAGCTGGGCCGTCATGGGGATGTTCATGGTGATCCAGAGCAGCACGGCCCCTATGGCCACCCCCGCCGCTCCCACAATGACGCGCCCCTTGGGCGTCTTTTTGAAGAGCCTGTCGCCCAGCGCCCCGCCGATCGGGTAGCCCGCGGCCAGGAAGAGGACGGCCGGGACCATCGTCAGGAGCGTCTGCGTGTCGCTGTACCCCCGCTCGCTCTTCAGATAATCGAAGAACCAGTACGTGATGACGTTCCAGGGGAATACGCCGATGAAACCCTGGAGGAAGAGTATGATGAGGCTCTTCTTTCTGAAGAGCCCTCCGACGGTTTTCCAGCTGAACTTGAAACGCTCGAGGTGCGTCACGGACGAAAGTTCTGGCTCCATCGAGCCGCGGGGTCTGTCCTTCACGAAGAGGAAGATGACGAAGGATACGACGACGCCCAGCGAGCCGGTGAGATAGAAGACATTGCGCCAGCCGTAGGCCGCGCCAAAGGCCAGCGCGAGCACCATTCCTATCAGGTAGCCGAAGGGCTGCGCCACCTGCAGAAATCCGTATACCTTGCCTCTTTTTTTAGGGGGATAATAGTCTGAAATGAGGCTGTAGATCCCTGGATAGCTCGAATCATCGATGCCGGTGCCCGCCCGCGTGATGAGGAATACCGAATATGTGGGTGCGATGGCATTGAGCCAGGTCGAGGCTCCCCAGAGAAAGGATGCGAGCGCGAGGAGCTTGGGCCTTGAGAAGCGGTCGTAGAGCCAGCCCCATATGGGGTAGAAGACGGCGCCGACGATCAGGGCCCCGGTGGTGACCGCGCCCATCTGGGTGTAGCTTATCTTGAAGGTACCCATGATCTGGGTCGTAAGCGGCCCGATAAGGAGCTTGTCCGCCTGATGCAGCAGCATGAAGCAGAACATGATCCCGAACGCCGAACGGGCTCCTTTTACGGCGTTTCCTTTCGTTTTTTCCTGCATGATTCCATGCTCCTCTGCGCGGCGATGAGAGCAGGCAGTATTGTAGTCTCCGCGCGCATGCATAAGAGTAGCGCAGGTTCTCCGTTCGCGCAAATCATTTTGTGCAAAAAGAAAGAAATTCGTCCGGGGAAGGGGACTCGAAGCGCATGATCTGTTTCGTGAAGGGGTGCTCTACCGTCAGGGTCGTCGCGTGGAGGCAGAGTCGGCCGAGAGGATCGGTCCGGGCTCCATATCGGGCGTCGCCCGCCACCGGATGGCCCGCCGCCGAAAGCTGTGCGCGTATCTGGTGCTTTCTCCCTGTCTCCAGCCTGAGCTCCAGAAGGGAGTAGCGCTTTCCTTCTTTCAGGACACGCCATGCAGTGATTGCCCTGAGCGCGCCCCTTGTCTCCTCCCTGGCGGCATATACCGTGCCGGCCCGATTCTCGATAAGCCAAGAATCGAAGACCCCAGATTCTTCCCGGAATGTGCCTTCGGCGAGGGCGACATAGATCCTCTCCCTGACGAGCTCGTTCCACCGGGACATGAGTATTTTCTTGCCCATCGCGCTCTTCGCGAACATCATCACGCCGGAGGTATCCCGGTCCAGACGGTGGACGACCGCCGGCCTCGCGTGCGGGTTTACCCGCCTCATGTGATCGGTCACAATGTCGTACAGGGTCTTTGCCCTGGAGCCCTCGGGTGCAATCACCGCGAGGCCTACGGGCTTGGAGACCACGATGATATCCCTGTCTTCGTAGAGATAGTCGATTTTTCCCCAGTGTCCGCCCGGGGAAGATGCCCGTCCGCCCTGTCGTATGGCCATGGAAACCTCGCCGCGCTCAGAGCCGCGCCGGTTCCGGAAGTGTCGCCTCTGCCGAGATGGTGATGCCCCCGCGCGGTTTCTGGGTAATGCTCACGGTGACGCTTTTGGGCCTTATGGCGTCGAAGACATCCTTTGCGATCTTGGCGGCGAGCGCCTCGCAGAACACTCCCTCCTCTCTGAAAGACCAGAGGTAGAGCTTGAGGCTCTTCGACTCGATGCACAGGTCTCCCGGCTCGAACTCGATCCTGACGGTCTCCCAGTCGGGCTGGCCGGTTACGGGGCAGAGACTCGTCACTTCGTCGCTCTCGAGGACGACTTTCGTGACGGATGCCGGCGTCGGGAATGTCTCGAGCTCGCGCGATGGCGCGCGGGTCGCCTTTCCGAGCGATTTGAATTCATATTGGGCCATGTTCATTCTCCCAGTTTGAAAGGATTATAGGCGACTTTCCTGTCGAAGGTGTCGATCTTTTCCCTGCGCTTGATGAAGCCCACCACGAGGTAGGTGAGGGGAGTGAAGATCACCTCGTAGCTCACCTTGAAGAGATACTGCGCGAGCATCATCTGCAGCAGGGCCGGGCCGGGAACGGTGCCGGCAAAGGCGATGGATATGAAGAGTATGGTGTCGAGGCCCTCGCCCACAATGGTCGAGCCTATCGTCCTTGTCCACAGATAGCGGCCTTTTGTGACCTTTTTGAGCAGCGAAAGCAGGATGGAGTTGGAAAATTCGCCCGCCCAGTAGCCCGCAAGCGAGGCCGCGAGGATGCGGGGCGTGCTCCCGAGCACCGTCGCGTACGCCGCCTGGTTGGCAAAGAACGAGGGGTGCGGCAGGGCTATGGCGATGAGGAATATGAGCGACATGAAGGCATTCGCCGCGAAGCCGGTCCAGATGACCATGCGGGTTTTCCTGAATCCGTACACTTCGGTGAACACGTCGGCGAGGATGTAGGTCACGGGAAAGAGGATGACCGCCGAGGGCAGGACGATGCCGCCGACCTCCATGAGCTTGCTCGCGATGATGTTCGATATGAGGAGGCATGTGATGAAAAGCGAAGTCAGACCAAGAAATAATGGTGAATACGAAGTTTGCTCCCTCTGCATGGGGGCCTCCTGTTTTGTTTGGGCGGGAACCGCGACCGCCGTTGGATGGGCCTGAGTCTAGCGCAGCGTACAAGTTTGTGCAATCAGTTTTGCGGTGAAGGCAGGCGGTGCGCCGCGCGGCGCCGTACCAGCCTTCGGTCTGCCTGTTCAGGCCGCGTTTCCTTGATGCTCTCTCGCGAATTGGATTATCTCCGCCTTGATGAGCTGGTGGCCCTCGGCGTTGGGGTGAATTCCGTCCCTGCAGAGGAATCGCGAATAGTTGCGCTGTTCGAGAAAGGCTTTGCGTATGTCGGCGACAGGCACCTGCCAGGTCTCTCCGATCTCCCAGACGGCGCTGGAGTAGCTCTCGTGCCAGCGGTAGATGAACTGGACGTCGCCGAGCCAGCCGAGGATGGCCTTCTGGTCGAGGCCCGTGCGCGTGAACCACGCGAAATAGCGCTCGGCGTCGAGGGGAGGAAGCGTCATGAGGACGGGCCTGAAGCCCTTGGTTTTCAATGTCTGGATGACTTCCCCGTACATGCGGGAGAAGTGCTCGGGGCTTGTCGCGGGCAGGTGTTCGGCCTTCGGGTCCGCCGAGATCTGGTCCCAGCGGAAGTCGCAGTCGTTGCCGCCGAACTCCAGGAAGGCGAGGCGCCGGGCCTCTGTGCCGATCTTGTCCAGAAAATGCCCGATGATCTCGCGGCCCTTGGTGATGGTGCAGCCAAAGCGGGCCTTGTTGATCAGCGCGATCCCCAGCTCCTTTGCGGCGAGCGAGGCAAAACACTCCTTGATCGGCTTGTACGCACCCTGCGCGTCGAGGATGACGCCCCGCGCGATGGAGTCTCCGAATAGGCATACTTCCTGGACAGACATGACTTGCTCCGACAGACAATTATTTTGACGCCATAACATGATAATGAAAACCATGTTATGCGATTATTGATAATTTATAGCATCGCTTCCGACATGTCAAGATATTTTTTATTATATATTGTAGTTTTAAATAACATGTGATATGGTAAAGATAAATCTATCTGTGCGGAGACCTGGTATGAAAGAAAAAGCATATGAAGCATTTGAGCAGTATCTTGAGGCTCTCCAGGCAGGCAAGCCGCCGGCCTGGGACCAGCTGCCCGATATCGGGCTCTACATGGACCAGGTCACGGGCTACCTCGAGCGCCAGCTGGGGCCGCTTTTCCCCTCGGGAAAGGAGCGCGCAATAACTTCATCCATGATAAACAATTATGCAAAAGCAAAGATAATTCCCCGGGCCGAGAGCAAGAAATACAGCCAGGAGCACATCGCCCTCCTGCTTGCGGTGTTCACGCTGAAAAAAGCCCTCTCGGTCCAGGACATGGGCCTGCTTCTGGCGGATGCCTCCAGCGAGGGCTCATACCGCGAATTCTACGACCGCTTTAGGGCGGCCCTCACCACATGCGCGCTCTCCACAGCCCAGGAGATCCGCGCCGGTCTTGGCCTCGAGGGTGCGGAGGGCGCACCCGAAGTCGAGGTGCCGGCCGTCGACGACGCAAAGCTGCGCACACTGGCACTGAGGCTCGCCGTCGAGGCGAGCCTTCGGAGTCTGGCGGCAGAGCGGCTTCTGGCGATGCTGCAGGCCGAAGAGCCTTCCAGGGCGCACTGAGTCTGGAGGGCTCAACAGGGCGGCCGTATCGGGCCCGGTCGAACTCTGTATCTTAGGGCGCGCCCCACTTGGCAGCCATACCGGGCCCTGTGCCGGATGGGCCCATCGTCTCCGGGGGCGTTTTCCTCAGTCTCTTTTTCTGCGGCGGGAGAAGGCGAGGCCCCCGAAACCCGAGATGACCGCCATGTAGAACCCGAGGTCGTACCACCAGCCAGTGTTGTTGGTCTCGTAGACCCGTATGTTGTGGTCGAAGATGCCGACTATGAGGGAAATCGGGGCGATCCAGCCGTGCCAGATGCCGGTGAGGAAATTGGCCCGCCTGTCCGGCGTGTTTTTCCCGTCTCCGGGCAGACATGACGAGAGCACCACGAGCATGCACAGCGCGAGCACTATCGCGATGATTTTCGATTTCATGCGTTGTCTCCTCCGCCTGCATACTACATCGGAAGCAGGCCTCTCCGCCATCGGCCGGCGCGATGCCCGCAGGAGTAGGCCGGCAGCGGCGGTCCAGTGGCGGCTGCCCCGCGCCCGGGCCCTTTTATCACTGTGAAACTTTGCGATATTGTAGAGAGAATCATGCAGGACACTCATTTCCGCTCCGGCCGCGAATGGCACCTTGTACTCCCCGCCGCATTCAGGGCGAGCATCCCCGTGCTCCTCGGCTATACGACGCTCGGGCTCGCCTTCGGCCTCACGCTTGTGGCCGCCGGCCTGCCGTGGTGGCTCTCCCCGGTGATGGCGGTCTTCATCTTTGCGGGGGCCGCGCAGTTCATGGCCGTCGGACTTCTGCAGAGCGGGGCGGGCCTCTTTGAGATTGCCCTCCTCACCCTGCTCCTGAATGGCCGGCACGCAGTCTACGGGCTGTCGCTGCTGGGCCCCTTCCGCAGTGCCGGAAAATGGAAGCCCTACCTCATCTTCGGCCTCACGGACGAGACCTATGGACTGCTGACGACCGTCAAGGCCCCGCCACAGGTCGACGAGACCAAGTTTTTTGCGGCTGTCACCGCGCTGAATCAGTCGTACTGGGTCATCGGCTGCACGGCGGGCAGCCTCGTGGGCTCGGCCCTCACGCTCGATACGGCAGGCCTGGATTTCGCGCTCACGGCGCTGTTCATCGTCCTTCTGGTCGAGCAGGTCCGCGCGGTGAAACAGTGGGGGCCCTACCTCGCCGCAGCCTCCGCATGCGCCGTCGCGCTCTTCGTGAGCCCCCGCAACTTCCTGCTCGTCGCGCTCGCCGTCGCGACCGGCGTCCTCGCGCTCCTCCGGGGAAAAATCGAGCAGAGTGCCGGGGCCCCCCGGCACGACAGCGGGGGCGGCGCATGAGCTATTTTCTCCTCGCCGTCCTGGTGATGACCGCCGTCACCTATTTCACGCGCGCAGTCCCCTTTCTCTTCTTCGCGAAGCGGCAGCCTCCGTCCCTCCTCGGCTTTCTGCAGAAGTACATGCCTCCAGTCGTCATGGCCATCCTCGTCTTTGCCTCGTACAAGGACATCGATTACGGGGCGGCGCCCTTCGGCATACCCGCCCTCGTCGCGGGCGCCACGACCGCAGTCCTGCATTTCTGGAAACGCAACGTGCTCCTGTCGATCGTCGGCGGCACGGCCCTCTACATGGCGCTGATCCGCATTCTGTAGGGCTAGACCTCTTTCTCGCGGTATTCTTCCCAGGCCTTTATCTCGAGGCCGTTCTTCTTCGCGTAGGTCAGGGACTCGATGTACTGGCGCGCCGTCTTGATATTGGTGAACAGCGGGATATTGAGGTCGACGGCGAGCCGGCGTATGAGGTAGTCGTTCTGGAGCTCGCGCTTGAGGTTGTTCTTCGGGATATTGATGACGAGATCGAATTCGCGCCTGTGCATCATGGTGAGGATGTTGGGTTCGGCCTTCTGGAGGGGCCAGTAGAGCTGAGTCACCTCGATCCCGTATTTCTTCAGGAACTGTGCGGTGCCCCGCGAAGCGTAGAGGGTACAGCCCATCTCGACGAGGGCGCGGGCGCTGTCCACGAATTCGAGTTTGTCTTCGAGGGGGCCGGTCGAGAGCAGCAGCTTTTTTATCCGGCGGGCGTAGCCCACCGAGACCATCGCCTTCATGAAGGCGTCGTTCAGCTCGCTGCCTATGCAGCCGACTTCGCCGGTGGATGCCATCTCGACGCCGAGCACGGGGTCGGCCCCGTGGAGGCGCGAGAAACTGAACTGCGCGGCCTTGACGCCGACCCAGGGCTGGTCGTATATCGCGTTGACGGAGCTGTGCACGTCCTCGCCCAGTATGGCCCGCGTCGCGAGGTCGATCATGTTGACGCGGGAGACCTTCGAGCAGAAGGGGAAGGAGCGGCTCGCGCGGAGATTGCACTCTATCACCATGACGTGGTTCTG
>Ga0228535_1001317_pt1 | contig 40302 bp, 37 predicted proteins | sample SJ1metagenome_FD_168457 | JGI IMG/M metagenome (GOLD analysis project Ga0228535, IMG submission 168457) | Enriched culture of PCE-dechlorinating microbial communities from Ithaca, New York, USA - SJ1 | ecosystem: Engineered > Modeled > Simulated communities (microbial... > Unclassified | place... | reverse complement strand
CCATGCGCCTCGCGGCTTATCCCGACTTTTTGCAGACGGTTTTCGTAGCGCGCATGGAAATGGCAATAGCCCCGTCGGCACCGTCGTTTGAGGAGTTCATCGTCGGAAAGATAGGAAATGGTGGATGGTGAATGGTGAATGGTGGATGGCGGCTGGCGGCTGGTGGATGGCCGGAATTAAATGTAGGGTGGACCTTCAGGTTCACTGCCTGGACAGAATTAAATGTAGGGCGGACCTTCAGGTCCGCCAAATGGCGGGGCTGAAGCCCCGCCCTACGTTGCCTCGGGGGCATGGGGAGGTTGTCCCCCTCTTGGAGGGGGGCGGGGGGAGGTTTCCTCCGGGTACAAAACACCACCCCCTTCATCCCCCGCCGGCGGGGGACATAAGAAAAGGGCATCTCCCGCCCTGCAACTGAAGGTGACGAGCCGAGGATAAAAGCAGGGAACGGTCGCGACCGTTCCTTACGATCCGGCGACAAGGGATAATCAAAAGGATTATCTGCCGGGGATGCATGTAGGGCGGACCTTCAGGCTCACTGCCTGGACAGAATTAAATGTAGGGTGGACCTTCAGGTCCGCCAAATGGCGGGGCTGAAGCCCCGCCCTACGTTATTCGGCAGGGAAAAGTAAATTGTAGGGAACGGTCTTGTGACCTTTAGGTTATCGCGACCGGTCCCTACAGCTTGTCCCCCTCCTGGAGGGGGCAGGGGGAGGTCCGCCGGTTCGATCATGTACCACCTCCGTCGCTTCGTGACACCTCCGCCGGCGGAGGACATAAGGTAGGAGTAGATTGTTGAACACTGGAATTAAAATAGCTGTCTTTATCGATCGTCTGCTTCCTCTGGCGGTCAAGAGGGCGGCGGCGCGCGGGTTTTCGCGCCTGGCTTACGGGCTTCTGCACAAGCACAAGCTCATCGCCGTCCACAATCTCAGCCGGTCGTTTCCCGAAAAATCCCTGAAAGAAATTTTGCAGATCATCAAGGACTCTTACGCAAGCTTTGCGCAGCTCTTCGTCGAGTTCCCGCAGCTCCTCTATCTCAACCGCGACAACATCACCGACTGGGTCACGGTGCAGGGGCTGGAACATTACGAAAAAGCCTGCCGCGGAGGCAAGGGCGTTCTTCTGTTCAGCGCGCACTTCGGCAACTGGGAAATGGGCAACGCCGCGCTGGCGCTCCTCTCGACGCCGCCCACGTTCATGGCCCGCAAGCTCGACAGTCCGTTTCTGGAGAGCTTCACCACATACGCCCGCAACCGGTTGGGCATCGGCAAACTCGACAAGGAACACGCCATGCGCTCGGTGCTGGGCCTGCTGAGGAAGGGCGAGGCCCTCTTGCTCCTCATCGATCAGAACGTCGCGGCGCGCGAAGGCGTGTTCATTACCTTTTTCGGACGTCCGGCCTGCGCCACCGCCGGTATCGCGCTCATGGCGCTGCACACGGGGGCGGCGGTGCTGCCGATTTTCACCACCCGCCTGCCGGATGGGCGCTATCTGACGGAAATCGGCGCACAGGTCCCCACTGTCAACACCGGCGACCGCGAAGCGGACGTGCTGCAAAACACGCAAAATTACAACGCCATCATTGAAGACCACGTCCGCCGGCATCCCGGCCAGTGGCTCTGGCTGCATCAGCGCTGGAAGACCAAGCGCTGCCAACTGCGGAGAAGAAAAACGTGATTCTGGAAGCCGGAAAAAAACTGCCGCCGGACGGGCTTAACCGTATCCTGATCCGCGGCACCAACTGGATCGGCGACGCCGTCATGACGCTGCCCGCGGTGGCGTCCATCCGCGCGGCCTATCCCAAGGCCCATCTGGCTGTTTTGGCCAAGCCGCCGGTCACCGACATCTACCGGCTGTTTTCCGCGGCGGATGAAATCATCGCCTACCGTCCGCAGTTCGACACGCCGCTGGGCGTTTTCCGCCTGGCCCGCATCCTGCGGAAAAAGAAATTCGCCGCCGCCGTCCTGCTGCAAAACGCCATCGAGGCGGCCATTATCGCCTTGGCCGCGGGTATTCGCGTCCGCGCGGGTTACAATTCCGACGGCCGCGGCATTCTGCTTTCGCATCCCGTGCGCCGCACCGAGGCGATTCTCCGGGTGCATCAAATCGACTATTACCTGGAAATGGTGAAAGCCCTGGGCGGCGCAGACGTCGATCGGACGATGCATCTGGAAACCTGCATTTCACCCGCCGCGGCCAAAAGTGTTTTTGCGCAATACCTGCCGGACGACCAGCCCATATTAGGCATCGCTCCCGGCGCCACCTATGGTCCGGCCAAGCGCTGGCTTGCCGACCGGTTTGCCGCCGCAGGAGATCGTCTGGCCACGGAGCTTGGCGCCCGGGCGGTTCTCTTCGGCGGCAAGGCCGACCGGGAAACCGCCGACCAGGTCCGCCGTCACGCCGCATCCGACATGATCAACCTCGCGGGCGTTACGTCGCTCGAAGAGACGATCCATCTCATTTCCCAGTGCCGGCTCTTTCTCAGCAACGACTCGGGACTCATGCATGTCGCGGGCGCGCTCAACGTTCCCACCGTCGCCATTTTCGGCTCCACCAATCCGGCCACCACGTCGCCCGCGGGCGAAAGAACCATCCTGGTGCGCCGGGAAGTTCCATGCAGCCCCTGCCTGAAGGAAACCTGTCCCACGGACTTCCGCTGCATGACGCTCGTCACCGTCGAGGACGTCGTGGCGGCGGCCCAAGCCCTGCTGAAAAGAGGTTGAACGCGCATGGCAAAAAATACCGCCATCTTCCTGGACCGCGACGGAACCATCAATGAAGAAGTCGGCTACCTCGACCGCGAGGACAAGCTGATGATCTTCGAGGAAGCGTATGAAGCCGTCCGTCTCATCAATGCCGGCGGCTGCAAAGCGATCGTCATCACCAACCAGGCGGGCGTGGCCAAGGGGCTCTTCACCGAGGACTTCGTCCGGAAGATCAACGCGCAGATTCAAGCCGCCATGCTCGAAAAAGGCGCCGTACTCGACCGGTTTTACTTCTGCCCCCATCATCCCGAAGGCCTGGACCCCTATCGCGTCATATGCGACTGCCGCAAGCCGGAGCCGGGGCTCCTTATCCAGGCGGCCGCCGACCTCGATCTCGACCTGAGCCGCTCTTACATGATCGGCGACCGGCTTCGAGACGTCGAAACCGCGCACCGCGCCGGCGCCAAAGGCGTTTTGGTCAAAACCGGCTACGGACAGGAAGAAGGAATGGATCAGGCCAATAATCTCAACCGGCCGGACCACGTCGCCCCGGACATCCTGGAAGCGGTCCGCTGGATACTCAAGGATCGGACATGAACCTGCTGATCGTCAAACTGAGCGCCATCGGCGACGTCATTCATACGCTGCCTTCGCTTGCCGCACTGCGCCGCCTGTATCCCGAAGCGCACATCACCTGGGTCGTGGAAGAAGCAGCGGCGGACCTGGTGCTCGGTCATCCGCTTCTGGACCGCGTTTTAATTTTCCGGCGCAAAAAATGGATCGCCGACCTCAGGAAGGGCCGGTTTCAGGCCGTCCGGCGCGAGGCGGGCGAGTTTATAGCGCAGTTGCGTGATCGCCGGTACGATCTGGTCATCGACTTTCACGGCCTTTTGAAGAGTTCGCTGGTCGTTTTTTTAAGCAAGGGAAAAAGAAAACTGGGATACGATTCCTGGCAGGAGCTGAGCAAGCTGTTTCTCAACGAGAAAATTCCGGAGGACATGAACAAGCACGCCGTGGACCGCTACCTGGATTTTCCGCGCCATCTGGGCGCGAAGCCCGCTCCGGCTGAGTTCATCCTGCCCTGCCCTGCGCAAGCCCAAGTCAAAAGTGAGGCTCTGCTGGCGCGTCTCGGCCTCGAAAAAAAGAAATACATCGCCGTCAATCCCGTCGCGCTTTGGGAAACCAAGCTGTGGGACGACGCAAAATTCGCCAAACTTGCGGACAGCATTGCCGGGAAGCTGAAAATTCCGGTTGTTTTCACCGGCCGGGACAAAGAAACCCTTGACAAAATCACCGCGAAAATGTCTACAAAAGGCATCAATATCGGCGGTCAAACGACCCTTCCGGAACTGGCCAACATCTACAAGAACGCGCGTGCGGTAATTACCACGGATTCGGGACCCATGCACCTGGCGGCGGCCGTCGGCGTTCCGGTGATTGCGCTTTTCGGTCCGACCGATCCGGCAAGAACCGGCCCTTACGGAGCCGGGCACACGGTCATCCGGGCGGGGCTGTCCTGCAGTCCGTGCCTTTTAAAAAAATGCGAGAGCAGGCAGTGCATGGAAGCCATATCGCCGGAGCAGGTGTTTGCGGCGGTGGAGAAGCTGGTGGATGGGGAATAGTGGATGGTGGATGGGGCTTAGCTCGTAGCTCATGGCTCGTAGCTGCTGGACGTAGGGATGAACCTTCAGGTTCATCATTTCATGAATGTAGGGCACATGAGTGGGGAACAAAAATGAATGTAGGGTGGACCTTCAGGTCCACCAACGGCGGGGCTAAAGCCCCGCCCTACATTAAAGCGGAGGAAAAAGATAGGGAATGGGCTTGTGACCGCCAGGTTATCGCGACGGTTCCCTACAACACATCAGCGAATGTAGGGTGGACCTTCAGGTCCACCAATGGCGGGTCTAAAGACCCGCCCTACATCACAACGGAGGAAAAAGTAGGGAACCGTCTTGTGACCTCCAGGTTATCGCGACGGTTCCCTACAACACATCAGCGAAAGGCATGTGCCGTGCTGTCCCCCTTTGGAGGGGGTTCGGGGGAGGTTGTCCCCCGGTGATTAGGGGAAGGTTCTCTTAAAAAATGCCCCGGGGTGGTTGTCCCCCTCTTGGAGGGGGCAGGGGGAGGTTGTTGCTGAATGTAGGGCACGCGAGCGGGAAACAAAAAATAAATGTAGGGTGGACCTTCAGGTCCACCAATGGCGGGGCTAAAGCCCCGCCCTACATCACAACGGAGGAAAAAGTAGAGAGCGGGCTTGTGACCGCCAGGTTATCGCGACCGTTCCCTACAACACATCAGCGAAAGGCATGCGCTGTGCTGTCCCCCTTTGGAGGGGGTTCGGGGGAGGTTGTCCCCCGGGGATTAGGGGAAGGTTCTCTCAAAAAATGCCCCGGGGTGGTTGTCCCCCTCTGGAGGGGGCAGGGGGAGGTTACCTTTAGCTCCGCTTTTACCACCTCCGTCGCTTCGCGACACCTCCGCCGGCGGAGGACATAAGGTGTGGACTTTCAGGCCCACTCATGGCAGGTTTATAGACACGGCCCTAAAGGCACAACAGGGACAGCGCAAACAAAAATGCAAACCGGCTCACAGGAACGGAATATGAACCAGACCCGGCAACAGCAAACACCAAAAACCGCATCATATACCCGACGTTTCATTAAGAACGTCACACAGTCTTTTTTTTCTTACTACGAGCTACCAGCTACCAGCCACGAGCCACGAGCTACCAGCTACGAGCTACCAGCTACGAGCCATGAGCTAAGCCCCATCCACCATCCACTATCCACCATCCACAATTTTTCCGCTACGACCTACGAGCTACCAGCTACCAGCCACAAGCTACGAGCTATGAGCTACGAGCTAAGCCCCATCCACTATTTGCTGCTGCTCCTCGCTCTCCTCCTCCTCGCGCCGGTTTTCGCGAATAACGCGCACGCCCTTTCATCGGTCAACGTCTCCCTGGACAACGAGCTTTATCGAGATATGGAATTCTGGGCGGCGGAGGGACTTGTTTCCAGCCAGATGTCCGGCATCCGGCCCTATGCCCGCAGCGAGGTCGCGAGACAACTTGTTGAAGCGCTCGACAAATGCGCGGCAATGAAAAAGCCGTCCGCCACCTGCCGGAATATCCAAAGCCGCTATAAAAAACTTTTTGATCCGGAAATCGCCGAACAGCGATCTCCCGACAGCGCAAGCCTCCTGGTTGCCAAACCGGTGGAATCCGCCTCTGTCTCCTATGCTTACCGCAAGGGGCCTTTTTCCCTTTACAACAACGAAGGCATGGAATACGGCGAAGGCAGCAACGCCATCGTCCAGTTCTCATCGTCCGTCCGTCTGGCCCGCGTTTTGTCCGTTTACGTTCAGCCGGCCTTCATCTTCAATCATCACTATCCGACCGACAACGACGGCAGCCGCACCGATGTCCGGCTGCACAAGGGCTACGCCAAGCTGACCCTTTTCAACGTCGAGTTGGAAGTCGGGCGGGATTCCCTCTGGTGGGGCCCCGGGCGCCACGGATCGCTGCTCATGTCCAACAACGCCCATCCGTTCGACATGGTCAAACTTTCCAATCCGGAACCGGTTCTTCTGCCCTGGATATTTTCCTACATCGGACCGGTCCAGTTTAACCTGATCTTTTCCCAGCTCAACGACCAGCGGCATGGCAAAGAGCTGGCCAATCCATTTCTGTATGGCATGCGCCTGGGCGTCAAACCGCATCGCTTCCTGGAAGTGGGCGCCTCCCATCTGGTCTTGTTCGGCGGACCGGGAAGACGCAATCTGAATTTTGGCGAGGTCATTAAAATTCTCTATGGGAATACCGACAGATCAGGAGAAAGACTGGAAAGCAACCAGCAGATGTCCGTCGATTTCTCACTGACTTTGCCCAGCCTGAAAAAATACATCTGGATTGCCGACGGCTTCAAACTCTACGGCGAAATCGGCGCGGAAGACAACGGCTATCCTCCGACCAGCCGGGCGTGGCTCGCCGGCATGAGCATCTACAAACCTTTCGGCCTGGAAAGAACTGCAATTTCCGCCGAATACGCAACGACAATTTTGGGGCCCTATAATGGCCCCCGTTCCTGGTATGTCCACTCCGCTTATCCCATGTATTACGAAGGCCGCGTTTTCGGCCATCACACAGGCTGCGAGGCGGACGATTTTTTCATCGAGTGGTCGCAAAATATCGACAAGTTTTTCTACAAGCTGAGTTTCGACATGGAAAGAAGCGGCATCAAGACCAGAGCCAATACTCAATTGAAAAACCAGTACCTGGCGGAGGCGGGTTACCGTCTGAACGACCATATAAAATTCACGCTGCGCTATGCCTACGAACGCATTGAAGACTACGGCAACGTCGCCGGGGACCTTCGGAACAACCACTTTGCAGGCGTGGAGGCAATTTTTGACTTCTAAAAGCCTATTAAGGCTTGACGGCTGCGGAATTAGCCGGTAAATTTCAACAGTATGAACTCAACATTTTCCAAATCGGATCAAAAATGGATTTTTAATCCGCCGGAAAGGCAAAGCGCGCCGCAAAAACGGCGTATGCACCGAAACTTTGTTTTAAGGTAAATGTAGCTTAAACATTCAGCGTTTTTTAAATGTAGGGTGGACCTTCAGGTCCACCAATAGGCAGATTTGAAGATGTAGGGCGAACCTTCAGGTTCGCCATCGGCGGGTCTAAAGACCCGCCCTACGAAAAACGAGGCAACAAAACAAAAACATTGATTAAACCCATTGTTTTAAAGATGTAGGGCGGACCTTCAGGTCCGCCAGCGACGGGGCTAAAGACCCGCCCTACGAAAAATGAGGCAATAGAACAAAAACATTGATTAAACCCATTGTTTTGAAGATGTAGGGCGAACCTTCAGGTTCGCCATTGGCGGGGCTAAAGACCCGCCCTACGAAAAACGAGGCAATAGAACAAAAACATTGATTAAACCCATTGTTTTGAAGTAGGGCGAACCTTCAGGTCCGCCATCGGCGGGTCTAAAGACCCGCCCTACGAAAAATGAGGCAATAGAACAAAAACATTGATTAAACCCATTGTTTTGAAGTAGGGCGAACCTTCAGGTTCGCCAGCGGCGGGGCTAAAGACCCGCCCTACGAAAAACGAGGCAATAGAACAAAAACATTGATTAAACCCATTGTTTTGTAAATGTAGGGCGGACCTTCAGGTCCGCCATCGGCGGGTCTAAAGACCCGCCCTACGAAAAATGAGGCAACAGAACAAAAACATTGATTAAACTCATTGTTTTGAAAATGTAGGGCGGACCTTCAGGTCCGCCTGCAGCAAATTCAAGTAATAACCAGGCACCAGGCAAAGAAATCGTTAACCGAACTTAAGGATTGTTGAATATGTCAGATAAGGAAACCCCGAACAAACCGAACGAAATTTGCGAGAAACAAGACTTCCAGGACGATGAAATCGACTTGGTGGAACTTGCCAAAACCGTCTGGCAGGGAAGAAAACTGATTGCCTGGATCGTTGCCGGATGTACGCTGGCCACCATCATCATCTCACTTCTGATGACAAATATTTACACGGCAACAGCAGTTCTTAAACCAGTGTCCCCTCAATCAAGTACCAGCAGGATGACCTCACTGGCCTCACAATTCGGCGGGCTTGCCAACCTGGCCGGCATTGCCATGCCGTCATCCGCTTCATCCACAGAAATTGTCAGCCTTCTGGAATCCAATGTCCTCAAGAAAGAAGTCATAGAGCAATACAACCTTCTGCCCGTTCTCTTTCCCGACAACTGGGATGAGGAAAAGAAGACCTGGAAAAAACCGGGCATCAGCCTCAATCCACTTACGTATATCGCCAAACTTCGTCCATCCGATCCAAAAGCACCTAAAAAGGAGCCGGGTGTTCCCGACATCATGGACGGTATTCGGGCACTGGATGAAATAATCAACGTGAATTACGACATGAAGGAAGATATTATCACGTTGACTGTCAACTTTCCCGACGCAGCAATGGCCGCTAAAATTGCCAACTCCTACATCACGGCTTTAAATGATCACATGAGCCTGGAAGCCAAGCGCATCGCCATCACCAATCGTGAATATCTGGAAAAACAGCTTCAGGAAACAAACGACAATCTTGTCCAGCAGAAAATCTACAACCTGATCGCCGAAAAAATCGAAACCATGATGATGGCGGAAGTCAAGGAAGGATTTGCCTTCAAAGTCCTGGATCCGCCGATGACGCCGGATAAAAAAAGCAAACCCAAGAGGTCGCAGATGGTCATTCTCGCGTTTATTGTATCGCTGTTCTTAGGCGTCTTCATTGTTTTTGCAAAGGAATACGTAAAAAAAATCAAGGGTAATTTTGCCGGAGGATCGAATAATGCGTAGTAACCGTTTTACAACTTTACTTTTCCTGCTCGCCTTTTGCACGGCAGGGCTTCTTTCTTCAAGCACAGGCTACGGCCAGCAATCCTCCGCACCTGCGGCGCCGGCGCCTGCCGCAGCGCCGGCGGCTGCTCCTTCAATGCCGGCCGTCCAATCCATGTCGCCGGAAGCCATTCAGTCCGAACTGCAAAAAGCCGGCATCACGCTGACGCCGGCGGAAATACAGAAGGGCAAAGAACTGCTGGAGCAGCAAAAGACACAGGTAAAGCCACCGGAAGCCAAAGAAAAATCCGCGCAGGAAACGGAAGCCAAAATAACAGATAAAACCAAGACCGAACCAACGGCTGAAGAATCTCTTTTTTCCAGAACGAGAAAAATCGGCAAGTACCAGGATATCTCTCTTGACTTGAAACCTTTCGGTTACCAGTTTTTTCTGGATTCCGCAGGCGTTGCCGCGGAGCGCAAGGACATTCCCGTTCCGCTCACCTACGTCATCGGATCAGGCGATCAGATCAACATTCTGCTCTGGGGCCGTCTGAACGCCCAGCATTCCCTGACAGTGGATCGGGACGGAAAAATCACCATCCCACAAATCGGGCCGGTTTATGTGGCCGGCATGACCTACGAACAAATGTCCAAGCACGTCATTTCTAAAGCCGAACAAATTGTCGGAACCAATATCGACATCACCGTCGGCTCGACGCGCTCCATTCCCATTTTCGTTCTGGGCGATGTTCGAAAACCGGGCGCCTATACCGTCGGCGCGCTGGCCACCGTTACGGACGCCCTCTTGATGGCGCGCGGCCCATCGGCCATCGGTTCAATGCGCCATGTCGAAGTACGCCGTAAAAACAAAATCATTACTTATTTTGACCTTTACGACCTTTTCTTAAAAGGCGACAAATCGAAAGACGTCACCCTCCAGGCAGGCGACGTTGTTTTTGTACCCACCACCGGGCCGCAGATCGGCGTCGCCGGCAACGTCAAACGGCCCGCCATCTACGAACTGAAAGACAAATTCGATTTGCACCATGTATTGGAACTGGCGGGCGGCGTCATTCCCAGCGCCTACACACAGCAGATGCAGGTAGAGCGGATCATCAAAAATGAAAAGCAAATCGTCATCGACATCAACGACAAGACGCTCAGCATGGTCAAGGACTTTGTCCTTCAGGATGCCGATATCGTCAAAGTCTTCTCGATTGTCGATCTGGACGAAAATTCCGTTTACCTGAACGGAAACGTGAAAAGGCCCGGCAAATACGCTTACAAACCGGGCATGAGGATTCGGGATCTGGTGAAAAGCACGGACGATCTTCAGGCTGCCACTTACTTTGAATACGCGCTTATCAAAAGAGAAAGCCCGCCCAACCGTGAAATCGTCCTGATTCCGTTTGATCTGGGCAGGCTGCTTTTGCAAAATGATGCCGCTTACAACTATGAGCTGACTCCCAAGGACCAGGTTTTCATATTCAATTTGAATATGTTCAAAGATCCGCCTTTCGTCACGGTGGAGGGTGAGATTCGTGGCGGCAATCTGGATGTCACGCAAGATGCCGCCAGACTGGATGTAAGAGATGCGGCAAGGGATCAACAAATTCTGTCTGAGCTTGGCGCCATCAAGGCCGACCTCAACAAAGATCCCCGCATGTATCTACACGTTGCAAGAATCGAGGAAATCGAAGACGAAATCGCATCCGAAAAAAGACCAACACCCGGAGCATTGCGCTACCTGCAAATAGAACTGGAAAAACTGCAGCGCGCCGATATAACAGTCAGACTTAAAAGATTGGAAAGACAGATACAGGTCCTGCGCCGAATCGATCTGGCAGGCAATATGAAGGTGAAGGACGCCATTTTAGGCGCGGGCGGACTGACGCCAAACGCCGGCATGGAAAAAGGCGAGATTATCCGCAGCTACCCCAACAACGAATACCGAACAACCTATTTCAACGTCGCCCGGGCGATGGCGGATGATCCGCGGCACAATCTGCACTTACAGGACAAAGACCAGATCATCATTCATTCGATTTGGGAAAAGGGTCCCAAAAACAGCGTTTTTGTTACCGGCGACGTCACCAGTCCCGGTGTTTATCAGTACACCGAAAAAATGACGGTTCGCGATCTGGTTTTCAAAGCGGGCAACGTTCTGGAATCCGCCTATCTGGACGACGCTGAAATCACATCCATCGAAATCGTTGAGGGCAAGATGGGAAAACTCGTTCACAAAAACATCAGCCTACGCAAGGCGCTGGAGGGCGACCCGGCGCACAATCATGTATTGAATCCCAACGACCGGCTGCTGGTGCGGCGAATTTCCGACTACAAGATCGTCAGGACGATAAACCTTTCCGGCCAGATCATGTTTACCGGAAGCTATCCGTTTAAAAAGGGAGAAAGACTCTCCGACGTTCTGGAAAGGGCAGGAGGATTTACACAACACGCCTATCTCCGAGGCGCAATTTTCACCCGCCTGCGCGTCAGAGACCTGCAGCAAAAAGGCCTGACGGAAATGATTGACCGAATGGAAAGAGAATTGCTGTCCGCGGGAACGGAGCAATTATCCACTGCTTCATCCAAAGAAGAATTGGCCGCCAAAAAAGTCGAATTGGAACAAAGAGCGAAATTCATCGCTGATTTGCGGCAGACCAAAGCCACCGGACGAATGGCCATTTATCTCACCGACGTCAAGACGATGAAAGGTTCCGAGTACGACGTTGAACTGGAAGACGGCGATTCGCTCTACATTCCTGAGAAAAGCAACGTGGTCAACGTCATGGGATCCGTCATGTCCCAGAGCAGCCACCTCTATTCCGACAGATTGGGCTACGAAGACTATATCAATGCGTCGGGCGGATACACCTATTACGCCGATCCCAAGAATGTGTACGTCCTGAAGGTGGACGGCAGCGCCCGCAAAGTTTCCAAAAGCTTTATCGGCTGGAGTTCCTCGCGCGCCCGCTGGGAAATGACGGCCTATGGAAGGGAAATCCGGCAGATCGAACCGGGCGACACCATCGTTGTGCCGGAGCAAATGGAGCGCATTGCCTGGCTGAGAGAAATCAAAGACATTACCACCATTCTGATGAACATTGCCGCCGTCACCGGTATCATGATTGCAGCATTTTAGCTGCTCCAGTTAACACTGCACACAAAAAACCCCAGGCGAAAGCCGGGGGTGTTGCATTGCTGATAGTAATAATATATCAGTAATGAATTGAAGATTCCCGCTATGTGCCTATGATCTCATTATTGCTTCAAACCTATTAATCGACGACACGCTTCATCCAAAACATCATCGTCTTTTGCATAGCAGAAACGGGCCAGATTTTCGCCGCTGTCATCATGATAGAAAGCCTCCCCCGGAACACAAGCAACGCCTACTTCCCGAAGTAAATACATCGCACGTTCTTTGCTGTTGCTTCCCGGCAACACGCTGATGTCAGCTAGGATATAATAGGCCCCATCCGGAACATGCGGTGTTAGCTTCGCCTTAAACAGCGCGTCACAGATCTTGTCCCTTTTATCCCTGTAAAGCTTGGAAAGACCAAGATAATATTCCGTGTTGATTTCCCGTAATCCCCTGGCAACACCGAACTGCAGAGGTGCAGGGGCGCAAACATAAACCAGATCGCTGAAAAAACCGATTGCGGTTGTCCATCGTGCATCGCAAATGCAATAGCCAATCCTCCATCCGGTTATGCTGAATGTTTTGGACAAACCCGAAATCGTGATTGTCCTTTCCTTCATTTTCGGAAGCATAGCAGGTGGTATGTGAGGACGATCGCCGTAAAGAAAGTGCTCATAGATTTCATCGGTAAACACGAACAGATCATGCTTTTGTGCAAATGCGGCAATTAGATTAAGTTCCTTCCAAGAAAACACCTTTCCGGAAGGATTGGCAGGTGTATTAATCATGATACCACGTGTCCTGGGCGTCACAACCGCTTCGAGGTCCGCAAGCGAAAATTGCCAACCTGGAAGTCTCATGCGTACATAAACAGGCACCGCCTGGGTTGCCACCAGTGTTTGAATATGGTAGCCATAAAACGGTTCGAACAGAATCACTTCATCACCCGGATTCAGCAAGGCCAGACATGCACAATAAAACGCACCTGTTGAACCACCACTGATGATGATCTCTTTTTCCGGATCGACATCCATGCCATAAAATTGTTTCTGCTTTGCCGCGACAGCTTCGCGCAGTTCCATCAACCCGGCATAATGGGTGTAAGTGTTTATACCCGCATCCATAGCCTGCCGAGCCCCGTCTCTAACAATCAGAGGCACCTCCGTATCGCAAACACCCTGTGAGAGATTGATGCCGCAAACCTTGTCACATTCTATAGACATGTTCCGGATTTCCGATTGCATGACCCATTCATGCCGATCACTCAATTCTAAAGCCATAAAGTTCTCCACATATTCATTCTGAGGCGCCTTCGCACCGTGGCAATCTCATCTCATTTTTTGTAAAACTTCCTAACTACTTCAATCACATAACCAATCTCTTCATCACTTATTTCCACATTTATCGGCAGAGAGCACACTTCCCGGCTCAACGCTTCCGTCTCGGGGAAACCGCGATCATCAAGCTTCAAACCTTCATGTTTGTAATAAGGTTTTCTGAATTGAGTAAGAACTTCAATGCCATTTGCTTTTAGAAAATCGGAAAACTCATTTCCCTGTTTAGAACGCAACGTGTAGTTTTGATAGATGTGGTCCCGTCGTGGATCACCATAGTGCGGCAACAGCAAATCCGGCAGGTCTGACAAAGCCTTTCTATAGCGTTCCGCAATTTCCTTTCGACGAACGATCCAGGAAGGCAAATACCTCAATTTCACATCCAGAAAAGCCGCCTGCATATTATCCAGCAGACAGGTGAAGCCGTGGCCATGATATTCGCCTGTGTCCCGATCTTCACCGTTATAGCGCATCCGTGTTGCAAACAGAGCAACATCCGGATCGTTTGTGGTTATCGCACCGCCATCACCATAACCGCCCAGTATTTTAAAAGGATAAAAGCTCCAGCAACCGGTCAGCCCCCAGGCGCCCGCCCCTTTGCCCATCATGTTTGAGCCCAAACTCTGACAAGAATCCTCTACTACAACAATATGATGTTTTTCTGCTATTTCCATAACACGCACCATATCCGCCATGTAACCGCTCAAATGCACGGGAATGATCCCTTTAGTCCGGGGTGTGATTGCTGCTTCGATCTTGTCGCAGTCGATGTTAAAATCCTTCCCTACATCCACAAGTACCGGCGTAGCCCCAGCATTCACAATGGCGGAACAAGTGGCCACAAAGGTATGAGCCGGCACGATCACCTCATCGCCCGGTCCGATGCCTGCCGCCCGGAGGGATAGGTGAAGGGCATCGTAACCGCTGTTCAACCCCACTGCGTATTTCGTACCCACAAATTTTGCCAGATTTTCCTCGAAGCTCTTCAACTGCCAGCGATCAATCAAATCCCCCTTGGACATCACTTCGAAATAGGCGGCATCAATTTCATCCTTGATCATCTCGTAATTTCGCATCGGATTGACAAATTTTACTTTCATCACCATAATTAATAATCCCTTCGTGTAATATAAAGAAGCTATCAGCTGTCTGCCGATAGCCGACCGCTGATAGCTGACAGCCAACGGCCACCTAAATCGTAACACGCAAAACTTTAGTCTTCCAACGCCCCAATAATTTTCTTACTGATCCCTTCAGCATTCAATCCATAGGCCTGCCAAAGATAATCCGCCGTGCCAATAATGGAACTGTCCAGAACTTCTGGAATACCGATACGCTTGAAAACGCCACCATAAGAGCCTTCGGCCAATACTTCACTAACCGCCGACCCAAGACCGCCAATAACGCTGTGCTCTTCTACGGTAAAAATTCCTTTATGCGCAGCCAGACACTCTTTAATGAGTTCAACATCCAATGGTTTCAAAGTATGCATATTGATGACCGTCGCAGAAATTCCCGCATTCTTTAAAACATCCCTTGCTTGCAAGGACGGCGCAATCATATTGCCAATCGATAAAATTGCAATGTCCTTACCTTCATGAAGAATTATACCTTTACCAATTTCTATATCAAAATCTTTACCGTCACGATTCTTTATTCCCGCGCGTCCAAGTCGAATATAAAGAGGGAAAGGATATTTATAACTGAGTTGGGCAATTTTCACGGCATTTTCAATCGTATCCGGCACTACGACGTGCATACTGGGCATAGCCCGCATCAACGCCATATCCTCAATGCCGAAATGCGTAAATCCCTCAAACCCATATGTAAATCCGGCGCCCATCCCAACCAGTTTCACATTCAAATTGTGGTAGGCAACATCAATCCGAATCTGCTCATATGCCCGCATTGTCAGAAATGGAATAATTGAATAGCAATATACATTTTTACCGGAAAGAGCCAAACCGGATGATATACCGACCATATTCGCTTCCGCAACACCAACATCAATAAATTGTGCCGGACAATTCTTTCGAATATTATCAAAAAATTTGAATCCCAGATTTCCCGTCAGGATATAGACATCCTTATCCTTCACGGCAATTTCTTCAAGTTTGTTATAAAATGCTTGTCTCATGCGACTCCAATCTTAAATCATATTCCTAGAAAGCTCATCTAACGCCAGCCTGCATTCTTCGTCATTCGGGCAAGTGTAATGCCAATAAAGGCTGTTTTCCATAAACGAAACACCTTTGCCCTTTGTTGTGTGCGCAATAATTACACTGGGTTTGTTCTTTTCAAAGGGAAATTTATCCAACACCTTGATAATAGAAGAGAAATTATGACCATCAACTTCACGGCAGCCCCAGCCAAACGCTTCAAATTTTGCTGCCAATGGATCAAGCTCCAGCGTATCTTTTGTAAAACCTAATGCCTGCATTTTATTATAATCAACAACAAGGAGTAAATTGTTTAGCTTGTGTTGGGCCGAAAAAAGGACGGCTTCCCAAATTGACCCCTCATTTAGCTCGCCATCACTTATCACAACGCAGACACGATGATTTTCACCATCCCTTTTCGCCGCCAACGCCATACCTGCCCCAACAGAAAGGCCATGCCCAAGGGAACCGGAAGAAACCTCAATACCTTTCGACAAGTTCTTATCTGGATGCTGTTGAAAAACACCACCATTAACAGCAAACCTTTCAAGATCATCTTGCGTTAAAAAACCGGCTTCATATAAAACAGCATACAAAGCAGGCGATGCATGCCCTTTACTGAAAATAAACCTATCACGCTTTGGATCCCGGGGATTCTTTGATGATACATTCAAAAACTTAAAATACAAACTGACAAGAATTTCCACACAGGAAAAAGAGGAACCTACATGTGGACCTTTTGTTTTGTGCACAAGAGAAAGAATATTTCTTCTTGCTTGACAAGAAATACCCTCCATTTTTTTGACGTCATCTTCCTGATTAATATTCATAATCTCCACTTACACCTTATCCTGATTTCGTATATCCAACACTGCCTGACTGGTGGGACTTACAACAGCCAATAGAGTTAAAACAATAATTTTCAAATCCACCCAGAAAGATCTCTCATGTACATATTTTAACTGTAATTTAAGTTTTGTGGGTTGAATCAGCTCTTCAAATGCTTTATCCGGGTCCTCAGTACCTGCTAAAACCGCACCTTCATCGGAATTCCATAGCGAGGCCCAGTCCGTAATGCCGGGGCGCACTGTAAAGATCGCTTTTTGCTCTTCCGTATATAAATCCGTGTAGCGCTTGATTTCCGGTCGTGGTCCAACAAGACTCATTTCGCCGGTCAACACATTAAACAATTGTGGCAGTTCATCCAATTTATACTTGCGTAAGGTCTTGCCAATCTTCGTAATTCTTGGATCATCATCAGAGGTGGAAGATCCACCTAATTTTTCGGCATCTAAAACCATTGTACGGAATTTTAAGATATGAAACACACGACCCTGAAAACCAACCCTCTCGCCACGGTAAAAAACCGGACCATGGTCTTCTTTTTTTATACGCCATGTAATCCAGAGCAATAGCGGGCTTAACATTGCCAGCCCTGTTGCTGCCATGACTATGTCAAATATACGTTTCATAAAAGTTATTTTCCATAACTGTGATATTAGCTGATTGCCTAAGGCATTCGATAAATGTAATAAAGCGTATCCTGCCCATCATGAAGAGAAAAAGAACTATCTTGATAAGCACCCATTTTTTCATAAAATTTATGCGCCTGTGTTAATGATGAAGCAGTTGGTATTTTAAATTCTGAGAAACCACGGCGCTGCAATTCATCCGCAAAATGAAGGAACAGATTTTTCGCCACTTCTAAACCATGAAATTCACTAAGAACAGCGAGATCGAGCAGTTCCGGCCCGGGAAGATTATCAGATATCTTATTAGAGGGATATAAGAGTGTTTGAAATGCTTTTTTTATTTTTTTATATGACAGCAATTTAGGCAGAAAATAATACAATGCTTGTGGTGTTTTTTTTAATATAAAATCTTTATACAGCTTTTTAGTACTCAAAGTGCCTAAGACATAGCCAATAACACGATTATTGGTTTCATCAATGGCCAATACTGCAACTCCTGACATACTTTTAGCAATATGGGAAAAAATTAACAACAATGCTTTTTCTCCAAAAGAACTGAGAAAACCTTTGTTCAGTTCTCGAATCTGAATATTGGCTGCTTCTATTAATTGTTTTCTGGAAAAACCAGTTCTTTTATACTGAATCATTTTCTAACCAATATTATTCAGAAAGTTTAAAGTCTTATCAATATCTCGCTGAGAAACCATCTGGTGCGTAGGCAGCGACACTACCTCGGCACATCGCTTTTCAGCATTTAGACATGATCCAATCCTATAATGCACCTTTTCCAAATCTTTCCCCATCAAAGGATGAATGGGGGTCGCGTACCATTCAGCTAGTTCAACATTTGCCTTACGCGCCTTGGACAATACATCCGGTTTATTAAAAGATAAAAGAGGGTATCTTGCAAAAATTGCGTCGTTTCCACTCTTCAATATCGGATGCGAAATAGCATCAGAATAGATTTGTGCACGATACTGTTTACTCACCCATTGGACATGTTGCGTCTGACGTTCAAGATTTTTTATTTTTAAAATCAAGCGTTTTTCCACACCAGGCGACATGCGACGACTGAAATCATCAGCAATCTCATCAACTGAATTATAATTTCCTTTTATAAGGCCAATCTCCCCTAACCAGTGAAACAAAGAACGAATCGGCCAATACCACGAAGGGCGGTACAGTAGGCTAAATGCATGATATTGCAATTCACTTTTAATTTGCGTTGCAATATCTGGAAGATTATAATTTGTATAATCATCCTTTATTATTTCAGCTAATTTTTCATCATTAACCCGAATGCTGCCTCCAACGCCCGCCACCAGCGGTTTGCCCCATTCATAGGAATAAAAACTTCCTGCGCCGAACGAACCAACATCTTTACCCTTATACTTTGACGCGAACGTATGACAACAGTCTTCAATGATAGGAATACCATGAGCAGTTGCTACCTTAATAATACACTCCATATCCGCGGGAATACCGAATGTGTGCTGAACAACAATTGCACGGGTCTGAGGAGTCACCTTGCTGGCCAGATCATCAGCGGACATGTTGAAGCTATTATCCGCGATATCTATATGTAATGGTGATGCGCCAGTGGCCATAACTGCTTCAGGGACTGCTATACAAGTAAACGCCTGCATAGCAACGTGGTCACCAACACCAATGCCCAACCCTTTTAACAATGCATAAAGGCCAACACGACCGCGAAAGAAACAAAGGTTTGCCGGTTGTATTGTGGTAGTACTATTTTTTCTTTTCAATAAAAAAAACCCTTAAAAACCTATTTTTTATAATGTTATATAAAAACATAAGGAACAGAACATTTTTTTTAATATACTGATGTTTAAGTGGTATTTCATTATACTGCTTTTTTAAAATTGAAAAAACTAATTTAATAGTCCCAAAACTTAAAGCTTTATTACTAACATTTGAATCATGAACCCTATAATAGGCAAGTGGCTCATCAATAAATGCAATTGGGTACATTTTTGCTATGCGCAACCACATATCTAAATCTTCAGCTTTAAGGTTATTATCGAAGCCACCTACTTTTTCGAAACAATCTTTACGGATAAAAACCGTCAATCCTGGAACAATATTTTCTGTCAATAATTTCTCATACATATTCAAATTTTGTATGCCGTTTATAAAGCAGTCTCTTGTGCTAGGTTTATAATCTGTGGCCTTTATCGAAGTTTTTTCATAAAATCTCATAAAATAATGGTCGGTAAAAACCATTCCAATATTTAAGTTAGCTTCCATAATTAGTGCCTGCTTTTCTATTTTTTCAGGCAGCCAAATATCATCTGAAGCTAAAAGCGCGACATATTTTCCCTTAGCAAGCTCCAGTCCCTTATTAAGGGTGCGACATATCCCTTCATTAACCTTGTCAATGTAATTTATGTTGTATTCTGTGTGCTTGCTTATAAAACTTAATATAACCTCCCCCGTTCTATCCGTTGATCCATCGTTAATAATAATTATTTCAATATTAGAATATGTTTGATCAACAACACTTTGAAGGGCTGCCTCAACATATTGCTCGTGATTATAAGCAGGTATTAGAACACTTACTAATGGAAAATTGTGCACAATTTTTATTTACCTTGTGTTATTGTCAAAATTAAATTTCTTAAAAGAATTGATTATATATTGGACGTAAGACTTATCTAACGATGGACCCATGGGAAGACTGAGCACCTCCCTGTGGATCATTTCCGAAACAGGCAAAGATAGATGGGAGAGTTCTTGATAAGCGCCTTGTTTATGTGGCGGCACGGGATAATGGATCAGGGTTTGGATGCCCTGCTCTTCAAGGTATTTTGACAATTGGACGCGTTTTGAAGTTCGAACGACAAAAAGGTGCCAAACGGGTTCTGCCCAATCAGGAACATAGGGCAAAGTCAAATCTGATAAATCTGCCAGTCCTGTGAGGTACATATCCGCGATCACTTTTCGTCGCTCGTTCCAATCGTCCAGTTTACGCAATTTCACCATTAAAAAAGCTGCCTGCATTTCATCCAGGCGCGAGTTGAAACCCTTGAATTCATGGGTGTATTTTATTTGTGATCCATAATTGCACAGTTGCCGAACCCTTGCCGCCAACGCGTCATCATTTGTTGTAACCGCGCCGCCATCACCCAAGGCGCCAAGATTCTTCCCCGGATAGAAACTGAATCCGGCCGCATCGCCCAAACCGCCAGTCCGCTTGCCCTTGTATCGCGCCCCATGGGCCTGGGCTGCATCTTCAATTACCTTCAAATGATATTTTGCGGCAATTTCCAGAATCGGATCCATATCCGCGGGCTGACCGTAAAGATGCACAAGCATGATCGCCTTTGTTTTCTCTGTAATGGCTTTTTCTATCCTTTTTGGATCAATATTGTATGTTTTTTCATCCGGTTCCACCGGCACGGGAGTTGCGCCAGCATACGATACAGCCAACCAAGTTGCGATAAAGGTATTGGACGGGACAATCACTTCGTCGCCTTCTCCAATATCCATTGCCCGCAGAATTAAATGAAGCGCGTCCAAGCCATTCCCAACCCCGATACAATGCTGCACGCCGCAATATTCGGCAAATTCAGCCTCAAAGGCTTCGACTTCCTTGCCCAAGATATACCAGCCGGATTCCATCACACGCTGATAAGCAGAATCAAGCTCGTCTTTTAATTCCAAATAGGGTTGCTTTAAATCTAAGAAAGGGATTTTTCCCATCGTTATTCCTTTTATAATTTGACGAAGTATAATGCGGCGATATCGATCAGCATAATTTCAGAGTGGGAACAATTATTTTGTTTGCCACGGATAACCGCGATATTCCTTGATATGGTCTTTCCATGGATATATCTGATTGTCATTTTCGTCCCTGATGTCACGGACGTTGCACTTTGCTCTGGCAGGGTTTCCCAAAACGAGCATTTCCGCGTCGACATTTTTTGTAACCACCGAATGTGCGCCGACAAGCGCGTTCTCTCCAACAACCACACCCGGCATTATGACGGATGAAGTAGAGACAACAGCGTACTTTTTGATAGTAACTCCATGAGGATTGTAGACCGGTGGATACCTGTCATTTGTCAATGCAACGTATGGATATATCCAGGCATAATCTTCAATGACCGTATATTGCCCCATAAACACATTTGAATGAACTCTAACAAAATTGCCTAATTTGACGTTATCCTGAATATCTGAAAGTGTCCCCACGCTGCAGTTGATGCCGATGCGCGTATTTTCTCTTATCGTAATGCGATGGCCGGATTGAAATTCTTCACCAATTTCTACATTTTCATAAATAACAGAGTGTGATCGAATAACCGTATTCGCACCGATAATCGTTTTTTTAAAGTCGTGTTTTTCCGCACAGCCTTCCGCTTCACCGTAGAAAGATCCAGTCGGTTCACCCAAGATCGAATAAGGACCAATAAATGTATTGTCGCCAATAACCACATTAGGATAAATAATGGCACCGTGGCCAACAACAACATCCTTTCCTATTTTTACATCATGATATTTCAAATAATTATTATTACTTCTCGTTGACTCTGCCATATTTATTAAATATTCTTTTTCCTCTTTTGTCGGAAATCAACAAATTGATCGTACTGGCGAATATAATCCTCTTGATCATACTTCTCAGAGGCCAAAACCAAGCAGATAGAACCGGATGAAAATTCAAACAATTCTCTCCAGATGCCAGGCACAACCATCAAGCCGTAGTCCGGCCGATTCAACGTAACAATCTTTTTATTCTGTCCGTCGTCAAGCAATACATGAAATGAGCCGCTGGCAGCGACAATCAACTGATGAAGCTCTTTATGGGCATGGCCGCCCCTGTCTTCCCCGCCGGGAATGTCATACAAATAATAAATGCGGCGAACATCAAACGGAATATGCGTTTGACCCTCTACAATCGTAATATTGCCCGCCCTATTGTGAATCTTACTCAAGGACAGGATAACACAATCATAAACACTGTTTTGCATATTCGTCCCGATACTTTAAGAATTCATCATAGTCACGGATGTAATCCGATTCTATGTACTTTGTTGAAGTCAAAACGACTGCCAGAGAATTTGTCGAAAAGTTTTCCATCTGTCGCCACAATCCACATGGAACATAAAGACCGTAATAGGAGCGATTGAGAGAATATACCTGCTTGCGCGAGCCGTCATCAACGACAACATCAAAACTGCCGGAAAGAGCAATGATAAATTCCCTTTGCTCCTTAAAAGCATGACCGCCGCGCACCTGACCACCCGGAACATCGTATATCCAATAAGTCCGTTCAATCTTAAAGGGAATGTGCTTTTCCTCTTCAACAAAAGAAAGGTTGCCGCGGGGATCTTCAAATTTGGGAAGGTTGACGATTTTGGTTTTCATTACGTTAACAGGCTATAGGTGTTTTAGTCTGATAGAAACCGACGATATTTTATTGCAACAGGCCCCAAATGCATCAGCAATGAGGTTCTGTAGTCAGTATGCTTTTTAGGGGGTGACGCCATTATCTTTTCAAATTCACTTCTGGAAATCTTGAGATTACTTAGAATTAATTCAATATCTTCTTCCATTTTATCATCTTTATACAATGGTTTCTGCATTTCCATTAATGCTTCTTCTCTGGTCATTTGCCCTGAAATGATTAGACTGGAAATATGCGATTTTCTGATATCGATGTTAAATTTTTTAGGCATATAGTAAACTTGTAAAAAACGCGTTAAAACCGATTCATAATGTTTCCCTTCATAATAATTAAACCCAACGGTCTTCAATTCAGTTATAGCCCTATCTCTATTATAATCAATCCAATCTAAAGGTCTTATATAGCGCTGTCTTCTAAAATATTTATATTTAATATATCTATCAAAAAGGGATAGGAGATGTAGCTTATCAATTGCTGTAGTTCCATATATATTCTGAATATTGTTTATATGTACGAGATCATATCCGTTATGCATATTACCTCGTTGTAAAATAGATTCTAAAGCAAAGTTTGTCCCAGAAAGAAAATACTTTATTTTATGCTGATCTGCGATCCTAAACAATTCTGCGACTAAAACATTATCTTGAGGAATACATATACCAGGAACACCCGCTAATAAAAATGAACGGGTCAAATTCATAAATTGTACTTTATCTGGTGATACCGTGATGAGTTCAATGTCACAATTATTACATAGATTGCTTATATTCCTAAGCGCAATAGGACTATCAAACCCATCATCTACATGAACTCCTAATATTTTTAATTCCAATTTCTTTGCACCTAAATATGCTAAATAAGCAGAATCCAGTCCTCCTGATATTCCCATTATGCAATCATATTTACGATTTTCCCCCTCTGTTTTAAGTTTCAATATCATCTGGTTAAGTTTCTTTTTACCTTCTTCATTGGGGAAATACACATCATTCATTCTTCCAAGGGCATAGTTACAATAATTACATGTGCCGTCTTTTTCAAAAGTAATCGAAGGATCTCCTTCCGTATCCATTATGCATCTCGTGCAAATGCGCTTTTTCATAATTATTATTAATTCCAAAATGAATTTAATGGTTAACCGGAACCGGACAACGGTTGTATGCTCTAATTCATAGTGACTTTCGGCACTATTTTACAGCTGCGCTCTCTGATTTTGAAATAATCATAATAAATAGATGCCAATTTTTGCGACTCACGCGCCCAATTGAGCTCCTTTATGGCTGATAGTGCACCTTCACGATACACTTTAATTGAATAAGCATCGATAGCGGATATACAATTTGCAATAGATAGAGGATTATTTGCCACACGCCAACCACAATTATAAAGTTCGACAAGCGCACGCATTTCATCAAGATCACTAATAATCACCGGTAAACCAGCATGTAAATAAGCGAATAATTTATTGGGCAATGCACATTGGTGGTTGAGACATTCATCAGTGAGGAGAGCAAAACCAACATCTGCACCTTGAGTGTACTCAATAACCTCACTCGGCATTACTGGAGGGTGTATATGAATATTGCTGGTAGAGGATGCAACTTTACGAATTTCTTCTTCCATTGGGCCGAAACCCATTAGCACCAAATGACGATCGGGTGAGCTTTGACGAAATGCATCAAGCAACCATCCCGTTCCACGATCTTGTTCGAAAACCCCTTCATAAATGAAGACCATATGATTATCAGGGATCATGAAACGCGCCCGCAGTAATTTATTTTTTTTTATTGCTTTTTCTTCCTGTGTATCTGGAACATTCAAGATGACTGCGACATCAGATAGGTAATAATCACGCCGATAATGTTCAGCAATACTTTTACTTACAACAATAATCAAGTCAGTCTGTCCAATCAGAAGGCGCTCAACAAATTTGGCAATCGGCTTGCGGATTCCTATGGATGTTGCCGTTTCTGTCTCTAATTCATGCGGTTCATAAACCAGAATACATTTATGCCACCATTTAAGTACAACGCAAAGTGGCAAAACCGACAAACTATGACAATTTACCATATCAACCGCTTCGTGGCGTAATTGCACTACAACTCTTATGCTCCATTCAAGAAAACAAAGAATTTTATACCATAGCCCATCGCCATTGATTCTAGTTTTGACGCGCCAGACCTCGCGTGAAGCATCAATATTTTGTTTATCCGGTAAACCACTTTTAGCCATTGCAATGACCAGAACGCGTTGAACAAAACCATGATTGATGAGAACTTTAGTCACCTTCAGTATCCGTGATTCGTATTCAAACGTGTTCGGGTAAACATGAACATTTACTCCTAAACGTGCTACATCTTTCTCCATTACCGATGAACCTTTCAAGATTTTCTCATTAAGTTATCATAGCCTAATAGAAGTTTTCTTTCCATGACTTCCCAAGAATATCGTTCGCGTATGGCCCGTTGACCATTGAAACTCATCGAACTCAAATCTTGTCGGTTTGCAAAAGCCGACTCAAGAGCATCAATTATTGATTTCACACTTTGATCATAAATCAGAAATCCACATTTTTCTTCCAAAACAATCTGTCTTATTTCAGGAAAATCCACACTAACTACTGGTAGACCAGCATTCATATAGTTAAAAAGTTTATTTGGTGGTCCAGCTAAACGATTATTTATACAATCTCTAAAAAGTATCAATCCTAAATGACAACCATTGATTGCTTCACTGACTTTTTCGTAAGGAAGCCAGCCAGTAATAATTATATTATTATGAAGTTTTTTGCTCTCAATTTCTTGCATTAACCATTCACGCTCTGCTCCATAAACATCGCCAACGATTTTAAGACTAACTTTATCTCTGAGGTAATGGACAGCCGCGAGCATCTCTTTCAGCCCACGATTGAATGGCATTGACCCCTCATGGCACAGTATGATTTTTTCTCCCTCATCAGGACAGTATTTTCTCGGCACCTGCGGAAAAAGTGCTACGCGAGGACCATTATAAAGCACATCCGCATTTATTCTGTAACTAAGTGTAAGAGCATAACCCCTAACAATACTGTTTGCGGTAAATACTTGATCAACTCTTTTAATTAAAAACCAATCCCATAAAATATGTGCCAAATTAACAAGAAACTTGAGAAATTGTGGGTAACTATCAGCAACAGCCCCCGGCGGGTATTCGTGTATGTCATGCACAACCATTGCGCGGTGCCCTTGTTTTAATAGCATATTTTTTGCTCGAACAGCAATAAGTAGAGAAAGATCAGGTTCGTGGGCATGGTAAACATCTGCCTTAAGATCAGCAGCGATCTTACTCAACTTCAGGACTGTTTTTAACTTACCCAGGATGTTTTTTTGCTTTGGATAACCGTACACATTAAGTCCTTTATAATAACATGCACCATTAGGAGGTTGCCCTTTGGCAATAATCGTCCCGTCATTACGCACATATTCATAACGTTCATTAATCGAGAAGATTAGATAAACATCATGCCCTGCATTCGCGAGGCTTATGGCTTCTTTATGTACAACGCGAGCATCATCAAGACTATGCCTGGTAGTGACCATACATATTTTCAATTCCATCTCCTAATATTGACATGTTTAATACTAGACCTGCAATATATCATCCCTGCGTTTAATGTGTTTTCTTACAAAGAGAGCAGACACCATATAATTTAACGTATAATATATTAATATGACTATCGCAATGAAACCCGCGAATAGCAAACCAATAATGGCATCTATTGCCTGCATACTATATCCGAGCATTAAAGGAACAACGAGCACATATATGGATAAAAAAAGAGGGGTCTTGGGACATTTCTTTAACATGATTTGTATAAAAATAATCTGCACAAACATGATAATTAAAGACAGGATGAAGCCAGCTATTCCAAAGTTAGCGTAAGCCTGTGAAAAAGAGGGTGATGCATAATTCTCAAGTCTTTCAGAGACCCAAAAGCCAATAAATTGTGACATATTTATAGGATCGTATGGGAAAATATGTCCTGGATTAGAGAATGTAAGACCATTAAAGTAATCATGATGGTCGGGAAAAATGATAACAATATATGCATGTGCCTTAGTATAAGTTTCAAATATTCTTTTACACAAATAATCCGGTAATACTGCAAAAACCTCTATAAGGCCCCTATCCAATAGATATATACGAATGAACAAAATTATTGAACCTATTCCCAATACCATATATCCAAGCAGCCTCCTCATATTAAACGATCTTGGCGCGATAAATACATTTATTAATAATACATATAAAACTAAATATGCGTAGGTTGCTTTGTGCATCGTTAATGATGAAAAAAAAAGTACCAAAGGCAAATTAAGATAAAAAATGGTTTTTACGCTTAGCGATGAAATCACGCGTTGCCGGGCATAAGTATAACAGAATATAAACGCTGGAATGGTTTGGAACGCAAGTGCATACCAGTGAATACCCTCAGGGAGACTTGTTGATTTCTTCTCGCGTATGTCGTAGAGGTTAACATACCCTGAAAGGTTGACGTCAAAAACGGCCGGCAAACCGTGTCTTGAGTAATACAGAAAAAACATGAATAAAGAAAATCCCCAGAGCATCACAAGAAATGGCATGATAATAAACCTGTCGGCATTTGCATGGTTTATGGACGTCCAGCTAATATACAGAGTGCGTCCTAAACTGAAAATGACAATATAAAAAAAATAAAAGGCGACGATAATCGTTAACAACGAATAGTAATAGATATTACTGAATAACTGCTCGTCGTTAATGACACTCCATGAGCCCAGAATGATAAATATGTATATTCCGATTAGCGCCACAAAAGGCGGCATACAACAAAGGTGGTGCTTATGTTTAATAATATAAACAATCAGAGGTAGCGGCAATAATGCCAAGCTTAAATACAGTGCAAGATTCAATTATATTTTCCTATGTAATTAGCATGAGACGTTTGCACAACTACAGAAAACCAGCAATTTTGTCATTCCCGCGAAGGCGGAAATCCAGTGTTTTCAATAGTTTCCTGGATTCCGGTTTTCACCGGAATGACGAAGAGGGGAGTTGTGCAAAGCTCTCTAGCATATAAAAATTGCAGCTGCTTCAATGTCGCTTCTTTGTTTGCGACTCTGTCTTTTAAAAACTGCGCCCTCTTTGCTTATGTTCTATGAATGCCTTGATCACCTTCGATCCAAAAAACAACAGGAGTGCAAGGCACGAATATTTTGCTTGATTTGATGCAAGAAATTTCTCGCACAGTTTCATTCATCAAAAGACACAGGCGAAAAATCATGTAAAATTTTTCTGCTGATTATGAAAATGCTGAATGGGGGCAAAATACACATAAAAATAAAAGGTTCATCGCATCTCATCACTTGTATTTCTCATCCAAAAAGGCCAGATGGACCTTTGTGTCTTCCTCACTTGCAAATCGGTCTTTTAAAAACCGAGCAGGTGTACCACCCCAGACCGTGCAAGGTGGAATATTTTGCGTCACGATACTTCCTGCAGCGATGATCGCGCCTCGTCCAATTGTTACACCCGTCAATATGATTGCACCATGTCCTACCCACACATCTTCCTCTATCACGATTCTGTGAGTTTGCTCTCTACCGCTTGCATTCATCAAAACACAAGGCACGCGAAATTCGTGATCGCCTCCTATCAAAGCGACATAACTTGCAAGCATGACGTCATCTTTAATGACGCAGGGCGCTGAAATGTGCGCATTACGGCCCATAAAAACATTATTTCCAATAGAAATATCCTCGTCTGGCCTAAAATACGCACCAAAGCCACACGAAAAATTATCCCCAGCTTTTTGCATAACATCCTGGGGAACGCCCCGTCTGCGGTATCCTATATAAGTTCTTAACCGTTTCCAACGATCAATCCAATTCATTATTAAACTTTCTTATCAATATATTGTCTTATATTTACAAAATATAATATCACTAAGGCGCATGCCAAGACAAAAACAAAGTCAACCCATCGCCAAATCGAAAACATGTCCCATTTATATGGTGAATTAAAAATGGACAAAATTATTGTAAAAGGGATTATAGCATACGCCTGCCTAGAAATGATTTGTATTTGCATAACGCTCCTACCGCGCCACCAAACGATCAAACACAAAACGATCGTACTGATCAGAGCTGCCGCACAAACCCCTACCAAGCCGTAATAGGTTATCAAAAAAAGCGCTAGGACAACGGAGCACACGACCGATATAAAAAAACAGAGGATTAATTCGGATGTATTTTTTCGCAGTAAATAATGCGTAACCAGAAATCTGTAGATGCCTAAAACAAAAGACGCAATGGCCAGCATCGGGAAACAGCCAGCGGGCATACGATATTGATTATTGGAAACTACATTGATAAGAATATCTTCGAAATGTACGACAATCCCCAACATTAGCAATCCCAGCATCATATATAATTTAATATACTTATTCACTATGCTCTCCGTGTCAGCCTTCCCACTTTTTTCCCACGCATTAAAAATAAAAGGATGCCCGTATGTTAAAATGGGTTCATATAAAAAGGCAAAACAAATATGCGTTATCACAACCCCTATAACAAAAACCGCGACCGCATTCACATCTAGTTTGTATGAAATAATATAACGATTTAAAGTCGCTAAAAAGTCGCTCATAATGAGTACCGTTATAATCGGAAGACCATACAGCAACATTTCCTTTATTTGGCTTAAAGAAGGAAAGGATTCGCACCAGATAATTTTTTTACGCAAGAACACCCATACCATGAAAAGAGCACCGCCAACTCCAAGAGCATAACCTAGAAAAAAGCTGTTTACTGGAGCAGCCGACCACAGCAATATGCCAGCTAATACAGCCAATAAGACGAACAGTCGCTCAGATATCAAAATAAAATTAAAGAGGAAATGCCTTTGCTGAACTCTAAGAAGCGCATTAACCATTCGGAGAACAGACGACAGGATTATAATCAGTGCTATAATAAAAAATAATAATATATCCTTATGCGGCTGCAATTTAGAAATACCAACTTCAACATAAAGTAAATAAAACAGAGGAGAAATAAGAAAAATAAAAATACAGGAAATAATTACCCCTTTTTTAAAAGCTGCTATTCCGTGAACCGAATAGAAACGTATTACATACTGTGGAAGACCAAGCCCGCCGATGATAATGCCCCAACCAATAATAGGCATAATTAATTGTATTTGCCCGAAAGAAGCCTTGGATAAGATCATCGTCAGCGCCTTAGTCTGAATAACTCCAAGGATAGGAATTAATGAATAACTAATATAATAATATATTTGTGAGGGAAGCTTTTTCATTCGTAAGGTTTATGTAAACTAAGCTGTGTAAATGAGATTCTGTAATTTTGCCACAACTAGAATCGACCCGATACTTAACAGCTAACTAGGGTAGTCAAAAAGACAAGATGAATGTGATGGTATCATTCGTTTTTATCACGTCCTGAAAAGTCAAATGTTAGCATATGGCCGTCTTTCCATGATTTGTCTGTTACAAACGTGCGATCGCGAATGTCACTTGGGTGGTTTCACACATGCTTTCCAAAGAAATAGGCCACCTTTTATCCTGTAAAGACAGCGCAGTGTATAGGACTTCTAATTCTTCCAAGTGACCTTTTTGACTGTTGGATGTACTAATTTCGTTAAGTGCCATGCCAAATCCCTTAAGCGACCTGTAATCATCTAATATTATAGTTTTCTCATCAAAATGAACTTCCATATATTCTTTGGGGCATTCTTTACTTCCAACAGCAAAGTAGTGAATGGTGGCTACGGAGCCATCCAGATAAGCAAGCGTGATTACCTTATTGTCTGAAGCGCTAAATTTTTCATTTGTGGGAACAAGATTATCAACACTGATGGTTTTGATTTGACTTCCTGTTAAAAACGACATGAGGTCGATGATGTGACACGCTTCGCCGATGATCCTGCCGCCATCCTCATAAGCCCAATGATCCGGCGGAATATAGCCAGCGTTCATTCGATAGTGAATAAGCAATGGATTAATTCGATTGTCTGTATGTTTCTTAATTTCCTTGGCGTAACTACTGAATCTGCGATTAAATCCGATAAAAAGAATGGGTTTTGTTTCTGCGGCATCAGCATAAAACGTTTTTATAGCATCCAATCCTTCAAGTGCTGTTGCAAGTGGTTTTTCAACAAAAACGTGTTTACCAGCATTAAGAGCTTCTATAGCCAATTCCGCATGACTGCCATGCCGTGTGGCAATAAGAACCAAATCAACTTCTTTGTCTTTCAAGACATCCTTATAATCTGCTGTTGCATAGTTTGCCTTATACTGTTGGGCAATTGTTTTTGCTTTGAGGCCAGTACGATTAACCACACAATGCAGCCGGTACTTTTTTGAGAGCTTTGCAATGTTGGGAAGGTGAACATTGGTTGCAAAACTGCCGGCACCAACCAGGGCAATATTGATGATACCCTGATGTATTGGCGATTTAGATATTGATACCTTTCTTTCATGCTGTGCGTAGTCTTCCACTTTTTCATGCTTGATGCTTCCATAATCGAGCAGCACCATCAGCGGTTTGTTGATTGGTTGTTGAAGTGATTCAAATGCCTCTGAAACCTGCTTTGCGGGATATACGGCACTAATGAGCTTATCTAGTCGGACAGCACCATGATGAACAAGGCGAAGATACTCCGCCATATTGCGTTTCTCTGTCCAGCGTATATAAGCGTAAGGATAATCAAGACCCTTTTCCTCATAATTTTTGTCATATCTTCCAGGACCATAGGATGTAGATATGAAGAAATCTAATTCTTTTTGATATATATCCTCTCTCTTTATTTCCATTCCTGAAACTCCGACAAGGACGATGCGTCCTTTACGCTTACACATCTGAAAACTTTGCGATAATGGTTCGCTGTTAGAAGTTGCAGCCGTAAAGATAACTGCATCTGCACCGTAGTTACCTGCCCAATTCTGAACCATACTGATTATATTAGCCGACACTGGATTTAGTACAAGTTCGGCACCCATTTCAAAGGCAATCTGAAGTCTGTTTTCATCAAGGTCGATTGCGGCAACGCGTATTCCAGATAGTCTAAGCATCTGAACCGTTAACAAGCCGAGAACCCCGGCACCCACAACTACAGCAAATTCTCCAAGATGCAGATCAGCCCTGCGAACACCCTGCATGGCAATCCCGCCAAGTGCTACAGTTGAGGCTGCCTTCAAATCCATATCCAAAGGTAACTTAACCACAAGATTTTCAGGAACATCAACATATTCAGCATGATATGCATAACCTCCACCGGCCGCAGCAACATGATCTCCAACATTGAAACCGCGGACACCCTTGCCCACATCAATGACAACACCGCTGATTGAATAGCCCGTTGCTGATCCGGTTTCAAGCTTACCTCTAACGGTTTCATATGCCCTTGCAATGCCGTCAGATCGAATAATGTCTATGACTTTTTTTACATTATTGGGTTGTGCGAGGGCGCGCTTAATAACAGACTGACCGCTGCCCTGAACACCACTGACCTCTGTGCCTGCTGATATGCAGCTATTCACAACCTTAATGAGCAAAGCACCATCGGAAACAAGTGGTGCAGGAACGTCTTCTGCAAATACTCTGCCTTTTTTAATTATGGTCTGAATCAAAATGCTATCCCCATTGTTAGTCTTTCATCATGAGAGCTTTGCACAACCCCCTTGATTTTTACTTGCCTGATCAACATTGCTACAAATTTTCATTGCCTTAATCAGCCCTTAAAATACTATAATATATTGATATTATTACACATATTGCTTGACAAATGCATTGTTTTCTGGCATGATTCCTTCAAATTTAATCGTTTGGAGGAATCATGGGCTTTAAAAATATGAAAACCAATCTCACCTTCGCCGACATCTCCATTTTTAACTCCCTGGAAAAGAACAGGGCCATCCAAAGAATGGAAGATATCAATCGGACCGTTGATTGGTCCAGAATCGAAACGCTCTTGCTCAGAAAATACCCCGTCGGTAAAAGCTTTGAGGGCAACAGCGCCTACCCGCCTCTCTTCCTGATGAAATGCCTGCTGCTTCAGCAATGGTTTAAAATCGACTCCGATCCCGAACTGGAAACCCAGATCAACGACAGGAATTCCTTCAAAAAGTTCCTGGGCCTTTCTTTTGATGATGTCGCTCCCGATCATTCGACTTTCTCCAGGTTCAGAGGAAGGTTTTCTAAAGATACGATGCGCATGGTCAATCATGAACTTCTCTCACAATTTACCGCCAAAGGACTGACTATCAATGAAGGCATTGCCATTGATGCCCGCCTGGTGCAATCCGCTTCCCATCCACTTAGCAATCAAAGACTTCAAGAAGAAAAACTGAAACAGCAGACACCGGAAGGCAAAGTGGATAAGAACGGTAAGGCGCTTAAGTTCTCCCGCGATCTGGAATCGGATTGGACGGTAAAAAACGATGTCGCTCATTTCGGGCTTAAGGAACATGCTTCTGTGGATACTCGCTATGGTTTTGTTCTCTCCACGGAGATGACACCTGCTTCTCATCATGACAGTCCTTATCTTCCTCTTTGTGTTGCCGGCAGTTGTCATACCCAAGAACCCATTAAAAAGGTGTTTGCGGATAAAGGATATTTTGGAAAACCGAATCGGGAGTTTCTTGCCTTGAACAAGATCGAAGACGGCATCATGCGCAAGGCGACAACCGGGACAGAACTTACGGAATATGAAACAGAACGCAACAAAGCGATTTCTAAAATCCGGTATATTGTGGAGCAGTATTTTGGACTTTCCCATTTACACAACAACGCCTTCCGAGCCAGGTTTCCGAGAATGGTTAAAAATGCCATAGATGCCTTGTTCAGACAATTTGCTTTCAATCTCTTCCGGGCTTCAAAGATAAAAGTTCTGAAAACGGCGTAACAAAGAGAAAGCGGCAGCGAATGCATGGGAAACCCGGTAATCCGGGATAAATAAGATCGAATTTGGAGGTAAAATGGACTCATCATAACTCTCTGAACGGATTCCTTCCCGATTGATCGGTCGGAATCAATATGCGTCCTCGAAAAAATTTGCTCAAAAAAATCCCTCTCTCAAAAATAAGCCTTTGTTCAAACCTCTCATCATGTCTTTTTGTCACGTATGTGAATAATTACTTCCGCGATAATCATTCTTTCTGTTCCGCAAAAGAACGTATGCTATAAGATTACTAAGCCTCTTCTTAACGCACCTTTAATTTTACAAAGTTTTAATAACAGCCTGTACTTCTGAAAGGGCATTCAACATCCAAGCCTGACCCCATCGAATATAAGGAATATTCGCTCTTATATCGCAACCCAAATACTTATACTTTTTAGAGCCAAAATACCCGCTCATAGGGGAGTGCTTAACCCATAACTTTGTGGTCGCAGATAAAATCCCTTGAAGATGCTTCACATACAATTCTCGCGTAAATTGTCCAGTTTCAAACATTTTCGCCATACACAACAATGCCTCGGCGCAACTGTGCACTTCCAGAATATCGAATTTGCCTCTAAACAAGCAAGGTGTCCCATCTTTCAAAAAATAATCTTTTAGCCATGTCTGAAAATACTGATCGGCCGCATCGCGTATTTTCTTCTGACCGGTCAGACAAGCAATACTATTGAGACATCGAATCTCAAAACCGCTATGGTATGTATCCTGTTGCAGGCCTGTTGCTTGATCATTGGACCAATAATTTAGGGTGCCGTCCTCACGAATCTCAGATAGTGAAAAATTTGCTGCGGCAAGTCCCTTTTCGATCCAATCATCGCGTTTAGTCTCTGTACCTATACGAATAAGATATTCAGCGCCGAAAAGATTGGCATTGTGCACCTGAAACTTATCAACCGGTGTATATGAAAAACAAAATGATCCATCATCCTTATATCCGCTTCTATTCAGCCCATTCGTAATAAATGTACAAATATCTTCGCATTGAATAAGCGCTGCCTGATCACCGTGATACTTATATTTAAGCCAATATGCATCCCCAATGATCGCCGAATTTACAACAGTCGGCGTATTTTTTGGAATCAAAATTCTGCTTTGCCAGTCAAATGGATATCCCCAACCGCATCCGCCAAATCGCACAACCTTATTTTTTTCTAGCCAGCTGAAGCATGGGACATAACCCGGCTGCCTTTTTATGAGACGCGCGCTATCTTCAACGTGCTCTAATTGTAAAAAACCCGCCGCAAACAACCCCATGGCCTTGGCATTCACTTGTGGTTTAACTCTAAATAATTTTCGCAAAATAATTGGAATAAATTCTTCTGTATAAGCCATCAAAACGTTAGCGATACGGGCAAAAATATTATCCCGCCTACTCATCCACATACCGCACTTGTTATCCCAAATATCATAGGGATCCCACCCAGCCCAACCGTTGCTATCCAGCCAGCAGATTAGATGATTCAAATAGAGCTTTACTTGTTCTTCTGAAGTTTTAATCATATAATCAGTTGCCCACCAGTGTTTCTTAATAAAGAGACATGATATGCTTTAGACACCATTAAGGACTATTGCCCTTTCATATCATTTAAGAAAATACGGGCAATTCTTTTTGCAGTCATACCGTCCCATAATTCGGGGGCAGGTTTGCGGGTGCCTGCTTGTTTCAATATATCCATTGCCGTTTCTATTATAGAATTACGGCGACTTTCTACAAGACGATTAGTTCCATTGGTTAAAGTTATGGGTCTTTCCGTGTTTGGTCGAGCTGTTAGGCATGGAATTCCAAGATAGGTCGTTTCTTCCTGAATGCCGCCGGAATCAGTCAGTAGCAAGCCAGCGTGCATTTGTAATGCAAGAAAATCGATGTAGCTCAATGGCTCCATCAAGATTAAGCGATTATTGTCCTGCGTCATGTCTAGCGTAGAAATTCGATTTCGCGTTCGTGGGTGAATCGGGAAAAGAACTGGTATCTCCCGACTCAGTTCCCTTAATGCGGCTATGATCTCGGTCAAGGTTTCTGGCGCATCCACATTCGAAGGACGATGGAGTGTAACCAGAATGTAACGATCAAGCTGGTACCGCTCACATAATAACGGCCAGCGCATTTCAGCCTTGGGTAACAGCCGCACAAGCGAATCGATCATCACATTACCCACAAAACGTATTTTCGCCGGGTTAACTCCTTCCCGCAGCAGATTCGCATCTGCATCCCGTGAAGGAGTTAGGAGGAGATCCGAAATCTGATCGGTAAGCAACCGATTGATTTCCTCCGGCATGGTGCGGTCAAACGAACGTAGCCCCGCTTCAACATGAGCGATCTTCACCCCTAATTTGCTGGCAACGAGAGCACAAGCGATAGTAGAATTCACATCACCCGGCATTAGAACCCAATCGGGTTGGTGTTCCACCAGAACGGGTTCAAATCGCTGCATAATTTGCGCTGTCTGCCATGCGTGAGAGCCGGAACCCACTTCAAGGTTAACATCAGGTCTGGGTAAATCAAGTTCATCAAAAAAAACCTGCGACATGTTGGTGTCATAATGCTGGCCCGTGTGAACAAGAATTTGTTCGAATTTATCCGGATACTTTGCCATTTGTCGCATGATGGGCGCTATCTTCATGAAGTTTGGCCTAGCGCCGACGACGTGAATAATTTTCATATATTTTCGATCTCCTGATTAAAAAATCAATGGGACATTGGTTTATAGGGCTGGGGGAACAAGAACACGTTATCCATTTTTATTACGTAAGCCAGCTTCCGCCTGACAGTATTTTTTGTTACACACGGGGCATTGAAGATTATCATTTAATTTTTCACCGCAAATACACATCCAACCGATTTGTTTGGCGGGGTTGCCCACCATCAGGGCGTGGTCGAGGACGTCTTTTGTCACGACGGCACCAGCGCCGATGAAGGCGTAACTGCCGACGGCGTGGCCGCAGACGATGGTACAGTTTGCGCCGAGGGTAGCGCCTTTTTTGATGAGGGTGGGGCGGACTTGGTCCATCTTGCCTATTTCCGCGCGGGGATTATAAATATTGGTAAAGACCATCGACGGTCCGCAGAATACTCCGTCTTCCAGAGTCACACCTTTATAGACGCTGACGTTATTTTGAATTTTGCACTTGTTGCCGATGATTGCGTCGGGGCCAATGACGACATTCTGGCCGATGTTGCAGTTATCGCCGATCTTTGAACCGGAGAGGATGTGGGAGAAGTGCCAGATTTTCGTTTTTTCGCCAATTTCCACACCTTCGTCTATGATAGCCGTTTCGTGGGCGAAAAAACGAGTTCTAGGTTCAATATTCAACGTTTCAGGTTCTATGTTCAAAGTTCTACGTTCAATGGTAGAAGATTGTTCAACGTTCAAAGTTCTATGTTCAAGGTTGAAGGAACCTTGTTCTTTTTGTTCTATGGATTGCTGGCTGATTTCTAATACTTTCAAAACCTTTAAACCTTCTTCGCCGGAGGTTAGGGGTTTAGTGTTGGTTTTGATGGCGGATAGGAAGGCTTTGCATTCGGCTTTCAGGGGTTCTTCCCAGATGTCTTTGAGGTCGATGGCGACGCTCTCTGCTTTGTTGGGGACAGGCAGTCCGTTTTGCCAGTTGATCGTGTGAGGGTACAAAACCAGTTTGGTTTCGATGGGTTCGGTATCGTCAAAAACAAGCATGCCGCTGCTGCCCACAATCACCAGTTTCTGCTCTTTGTAGGGATTGAGCCAGCTGACGAAAATGTGCGCGCCGATGCCGGAGGGAAATTTGAGATTGGTCATGGTGACGTCGGCAATCCGGGCATGGAGGAAGTTGCTGCCGACAGAGTCGATATAAGATGGTTCTTCTCCGGTCAGGCTCAATATGATGGAGATGTCGTGCGGGGCAAAGGACCAGAGGATGTTTTCCTCCCGGCGGATTTTGCCAAAGCTCAGGCGGCGGGAATAGATGTATTGCAGTCTGCCGATCTTTCCGTTTTTGATCATTTCTTTGAGCCGGATTACCGCGGCATGGTAGTGAAGTATATGGCCGACAAAGAGCGTTTTTTGTTTTTGCGCTGCCAGCCGTACCAATTTTTCGCCGTCGGCCTGATTGAGGGAAAGAGGCTTTTCTACAAAGACGTGCTTCCCGACGTTAAGGGCCTTTTCGGCGATTTCGTAATGGAGGGCGGCCGGGGCGGCGATGACGACCCCGGTTATTGAGGGATCTTCGAGAACATCGGAGAGGTTAGGGGTGATCATTCCTTCACCCCCACCCTGCCCTCCCCCATCAAGGGGGAGGGAATATGTAGATTCCCGCTGACATTCGGTCATACTAGGTCTCTGCCCTTCCTCATCAAGGGGGAGGAAAGACGCAGGTTTCCGATGACTTGCCGGCATGTCAGGTTTCTTCCCTCTCCCATCGAGGGGGAAGAAATACGTTGGGTAGGTTTTCGCCATCTCTTCGCGTATGGGCTGGGCGCCATCGCAGATGGTTTTCAGGACGCCAAGCTGGTGGAAATTGCGGACGAGGTTTTTACCCCAGTAGCCTGCGCCGATGACGGCGATAGATGGTTCAATGTTCAAGGTTCTAGGTTCTACGTTAGAAGCACTGGATTCAAGGTTCAAGGTTCTAGATTCTACGGGAGAAGATTGTTCTAAGTTAAATGTTCGATGTTCAACGTTTTTGGGTGATGTGGTGGCAGTCATTGGGGGTTCCTTTGAACAGGTTTAATCGTAAAATTGTATTTTTTGTAATGGGGGTTCGTATTTATGGGATTATCAGAACTTCGAATTCTAACTCTGTTTGATCGATAGGATTCTTTTCAGTGCGATGCGATAAACTTCCATATCTTCTCGTTTATCGATAGCAATAACCTTGATGATATTGTCAAATTTTTCATAAATAATCCTGATTCGCTTGTTGTCGGCGTAAAGCTTGAAATAACCGTCGAGATTTATGCCGGCTTTGTTACCCAGCGGATCACCACAATTGGGATTTTGTTCAAGCTTTACAAGCTGTTTCAAGACGCGTTTTTTAACGCTGCCGTCCAGACTGTTAAAATCGTTCTGAGCCTCCTGTATCAGCTCAACTTTCCAGGTCAGCACGCGTCAGACCCTCCGCCGTTAGTAAATCGTCAAGATTTACCGTTGGTTTTCTGTTTCTGCGTTCCTTTATGATTCCTTCGAGATACACATGCTCTAGAATTTCCTTCGCTGCCTCCGTCCGTTCCCACTCGTCGAAAGGGACGATTGCCGCCGTTTTCTTACCTTGTGCATCGGTGATAAATTGTATTTCCATTGCCGTCCTCCAATACAATCTTTTGCCTTAAGTCCATGGGTGCATTAACGCTAAGCGCTTTGTCTGATTTGCACGCGCGAGATATCTCGCGTGTATGGCCCCCTCCGTTAAGTTCTGGTTCCTATTATAGACAAAGAGCCGTACTAAGTCAAAGTGAGACATGGAATAAAAAGAAAGTTCTATGTTCTATGTTCAAAGTTCAATGTTAAAGACAGTGGATGGTGAATGGTGGATGGCAAAAACAGCAATGAGTGACGAGTGTCGAGCTGTAGGGCGCTGTCCCTATTGTTCCCTTTATTCCTACTCCTCACGCCTCACGCCTAGTGTAGTGTTACGGTAAAGTATTGTCATATCGACCAGAGGGAGATATCTTTTTTTATGCCGAATTCATTAAGATTTCTCACTGCGTTCGAAATGACATCATTGTAAAGGCGTTATTGAAACACTACACTAGCGTTTTGCATGGGTAGAGCTATCCTTTTGGGCTATCGCACCGACTAGCGTCATGTCCTCAATGCTCGAGTGCAATCGCCATTTCTTCAAATGCACATAGGCGACAGGCTGATCAGTCTCTTTATTGCGGATGGACATTTCCTTGTGCCAGCGATTAAAATCGTCCTCACCGTCAACCTGAAAGATGATGAGGGCATTTTCCGGCAGTTTGGTGGTTCTTTCTTCGTGATCCATAAGGTAACGATGAAACTCACTGGCCAACATCGTTGTGAATTTACTATAATCGTTCATCTTCTTGTCCTCTCAAAAAAACATCTTTGTAGTGTTGCCAATTTTCGTTGATGTCCCAATCACCATACGTCAAAGCACTTTCAAATTGAAGGTTCAGCGGCGTTTTCGTTTGTTTCCCCGTTTTATCATAACGGTCAACATGGGAATACCCATGTGCACAGTCATAGCGGATGACTACCTTCCATTCCTGTTCTATCCTGATTTCCAATTGTACAACAAAATTGATTATTTTACCGCCGGATGTTTCATGGCGATGCCGTTTCCTTACTCCGTCATCCAAGATGACTGTAAACCCTACAGATTTTGACATAAGATGCTCAGTATTTTCTCTGCTGCTTGACCATCGCCGTAGAGGGGCGGATGGGTGGCGGGCGCTTTGAAGTTTTGGACGGCGGTGACGATGCGGTCGCGTTCAGCGCCGGTCAGGATGTTCCAGCCGGACGCGACGGTTTCCACCCATTCGGTTTCATCACGCAGGGTAATACAGGGAACCTTCAGCCAGTAAGCCTCTTTTTGCATGCCGCCGGAATCGGTAAGGAGCATGCGCGCGGACCCTTCGAGAGCGATGATGTCGAAATAGCCTAAGGGATCGAGAAGCCGAAGAGAGGGACGTTCTATGTTCAAGGTTCTAGGTTCAACGGGAGAAGATTGTTCTATGTTCAATGTTCTAAGTTCTATGTTAGAGGTTCTAGGTTCTAGGTTCA
>Ga0228535_1001314_pt1 | contig 40350 bp, 35 predicted proteins | sample SJ1metagenome_FD_168457 | JGI IMG/M metagenome (GOLD analysis project Ga0228535, IMG submission 168457) | Enriched culture of PCE-dechlorinating microbial communities from Ithaca, New York, USA - SJ1 | ecosystem: Engineered > Modeled > Simulated communities (microbial... > Unclassified | place... | reverse complement strand
CCGCACAGCGTGCCGGTTATGGAAAAAAATCCCGGATCGCCCGTCCGGACGGACGCCTATCTGACGGTGTTCCACAGCCCCTACCGGATCAGCAAAGAGCTGTTCATCGAAAACGGCGCGACGCTTTTCATCGAACCGGGCGTCGTTTTGGAATTCGAGCAGAAAGCGTCGATCGTGGCTGCGGGCGGCGCCGTTGTCGCCCGCGGCACGAAGGAGCGGCCGATCACCTTTACCGCCGCTTCCGCCTCTCCCTCGCCCGGTTTCTACACGAGCGCCGTGCGCTTTGCCGCCCCGGCCAAAGCCGGAAGCTCCCTTGCCTACTGCATCGTGACTTACGCCACCACCGCCTTCGACGTCGAAGCAGGGTCGCCGGAAATCACCCGCAGCATGATCGCCCACGCCTCGCAAAGCGGCGTCTATTGCCGCCGGGAAGCAGCGCCCGTCATCGCCCACAACACCTTTGCTTACAACGGGGGCGAAGGCGCCATCCGCACAGTCGGCGCCTCCCAGCCCAAAATCTTTCAAAATAATTTCCTGGACAACGCCGTGGCCCTCCAGAGCTTCTCTTCCCTGCACATCGACGCCCGCCACAACTGGTGGGGCGCTTCGCCGCCCGACCCGAAAATGATCTGGGGAGACAACATCACCATCCACCCGTGGCTGGAAAAAGAAAACCCCGACGCTTTTCGACCCGGTCGCTGACGGACCGCCGCCCGCCGCCGTTTCCGCCATTAATCCGTTGACAGCGACGGGCAATTTTCCTATAGTCCCGCAGACTTTTTCAACGGGGACCGGCGCGTGATTTATTTTCGCAATGTCAGCCTCTCTTTTCTGGACAGGGAGCTGTTTAACGACATCAACTGGACGATTCATCCGAAGAGCCGCATCGGCCTGGTGGGCGACAACGGCACGGGCAAAACCACGCTGTTTCGCGCGATCCTGGGCGAGGTGCATCTCGATGCCGGCTTTATCGACATTCCCGACCGCAAGCAGAAAAAGATCGGCTATCTGCCGCAGGACCTGGTGGAGCTCGAAGCGCTGGGCCTGATCGACTACCTGCGCCGCAAAAGCGGCATCGCCGAGCTGGAAGACGCCATCCGCGCGCTGGAACAGGAGATCGCCAGCACCCCCCCCAACACGCACGCTTACAGCGACCTGACCCGCCGCTACGCCCAGCTCACCGCCGAGTTTTCCGCGCGCGACGGCTATGCGTTCGACGCGCGCGCCAAGCAGATTCTGAAAGGCTTCGGTTTCCGCGAAAAAGACTTCGACAAAACCTGCGATTTATTTTCCGGCGGATGGAAAATGCGCATACTGCTCGCGTCGATTCTGCTGGCCCGGCCGGACATCATGCTGCTCGACGAACCGACCAACCATCTGGACACGGAAAGCATGGAATGGCTGGAAAGCTATCTCAAAGACTATCCCGGCACGATCCTGGTCGTCTCGCACGACCACTTTTTTCTCGACAAGATCGCCACGCAGATCGCGGAACTTTCCCACCGCCGCATCCATCTGTACAAAGGCAACTACACCTATTATCTGGCCGAGAAAGAGCGGCGGCTCGAGGCCTTGAAAAAGGAAATGGAGCTGCAAAAGGCGCAGATCCGCAAGATCGAGGAATTCGTGGAGCGCTTCCGCTACAAGGCCTCCAAGGCCTCCCAGGTGCAAAGTCGCGTCAAGATGCTGGAGAAGTTCCGGGAGATCAGAATCGAGGGAAACGCGAGGCCGGTCGTCATGAAATTTCCGGAAGGCAAGAAAAGCGTCAAGGAAGTCGTCCGGGCCGAGGGCCTGGGCCACGCCTACGGCGACCTGCGGGTGTTTTCGGACCTGAACTTCACCTTGTTTCGCGGCGACAAGGTTGCTTTCGTGGGAGTCAACGGGTCCGGCAAATCGACGCTGTCGCGGATTTTGAGCCTTTCCGAAGCGCCGACCGAAGGCCGCGTCGCCTACGGCGACTTCGTGACCATGGCCTTTTTTTCGCAGGAGAGCTCGCAAAACTTAACCTACGCCAACACGATCTGGGAAGAAGTCCAGTCCGTGCCGTCGGCCGCCGACGATCAGGCCAGGCGCAATCTTCTGGGCGCCTTTCTCTTTTCCGGCGACGACATCTACAAATCCGTGGGAGTTTTATCCGGCGGCGAAAAGTCGCGCCTGGCGCTTTTGAAAATCATGCTCCTCGACACCAACCTGCTCATTCTCGACGAACCGACCAACCACCTGGACATCCGCACCAAGGACATTTTTCAAAACGCGCTCATCCGCTATTCCGGCACGGTGGCCATCGTGTCCCACGACCGCTATTTCCTGGACCACCTGGTGAACCGGGTCTTTGAGCTCAAAGACGGCGCCCTGGTCGAATACCGGGGCAACTATTCCTACTTCATCGAAAAGCGCGCCGAGGGCGTTTCCGCGACGGCCGACTCCGACCGCAGCGGAAACGCCGGCAAGACCGGCGACTTGCCTCTGTCGCCGAAGGACAAAAAAAGACTCGAGGCGGAAGAACGCAACCGCCTGGCGAAAATCAAAACCGCGCTCAAAAAGGAACTGGCCGCCGTCGAAGAAAAAATCGCGGCGCTGGAAGCCCGGAAGGCCGCAAACGAACAGGCCCTGTGCGATCCGCAGGTCCACAGGGACGGAGCGAAAATCAGAGAGCTGCAGATGGATTTGAAGACGGCGGAAAACGATCTGGAGGGCGCTTATTCGCGCTGGACGGAACTCTCCTGCCGGCTGGAAGAGGAGGCCTAACCGCAGGAAAACCGCAAATCCTCTCCGGCCCTTGTCTGCGGAAAGCCCGCGACGCGCTTCGCTGCCGGCAAAACGCGCCGCGGACCTTCCCTTGTTGATCCCCTTGCATTCCCCCGGCCAAACGCCGGAGCCCTTCCAACAGCGGGCGGGAAAACGCCCGCTACTTGTACTGTTTGCGCAATTCGATCTTGTTGATTTTTCCCACGCTTGTTTTGGGCAGCGCTTCCACGATCTCCACCCGATCGGGAACGCCGTACTTGGGAATCCGGCCTGCTTCAGATTCTCTGAGCAAATACGCGCGCAGGTCGGCCCCGGCTACGGTCTTTTGAAATTCCGGCTTGAGCACGGCAATCATCAGGGGCCGCTCTCCCCACTTGGCGTCTGCAATGCCGATGGCCGCCGCTTCGGCGACAGCCTCGTGGCGGCTCAGCAGATCCTCGAGTTCCAGGGATGAAATCCATTCCCCGCCGGTTTTAATGACGTCCTTGATCCGGTCCGTCACCTGCAGATAGCCTTCCGTATCGATATAGCCGATATCGCCGGTGTGCAGCCATCCGTTGACCCACAGATCTTTCGTGCGCTCCGGATCGTTGTGATACCCCTGTGTGAGCAGAGGGGAGCGAAGGCAGATTTCACCCGTAGAAACTCCGTCGTGCGGCACGGAATGGCCGGACGGATCGAAAAGACGGATGTAAACAAAAGGCGCGGGCAGCCCCGTTTTGATGAGCGTGTCCACCTGCTTTTCCTGCGGTTCCTTGAGCATCCAGGGCTTCAGATTCGCCGTGGTCAAAAGCGGGCAGGTCTCCGACATGCCGTATCCCGCCATGATGTGAATACCCCGGTCCATCACTGCCTGCGCCAGGCCCTTCGTCAAAAGCGCGCCGCCGATGACGACATTCCAGAAGGAAAGGTCCGTTTCTTTGGGAAGCGCGTTCAGGATCATCTGGAGAATGGTGGGGACGCAATGCGAAAAGGTGACCTTTTCCTTCACGATCAGGTTCACAAGCGCTTTCGGCTCGTAGCGCCCCGGATAGACCTGCTTCATTCCCAGCAGGGTCGCCGCATAGGGATAACCCCAGGCATGAACGTGAAACATGGGCGTCAGAGGCATATAGACATCGTTCGACCGGAAACGGACGACGGAATCGTAAGCGCCCGTCGCCGTATGCTGGATCAGGCACTGCAGCACCAGTTGGCGATGGGAGAAATAAACCCCCTTGGGAAGGCCCGTCGTGCCCGTCGTATAAAACGTCGAGGCCCGCGTGTTTTCGTCAAAGTCCGGAAAATCGTAAGACGGCGGCGCCTGGGCCAGCATCGGTTCGTATTCGGCGGCGACGGGAATTTTCGGCGACGGTTTCTGTTCGTCTTCGGAAATCACAATCACTTTCCCGACGGTCTCAAGCTTGTCCCAGATCGTTTCCAGGGTCGGCAGAAAATCCTCGTGAATGATCACGACCTTGTCTTCGGCGTGGTTCATGGTGTAAAGAATCTGTTCGGGGGAAAGGCGCCAGTTTTGCGTGTGCAGCACAGCGCCCATCATGGGAACGGCAAAATAGCATTCCAGATACCGGTGGCTGTCGTAATCGAAGACGCACACCGTATCGCCCCGGCCGACGCCCAGTTTTTCGAGCGCGGCGGCGAGCCTTTTAATCCGCTCCAGCAGCGTCACATACGTATAACGCACCTTGTCCCGGTAAACAATTTCCTGGTTGGGCGCCAGGAAACGAGCCGATTCCAGAATATGTTTGATCAACAACTGATAGTTATAGTGTTCGCCGGGCGCATACGCCTTGTCTTCCTTCATATTTCCCCCATTTTTCATCATTTTGCTTATCGGTCACAAGAAATCGCACAGGCCTGCCGCTTCCCGAAAATGCCTGTTGTTTAGATAAATTTTTCTTTCATGGTTCCTTGAATAGCGATTCGGTTGTCCTGCCCGCCTGCCGGTCCCGCGGAGACGGCCTGGCGCCGTCTCCGCGGGACGAAAGTCTGTTTTACGTGCGGTTTTTTTTCGTGGATCAGTCCTACCGTGTTTTCCAGATCAACGGACTGGTTGATTTGGAAACTTTCTTGACCTGCTGGAATTCTTTGTCCGTTTTCGGCCACCACGCATACACTTCAGGCGCCGTCGGCTTGCCGTCTTTCACCATCTGGGCATAGGGGAAGATCATCATTCTTCCGTCCTGGGTAATTCCGTGCGCTTCCGTCGGAAACTGGTTTCCGATGAGCGGGAAGGCTTTGGGGAAGGCGGCCCGGATGGCAACGACATCGCCGGCTTTTTTCGCCGCCGCGATCGCTTTTGCCAGCGCCTGCATGGCCATGTAGTTTTGAACGGCTTCCATGTTGTTGATGCGCTTGTACGTGTTCATATATCTTTTGTTGAAAGCGGACGCCCCGGCAAAGGGAATGGTATCGACCGCCGCCACACTGATGGTCTTATCCAAAAGCTTTTTGTCCTTGAGGATGCTGGCGCAGTAATCCGCGCGCGCCTGATCGATGAAAACAAAACCGCCCTTGAATCCCATGTTTCTGGCCTGTTCGACGACCAGCGCCGTGGTGGCCGACGGACCGCCCGCGAAGATCACATCGGGATTCGTCGACAGCACGGCGGTCAGCTGGCTGGAGAAATCCGTCTCTGTGTAGTAATTGGCGGGTTTGTCGATGGTGATGGTTCCCCCCAGTTTCTCCCAGTATTGTTTGAAATCGACGCGGTTTTCATCGCCGTAAGCGCCCAGCGTGATGAGCATGGCCGCTTTGCGCCAGCCCTGCTTCCAGGCCATGTCCAGAAAGGCGCTGTTGTAAACGGTGAAAGGCGGCGGAATGGATATATGCAGCGTGTTGGCGATCTCCGTCGCTTTGGGCGTGCTGGTATAGCCCATCAGAATAAACTCGGCGCCTTTTTCTTCATTGACTTTTTTCAACGCCGCGATGCAGGTAAACACCGGATTGAAGACCGCGATGGCCCCTTTGGCCTGCATGCGCCGGGCGTTGTTGAGAGCCTGCGTCGGATCGACCCGGTCGTCCATCTTCTCCAGTTTGAACAAGTAGCTTTTCCCGTTGAGCTTCACACCGCCGGCCGCGTTGATGTCCTGAACGGCCATTTCGACGCCGTTGGCACAATCCCGGCCGTACTCCGCCGCCGGTCCGGAAAGCGGACCCGTGTACCCGATTAAAATTTCGTCTGCGCTGCCGATCCCTGTCCAGAGAAAGACGGTTACGACTGCCACCAAAAACATCAAACCCTTCAAATGCTTCATTTTGTCCCCCTTCAAAAATTGAATGTCACGTCAGAGTCTTGAGATTCGACCTTTTGCTTACTGCGCAAAAAATACGTCGTCATGATAAGAAAGGCCCCGCTGAATAACAATGAGACGGGAATCATACTTTTATCATACGCATCTGTCGTATCGATCGGCGCAGCGGATGAAAGGAGCGTTGGCGATCCTGCCCGCGCAACAAACCGGCAGCGGGAGCCGCAAGGATTATGAAATCCCTTGTAAATATTGAAGATATTCGAAAAAGAAAATACCGTACCGCCTGTCGACACGGCCCCAAAAGTGTGTTAAGCAATTTTAAAAGGAAGCAAGCAGCAAGAACGGCTTTGATATGCTTATCCTACAATTTTATAATACTGTCCGATAAAGAAATGAATGCTGACGAACGCCATCAATTAACCGAACAGATCACTGCATTACAGCAGCAGCTGCTGGACGAAAAGAAACGCTGCGAAGCGCTGCTGGAAAAGGGGCAACTCTACCAGACCGTCTGGAACCACGCGCTGGCCGGCCTGTACCTGATCCAGGACGGCATCTACCAGCTGGTCAGCCCGATGGCCGCATCATACATGGGCTACAGCATTCCGGAGCTCGTCGGCGTGAAATCCGCCGATATCATTCATCCGGAAGACCGCAAGAAAACCAGAAAAAACGTCATGGAGATGCTGGCCGGCCGGCTGGACCGCCCTTATTCGTTTCGCGTCATCACGAAAACGGGCGATGTCCGGTGGGTGATTGAAACGGTCACCTCGACCACGTACCGGGGAAAGCCCGCCATCCTCGGAAACGCCATGGATATCACGGCGCGCAAACTGACCGAGGAAAAATTAAAGGAATCGGAAAACTTTTACCGGACTCTGTTTGAAACCACGGGAACCGCCACCATGATTCTGGAAAACGACATGACGGTTTCCCTGGTCAATGCCCAGTTCGAGAAAATGACCGGCTATAAAAAGTCGGAGTGGGAAGGCAAAAAGAAATGGATGGAAATGGTGGCCCCGGAGGACATCCCCAAGATGCAGCAGTACCACCGGCTGCGGCGGCTTCATCCGGAGGCCGTTCCCAAAAACTATGAATTCAAACTGGTGGACAGCCAAAAAAAGCTGCGCGATATTCTGATCACCGTGGATCTGATTCCCGGAACGGACAAAAGCATCTGCTCCGATATCGATCTCACGGAGCTCAAGGATGCGGAAAGAAAGCTGAAAGAATCGGAACGCTTCTATCGGACCCTGTTCGAAACGACCGGCAACGCCACCATCATCATCGAAGACGACATGACCATCTCGCTTATCAATTCCGAGTTTGAAAAACTGACCGGCTATAAAAAAGAAGAGTGGGAAGGCAAAAAGAAATGGACGGAACTGGTGGCCTACCAGGAGGATTTGGATCGGCTGAAAAGCTATCACCACCTGCGCAGAAAAAATCCGGAAGACGCGCCTAAAAACTACGAGTACCGCATGCGTGACAGCCGGGGCAGAATCCGCAACATCTATTGCACGGTGGACATGATTCCCGGCACCTCCAAAAGCTTTTCTTCATTTACGGACATCACCGAAATCCGGAACGCCGAGCAGGAATTGAGCCGAAAATCCAAAAAACTGGAAGACCTGAACACCACACTGACCGTGCTGTTGAACAAGCGCTCGGAAGACCTGGAGGAAATTGAAAACCGGATTCTCTCCAATGTGAAAGAGCTTGTCCTTCCTTATATAGATAAGATGAAGCTGTGTTCCCTCGATCCGCAGTGCCTGGGCCTGGTCGAGCTCATCGAAGCGAATCTCCGCGAGATCGTTTCACCCTTTGCCAACAAGCTTTCCGCCCAGTACGCCAGTCTGACCCCGAAGGAAATTCAAATCGCCAATTTTATCAAGGAAGGAAAAACCAGCAAAGAAATCGCGCAAATTCTTAACTTGTCCAAAAGCGCCATCGACGTCCACCGCTACCGGCTGCGGAAAAAGGTCGGCCTCAACCGCATGAAGACCAATCTCCAAAACCATCTGGCCGCGCTCAAATGAACGGCGCGATTCCGGCGTCATCGGAAAGACGTGATTGTTTGTGGACAGAAAACCGCCCGGAGGCTTTACGCTCCGTCGAGACCTGATTTTTCCACGTGCTGGTACCAGGTAGCCGGATCGGACAGAAACTCCTCCGTGTCCTTGAGCGACAGCAGGTGCTCGCGCTCCACAGAGGCCAGCATATTGAAAAAGGCCTTCTCCTTCGGATCGGTGCACTGCTTTTCCAGTTTGGTGTAGAGCGCAACGCCGCGCGCCTCGAAGTCGATGGCCGTGCGGACGGCCTTGAGTTCATCTTCCGTGCCGGCGATCTTGGCCGATTTTTTGCCGGACATGGACTTCAGAATGGTTCCGGAGGCGGATTTCGCCACTTTCAGGGGAACGGTGGCCGGCCATTTTTTCTGTTCGGCCCATTTGTCGTGCAGTTTTTTGAGCATCTCGTAATGCTCTTTTTCCTCATCGGCAATCTGCTTGAACATGTTTTTGCCCGCCATGTTTTTCGTCTTCCGGGCGTGGCCCAAATAAAATTCGCGCTCCTTTTCTTCATTTTCCAGAGCAAACGCCAACGCGTTCATTCTTTTATCCATGCATACCCCCTTTGGCGGATAATACCATTTCGCAGGCATTATAGAGGATATTGCGCAGGGAGGCAATACGTTTTTCCGGCCGCCGCGCGGCTTCGGCCTACTGCATATCCCAGACATACCCGGCGATGTTGTCGCACAAATCGGAAATCCGCTCGAGGTGGCCCAGCATTTCAACAAAGATGGGACCTGCCTCGGGGCTGCATTCGCGCCGGTGAAACCGTTGCAGGTGGCGATCGAGAACCTCCTTGACGCGGACGTCGATCTCCTCCTCCCGGCGGATCACCTCCTGGACCGTTCTGACCGTAAACCGGTCCAGAAGCGCCGCCGCGTCCGTCAGATTCCGCTCGACCAGCGCCAGCACATCCGCAAAGTCCCCTTCGCCGCACGCACTGAAGTGGATTTTACGCCGCGCGCGTTCCTCGGCCAGAGCGCTGATCGCCTGGACATGATTGCCGATGCTCTGGATGTCGCCGGCCATGGCCGTATAGGCGAAAACCCGGCCCGAAAGAGCGGCGGAGAGCTCGCGCCCGGAAACCTGCCAGAGAAACCGGACGATCTGGGCGCGCAGATTATTGACGGCCATTTCCACGTAAACGATGCCCCGGCGCGTTGCCTCGTCATAGCCGGCTAAAAGCCGGTGCGTCCGGGCAAACATGGCCTGCGCCAGTTTCATCTGCCGGCGCAGTTCCTTGGACACATGATGCAGCGCGGCCACCGGATCGTCCAGGTCCCGCCGGTTCAGGTATTCGGGCCAGAGCGGCAGGACTTCGTCTTTTCCGGGCAGCAGTCTGTCCACGAGCGCGGCAAAGGGCCGCAGAAAGAAAATGAAGACGGCGACGATCAGAAGATTGAGCAGAAAATGCGCAAGCGCGATCTGCTGGGGAACGCTGCCCGACAGTTGTCGGAGCAGATCAATAAACAACGGCAGCCCCGCCAGGCAAAGCAAAACGCCGGAGCATTTGAAAATCAGGTGCGCGACGGCGGTTTTCCTGCCGTTGATATTGGCCACCATGCCGGCCAGGAGCGCCGTGACCGTTGTGCCGATGTTGGCCCCCAGCACCACCGGCACGGCATTTTCCAGGCGGACCAGATCCTGCTGCGCCAGGACGGCCAGAATCGCGATGGGAATCGCGGATGCCTGGACCACGGCCGTGACCACGATGCCGACGGCGACGCCGAGCAGCGGATTTTTCACCTGTGTGAAGTAGTGCAGAAACGCCGGCGACTCTTTCAGCGGCGCCGCGGCCCGGCTGATGATCTCCAGACCGAAAAAAATGAGCCCGAAATAAAAGAGCATCTCTCCCGCGGCCATCCAGCGCCCCCGGCCGATGAGCCACAAAAGCCCGCCGGCGGTGATGAAAACGGGTGAAAATTCCGTAAACCGCCAGATGACGAACTGCACCGTCAGGGTGGTGCCGATGTCGGCGCCCAAAACGATGGCCAGCGAACTGTAAAAACTGATCAGGCCGGCGCTGACCAGGCCGATGGTGAGCGCGGTCGAGGCCGAGGAGCTTTGAAAAAAGACGGCCGACACCACGCCGGTCACAAGGCCGTAGAAGGGCCGGTCCACGGCATACCGGACCAGCTCCTTGATGCGGGCATCCATCATCCGGCGGACGCACGAGGACAGACGGATCATGCCGATCAGAAAAAAGATGATGCCGCTTGCGGCAATGAAAAGCTCCTTCATTTCCGGCTCCGGCCGCTGGCCGCCTGAAACGCATAAGGATGCTCACTCCCCGCGGCCGGCAAAACCGGCCTGCCTCTCCGAAACGCTCCCGGCGAAAGGCCCGAAACGGCCGAGCTCCTTTGCGGTTCCTCGGCTCAGGGCAGCTTCATGTTGAAAGTGGATATCTTTCCCGTGTCCGTCTCCCGGACCTGCAGACGCAGCACTTTGGCCGTTTTGGCTTCTCCGGGATAGAAAATAAATCCGTGGGCCAGTTCGCCGGGCCGCACAGCCCGATACTGCAGGGTTTTCGTTTTCAGATCTTCCCGGATTTTGGCCTCGACATCCGAAGGATCGAGCGCCGCCTGCGCGCCGCCGGAAACCACGCCCGCCGCCGCTCCCACGGCCGCGCCCTTGCCCGCCGCCGCCGCCACGTTCGTTCCCGTCACGATGCCGATGGCCGCCCCGATGACGGCGCCCGCGGCGCCGAACAACACGCCCCGCTTTGCGGCTTCCGGAGCGACCCTGCCCCATTCCGTCGAAGACGCCAGACGGTCGTAGGCCAGGTTCTGGTCCAGAATCGGCCAGACGTTGCTTTCCGCGTCGATGAGAAACGTCTGCTCCGCGACGATCATCAGCGGATGGGGGCTCTTGTTGTCGAAAACCACCTGTACGGGCAGGATGCCCGCCGCCCGGATATCAAAACCGAAGGCCGCCCTGGCCTGCGGCGCGTCGATAAAGCTTCGGGCGGCAATGACCGCGCCGTCCATGTAAACCGCGTTGGGGCTGGATTGCGGCGTCTGGAAAGGCACAACCTGTCTTTCATACCGCAGGCAACCGGCCACGAGGACCGACAGGCACATCGCCGCCGCGATAAGCATTTTTCTTCGAGCGGACACGGCTTTTCCTCCTTTAACTTTTTTCTGTGCAACCGGTTTTTATTTTGTCAAAAACGCGCTGAAACCACAAGCGCAATTTCAACGGGCCGCGGCGCGGTATTTTCCATCGACTCGTAATCGGTTCTGTTTGAATCGGTTGGCGGTGTTGTGGAAAGCAGGATCGCCGAATGCCCGTGCCGATACCGAGCGCGGCCGCCGGACCGGCCCTTCCTGCCTTCAAACGCGGGCGCAAAGCCGCTTCCGCCGGCTGCTTCACCTGCCCGCAGGCATTTTGCATTTGACAAGCCCGATACGGCTCAGATATAAGAAGCCACGTTAATGCAGGTCAAAGCAATGAAACCTCATTATCATTCACGGAGTAAGATAAGGCGAGGATGTGTTATGACCCACGGCTTTAATGAATCGGCGCCCGGCGAATTTCCCGATGCATTCGCTTTATGCACGCCGTGGCCTTTTCAGCACACCGATCTCTTGCGCGCCGGCGGTGAAAAAAAAATCCCTCGCTCCAGACTGGTCAACAAGATCAACCATCTCAATTTTTCAGGCGGCGAACTCTCCGTCATATTCCAGCATCAACCGGGCGGCGGATTCGTCGCCGTCAGCGTTTACCCGCATCCCTGCACGGAAGACGACCTGGTCTGCCGGCCCGCCCTGGCCGACGCCGAACGGGAACTGGCCGATTATATCCCCCGTTATATCATGATCGAGGAAGGCCTGGAGGTCGCCTGGGCGCCCGTAACACCCGTCGGCTTTCATGAGCAGACCCTGCGCGTCAAGCTGCCCGAAGAAGGCGTGGTCCATGCCGTGCGGTCAATCCGGCGGCACGCCTCCCAAGGCGTCCGCTGCGACATTGTCGCGGCGGATCGAACGACCGGCGCAACGCTCGTCGACTTCACGCCCCGGGCCTTCAGTCTGCGCCTCGCCGACCCAAACGGAGGCGAGCCCTTTGAACCGCCCCCTTCGGCCCGGATCGATCTTTACCGCGGCGACCGGCAGCTTTTCTCTGGAATCTGCCGCCTTGTCCGCAACGGCCTCGGCACGCCCGACGGCCGGCTCGTGTACGCCCCGACAGATGAAGAGATCCGTCTGTTTGCGCAAAAGAAGAACCGCAACCCCCGACGGCAGATTGCTCCGTCTTTTACCGTCAGCTTTCAGCATCCTTTTTTCCCCAAACGCGTGGAACGGGACATCTTCGACGTGTCCACGTCCGGTTTTTCGATCCGCGATAATCCGTCGGAAGAGATTCTGATGCCGGGCATGCTGATTTCCGAACTTGTGATTTCCTTCGCGGGGATCATTCAGATGAACTGTCAGGCGCAGGTGGTTTACCGCCGGGAGGATCCGGACCACCGCACCGTGCAGACGGGGCTCGCCATTACGGACATGGATGTGTTGTCCTACAGCCGGCTCAACCACCTGGTCGGCGCCCACCTGGACGCCCATGCCCGCGTCTCCACGACGGTGGATATGGAGGCGCTTTGGGAATTCTTTTTCGACACGGGATTCATCTACGGCGAAAAGTACCGCCATCTCTTTCCATACCGGCAGTCCTTCAAGGAAACCTACCGCCGGCTGTATCAGGACAATCCCGATATCGCGCGGCATTTCACCTACGAAAAAAACGGAAAAATCTACGGCCACATCGCGATGGTGCATGCCTACCCGCCGTCCTGGGTGATCCACCATTTCTCCGCGAAGCCGCTGGAAAGCCGGATTCCCGGCCTTCTCATCCTGCGGCAGATCATCCATTATCTGAGCGGCTGTTACCGGTTCCGTTCCGCCGGCATCGACTACGTCATGACGTACTACCGTCCGAACAACCAGATCGTCGATAAAATCTTCGGCGGATTCGCCAGGTCCCTGAACAATCCCCGCGCAAGTTCTCTGGACTTGTTTTCCTACCTGCACTTCGACCGGTTTTCGTCGAGCGGCGCGCTGCCGGACGGATGGGGCATCCGCGAATGCCTGCCCGGCGATTTTCAGACGCTCTGCGCGTTTTACGCCGGTCGTTCGGGCGGCCTCCTGACGGACGCCTTCGGCCTGCAGGAGCAAAACGGCCCGATCACGGACAGTTTCCGGCGCGCCGGCTTCCAGAGGGAATGCCGGACCTACTGCCTGTGCCGTGCGGAGAAGGCGCTGGCTTTTTTCATCGTCAACCGGTCCGATCTCGGCCTCAACCTTTCCGATCTGCTCAACGGCATCACCGTCTTCATCGCGGACGAACAGGCCGTAAGCTGGGATACGCTCGCCGCGGCGCTGGTCAGGCTGGGCATCGTCTATGCGACCGATCAGATTCCGACCCTCATCTATCCCGAACGCTATCCGGCCGACCGGGGCGTCCGCACGGACAAACACTATCAACTCTGGATCATGAAAACCGATCCCTACGCGGACGATTACACGGAATACATGCGGCTCAAATTCCGGATCCGTTATGAAAGCGCGGCCCGATCATGAAAGATATTCCCCTGTACAACAGCATGATCATCAAAACCTACCTGGAGTACCTGGAAAAGGAGTATCCGGAACTCAACACCAGGGAACTTCTGGACTACGCGGACATCGCCAATTACGAAGTGGAGGACAAGGGGCACTGGCTCACGCAAACGCAGGTCAACCGTTTCCACGAATACATCAGCCGCGTCACGGCCAATCCCGACTTCGCCAAACAGGCGGGCCGCTACATGGGATCCCCCCAATCCGCCGTCACCGGCATTCTCCGCCAGTCGGTGGCGGGATTTCTGTCGCCGGCAATGGCTTACTGGGCCGTCGAAAAAATCGCCCTCCACCTGAGCCGGCACCTGATCCTCAAGAGCAACGACCTCTCGGAAAACAAAATTGAACTCATCGCCACTCCGCTTCCGGACGTCAAAGAAGAACGCTTCCAGTGCGACAACCGCATCGGCATGTTCGAAGCCGTTTCCCAGATTTTCACCGGCCGGTACGCCACCGTGGAACATCCCGAATGCATGCACCGGGGCGACCGGCACTGCCGTTATATCATCTCCTGGGAATCGCCGCGATCCCTCTTCTGGCAGAGGATCGGATCCTATGCGCTGGCGCTGTCCGTTGTCGCCTCTTTTCTGTGCCTCTATTTCCTTCCCGTCCACGAGTGGCTGACGGCAACGCTGGCGCTGCTGCTCCTTTCGACCGGAATCCTTCTGGCGGCGTCGTTTCGACGCAACCGGGAAATGGCGGTCCACCTGCGGCAGCAGGGCAAAACGTCCGACGACGTCATCGACCAGATCAACCGGCGCTACAACGAAGCGCAGCTGGTTCAGGAGATCGGCGAAGCCGCCGCCAGCATTCTCGATCCGCAGGAACTCTTGAATTTCGCCACCGACGCCCTGCACAAGCGGCTGCAGTTCGACCGCAGCCTGGTGATGCTGTCCAACGCGGACCGGACCCGTCTCGTTTACGGCGCCGGCCACGGCTACACGCCGCATGAAGAAGCCCTGCTGCGCAATATATCTTTCAACCTCACCAATCCGTTGTCCCGGGGATATTTCTATCAGGCCTTCATCAACCAGAAGCCTTTCCTCGTGGACAGCCTGGATCAGTCCGCGGCCAATCTCTCGGAAAGGAGCTACAAGCTCATCAAGGATCTGGGCATCAAATCCTTCATCTGCGTGCCGATCGTCTTCAAGGGAAAAACCGAAGGCATCCTGGCGGTGGACATCAGCGCCGTCAAAACGAAGCCCACGCAAAGCAACGTCAGTCTGCTGGTCGGCGTCGCGCAGCAGATCGGCGTCAGCCTCAACAACGCCAGGGCGCACAAGCGGGTGCTGGAAAGCGAGGAGCGGTTCCGCAATCTCAGCAACAACTCTCCCGACGTCATTTATCAACTGGACCGCCACAGCGCCATCAAATACGTCAATCCGGCCTGGGCGGAAATTTTCGGGCACAAACCGGAGGACCTGATCGGAAAGGACTTTTCCTCCTTTCTGCGCCGCGAGGACCAGAAGGCGTTTGAAGAGATGCTGCAAAGCATTCTCGGGGACCGCATCCGGGTCCGCGACCAGTACTTCACGCTTTTCAACGACCGGGGATTGCCGCGCAGCATCGTGCTTTCCGCCGCGCCTGACTTTGACGCCGAAGGATCGGTCGTCGGCATCGTAGGCACGATCAAGGACATCTCCCGGCTGCGGGACATGGAATCGCAGCTTTTGCAGGCCTCCAAGATGGAGGCGGTGGGCACCCTGACGGGCGGCATCGCGCACGATTTCAACAACATCATCCAGGCCATCATGGGATACAACCAGCTCATGATCTCCGGCAGCCCCGGCAATCCCGCGGACATGTCCTATCTCACGAGCATCGACAAACTCATCGGGCGCGCCCGCGAACTGGTCCAGCAGCTGCTCCGGTTCAGCAGAAAATCCGAGCCGCTGGCGCGGATCGTCAATCTCAACGAGGAAATCAAAAGCCTGCACGGGCTTTTGGCCAAATCCATCCCCAAGATGATCGACATCCGCAACGATCTGTGCCCGGATATTTTTCCCGTGAACGCGGACGCGACGCAGATCGGCCAGATCATCATGAATCTGGTCATCAATGCGCGCGACGCCGTGGGCGACACCGGCGTGATCACGATCAAAACCGACAACCTGGTGCTGCACGACGAAGCCCGCATCGGCGGATTCGATGTCGCGCCCGGCGAATACGTCCAGCTGTCCGTCGGAGACACGGGATGCGGCATGGCTCCGGACGTCATGCAAAAGATTTTCGAACCTTTCTTCACGACGAAGAAAGCGGGCCAGGGCACGGGATTGGGGCTTTCCGTCGTCCACGGCATCGTCAAGAATTACAGCGGCATCCTTTACTGCGAAAGCGAACCCGGCCGGGGCGCCGCGTTTCACATCATTCTGCCGGCCTCCCGGACGAAGGCCGGACGGCCGGAGGCAGAGGTGAAGCCGAAGCCCGACACCCGCGGCACGGAGAAGGTTCTGGTGGTGGACGACGAGAAAAATATTCTGGAGACGGTGGAAAACACACTCACCCGCTTCGGATACCGGGTGGCGACGGCCGAAAGCGGCGAAGCGGCTCTCGATCTGTACACCCGGCGGACGGAGGACATCGATCTGGTCATTCTGGATTTGATCATGCCGGGCGGCGGCGGCAGGAAATGCCTCCACGATCTTAAGAAAATCAACCCCCGCGTCAAGGTGCTGATGACCAGCGGGTACGCCGACAGCCGGGACACGGAGAACCTGGCGGCCGAAGGAGCGGCCGGATTTCTGCTGAAACCTTACCGCCCGCAGGATCTGCTGATGTACATCCGCAGGATTCTGGACGCCCCGGCCGCCTAGCCGGACGAGGGCTTCCGCCCGCTCGTCATCAAAAGCGGCGTATAGGTGAATCGCCGCGGGTTGTCCAGGTGACGCACGAAATCTTCGTAAAACCGGGCATACCCTCCCGGATAGCAGGCTTCGATCACGTCGTTCACGGCGCTGCCCGCGATTTCGATTTTCTTCATCAGGTTGAATTTGTCGCTTTCCTTCATCGGGCCGTAAAACAGATTGTGCGCCGCGAGCTCGACCCGGATGTCCTCCAGGCCGGCGTCATAGAGGAACGCGTAGAGTTTGCGGCCGACAAAGGTGTCAAAATCAAACCGCTCGTCGACGGCACTCATGATGTTTTGCAGCGCGTCCATCGTTGCCGGCGGCAGTTCATGATGAATCAGGCAATTGTAATCCAGATCCAGGAGGCATAGCCTTCCTCCCGGCTTCAGGCATTCCAGCAGATTTTTAACGATGGTTCGGGCTGCGCTGCGGTGGTATTCCAGAACGAAACGCATCCAGATCAGATCAAAGCTCCCGAAGCGGGAAAGCGGGTCGCGCAGATCGTGCAGCGCAAAGGCAACTCCCTGTTCCCCTCCATAATGCGCAACGGCGTAATCGATCCGCTGGGGAGAGTAGTCGACGCCCAGCACGCTGCCGCCGGGCAAAACCTGCTCGGCCAGGATGGACGTGGTGACGCCGGCGCCGCAGCCCGCATCCAGAACGCGCAGGCCCGGCTCGACGCCGCACCAGAGCGCCTGCCGGCGCACGGCGTTCCGGTCCGTTTTTACGTCCAGGCGTATGGCTTCCTCTTCACTTTCCATCAGATAGCCGGTCGCCCGCGGGCGCTCCGGCGATGAAGGGTCCTGCATGAATCCGCTCCCGGGAAGATATTGAAACAGCCGTTGCTTCCGGCCGCCTCGAGAGAAGGCGGTTAAGACAGCAATCCGTTGCAGTTTCACCTGCGACGTCTCTTAACAGATAAAAAAAGACCGCGCAAGAAAATTACCGAAAAGTTTTGTCTTTTTGCGTTTTGCCGTCCTCCCGGCGGCAGGGTCCGGGCGCCCGCGATGTTCACCGCCGATGCCGCGCTAGCGTCCGGTCAGGACGAAGGCCGCCCAGACGGACGGTCCATTTCCGGCCGCAATCATCGCGTTTTGCGCCGCACGCAGGGCGTCTGCCGCGCTGCCGCTTTTGGCCAGGTTTTTATAAAACAGTTCGAAGAAAAGGGCCTTCGATCTGTCTTCGACATCCCACAGCTGCGTAACGAGAACAGGGCTCACGGCGTAAAGCCAGGCGGCCTGCGCAGCCGCCAGCCCGATCTGCTCCATTTGCGCGTCTGCCGGCGGCAGACACACGCTCCAGACGGCGACAGCTCCCTTCAACGCGTGCCGGAAAACGCCGTCATGCTCCGGATCGGCCGTTTGCCTTACATCCGCCGCGCCGGACGCACAGGAAGCAGCGGAGATCTTTCCCACGGGGTACTGGCGCAAAACAAGATGGATGGCGTCATAGGCCGGAAACGGCCCCGGCATCCGCCAGGCAGAGGTGTCGTTTAAAAAAAGGTAATCCGCGCGCGGAAAAACTTTGTGTAAAGCCTCCATCTCCGCCGCGGCCCAGGACGTCCAGCGGCGGTCGGTCTTCACGCATGGCGCGCCGGCGATAATCACCGCCCGGCCTGCTCCCGAAGGCGATGGTTGCTGCGGCAATTCCCCCAGCAGGCCCGTATGCGGCAGTTGAAAAAGCGTGAAGCCGTCCACCAGGTAGGACTTCACGTAGCGCATCGCCGCCAAAGGCAGATTGTACAGCGTTTCGTCGGGAACAACACCAATGCGGTCTCCGTGAACGAAAGGAATGACCGGCTTGAGCAGGGCATCGTAAACCTTTTCTCCAAGCGCATCAGCCCGCTGCCTGTCCCTGGTCATCAGGGCTTCGCGCCAGGCGCGCGTCAGACGCTCGACTTCGCTTCGGGACAAGGGAAGCTTTTCCTGGACAATTCTGTTTTGATGAATCGCCCAGATATACAAAGACTTCTCCCGGACAGCATAGGCAAAAAGAGTGGTATTGGCATCCAAAAGCGTTTGCAGCTTCTCGACGCCGGGCGGGGCGGCGCCGAGAAGCGCCCAGAGCCGCGGGTCCGTGGTTTTGATTTCATCGCCGAGGGCCGCGCAGGTCCGGCGGGCGCCGCGCACTTCTCCGGCCGCTTTTTCAAAGGCAAAAGACGCGGCTTGCCTCTCCCAAAGCGCCGCGGACGCCTGCGCCAGCCGCCGGCGGCAGGCGCTGATCTTCCGGAAACCTTCCGAGGCTGCGGCAACCGGCCCGGTTTCATCCGACCAGAGCCGGTCGGCCAGCGCGGCCGCCTTGGCCCGTTCGGCCGTCTGAAACGCCGCCCTAAAATCTTTTTTTTCCGTGTACAGTTCAAGCAGCCGTTCGTACAGCGCCGGACGGCCAAAGGCGCAGATCCCGCGGAAATCCCTCTGCCGGGCCAGCCAGGAAATGTTTTCCTCCACGAGCGCCAGCGCCGCATCCAGAGCGCTGATGGTCTGTTCGACATGGCCTGTTCTGCCGAAGTGGTGCGCCGCAATGAACTGCGCCCAGACACCATAGGACACGAGCTGATAACGATCGGCAAGCTCCGCGAGCGACCGGGCCGCAGCCGCTCCGGCGGCGGCATTACCCGTGAGCAGATACAGGTGGTTTATAAAAAAGAGACTGTCGGCTTCGCCAATCGGATCGCCGGACGTCTGCGCCAGGCGGCGGACCATCTCCAGGCATTCTGCGGCTTCGGCCGTCTTTCCCCAAACGGCCAGTCCCAGCCCCCGATAGGCATCCACCGACCAGACCACGGAGGGCGGAAGGCTCGCCGGATCATACGCAAAGGCTTGTGTCCGGCGGATGCGTTCATTAAGGAGGGAAACCTGCTCCAGATGCGCCACGGCATCGGCCGCGGCATCCCGCAGACCTTCATCGACGCCTGCGCCGAGATCCTGAAGACACAGGCGCGCGGTCGCTACAGGGAAATAACCGCCCGCCAGCGTGGCCATGGCGTACCCGAGCGCGGCGTCGCGCTGCAGCGTCAGCCAGTCGATCGTTTCCGGCTGGCCGGCAGCTCCCTCAAGCGCCATGCGAAACGCATTTTGGGCCGCGGCGTAATCGCCCGTCTTGAAGAAATAGGCGCCCCGGTGGCACAAGGGAAATGCCTTCAGCGGAAAGGATGACCATTGGAACTCTGCGGTCTGCAGCATCAGGAGCGTCTCGGGCATGCGGCCGAAGCGGACGAGCGCCGCCATCTTCCGACCTGCGGCGGAGGCTTCCCCCGGGGCATTGCCCCGCCGGCGGAAGTCGGCGGCCGCGCGATCCAGAAAATGAAGGCAGCGCCCTTCGTCGGCGCGGGATTCGAAATATCCGGCCACGCGCAGAAACAGGTACGGCACGGCCCAATCGTCCGTCCGGCGCGCCGCTGCAAGCGCACGGGTCTCCTGCGGCGGAATATCCGCATCATAGGGGCCGCTAAGCTCAACCGGCGCCGGAAATCCTGCCGCAGACGGCAGCGTCTGCGTCCAGCGGGCGCAGCCCCAAAGCCCCAGCAGCGCCGACATCAGTCCCAGCCACCAGAGCCGGCGGATCAATAATTCACGCATATAACGTCCATTCATCCTGAATAGTAAATGACGGGCTTTTGCCGGGCCGGTTTTGCCGGTCGGCGTCGCTGGCTGTTACTTCAGAAATCCCTGAATGATGCGGTTGACCGCCTGGTCGTACGTCAGCCCCAGACTCATCAGCTTCGTCAACTGATCGTTGGCGATTTTGCCGATCGACGCTTCATGGGTCAGCTCAGCGTCGGGATGACCGGCTTTGAGCGACGGCATGGTTTCGTTGGTTCCGTTGTCCATGATGATCGCATCGCATTCGATATGGCCGAAGCACCGGTTTTGCGCGTCAATCGTCGCGTAAAAGATCTGTTTGGAGTTGCCTTTCATAACCGACCGCGAGATCATGTTGGCGCGGCTGCCCGCGCCTTTCATCACAATATTGTTGGTGGACACGGCGCTCTGCTCCCCGTCCGTCAGAACCCGTTCCGTGATCAGCAGCATGCTGTCCGGTCCCAGGTCCGCCTCGTTGACCCGATTGGCCTCGTCCACGCCGGCGATCTGCGTCAATTCCATTTCCGCGCGCGCGCCTTCGGCCAAAAACACCCTGGTGGTGGGATTGAGACTCCGCCGGCCACGGCCGTCGCCCGAGGCATAGTGTTTTTCGACGTAGATCACCTTCGCCCTTTTTCCGACCTGAAACTCGTGAATGCCCGCGTGTCCTTCCGGTTCGGATGAACCGCAGTGGATGCCGCATCCGGCGACGATCGTCACGTCCGCGTCGTCTCCGATGATGAAGGTGTTGTAGACCACATCATAAAGGCCGGCCTGGCTTAAGATGACGGGAATATGAATCGACTCGTTTTGGGTGCCCGGTTTGACGGTAACGATGATTCCCGTCCCGTCGGCATTGGATTCGATGTCGATATTTGCCGACACCTGCCGGCTCAGCAGCTTGCCGTTTTTCCGGATATTGTAGGCGCCTTTGGGAAGGCCCTCCAGATCCGCAACGGTTTTCAACAGGGTTTTATCGATAGCATCCAGCATCACGCTCTCCTTCACAACTGTCCCGGTAGGTGCACACGCTCAAATCATCCAGAAGCGGCATGGCGCCCTCGAGGTTTCCGTCATAAACGATCCGGCCGGAATTGATGATCAGCACCACGTCCGCCGCCTCCAGAAAGGCCCGGTTATGGCTGACCACAATGGTTGTTGTCCGGCGTTCGGCCAGCTCTTTTTTCAGCAGGCTGACCATCGGACCGATCGTCCACAAATCGATGCCCGTGTCCGGCTCGTCGTAAATGGCCAGCGCGGGATTGGCGGCGATGGTCGTCGCCAGTTCGATTTTCTTGATTTCTCCGCCGGAGAGCCTCGCATCCACCTCTTTATCGAGGAAGGACAGGGGGCAAATGCCCACGCGGCCGAGAATCTCCAGGAGCTTGCGCTCGTCATCGACGCCCGTGGCGATCGTCAGGAGGTCGCGAAACGTGATGCCCTTGAAGCGCGCCGGCTGCTGAAAGCTGTAGGCGATGCCGGCCTTGGCCCGTTCGGTGATGGAAAGGGGGGAGATGTCCTGCCCCTTAAAAAGGATCGTCCCCTGCGACAGGGGATAGATACCCATGATCAGCTTGGCGAGCGTCGTCTTGCCGCTGCCGTTGGGCCCGGTAATCGCGTAGAATTTCCCTTTCTCGAAGACGTAATTGATGCCGTTGATGATGCTGCGGCGGCCGCCTTCGCGCTCTTCGCTCTCCGGGATGGTGAAATAGACGTTCTTCAGTTCCAGCATGATTGAAATCTGCCTTTTAAAAAAATTTTAATGGCGTTGCTATATGCCGGTTTGCCGCTCCTGTCAATAGGGTGGATGGTGGATAGTGGATGGTGGATGGTGAATAGTGAATGGTGGATAGTGGATGGTGAATGGTGAATGGTGGGCATCACTCTTCTCCGACGCGGGGAGGATAACCGGTGATGTCGCGAATTTCCTCGTAGAGCGGTTTCAGTTTCCGGTACATCTGCTTGTAGACGCGCTTGTAGAGCTGATTGTAAATCTTGTGGGTATTTCTGTTCGGTTCGAAATACTGTCCGATGTGGGTCATCTCGGCAACCGCTTTTTTGAAAGTGCGATAGAGCTTCAATCCGACCGCCGCGTCGATGGCCGCGCCCAGCCCGGACGTTTCGTAGATGCGGGACCGCGCCGTCGGCATGCCGAAAATATCGGCCGTGAGCTGCATGGCCGAGTCGCTTTGCGATCCGCCGCCGGATACGCGCAGTTCGGTCATTTCCACGCCGCTGCGCTTTTCCTGCCTCTCCTTGCCCTCGCGCAGCGCGTAGGCCAGGCCCTCGAGAATCGCACGGTACAGGTGCGCGCGGTTGTGCACATCGCCGAAGCCGATGACGGCGCCCTTGGCTTCCGGGCCCGGCACCTTGATTCCCGGCGACCAGTAGGGCTGCAGGATCAGTCCCATGGATCCCGGCGGCACCTGGTGCAGAAGCTTCTCAATCAGCGTCTCCGCTTCCACGCTCTGTTCCTCGGCCAGCTGCTGCTCAATCGGCGCAAACTGTTCCTTGAACCAGCTCACCATCCAGTAGCCCCGGTAGATCTGGATTTCCAGCGAGTAGGCGTCGGGCACGGCCGAGGGATAGGGAGGGATCAGCGGAATCGCTTCGATATATTTGCGGTGCGTCGTGTTGATGGTGGCGGTGGTGCCGTAGCTGAGGCAGCCGATGTTCGGCTCCAGACAACCGGCGCCGATTACTTCGCAGGCCTTGTCCGCGGCGGCGGCGATAAGCGGCAGGCCTTCCGGAATGCCGGTCTCGGCGGCCGCCTCCCGAGTGATCTGCCCGAGAAGGTCGGCGGGATCGATCAGTTCCGGCAGCATGTCGGGTTCGACCTGCGTCACTTCCCATTTCCAGCTCCACGACGAGGCCCAGGTCTTCTTTTTGTAGTCGAAGGGAATGTAGCCCACCTGACAGCCGACCGAATCGACAAAGCGTCCGGTGAGGCGATAGGTGAGGTAGCCCGACAGAAAAAGAAACTTGTGTGTTTGGCGCCAGACCTCGGGCTGATAGCGTTTGATCCAGTTGCTTTCCGCTTCCGCCTGCAGATACGCCACCGTTTCGCTCATCCGCGAAACCTTGAAGGCCAGTCCCCACAAGCCGCCCACCGGCTTCAATCCGGCGGTGCGCCGCTGATCCAGCCAGACCATCGCCGGGCGCAGCGGCTTGCCGTTGCGGTCCAGGTTGATCATCGTGGCGCGCTGCGTCGTCAGGGTGACGCCCGCGATCGCCTCCTTCGGCACGGAGGTTTCCCGCCAGAGCATTTGACAGGCCTGGCACAGCGATTTCCAGTAGTAGTCGACATCCTGCTCCGCCCAGCCCGGCTCGCGGGAGACGTACGGCTGCATGGGAATGCGGGACTTGTAGAGCAGGTTGCCTTTCAAATCAAAAATCAGCGCCCGGACGGACTGTGTTCCGTTGTCGATGCTGAGAATCAAGTCTTGGCCCATCAATCACCTCGAGAAAACGTGGATGCAGAAAGGACGCCGTTTGCAAAACGCCCCGCCCCGGCAAGACCCCTTTGCAGCTTCTTCATAGCATTGAATGCGATTTTTTTAAACCAGGTTTGTAATCCGCGGAAACAGCGGCGGCGGCCGCTGCGGATAAAGAAGCGCAAAGACAAACGGACAACGGCGGGCAGATATTTAAAGAGCAGGTCATGTCCATCGGCCTGCTCTTTAAATCACGATGTTCGGAAAATGCTACTTTTTGGCTGCGGCCTTCTTGACAACTTTTTTAGCGGCGGGTTTCTTGGCGGCGGGTTTCTTAGCAGCAGCCTTCTTGGCAACTTTCTTCACAGCCTTTTTGGCGGCGGGTTTCGCAGCCTTCTTCACTGCTTTCTTGGCCGTTGCTTTCTTCGCGGCGGGTTTTGCAGCCTTCTTTACTGCTTTCTTTGCTGTTGCTGTCATGGGGTTAGCCTCCTTTTATTGAGTTTACTTTCCTGTCTCGAGATTTCTTTTTTTCTTTTGCGTTGGATTTTACGTTATTTTTTCCTTGCGGTCAACAAAAACTATAAAAAATATTCATTTTTTTCTTGCTGCGTAAAAAATTTTTTTTGTGATGCAAAGGAAAAAGAAAAGGCCGCGACGATTTTTTTTGATCGGACAAGAAGAATGAAGGTCTCTGAAACCCTTTGCCGGCAAGGCTTTCAGAATACGGTCCACTCAGAGATAACTCTTCGCGCCGACGTAATGACGGGCGTAGTAATCATCGGCAAGAGCATCGACGCTGATTTTTTTTCCGCGCGACGGCGCATGAATAAATTTTCCGCCGCCGATGTAGATGCCGACATGCGACACTTTGCCGCGCCCTTTCATCCGGAAAAACACCAGATCGCCCTCCTTGAGGTCGCTGCGATCAACCGTCTCGCCGGCATCGTACTGCGCCGCCGAATGGCGCGGCAGATCGAGTCCGTTGAGCTGATACACCGTCATGGCAAGCCCGCTGCAGTCAAATCCCGTTTCGGCCGATGATCCCCCCCACAGATACGGCACGCCGATAAAGTCGCGCGCGGTCTCCACGAGCGACCGGCGCAGATAGGCCGCGCCTTCAGTGCTCAGGCGGGCCGCCGCATACTCCTCGGGCAGAACGATATAGAAGTCTTCGATCACGCCGGCCTTCAGGAGCGCCAGCGCGCGCTGCCTGGCCTGCTCTTTGACGGAAAAGTTACCGAAGCGCACTTTGAACAAACCGTCCTTCGCCTTGAAATACGTCGCGTCGAGTCCCTGCGCCTTCAGTTGCTGCGTGAACCGCGCGGCGTTTTCCACCTGCGCAAACGCGCCGGCCTGGATCGTGTATCCCATCATCGCCAGCGCGCGCCGGGGCGGCTTGGCCGCATCGGGCCGCCCCTTCCCCGCGCATCCGCCGACCGCCAGCAAGAGCGCCGCCAGGAGCAGAGCCGTCGGCCGCGGAAGCGCCAACTTTATTTTTTTCATCACGGGTCCGCCTTTCACGCGGCAGCGTCAGCGCGCCCAGCGGGCTTGAACGAACGCCGCCGCGTCTTCTCGGTTGGAAATGCCGCCTTCGAGCTGCCGGTCTTCCAGCGCCCGGAGAATCTCTCCGATTTGTTTTCCCGGCGCGTATCCCATCGCCAGCAGATCGTCGCCGGTCAGAAGCCGCGGCGGATGCAGCGCTTCGCGCTCCAGCGTCTGCAGCTGTTCGCGGCAGAAATCAAAATAATCGAGCATGCCGTGGCAGGCCAGGCAGTCCAGACGGTGCAACTGCATGTGCAGATCGAAATCCGGCATTCTGAGAAATCGTTTAAGGCGCGCGGGACGCATCTTCGTCACGTTCATGAAGGCCATGTGCTCGCGGATAAGCCGCACAACGGTTTCCCGCTGCGCGTTGGGAAAACGCAGGCGGCGCATCAGATCCTCGGCGATGGCCGCGCCCGTCTGGACATGGCCGTAAAAGTGAATGCCCCGGTCGTCCTCGGTTTTCGAGACGGGTTTGCCGACATCGTGCAGGAGCACGGCCCAGGCCAGCGCGGGATTTGTCCGCGGCGCGGTTTCGGAAGACAGAATCTCCAGCATCCGCATCGTGTGTTCCCAGACGTCGCCTTCCGGATGAAACCGCGGCGGCTGCGCCACGCCCCGCATGTGTTCGACTTCCGGCAAAAGGAAGGCCAGAAGCCCGGTTTCGGACAGAAGTTCAAAGCCCCGGCGCGCGCCGCCGCGAACAAGAATCTTCTGCAGTTCCTCCGCGATTCTTTCGGCGCTGACGCGGCGGATGTTTTCCGCGGCCGCCCCGACGGCGCGGCGCGTTTCCGGATCGAGCGCAAAATCGAGGTTGGCGGCCAGGCGCACCGCGCGCAGGAGGCGCAGATAGTCTTCGCGAAACCGGACGGCGGGATCGCCGATGGCGCGGATGATTTTCCGGGCCAGATCGGCGCGGCCGCCGACGTAGTCGAGCATCGCGCCGGTCTCCGGATCCTGGAACAGGCCGTTGATGGTAAAGTCGCGCCGCAGCGCGTCTTCGCGGGCCGACGCATAATGCACGCGCGACGGCCGGCGTCCGTCCTCATAGGCGTCGTCGCTGCGGAAGGTCGCCACCTCGAAGGAAAAGCCGCCGGCCACGACCATCATCACCCCGAAGCGCGCGCCGACGTTCACCGTGCGGTCAAAGAGCGCCGCCACCTCGTCCGGCAGGGCGCCCGTGGCAATGTCATAGTCGCCGGGCGTCACGCCCCGAAGAAAATCGCGCACCGCGCCGCCCACAAAATAGGCCTCGTGCCCCGCTTCCTGAAGTCGGCGCACAATGCGCCGCGCGGCGGCGTATTTTTCTTTGTTCCGATCGTCCGGCTCCCCGGTCAAGGCTTCGGCTCCCGTAATTATTTCCTGCCCAGTTTGATCGCGCAGAACTCGCCGCACATGGTGCAGCCCTCTTCATTGGCGCTCCTGCTCTTCTCCAGAAGCGCGACGGTTTTTTCGGGATCGAGGGAGAGATCGACCTGTCCCTGCCAGTCGAAGGTTTTGCGGGCCTCGGACATTTTCCGGTCGCGCTCTGCGGCGCCGGAAATCCCTTTGGCGATGTCCGCGATGTGACCGGCGATCTTCGCGGCGATCACGCCGTCGCGGACGTCGGCCAGCGTGGGAAGCCGCAAATGCTCGGCCGGCGTCACGTAGCAGAGGAAATCCGCCCCCGCGGAAGCGGCAATGGCCCCGCCGATGGCGGACGTGATATGGTCGTAGCCCGGCGCGATGTCGGTGGGCAGCGGCCCGAGGACGTAAAACGGCGCGCCGGCGCAGAGCTTCTTCTGCAGGCGGATGTTGGCCTCGATATCGCGGATCGGCACATGGCCCGGCCCCTCAATCATCACCTGCACGCCCGCCTCCCGCGCGCGGGCCGCGAGCTGCCCCAGCAGAATGAGTTCGTGGATCTGCCCCGAATCCGTCGCGTCGGCAATGGCGCCGGGGCGCAGACCGTCGCCGAGGCTCAGCACCATCTCATAGCGGCGCGCGATGGACAGCAGCCGGTCGTACTCCTCGTAGAGCGGATTTTCCCGTCCGTTGCAGCGCATCCAGTTGGCCGTCATCGAGCCGCCGCGGCTGACGATGCCCAGCACCCGGCCCTGCTTTTCGACCGTTTCGACGCTGGCGCGCGTCACGCCGCAGTGGACGGTGATGAAATCGACCCCGTCGCGGCCGTTTTCCTCGATCACGTCGAACAGATCGTCGGCTGTCATATCGGCGATGGCCTTATGCTCGCCGAGCGCTTTCACGGCCGCCTGGTAAATCGGCACCGTGCCTACGGCCACGGTCGTCCGGGCCATCACCGCCTTGCGGATGGCGGCCAGATCGCCGCCCGTGGACAGGTCCATCACTGCGTCCGCGCCCGCCGCTTCGGCGACGCGCATCTTTTCCAGCTCCAGCTCGAGATCGTTGTTGTCCCTGGACGTGCCGATATTGGCGTTCACCTTCGTGCAAAGCCCCCGGCCGATGGCCAGCGGCTTGATTCCCGCGTGGTTCACGTTCCGGCAGATCACGATCGTTCCTTCGACCATGCCTTGCCGGATGACCTCCGCCTCAACGCCTTCCTGGGCCGCAGCGATTTTCATTTCTTCCGAAAGAAGGCCCCTGCGGGCTTTTTCGAGTTGTGTCATGTTTTCCTCCAAATACGTTATAGGGACAAGACGTTCACCGGTCCGCGACCTTTTCCCAGAGTCAGCGAACGCTCAATGGCCCGTGTAATCATTTTCTTCGCCTGCGCCACGGCGCCGGCGACGCTTTTTCCTTGAGCCAGCCCCGCGGCCAGCGCCGCTGCAAACGTGCATCCGGTTCCGTGCGTGTGCGGCGTGTCGATCCAGTCCGCGCCGAACTCGCGGCACCTCCTGCCGTCGTAGAGCACATCCACGCTGCCGTCCCGGCGGCTTTGCACCAGATGCCCGCCTTTGACAACGACGTTTTTGGCGCCCAGGCGCGCGATGCGCGCCGCCGCGTCTTTCATGGCGGCGACCGACCGGATTTTCATCCCCGTCAGCGCTTCCGCTTCCGGAATGTTCGGCGTCACCACCCGCGCCAGCGGCAAAAGCTTCCGGACCAGCGTCCGCTGTGCGTTTTCCTGCATCACCCGCCGCCCGCCCTTGGCGATCATCACCGGATCGACAACGACATTTTGCAGGCGGTGCCGGATAATCATTTCCGCGACGGCCGCGACCGCCGCGCCGGAAGGCAGCATGCCCGTTTTGACCGCAGCCGCGCCGATATCGGACACGACGGATGCGATTTGCGCCGCAATGGCTTTCCCCGGCACGGGAAAGACCGCCTGCACGCCGCGCGTGTTTTGCGCGGTCAGCGCAGTGACGACCGTGGCGGCGTAGCAGCCGCACGCGGCCACCGCCTTCAGGTCGGCCTGAATTCCCGCGCCCGCTCCGGAATCGGATCCGCCCACGCACAACACCACCGCCGGTTTTCTCATGTCAGGCCTCCTCGGGAAAAACATCCCTGTGCCAGTAGCGGATCACCAGCAGATGGCCTGCCGCCACACGGATGACCGCCCGGGACGCCGTGATGCAATTGCTGATCCCCCGCGACTCGGCTGCAAAGAGCGCTTCCTGATCGAGCGGATACTGAAAGCCCTCCAGCGTGACGCCTGCGGCCTGCGGACTGAGCGCAAGAAGCGACACCAGACACCCGGCCGCGTCTTCGATCACCGTTTCGGCGTCCGCGACAAACAGCTCGGCGAACTCGTCCACGATCCGCGTGAAAATCCGGGCCTCCCGCCCGCGGATGAGCAGGGAAATATTGGCAAGCGCGTGATCGATCCGGCCGCCGAGCGCGCCCCAGAGGTCGATGCGGCGCGAGCGCTGTCCGATCGCGTAATCGAGGGCGAGCGCCGTGTCCGTAAAATCCTTGTCGGGCGGATAACGGAGGATCTTCACGCCGGCCTGTTCGTATTCGGCCGCCCAAGCGGCCGGCAGGGAATCCATGTCTCCCAGAAGCACGTCGGGCCGAAAACCCGCGCGCCGCAGATGACGCACTCCGCCGTCGCAGCCGACGAGCAGCCGGCCGGCAAGGCTTTCGATCTGCGTCCGGAAAAAATCCGGATCGCCCAGACGTCCGCCGCTCACAATCACCGTGTAAGGCTGCATTTCCTCTCCCGAATAAAAAAGCCATACCCTTCGCCCGCAAAGGATATGGCCTGCGCTGCAATTTGAAGAACCGCCATTCCCTACGCCGGCATTACCCGGGTCAGGTTCAAAGGGTATAATCTCAGCCGTTTGTTCCGCACCCGCGGAATTTCCGGCACCCCACGGATCAAAAAGTAATACATTCAGGATCAAAAAGCAATTTTTTTTCAACACGTCACCGTGCCGGCGGTTTTTTCATGGTGTTTTTGTTGGTGCATCATTTCGAAAAATCGCTATAATGCGCCATCACTTTTCTTGTCGAAGGGAGGATGCCCCATGAAACGATTATGGTTGATGCTCCTGATCGGACCGCTTCTTTTGGGCGCGGCGCAAACCGCCCGCGCCGACATCTTTGACGTGCCGTGCAGCGTTGCGGCGCTCATCAACGCCATCACGACGGCCAACGCCACACCGGGCGCGCATACGCTCAATCTGGCCGGATCATGCACCTACTCCCTGTCGGACGTGAACAACGCCGGCGCCCTGGGCGACAACGGCCTCCCGCGGATTACCGGCCGGATGACGCTGGCCGGAGGGTCCAACACGATCATCGAGCGGCAACAAGGGGCGCCGGAATTCCGTTTCTTTCAGGTCGAAAACGCCGCGGAGCTGACGCTGCGCCAGCTGACGCTCTGCAACGGGCGCGTCGCCGCCGATCCCAAAATCGACGGCGGCGCCATTTACACCGACGGAGGAACCGTATCGCTTGCCGGCTGCACGCTCACCGGCAACACCGCCGGCTGCGGCGGAGCAATTTACAGCGAGGCGGGAACGCTGACCGTCACGGCCAGCCGGTTTTCTGAGAACAACGGCTATGCCTGAGGCGGCGGCGCCGTTCTTGGCGGCGGGACCGTCAACATTTATTCAAGCGTTTTTTCGGGAAACCGCGGGGCGGAAGCGGGCGCCGTCGGCGTCTGGGGCCGCCTGAATCTGGCCAATTCCAGCTTCATCAATAACCGTGCGCAAAGAGACGCCCAGCCCTCCGGCGGCGGCGCCGTCAGTCTGATCACGCGCGACGCCCTCGCCGTGATCACGGGATCGACATTTCTCCACAACACCGTCACTTCCGGTTTCGCCAAGGGCGGCGCGATCGTCACCGAAGGAACGCTGACCGTCATCAATTCAACCTTTTACGCCAATGCCGCCGACAACCGGGGCGGCGCCATCGCCATTGAAGACGGCAACGTGATTTTGCGCCATGTCACGATATCCGAAAACGGCGCGGCCCTCGCGGGAGGAATTTTTGTGGGCGGTGTGCTGAGGCTGGAAAACAGCATCCTGGCGGACAATGAAATCGGAAACAACTGCGGCGTCCTGGGCGGCGCCATCATCAACGGCGGCGGCAATCTCCGCTATCCGTTCAATGACGACAGCTGCGTGGGCTTTTACGGCAATCCGCAGCTGAAAGCGCCCGCCGACAACGGCGGCCCCACGCAGACCATGGCCCTGGACTGGGGAAGCGATGCCATCGACCGAATCGACGGAGAAAACGGCTGCGGCGTGGGCGTCGAAACGGACCAGCGCGGCGTCAAAAGGCCGCAACCGGCCTGGTCGCGCTGCGACTGCGGCGCTTACGAAAAACAGCAGTTCGGACCGGATGAACTCGATGCCCGCTGCTTCATCGCCACCGCCGCTTTCGGCTCGCCCCTGGATCCGTGCGTGACGGTGCTGCGGACCTTCCGGGACCGCTTCCTGGTCGCCAACGCCTGGGGAAGCGCCTTTGTGGCCTGGTACTACGACCGGTCGCCGGCCTGGGCCGCGCGCATCGCCGGCAGTCACCCTTTAAGACTGGCCGCCCGCGCCGCCCTGCTTCCCGTAACGGCGCTGGCCTGGATGGCGCTCGGCTGGAACTGGCCGGCCACCGGCTTTTTGCTGCTTTTCGTTGTGGCATGGTTTTGGCGCAGGAAAAGCCGGCGCGGCTCAAGCGCCCCGGCGTGAGACCGGATTTTTCAGACTAGTCTTCGCCGCGATAAATGCAGCCGGACTCCGGGCTTTCCTGGACGACGATCCGGCAAAGTCCCGGCAGAACCGGTTTGAGGCGCAGCCAGATCCAGCGGCAGAGGTTTTCCGAGGTGGGATTTTCCAGCCCTGCGATGCCGTTGAGATTCTTGTGGTCGAGCTGTTCCAGAACGGGGGCGAAGGCGGCGGCGATGTCGGCAAAATCCGTGATCCAGCCGGCGCGGGCGTCTACGGCGCCCTGCAGATGAATGGCCACCCGAAAGGAGTGGCCGTGCATTTTGGCGCACGGATGGCCGGCCGGCACAAAGGGCAGAAAGTGCGCGGCGTCAAATTTGAATACTTTGAAAATTTCCATAACCTTTCCTTATCGAATGCCCAGCCATTTGTGCATCTGGAGACTCAGGCGCCACGGCGGATGCGCCAGAACATAATCCAGCGTCCGGCGGAGCGCTTCTTCCCGGTCCCTGCCGTCTCGCGGCTGGAGAAAAAAATGCCGGAAATCCAGACTGGCGTAAAGCGCGGGATCCATCTCTCCCTGCGGATAGACGAGCTTCAGCTCCTGACCGCTTTTCTGCGCCAGCCGGACGCCCGCCTTGGGGCTCACGCAGAGCCAGTCGATGCCGGCCGGCGCCGCAATCGTGCCGTTGGTTTCCACGGCGATTTCGAAGTCCGCGTCATGCAGGGCCGCAAGCAGGCCCTCGTCCACCTGCAGCAGGGGCTCGCCGCCGGTCAGCACGGCAAAGCGCTGTTTGCCGCCGCCCGGCCAGAAACCGGCCATCCTGCAGGCGAGATCAGCCGCGGTTTCATAAAGGCCGCCGGCCGCGCCGTCCGTTCCCGTAAAGTCCGTATCGCAAAAAGGACAGGGCGCGCCGGATCGGTCCTCTTCTTGCCCCGACCAGAGGTTGCAGCCGGAAAAACGGCAAAAGACCGCCGGCCGGCCGCTGTAAAAGCCTTCTCCCTGGAGCGAGTAGAATATTTCCTTGATCCGATACATTACAGGCCCGCCTTTGCTTTCCCGCCGGAAACGGTTGCGGCCTTTCCTAGCGCTGCGATCTGTATCTCACCGGATCCTGAAGCCCCGCTTCCCGGAATCCTTTGAGCCGCAGCAGGCAGGAATCGCACCGGCCGCAGGACGCCCCGTCCGCATCCGGATCGTAGCAGCTGTGCGTGAGTGAATAATCGACGCCCAGTTCAACGCCCCGGCGGATGATCTCGGCCTTGGAGAGGGCCAAAAGCGGCGCGTGAATCCTTAAAGGCTCTTTTCCCAGAACGCCGGCTTTGGTCGCGAGATTCGCCATGCGCTCGTAGGCTGCGATATATTCGGGCCGGCAGTCCGGATAGCCGCTGTAGTCGAGGGCGTTGACGCCGATGAAGATGTCGGACGAGCCGATGACTTCCGCCCAGGCCAGCGCGTAGGACAGAAAGATGGTGTTTCGCGCCGGCACGTAGGTGACGGGAATGGCCCGGGGTAGCTCCTCGACCGAACCGTGCTTGGGAACGGCGATGTCCGCCGTCAGCGCCGATCCGCCGATCAGGCGCAAATCGATGTCCACCGTCAGATGCCGGACCACCCCTGCGCGCCCGGCAATGCGCCCGGCTGCGTCGAGCTCGACACTGTGGCGCTGGCCGTAGCGGAAGCTCAGGGCGTACGTTTCAAATCCCTGCCGGCCGGCAATCGCCAGAACGGTTGCCGAATCCACGCCGCCGGACAGCAGCACCACGGCTTTCCTTTTTTCTATGTCGGAGCGTTTGGTCATGAAAAACGGCTTTAGCAGATTTCCCGAAAATTCACCCGGCTTATTTTGTCCGGCCGCCGAGGCTGAAAAGCGTCCGGGTATTTTCCGACGCGGTCCGGGCGACATCTTCCCAGTCCAGGCCTTTGATCGCGGCGACCTTTTTTGCCGTGTGCACGATAAAGGCGGGTTCGTTTCTGCGGCCGCGATGCGGAACGGGCGCAAGGTAGGGGCAGTCCGTTTCCAGAAGAAGCCGCTCCAGCGGCGCCTGACGGACGACGTCGCGCAGGGTGTGCGATTTTTCAAAGGTCACCACGCCGGGAACTGAGAGGTAAAATCCGAGATCGAGGCACTGCCGGGCCATCGCCCAGTCGCCGGAAAAGCAGTGGAAGACGCCCCGGCGGATGCCAGAGGCCCTGATCAGGTCCAGCGTCTCCCCATGCGCTTCCCGGTCGTGAATCACCACCGGCAGGTTCAGCTCGCCGGCCAGTTCCAGCTGCCCGGCAAACAGTTCTGTCTGCCGCCTGCGCGAAGAAAGGTTCCGGAAAAAGTCCAGACCGATTTCACCGTAGGCGACGACTTTCGGGTCCGCCGCCAGACGCTGGAGTTCGTCGAGCACCCGATCATCGGCCGATTCCGCATCGTGGGGATGGATGCCGACCGTCGCGTAAATGTTTTCGTACCGGCGGGCGAGCGACACGGCTTTTTGACTCAAAACCGGGCTGGTTCCCACCGTAACGATGCACTCCACTCCCGCCAGTCCGGCGCGTTCGATCACCGCCTCCCGGTCGGCGTCGAACTCCTCCATTTCCAGGTGGGCGTGGGAATCAATCAGCATAACGCTCATTTTTCGTGCAGCTGGCACGTAATTTCTTCAGCATTTTCAGAAACATCCGGCAGCTTTTTCAGATGATTGACCAAATCTTTTTCGGCCAGTTCCCCCGTCAGCAACTTGCGGGAAATAATCCGCCGGTCCGTTTTCAGTATTTCCGCATTAACTCTCTTGGACATTGCCTTCCTCCTGCAAATAGACGCTGATTTGTTTTAATTCATTTCTGAATGTGGCGGACTAGTATTATATTTTGGCGGCCAAATCAAGCCCCCAGCGATTATTTTGTCCGGGACGCCGGAAATTCCTCAAGTTTGCCGCTCAAACAGCCGTATATAATGAACACCAGCGCATTTGACGGGGCCCTCGAAGCATGGAAACCATGGTTTACAGAAGAACAAACGAAGCGACGGAAGCGATGCGCCGGCTCAATGCCGCTAAAAAGCATCTCCAGGACGGCAATCTCTTTTCCAGCATCGTCGCGCTGCGCGATGTTCTGGAGATTCTGCCGAACCTGCACAACGTCCAGGAAAAGGACCAAAAGCGCCTCACGGACGCCATCAACGATTTTCTGCGCGTGCTGGCCGTCTCTCAGGAATTCAACGACCTGTACGGAAAAGTGTATTTCCGCGACGACGATTTTTCCACGTCCTATGATTTTTTGTGCCAACTGATCCGGATCAAGGAAGAGGAAGTGGCAGAGGTGCTCGTCAATGAAACGGTCACCGGAATGCTGCAGCTTTCCACCCTCGGCGAGGAGGACCAGAAGACGGCCCGGCTGATGGTGTCTCTGGTGGAGAGAGGGGAAGTGTCCGCGCTGCGCGATCTGGTCGCCGCCAACGAAAGCGTGGGATCGCTGGTTTTAGCCTTTTATAATGAAACGGGCATCGGCCACCGGATTTCGGGCAACGTCGACAAAGCCATCCTCGAATACAAGAAGGCCCTGTCCATCGCGCCCGGCGACGAGCATCTCTATTACAATCTGGCCCGGGCCTACCTCGCCCTCGGCCAGAAGAAGAACGCCGAAGCCTCCATCGCGCAGGCCATGCAGATCAATCCGGACTTCCGGGAAGGGGTAAAGCTCACGCGGCATATCGAACGGCAGCCGCTCTGACGGCTCACCGTTTCAGCCGGGGATCGGACGCGTCGCGGATGCCTTCCCCGAGCAGATTGTAGCCCACCACCGTGATCAGAATCGCCAGGCCGGGATAAAGCGACAGCCACCAGGCAATGTCGATGTTGTCCTTGCCCGCCGTCAGAATGTTTCCCCAGCTCGGCGTCGGCGGCTGCACGCCGATGCCCAGAAAGCTCAGCGCCGATTCCGTCAGGATCGCGCCGGCGATGCCCAGCGTGGCCGCGACCAGAATGGATGCCAGCGCATTGGGCAGGATGTGCAGAAAGATGATCCGCCCGTCGCCCGCGCCGATGGCCCGTGCCGCCGTCACGAAATCCCTTTCCCGCAGCGAAATGAAATCCGCCCGCACCAGACGCGTCACGCCCATCCAGCCGGTAAGCCCGATAACGATCATGATGTTCCAGATGGAGGGCTCCAGAAAGGCGATCACGGCCAGAATGAGGAAGAACGTCGGAAAGCACAGCATGATGTCCACAAAGCGCATGATGAGCGCATCGATCCAGCCGCCGTAGTAGCCGGCCACCGCTCCCAGAATCGTTCCGATCAGAATGGCCAGGCCCGTGGCGACAAATCCGACCTTGAGCGAGATGCGCGCGCCCCAGATCATCCGGGACAGGACGTCCCGGCCGAGCTGATCCGTGCCGAACCAGTGGCCGGCCGAGGGCGGCGCCAGAACATTTTTGAGATCGATCGCTCCGGGATCGTAAGGCGCGAGCAGCGGCGCGAAAAGCGACACGACAAACAAAAGAGCCACGATGCCGCAGCCCGCGAGCGCCAGTTTGTTTTTGTAAAACATCTCCCAGAACGTCATCACGATATCCTTATTCTCGGATCCGCCACGGCATACGACACGTCCGCGATCAGATTGCCCAGAAGCGTCAGCACGGCGCCGATGAGCAAAATGCCCATGACGGTGGGATAGTCGCGCGCCATCACCGACATGTAAAACAACTGCCCCATGCCGGGAATCGCAAAAATCGTCTCGAAAATCACGCTGCCGCCGATCAGCCCCGGAACGGACAGCCCCAGGATGGTGATCGCCGGCAGAAGCGCGTTGCGCAGCGCATGCTTGTAAATCACCTGTCTTTCGCTGAGGCCCTTGGCGCGCGCCGTGAGAATGTAATCCTGGCGGATCACCTCCAGCATGTTGGCCCGCATGTAGCGGGAAAGCCCCGCCAGTCCGCCGAACGCGGAAATGAACACCGGCAGGACCAGATGCCCCGCCAGGTCGGCCAGCTGCGCCCAGGTGCTCAGGTACTCATAGTTGAGGGAGCGCAGGCCGGAAATCGGCAGCCAGCCCAGGTGGATGCCGAAAAAAATCATCAGAAGCAGCGCCAGCCAGAACGTCGGCACGGCAAAGCCCACGAACACGACCACCGCCGTCACCTTGTCGAAAAGGGAATCCTGGTACACCGCCGACAGCACGCCGATCGGCACGGCGACCGCAATGATAATCAGCAAAGACAAAACATTGATCAGAATCGTAATCGGCAGGCGTTCGAGAATCTTGTCGGCCACCGGCCGGTGATCGGAGGAAAAAGACGTTCCCAGATCGCCGCGGGCGAGCTTTTTGAGCCACGACACATACTGAACGTGCAGCGGCTTGTCCAGTTCGTAGAGGCTCAAGAGCCGTTCTTTCATTTCGGCGGAGGCTTTCGGGTTCATCTGCGTCTGCAGGTCCGTGGGTTTGCCCGGCGCCAGATGCATGACCGCAAAGCAAATGATCGTGATGCCCAGCAGAAGCGGGATCATGAAAAGGATTCTTTTGATCAGATAGCGCGTCATCGGCCTGTTTCCGCTCCGTTCAACCCTGCCCGTCCAGCAGTTTCAGAAGCTCCATCTTCCGTACATTCTCGAGCGACCGCCACAGGTGGTCCTGGGCATGCGCCTCCAGCGTGATCGTCGGCTTGCGCCTGAGCGTCTTGATGGCGGCGGCCAGTTCCCGAAAAGGAAACGTGGCTTCGCCCACCGGCAGGTGTTCGTCAAACCGGCCGGAATTGTCATGCAGATGCAGATGGCCGATGTAGGGCCCGATCTGCTCCATCCAGTCGCCGAGCGGCGCCCGGGAAAATACGTTGAAATGGCCCGTATCGAAACAAAAGCACAAGTGGTCGCAGGAAAGGATCTCGAAGAGCCGCCGGAGGATGTCCGGCTTCTTTTCGTACACGTTTTCCAGCGCAATCACCGTTCCCGCCTCGCGCGCCGTCCGAAGCACGTCCGACCAGAACCGGACGCTGTTTTCCAGCCACAGATCATCGCAGGCCACGTAGTAGCGGTCGTCAAAGGACGGATGGCAGACCATCTTCAGCGGTTTGAAAATCGGCGCCAGTGCCAGCGCCTGACCGATTCGCTCCCGGCTGACCTTGCGGATCCGCTCATCGAGGGCGCCGGGCCGCAAATCGACAAACGGGCCGTGAAAGGTCACCTTGAGCCCCGCGTCGTGCAGCCGGAGAGCGATTTTTCGGCATTCGTCCAGAGAGATCCCCTCCAGCGCAGTGTGGCTGAAATAAATCTCCGGATTGATTTTGTGCTCCAGAATCATCGGCAGATACCGGGGCAGGAGCTGATAGGGCATATGCGCGTGAACTCTTGCAATAACGTCAAGCATGGCCAATCCTTTATCAATGAATAGGGACCGTTGATTTACCATAGACGTTTTTTTTTCACAACTGCGGCGAACCGGACGACGTTTAAAATACGATATTGTCAACTTTTTTCATTTATGCGATAGGACAGAAGCTGTCGGCAAACAGGCGCAAAGAGCGGGCTGTTTGTGCAGCTTTTCTTTAAGGAGGACCCTTTGGCCGTTAAAAAGAATGAGTCGGCGCGGCGGCTTATGCTGTGCATCAACGCGGTGCTGCAGAAAAAGGCAAAGAAAATTGTCGCATTAAATGTTCGGGAGATATCATCGTTTACGGATTATATGCTGATTTGCTCCGGGGGAACCGACCGGCAGGTGCAGGCCATTGCCCAGGCCGTCCAGGAACATCTGAAAAAGGAAGGCATCCGGCCGCTGGGCGTGGAAGGAGAAACCAACGCCGAATGGGTGCTCCTGGACTACGACGATGTGGTGATCTCCGTTTTTCAGGAGTCGGCCCGCTCCTTTTACGGCCTGGAAGACCTGTGGGACGCGCCGCGGATGGAGATCGACGAAAACACCACCGACATCAAGAAGCTCTCCAGGGAAATGGCTTGAGTCTTCGCGACTTTGTCTCCGAGATATCCGATGTTTTGTTTCCGCCTCTGTGCCTGGCGTGCCGGCGGGTGGTCCAAAGCGTTCCTCCCGCCGTCTTTTGCGCCAATTGTCTCGACCGCATTACCTTTTTAACCGGCAGCCTCTGTCCGGTTTGCGGCGTCCTCTTTCCGGATTCGCCCGCCGGCGACCATGTTTGCGGCGCCTGCCTCGCCTCCCCGCCCTTTTTCGACCGGGCGCGCGCCGCAGTCGTTTATGAAGGCATCATTGCCGACACGATCCACCGCTTCAAGTACGGCCGCGACCTGTCCACGGGCGGCGCTCTGGCCCGTTTTCTCGCCGAGTGCCCTTTTGACGATCTGGACTGGCACCGCTGCGATGCGGTTCTCCCCGTTCCCCTGCATAAAAAACGCCTGCGCGAAAGGGGCTTCAATCAATCGCTTTTGCTGGCGCGCGCCCTGGGCAGGAAATACGGAATCGCCGTCGATTTTTCCTTGCTAAAAAGGCGCAAATTTACTTTAACGCAGACAGGACTGACCAGACAGGAGCGGGAAAAGAATATTAAAGGAGCGTTTGAGACAGCCCGGCCCGGGCAAATCGCGGACAAAAACCTGATTCTGGTCGACGATGTCTACACGACGGGGGCGACCGTCAATGAATGCGCGAGAATTCTGAAGCACAGCGGCGCGGCGGACGTGGCGGTGGTCACGCTGGCCAGGGTGATTTAGAAAAGCCGCGCCCTTGCCGCTCTTGTTCGGAAATGGGAAGGAGTTGTCATGGAAAAGATTCTGGAGAGAACTGCGCTCAAGGAAAAGCTCGACGCCCTGCGCCGGGAAGGGAAAAAAATCGCTTTTACCAACGGCTGCTTCGATATTCTGCACGTCGGCCACGTGCGCTATCTGCAGGAGGCGCGCAAAACCGCCGACGTGCTGGTCCTGGGGCTGAACAGCGACACGTCGGTCCGGGCCATCAAGGGAGAAAAAAGGCCCCTGGTGACGGAAAGCGAGCGGGCGGAAGTGCTCGCCGGTCTGGCCTGCGTTGATTTTATAACGATTTTCGCGGAGTTGACGCCACTGGAGCTGATCTGCTTTCTGAAACCGGACCTCCTGATTAAAGGAGGCGACTGGCCGGAAGACCAGGTGGTCGGACGCAACGAAATCCGCCAGTGGGGAGGGCGCGTCACGATCGTTCCGGAGGTGGCCGGCAAATCCACCACCAATATCGTGGACAGGGTTCTTTCCGTGTACCGGTAGGAAAAATAATCGTTTAATTCATACCTTACATCGAGTGGCCCGGCAGCCGGACGGTTTTCCGGGCCGCTCATTTTTTTGCTTTACAAACATAGGGCCATTAGGTAAAAGAGCCCAATATCATGATCATCTTATAAAGGAGTGGCGGCCTTGGAAAAACAAACGACGTTGAAGCCGGAAAAGCTGGAGGCATTCCGCAAACTGCTGACACAGAAAATCAATGAATTGCTGAGTGAAGCGGGAAAAACGGTTTCGGAAATGACCAGCGGCAAGGAAAATTTCCCCGATCCCAACGACCGGGCCTCGCTGGAATCCGACCGCAATTTCGAACTGAGAATCCGCGATCGGGAACGCAAGCTGATCGTCAAAATGCAGGAAGCGATCAAGCGCATCGATGACGGCACGTACGGCATCTGCGAATCCTGCGGCGGACCGATTTCCGAAAAAAGACTGATGGCGCGGCCTGTCACGACCGAGTGCATCGACTGCAAGACCAAGCAGGAAAAAATCGAAAAGCTCAAGGGCGAATAAGTCTCGACAGCAACCGAACGGAAAGCCCCGCGAGCCGGGGCTTTTTTATTGCCGCCCGACGTCCGGCATTTATTTTTCGAAATAAAAATGTTAATCAGCAGGCCATGTACGCAGAGGTCGCCCTCAATATTCCGGCCGGCAAACGCTTCACGTATGCCGTCCCCGAAAGTCTTGCTTCCGCCGCCGCCGTCGGCAAACGGGTTTTTGTCCCTTTCGGCCGCCGCAAGCGGACGGGCTTCATCGTCTCCCTGACCGCCGGCTCCCCGCCGGCCGGCGTCAAGCCGCTCGGCGAAATTCTCGATGAAGAGCCGCTTTTCGACGCGGATGATCTGAAATTCTACTTCTGGATCGCCGATTACTTCGTCTATCCCCTCGGCAAAACGCTGGCCGAACTTCTTCCCACGGGATGGGAAAAAAAGGATCTGTTGTGGGTGACGCCCGCGCCGGCGCCGCCCGGCGTCCGGCCGACGCCGGCCC
>Ga0228535_1001313_pt1 | contig 40419 bp, 35 predicted proteins | sample SJ1metagenome_FD_168457 | JGI IMG/M metagenome (GOLD analysis project Ga0228535, IMG submission 168457) | Enriched culture of PCE-dechlorinating microbial communities from Ithaca, New York, USA - SJ1 | ecosystem: Engineered > Modeled > Simulated communities (microbial... > Unclassified | place... | reverse complement strand
GCAGCGGCATCGACGGCTGGCGCGACAGCGTGGCGCATATGATGTGCGGCGCGAAGACGGTGCAGATGTGCGCGGGGCCGACGCTGCGGGGCTACAAGGTGTTCAGCGATACGGTGCAGGGCATCAACGACTTCATGGAGCGGAAGGGCTATGCGAAGCTGGAAGATTTCATCGGCTGCGCGCTGCCGGCCAAAGGTATCCGCGAGGTGCCGCGCAAGGACGTGTTCATGGCCAAGGCCGTGGCCGACCTGGACGCGTGCAAGGGCTGCGGCATCTGCCCGGACATCTGCTTCTATGAGGCGCTGAGCATGGAAAACGGCAAGGTGCGTGTGGACGGCGAACAATGCGACGGCTGCGGCCTGTGCATGCAGATGTGCCCTTCGGGAGCCCTGACGCTGATGCACGGGGACCAGGTGGTCCCCACCTCCTGGGCGGGCGCCCGGGGACGGAAGGGCGAGACTGGCCGCAAATAAGGCTGGCGCTGTTCCGGACCATTGATCAATCGGAAAGAGCTGTTTACTTATCCAAAGGGGGGCGAAGGGCCGCCCCCTTTGGATGAAACGGAGGATGAAACATGGAGTTGAGCAGAGAAGAATTGCTGGATATGTATAAGCTGATGCTGCAGATCCGCACGGTGGATGAAAAAATCGCCATGCTGGTGCGCAACAGCCTGATGAAAGGCTTCAGCCACCAATGCGTGGGGCAGGAGGCGGTGGCCGTGGGCGTGTGCCGCGCCCTGCGCAGCGACGACTATATCGCGACCAATCACCGGGGGCATGGGCACAGCCTGGCCAAATGCCGGGATCTGAAGGGACTGCTGGCCGAGCTGCTGGGCCGCCAGACCGGTTACTGCCACGGCAAGGGCGGCTCGATGCACCTGGCGGACACGGCCACCGGGAACCTGGGGGCCAACGGCATCGTGGCGGGGGGCATCCCGCTGGCGGTGGGGGCCGCGCTGTCCATGAAATACCGGGGGATCGACCGGCTGGTGATCTGCTTCCTGGGAGACGCGGCCATGAACCAGGGCGCCTGCCATGAAGCGATCAACCTGGCGGCAGTGAACGACCTGCCGATCCTCTTTGTGTGCGAGAACAATCTGTACGGGTTCTCCGTGCCGATGTCCAGCGCGATGAAGGTGGAGCATATCGCGGACCGGGCGCCGGCCTACGGGATCAAGGGACTGACCATCGACGGCAACGACGTGCTGGGCGTGTACGAGACGGTGGAGCGGGAACTGGCGGACATCCGGGCCTGCAAGGGGCCGGTGCTGCTGGAATGCCTTACCTACCGCTGGAAAGGGCATTCGATCAACGACCAGGGCGCGTACAAGCCGGCTGAGGAACAGCGCTGGTGGACGGAGGAGAACTGCCCAATCAAGAGATACCGGGCCGTGCTGCAGGCCAAGGGCTTCAGCGAGGACGAGCTGGCCGGGACGGAACAGGCCGCTGCGGATTCGTTTGAAGAGGCGCTGGAATACGCGCGTTCCTGCCCCTTCCCGGAGCTGAAATGCGCTCTGGAAGACGTCTACGCGTAAGAGGAAAAGGAGGCAGGAAAATGCGGACAATCACAATGAAGGAAGCCATCCGGGAGGCGCTGGACCAGGAAATGGCGCGGGATGAAAGCGTGATGCTGCTGGGCGAGGACATCGCTTTTTACGGCGGCTGCTTCCAGGTCACCCAGGGCTTGTTTGAGAAATACGGGGCCAAGCGGGTGATGGACACGCCGATCTCGGAAGCGGGGTTTGTGGGAGCCTGCGTGGGGGCTGCGATCACCGGGCTCAGGCCAGTGGCGGAGCTGATGTTTATGGATTTTGCCACCGTATGCATGGACCCTATCGTCAACCAGGCGGCCAAGTCCCGCTACATGTCGGGGGGCGCCAACAAGGTGCCGATGGTGCTGCGCCTGCCCAACGGCGGCGGCATGTCCGGCGCGGAGCATCATTCACAGTCCCTGGAGACCTGGTTCGCCCATATGCCCGGCCTTTATGTGGCCTGCCCGTCCAATCCCTATGACGCCAAGGGCCTGATGATTGCGTCGATCCGTAACGACAACCCGGTGATGTTCTGCGAGCACAAGCTGCTGTACGGGACCACGGGGGAAGTGCCTGAGGAAGCCTACGAAGAGCCGCTGGGCCGGGCCAGGATCGCCCGGGAAGGCCGGGACGCCACCGTGGTGGCCACGCAGATGATGGTGCATAAGGCGCTACGGGTGGCTGAAAAACTGGCGGAGGAAGGGATCTCCGTGGAAGTTGTGGACCCCCGCACCATCAGCCCGCTGGACATGGACGCCATCGTGACGTCGGTGAAAAAGACGCACCGGGCGGTGGTGGCGCACGAGGCCTATAAATTCTGCGGATTCGGGGCCGAAATCGCCTCGACGATCATGAGCGAAGCCTTCGATTACCTGGACGCGCCGGTAATCCGGGTGGGCGCGAAATTCGCGCCGATCCCCTACAACTGGGACCTGGAAAAGGAAATCATTCCGCAGGACGCAGACATTGAGAAAGCGGTCAGGGAATCGCTCTACCGCTGAGCGGGGCGGAAAGGAAGTGTGACGCAATGGCGCTCTACAATATTGTGATGGAAAAGCTGAGCCTGACCATGGAACATGGGACCATCATGCAGTGGCACAAGCGTCCGGGGGACCAGGTAAAAGAGGGAGACCTGCTGGCGGAAGTGACCACGGACAAGGTGAACATGGCAGTTGAATCGCCCTATAACGGCGTGCTGGCGCAAGTGCTCAAAGAGGAAGGGGAAATCGTACCGGTGCTGCAGGTGATCGCCGTCATTGACGGCCCGGCGGGCCAGACGGTGTTCAGCGCCGGGGAAGCTCCGTCAACGGCAGCGCCTCCCCCTGCTCCTGCGCCGATGCCGGCGGCAACGCCGCCCAGCGGCGGGGACGTGCAGCTCGGGAACCAGGAATACCTGTTGCTGATGGAAAAGCTGAGCCTGACCATGGAAAAAGGCACGCTGATGCAGTGGCATAAGCGGGCGGGCCAGATGGTGGCCAGCGGCGAAGTGGTGGCGGAAGTGGCCACGGATAAAGTCAACATGGAAATCGAATCGCCTTATACCGGCGTGCTGAAGCGCATCCTGGTGGCGGAAGGGCAGGAAGCGCCCTGCCTGACGCCGATCGGCGTCATCGAAGGCCCGGCCGGGCAGACAGTGCTGAGCGAAGCGGCCGCGCCGACGGAAGCACAACCGTCGCCTGTTTTGGCGGGACCGTCCCCGGCGACAACGCAGCCGCAGGCAGCCGGCGGACGGTTGAGCATCTCCCCCGCTGCCCGGAAGCTGGCATCGGAACAAGGCGTGGACCCAGAGACGCTGACCGGGCGCGGCCCCGACGGGCGGATCGTGCTGGCCGACGTGGAAGAAGCTGTGGCCAGGCAGCCTCAGTTGACGCATCTGGCTGCAAAAACAGCGGAACTGCTGGGGGTGCCGGCAGCCATACTGCCCCGGGGACGTCGCCTGTATTGCCGGGACATCGAAGCAGCCGCCGCGGCAGCCGATACCGGCCTGAAAACAGCGGCGGGGCCGGACACCTACACGGAGCCGCTGGGCGATCTAAAGGCGGCCATGAGCCGCAATATGCAAAAGAGCTGGCAGACGGCGCCTCATGTGACGCTGAACCGGCGCATCACGGCGGACGGGATGATCCAGCTAAGGACTTCGCTGAAGGAGCATTACGGGGAAAAGGTCAGCTACACCGACATCATCCTCAAGGCTGCCTCCATGGCGCTGGAGCTGTACCCCATCATCAACTCATCGCTGCAGGACAACACGGTTATTTATCACCGTTACGTCAACTTGGGCATTGCCACGGACACGCCGCAGGGGCTGCTGGTGCCGGTGGTGAAGAACGCGCAGGGCCTGTCCCTGCTGGAGCTGAGCCGAGCCGCCGCGGCGCAGATCGACAAAGCACAGCGGAACAGGGTGAAGCTGGAGGACATCAGCGGCGGCACTTTCACCGTGACCAGCCTGGGGGGCTTCGGCATCGACGATTTCACGCCGGTGATCAACCCGCCTGAATCGGCGATCCTGGGCGTAGGCGCGATCGGGAAAGAGGTGGTGCCGGACGGCGCAGGATTCCGTATTGCGTCCCGGATGTCCCTCAGCCTGTCCTTTGACCACCGTCATATCGACGGAGCCACCGCCGCCCGGTTCCTGGCCGCAGTGGCGAAGTTCCTGGAGAACCCCTTTTACTTTGCCATCTAACCCAACCTTTACGAGGAAATCACGATGTATGATTATGATCTGATCGTCCTGGGCGGAGGCCCGGGCGGATACGTGGCCGCCATCAAAGCGGCGCAGAGCGGCCTCAAAACCTGCCTGATCGAAAAGGACCGGGTAGGCGGCGTCTGTCTCAACCGGGGCTGCATCCCCACCAAGACCCTGCTGAAATCCGCAGAGGTTTACCGGACCGTCAGGGAGGCCGCGGCCTTCGGCGTCCTGGGCGTGGACTCATCCGCGGTGCGCGTGGACATGCAGGAAGTGCAGAAACGGAAAAATCAGGTGGTGAAGAAGCTGACGGGCGGGGTTTCCCTGCTGCTAAAAGCCAACGGGATCACCCTGCTGACCGGCGAGGGCCGCTTCCTGGACAGCCATACCCTGCAGGTGGGAGACAAACAGGTTTCTGCAGACTATATCATCATCGCCACCGGCTCCTCCCCTGCCGCGCTGCCGGCGGAAACAGACCCGGCGGCACAGGTCATCGGCAGCGACGAAGCGCTGGAGCTGGAAAGCCTGCCGGAGAGCATCGTGATCATCGGCGGCGGCGTCATCGGCATCGAGTTCGCCTACCTGCTGAACATCCTGGGCGTGGACGTGACGGTGCTGGAATTCCTGCCTACCATCCTCTCCATGCTGGACCAGGAAGTTTCAACAGCCGTTACGGCGGCGCTCAGGAAAGCCGGCGTCAAGATCCATACCTCCGCCAAAGTAACGGCTGTTGCCGCGGACCGGGTCTGTTATGAGCTGGATGGGAAAAGCGAAAGCGTGCCGGCAAGCCTGGTACTGTCCGCCACCGGGCGCAGGGCCAATTTGACCGGCTATGGCCTGGAGAACACCGGCGTGCAAACCGGGGCGTCCGGCATTGTGACCGACGAACATCTGCGTACCAACGTGCCTCATCTCTATGCCATTGGCGACGTCAACGGCAAGGCAATGCTGGCCCATACCGCTTCCGGCGAGGCCCTGGCGGCTGTCGCCGACATTTGCGGTAGGCCTGCGGGAATGGATTACCGCGCCATCCCCAACTGCATTTATCTGCATCCGGAAATCGCCGCCGTAGGACTCAACGAAACCGAGGCCAGACAGCGGTACGGCCAGGTGTTGGTGGGCCGTTTTCCGCTCTCCGCCAACGGCAAGGCCACGGTGGAAGGCGAGAATGAGGGTTTTATTAAAGTCATTGTCAAGGCTTCCGACCACCAGCTTCTGGGCGCCCATCTCTGGTGCTCCCGCGCCACCGATATGATCGGCGGCTTCGCCGCCCTGATCAAGGCGGAAGCTGTCGCCGACGACCTCATCGCCGCCGTCTTCCCCCACCCCACTGTCTCCGAGATCATCCCCGAGGCCTTCCACTCCGCCTTCGGCAAACCAATACACAGCCTGTAGCCCTTTTTCCCAGCCGCTTTTCAAGCCGGCAACCGCTAGACTAAAAAATATATTTTGAATAACTTTTGCAATAAAAAATACATTAAGTTATAATTTTATCAGAAATCAGAAAATAGAATTAAATTCCGTAATATGGAATATTAGGCCTGTAGATGCTCTTGATGCCTAAAAACACATGCAAAAGCTATACAAATACTTTCCCGGTTCTACAAAAAGATAATAAATTTTCTAGAACATGAGCATTGTTTCATTTTTACCTAATATTCATAAAGGAGGGTTAATTTTGAGTCTGTGCTTAAGAAATTTTCTGCAAGAACTGGAGCAGAAAGACCCTGGGAACCTGCTGCGCATCAAAGAACCGATTAACACCAAATATGAGGTTACGGCGCTGCAATATGATCTTGGCGCCAAAGGCCGCTACCCTGTTATTTTCTGTGAAAAGCCTGTTTTGGAAAACGGCGAGGTCAGCGAGATTCCGGTCGTCGTCAATCTGACCGCCAGCCGCAAAATCTGCTGCGACCTGCTGGGTATTGCCGATCCCCACCGCGCCGCTATGGAATATGGCAAACGCGTCACCAACAAGATCGAACCGACCGTGATTACCGCTGCGGAAGCGCCGGTCAAAGAAGTGGTCTACCGAGGCGGCGACGTTGACCTGACCAAACTCCCCCATATACTGCAGCACGAAATGAACGCCGGCCGCTATATCACCGCAGGCTTTCTGGTGACCAATGACCGCGATACCGGTATCGACAACTGCGCCCTAATGCGCTGCTGGGTCAAGGGCAAGAACCTGACCGGCGTCGTAGCCAGCCCGACGACGCATACCGTTACCAATATCCAGAAATATTTCGCGCATGACGAGGACGTCCCGGTTGCCATCTGGATTGGCCATCATCCCGCCGCGCTCATCGGCGCGCAGGGCAAATGGGGCTATCCGGCCAGCCATTACCCCTATATGGGCGGCACAATGGGCGAAAGCCTGCGCCTGGTTCCCACCGAAACCCATGGCGATAAGATCATGGTTCCCGCCGACGCAGAGATCGTTATCGAAGGCTTCATTCCTGCTAACTACTACTGCGCTGAAGGTCCTTTCGGCGAGTATACGGGTTACGTCGGGCCGCAGATCCCGGCTCCGGTGATCAACGTCACCTGCGTCACACACCGTAAGAATCCGATCTATCACGACTACGCCGTCGGCCTGCCGGACATGCTCGTTCTGGACAACCTGGCGATCGAGGCTAAGATCTATAGTTCCGTCAAGGCTCTGATCCCCGAGCTCATCAATGTTCATGTTCCGCTGTCCGGTAAACGTTTTCACGCTTACCTGCAGCTGAACAAGACTCGCCCCGGCATCGGCAAAGACGCGATACTGGCCGCCTTGCCCTGTTACCCGCGGGTGAAACATATTTTCGTCGTGGACAAAGACATTGATATTTTCAACGATGGCGAAGTCCTGTGGGCTGTAGCGACCCGTACGCAATGGGACAAGGACGTATACATCCTGCCGGGCGGCACCGTATCCCCATTGGACCCCTCCGTCCCCTATCCTGCGGTAACTGGCTGCAACGGCGGTATCGACGCCACCATGCCGCCGCCTATTCAGCCCGGTCTGCCCAATTATTATCAGGCTGTCAACAAGATTCCGGACGACTTCATGGAGACCTTTAGCGGGGAAAATTTCTATGACCCCGCCGACCTGGTCAAAATGGGTACGACGTTTTAACGCAGAGGAGGTTACGAGATGATTCCTGAACTGGGTAATCCTAAATATGTCTGGTTGAGATGCCCCAATTGCAATCAGCTGTTTTACGTGGACAACGACTTCTGGTCCCATAAATATGAAGAACTGCTGCTCCATTGTCCTTACTGCAACACAGATTTCAACAAAAAGGACTGCAAAGATATTTGGCGGTAATCCCCTTCCCAATTTAATGTCAACGTATCTCAGATATTTCACAAATTTTAAGGAGGAGAATTCATGAAAAAGAATTGGATCCTAGTCGCTTTTTTCTGCATCATTATGCTGTCCCTGGTAGCCTGCGGTACCACCACAGACACCTCCGCCCCGGCGGGCGATAACGCAGCCGCGGAAGAGGATACCGCCGCCGAGCCCGAGGCAACGCCCGCTGCTGACCGCAATATCCGTCTCTCCCTGTGCACCGCCAGCTCCGGCGGTTCCTATTACCCCATCGGCTGCGCCATTGCTGAGATCATCAATCAGAACGTGGCCGGCGTCCAGTGCACTGCCGAAACTTCCGGCGGCGCTGCTGAAAACATCACGCTCATTGGCAGCGGCCAGTCCGACATCGGCTTTGGCACCGCTCATCTGGTGAAAGCCGCCCTGGAAGGCGCTTCTCCCTACGACCAGGTTTATGATAACCTGACCGTGCTCTGCACCGGCTACAAAGCCGCTCCACTGCAGATCGTCGTCCCCGCCAACTCCAGCATTCAGACCGTTACCGATCTGAAGGGCAAGAAAGTCAGCCTTGGCCCCACCGGCGGCGCTTCCCTGGTCACCATCAACGACTTGTTCAACTTCTTTGGTTTCTCCATTGAAGATACCCTCTTCAGTAACCTGTCCTATGCCGATTCTGCGACTGCTCTGAGCGACTCCCAGATCGACGCTTTCATCGTCGGCGCCGCCGACCCGACCTCTGCCATCACCAGTCTGGTGGCCGAAGGCTTCGATATCCGCATGATCCCGCTGGCCCAGGAAGACGCCGATGCTTTTCTCGCCGAGTACCCCTGCTACATCGAATACAACCTGACCACCGACATCTATGGCCTCGACTCTGATTACCTTTGCATCGCCATGCCGAACCTGTTGGTCATTGACGCCGGCATCGCGGAAGATGTGGTGTACGACATCCTCACCGCCATATACGACAACACCGACGTTCTGTATGCTTCCCATGCTTCCGCCAGCACCATGACGCTGGAAGATGCTGCCGAAGACTTGGGCCTGCCCTTCCATCCCGGCGCGGTCACATATTTCACCGAAAAGGGGCTTATGTAAGAAAACCTGCTTGACTTAACCCCTTAAATGAATTCTCGGTTCTGAGGCGGGGTGGGATGCCGCTCCGCCTCAGAACTTCCGCCCAATCAAAAGTGAGGTGAAAAACTTGGGAGACCGCGCTGCGAAAGCTCTAAACATCGGCACACAGATTATCCGTTTTACCGCAATTGCCCTGTCTCTTTACCATATCAGCGTTGGTTATTTCGGCGTGATGTCGTCAACAAGATTCCGCGCCATCCATCTGATGGTTCTCCTATGCCTGGGCGCATTGGGTAAACCGCTTGCTAAGGATTTCAAATTACGTAATCTGCCGCACATGCTGATCGACGCGCTGATTGTGATATCGGCGCTGAGTTCCAATCTCTATCTGATTCTTACCGAATCGGACCGTATGTTCTCCTATGCTTCTCTGGATACGGCCGGCCTGATCCTGGCCTGCGCCCTCATTCTCAGTATTCTGGAGATGGCCCGCCGCCTGGTATCGCCGGCCATGTCGGTAACCACCTTGATTATTCTTCTCTATGCTTTTTTCGGACATTATATCAGCGGTGCATGGGGGCATCGCGCCTATAGCTTCACCCGCGTCATCACCTACCTGTTCACCGCACCGGACGGCATTTATGGCACACCGCTGGGCATCTCCGCAACCATGGTCATTCTGTTCGTGATTTTCGGGCATTTTCTGGGTCAGACCGGCGGCGCCACCTTCTTTATTGATTTCGCCACCGGCATCTTCGGCGACCGCCGCGGCGGGCCGGCCAAGGCCTCCATCGTCAGTTCCGCATTGATGGGCACCATGTCCGGCTCCCCTACCGCCAATGTCGTGGCTACCGGTACGTTTACGATCCCGCTGATGAAGCGGACCGGTTATGAACCGCGTATGGCCGGCGCGATCGAGGCGGTGGCTTCCACAGGCGGTCTGATGGTCCCGCCGGTGATGGGAGCCACCGCCTTCCTGATGGCGGAATATTTGGGCATCGCTTATGTTGAAGTGGCGGTCATTGCCATCCTGCCCGCAGTGCTCTATTACGTGGCGATCTTCTTCTCCGCCGATATCGAGGCCAGGAGGCTGAACCTGGGCGGCATCAGCAAAGAAGAAAAACCCAGCGTCAGACAGGTGGTTAAAGAGCGCGGCCACGTAGGCATCATCATCGTGGTCCTCTTCGTCATGCTGGGCATCGGATTCTCCGCTCAGAAGTCCATCTGCATCTCCCTGGCCTGCCTGGTTGTGGTGGCTGAGCTGAAAAAAGTCACCCGCATCAATTTTAAACAAATCCTGCTGGCCCTGGAAAAAGGCGCGAAGGGCGCCGTCACAATCTGCGTTGCCACCGCCTGCGCCGGTATTATCGTCGGCTGCATCATGCTGACCGGCATCGGCACTACCTTTGCCAGTTTCCTGAACCAGGTTGCGGGCAACTCCATGATTCTCTCCCTGATGGCCGCCATGGTTGCGACGCTGCTGCTCGGCTTCGGTATGCCGCCCACCCCGGTCTATATTATCATGGCCGCGCTGGTCATTCCGTCCCTGGTCAATATGGGGATCAATATCATCGCCGCCCATTACTTCGTGTTCTACTTCTCCGCCGTGGCCGGCCTGACCCCGCCTGTGGCCGTCACTTCCTATACCGCGGCGGCAATCGCCGAGGAAAAACCGTCGTTGGTCAGCTATAAAGCCTTTCTGTATGCCATCCCGGCCTTCATCCTTCCGTTCATGATGGTCTTTTCGCCGGAGATCCTGCTGCAGGGCAATTTTATCTCCGTGACACAGGCCTGCATCACATCGGTCATCGGCATCGTGATGTTCGTGATCGGCCTTCATGGTTATTACATCACAAAGCTACCCCTGATTCTGCGGCTCTGCGCGTTAGCCGGCGGCCTGCTGTTGGTGGATTCCGGCTCCGTAACGGATCTGGGCGGCCTGGCCCTGACCGCCCTGGTCTTTGGTTATTCATTTCTCCGCAAGAAGAAAGGGAAGCAGCAGCCGAAACCGTCCACCGACCTGACCGCGTCCGAGGCTGCAACCGCAGAAGAGACTGACTGATCCGTCACGGAAAACGGCGCTTTATGTGACCCGCCCAGCAATCCATCCGGCCTTGACGAGGTCGTCAATCATACGGTCGCCCGGGTACTGGACAGCTGAAAATCCGGCCATCTGTCCCGGCGCTGGGGCGATCAGCCGGACCACGGCAATCTCTAGCCACGGACAGCCCGGGAGCCGGCCATGCCGGTACCCGGGCTTTACCTTATCTTATCCGCCGTACGCGGCGGTATACCTTGGAGAAGAGGAACTTTCAGGAGCTTCATTGATAAGCGGAGCGAACTGCAACCCGCCAATAACCGCCCAATTCTTCCCCCGCCCTGCTATCCACCGTTTTTTCCCCTACCGAATCCCTTATTACGTCCGCTAGGTCACGGTGATAAAATCATGAAAAATGGGGAATCTATCTCTGAACCTGCTGTGTTGATCAGCCGGCGGTTATGATTACTGCGCATTGCCTCCTGGGGGCTGCACGGTCAGCGCTTTCATGAGAACTGCCGAGCGTGCCACAGCGCCGGTAATACCGTGGACAGCAGGTCCGGGACGTCTATACCGGCAACATCACCAAGTGGTCCGGGCTGAATTAAAGCAATTCCACGAGGCGCGGAGAGCGGGCCGTTAACGGCCCGCTCTGATTTTACCTAAATTTTACAAAGCCGCGCTTTTGACCTTTACAATCCGGACTTATGCTGGAAGCGTAAAGAACGGAGGGCCGGATGAGTAAATTTCGCGAACAATTGATGAAAATGCTGTTTTTGGCCGCTGCCTGCGCTTCCATACTGGCCGTGGCCCTGATCTGTTTCTTTCTCTTCGCCAACGGCCTGCCGGCGATCGGGGAGATCGGCTGGGGAAATTTTCTGGGCAAAACGGTGTGGAAGCCTTCGTCCGGCTTGTACGGCATCCTGCCCATGATTCTGGGCAGCGTCTATGCCACCGCCGGGGCGCTGCTGCTGGGGGTGCCCGTGGGCATCCTCACCGCTGTGTTTCTGGCCCGCTTCTGCCCGCCCCGGCTCTACAAAGCGCTGAAACCCGCGGTGGACCTGCTGGCGGGCATCCCCTCGGTGGTATACGGCTTTTTCGGCCTAATGGTGATCGTACCGGTGATCCGGGACCTGTGGGGCGGCAGCGGCACCAGCCTGCTGGCGGCCAGCCTGGTGCTGGGCATCATGATCCTGCCCACCATCATCGGCGTGGCGGAAGCCGCTTTGCGGGCGGTGCCGGAAAGCTATTACGAGGGCAGCCTGGCCCTGGGCGCGTCCCATGAACGCAGCGTGTTTAAGGCGGTGCTGCCGGCCGCCAAATCCGGCGTCATTGCCGGGGTGGTGCTGGGCGTGGGACGGGCCATCGGCGAGACCATGGCCGTAGTGATGGTGGCCGGCAACCAGGCCGTCATCCCCTCGGGCCTGCTGAAAGGCTTGCGCACCCTCACCTCCAATATCGTGCTGGAAATGGGCTACGCGGCGGACCTGCACCGGGAAGCGCTGATTGCCACGGCGGTGGTGCTGTTCCTGTTCATCCTTATCATCAATCTCTGCTTTTCCCTGCTGAAAAGGAGGGATCAGCCATGAGCCGGGCCTATCTGCTGAGCCGGCTGCTGCGGTTAGCCGTCTATATCGCCGCCGGGCTGACCCTGGCCGTTTTGGCCTTATTGATCAGCTACATCCTGGTCAAGGGCTTGCCCCATCTGTCCTGGCAGCTGTTCTCCCCCACCTATACCTCGGAGAACGCTTCGCTGCTGCCGGCTTTGGTCAACACCGTGACCATGGCCCTGCTGACGCTGGCCATGGCGGCGCCCCTGGGGGTGGGGGCGGCCATTTATCTGGTGGAATACGCTTCGCCGCGCAACAGGCTGGTAAAGGTGATCCGCATGACCGCCGAAACATTGGCGGGACTGCCCTCCATCGTATACGGGCTGTTCGGCTATCTGCTGTTCGTGATCAGCCTGGGCTGGGGCTATTCCCTGCTGGCCGGCGCCTGCACCCTGATGGTGATGATCCTGCCGGTGATCATGCGCACCACAGAGGAGGCGCTGCTGGCAGTGCCGGACGCTTTTCGGGAAGGCAGCTTCGGCCTGGGCGCGGGGAAACTCCGCACCATTTTCCGCATCGTGCTGCCGGCCTCGGCCCCGGGCATCCTGGCCGGGGTCATCCTCTCCCTGGGCCGCATCGCCGGGGAGACCGCCGCTCTCATCTATACCGCGGGTACCGTGGCCCAGATCCCCGATAATCTGCTGGGTTCCGGACGCACCCTGTCCGTGCATCTCTACGCCCTGTGGAGCGAGGGCCTGTCCACGGAGCAAAGCTACGCCACCGCGGTGATCCTGCTGCTGGTGGTCACGGGCCTGAACGCCCTTTCGGCAACCATCGCCAAAAAAATCGGAGGCAACGGAGAACACCATGGATAAAATGGCCGTCAATCATCTGGACCTCTATTACGGGTCTTTCCAGGCCCTGGAGGACATCAGCATGAACATTCCCGATCTGGAGATCACGGCCCTGATCGGCCCTTCCGGCTGCGGCAAATCCACGCTGCTGAAAACGCTGAACCGCATGAACGACCTGGTGGCGGACTGCCGGATCAGCGGCTCCGTGTTGCTGGACGGGGAAAATATCTACGGTAAAATGGATGTGAACGAGCTGCGGCGGCGGGTGGGCATGGTGTTTCAGAAGCCCAATCCCTTTCCCATGAGCGTTTACGACAATATCGCTTACGGCCCCCGCACCCACGGGGTGAAAAACAAAGCCAAGCTGGACGATATCGTGGAGCGCTCTTTGACCGACGCGGCCATCTGGGGAGAGGCCAAAGATCGGCTGAAAAAACCGGCCCTCTCCCTGTCCGGCGGCCAGCAGCAGCGGCTGTGCATCGCCCGGGCTTTGGCCGTGGAGCCGGAGGTGCTGCTGATGGACGAACCCACCTCCGCCCTGGACCCCATTTCCACGGCGAAAATCGAGGAGCTTGCCCTGGAACTGAAAAACCGTTATACTATTGTTATCGTCACCCATAACATGCAGCAGGCGGTACGCATTTCCGACCGCACCGCCTTCTTCCTCCTGGGGCAGCTGGTGGAATACGGCGTGACGGAGCGGCTGTTCTCCCAGCCGCAGGACCGGCGCACCGAAGATTATATCACAGGGAGGTTCGGATGATGAGAAGCCGTTTCGACGAACAATTGACATTGCTGAACCGGGAACTGATCGCCATGGGCGCCCTGTGCGAGGAAGTCATCGCCCTGGATGCTCAGTCCCTGCTCACCGGCAGCCGGGATATTGCGGCGCGGGTCGCGCCGTTGGACGCGGAGATCGACGAAAAAGAGCGGCAGATCGAAACGCTGTGCCTGAAGCTGCTGCTGCATCAGCAGCCGGTGGCCCGGGACCTGCGGCAGATCTCGGCGGCGCTGAAAATGATCACCGATATGGAGCGCATCGGCGACCAGGCCGCGGATATCGCGGAGATCATCGGTTATCTGCACGGCCGCACCGGCGGCGACGACGTCCACATCAACGACATGGCCCGTGCCACCATGGCCATGGTCACCGGCAGCGTGGAGGCTTTCGTCCAACAGGACGTGGCGGCGGCCCGGCAGGTGGTGGAAAAAGACGACGTGGTGGACGATCTGTTCGACCGGGTGAAAACGTCCCTGATCGCCATGATCGCCAGCCAGCCCCAGGAAGGCGGATACGCCCTGGACCTGCTGATGATCGCCAAGTATTTCGAGCGCATCGGCGACCACGCGGTGAATATCGCCGAATGGGTGGAATTCGCCGTCACCGGCGTGCATAAGGGGGCGGCGGAATTATGATCTACTGCGTGGAGGACGACGCCAGCATCCGGGATATCGAAGTCTACACCCTGCGTTCCACCGGCTGGGAAGCGGAGGGTTTTGCCGACGGCCCCTCCTTTTTCGCGGCTTTGAACCGGGCCTTGCCGGAACTGGTGATCCTGGACGTGATGCTGCCCGGCGAGGACGGCGTGGCCATCCTGACCAGGCTGAAAGCCAACGCCGCCACCCGGCGTCTGCCGGTGATCATGGCCACGGCCAAAGGCGCGGAATACGATAAGATCAGTAGCCTGGACCTGGGGGCCGACGATTACCTGGTCAAGCCCTTCGGCATGATGGAAATGGTGTCCCGGGTCCGGGCGGTGCTGCGCCGGGCCGCGCCGGAGCGGGAACATCAGCTCCTGCAATACCAGGGCCTGACCATGAATCCGGATGAGCACAGCGTCTTGGTCAACGGCGAAAGCGTGACGCTGACCTTAAAGGAATACGAGCTGTTGCGGACATTTCTCACCCATCCCGGCCTGGTGTTTTCCCGCGATCAGCTGTTAAGCCGCATCTGGGGCGTGGATTATTACGGCGAGACCCGCACCGTGGACGTGCATATCCGCACCCTCCGCCAGAAGCTGGGAGACTGGGGCCGGTACGTCGAGACGGTGCGCGGCGTCGGCTACCGCCTGGAGGCCCTGCCATGACCAATAAAATCTTCCGTTCCATGTTTCTGATGGCTTCCCTGGTGCTGCTGGCCAGCCTGGTCCTGGTCATGGGCTTGCTCTACGAATATTTCGGCCTGCTGCAGCGCAGACAGCTGGAGGGCCAGACCGCCCTGGCCGCTCAGGGCGTCGCCCGGGAAGGCCGGGATTTTTTTACCGGCCTGGACAGCAACGGCTACCGCCTGACCTGGGTGGACAGGGACGGCGCCGTGCTCTATGACAGCGAGACCGACGCGTCCCGCATGGAAAACCACGCCGACCGGGAAGAAATCCGGGAAGCCCTCGCCAGCGGTTCCGGCCAAAGCCAACGCTATTCCGCCACCTTGGCGGAACAAACGTTTTACCAGGCCAGGCGCCTGCCCGACGGCACGGTGATCCGCGTTTCCGCGACCCAGCACTCGGTGTTCTCCCTGCTCTTAGGCTTGCTGAAGCCGATTTTGACCGTGCTGGGCATTGCCGTGATCCTCTCCGCCCTGCTGGCCCGCAGCCTGGCCCGGCGCATCGTCAGTCCGCTCAACCGGCTGAACCTGGACCGGCCTCTGGAGAATGAGGCCGCTTACGAAGAGCTATCTCCCCTGCTGACCCGCATCGAACGCCAGCACCGGCAGATTAACCGCCAGATGGAGGAGCTGGAGCGGAAAAACGACGAATTTTCCGCCGTGATCGACAATATGAACGAAGGCCTGCTGCTGCTGAACGGGCAGGGCCAGGTGCTGAGCATCAACTACGCCGCCGCCCGTTTATTCAAGGTGTCCGGCGACGGCCGCGGCCGGGATATCCTGGCCATCGACCGCAGCCTGGCCATGCAGGAACTGGTGAAGGGCGCGCTTGCCGGACAGCCCGGGGAAAGAACGATCGAACTGGCCGACAGCCTTTACCAGCTGCACGCCAGCCCGGTCAGGTCGGGAAACCTGGTCCGGGGCGTAGCGCTGCTGGCTTTCGACGCCACGGAACAGGCGCTGGCGGAACGGCAGCGCCGGGAGTTCTCCGCCAATGTCTCCCATGAGCTGAAAACGCCGCTGCAAACCATTATGGGCAGCGCCGAATTGATCGAAAACGGCCTGGTGAAGCCGGAGGATCTGCCCCGCTTTGCCGGCCGCATCCGGGGCGAAGCCGCGCGGCTGGTCACGCTGATCGACGATATCATCCGCCTTTCCCAGCTGGACGAAGGCACGGAACTGCCCCGGGAAGCAGTGGACCTGCTGGAAGTGGCGGAGGAAGCGGCGGCGGCCCTGGCCGCCGAAGCCTTCCACAATCAGGTCGCCCTGACCGTGGAAGGCGAGCCGGCCCGGGTCAACGGTGTGAGGCGGCTGCTCTATGAAATCGTCTACAATCTGGCGGACAACGCCGTGAAGTATAACGTACCCCGGGGCAGCGCCACCATCCGCGTGGCCCGGGAGCAAAAAGGCGTGAGCCTCACCGTCGCGGATACCGGCATCGGCATCCCTCCCGAGGATCAGCAGCGGGTGTTCCAGCGCTTCTACCGGGTGGATAAAAGCCACTCCAAAGCCACCGGCGGCACAGGGCTGGGCTTATCCATTGTCAAGCATGCCGCCCAATACCATCAGGCCGCCGTCGAACTGCACAGCCGGCCGGGCCAGGGCACCCGCGTCCGCCTGCTGTTCCCTGATCAAGCTCCCGGGCGTTCAGGGAAATGAGAACCCACGGCAGGAAAAGCCAGGATTTGGCTCTCACAGGATAAGCGCGCAATAGGTCAGGCCGCCGGAATATTCCGGCGGCCTTTCATGATGTATGCAAAACGGGGCGGAAGCAACAGCGGCCTAGTCAGGCCCATGCCGTTTATGCCGCTCCGCCCGGCTCTTTAATCCCACAGATCGCCTAACTCAAAGGCTTCCGCCAGGCCCCACTCCCGGATCTCTCCTTTGTCCGGGGAAGCGTATTTGCCCACCTGGCTGGCATACCAGCCTGGACCCTGCTTCAGCCCGGCCAGGAATTCCGCGTATTTGAAGCCGCTGAGCATGGCGTCCAGCACCGGCACGCCGAACTCCCGCTGCAATTCCGCGAAAAAGCCGAACTCCATGGTGCAGCCGAGGATGATCACCTCGGCCTTGTCCTCGTTAATGGCCCGGCCGATCTCCTCCCGCATGCGGTAAGCGGTATGGGCCGGGTCCTGCTGGAATTCCAGCACGCCTAAGCCCAGGGGGCGGAAAGAGGCCAGATGTTCGGCGTGACCGTATTTCAGCACGTTTTCACGCATGCGTGGCACCCATTTATCCCGGCCCACGATCACCGAGAATTTCTCGCCCAGGGAGGCGGCGATGTTCATGGCCGCTTCCGCCGGACCGGCCACGCACATGTTCCGGCAGATCTCCCTGGCCGCGAACAGGGCCGGGTCGTCGAAGCAGCCGATGACGGCGGCGTCATAGCCCTGCTTCTCCCCGGCCAGCACCGCTTGTAAAATCTGGGGCGCGGCCAGGGTCTGATAATACTCATATTCCAGGTGTTTGGGCCCTTTGGGCATGCTGACCACATCCACGCTGGTGCCGTCCTCGGCGTATTGTTCCAGATAAGCCTTGATCCGCCCGTTCAGGCTGTCGTAAGCGGCGGGCTTGATATACAGTATCTTTTTGCGCATGGGTTCTGCCTACCCCCCTTAATAACCGGCAACGCCCAGGCGGCGGCAAAATTCGCGGGCCCTCTCGTCCTGGTAGACGCCGTTTTCCTCAAAGACCTGGCCGTCAAAGATCAGCGTGGGCCGGAGCACCGTGCCGTCGGTATGGGCCGCCGCGTTCCAGCAGGCGCCCCTGAGCGTAGACACCTGGGTGCCGAAGCCGAATTCAATGCCGCCGAACACCCGCTCATCCTCCACGATGCGGCCGGTGGGTTTCAGTACGCCGGGGTTGAAACCCATGGAATAATGGGCCAGGCGGTACATATTGGGGTCGTTCCAGTGAGCCATCCATTCCCTGAACAGTTGGGCCTCCGGTCCGCCGCTGATCTCCACCGCCCGGCCTTCCTTCATGGTCAGCGCCACCTTGTCGTGGAGCTTGCCGATCTCGCCGGGGGGGAACAGCGCGCCGTCGAACACCAGGGCGCCGTTGATGGTTTCCTCCACCGGGCACCAGCTAACCTGGCCGCTGAGCATGGTGGAATTGCCGGGGATCAGCGCTCTTTGGCCCGCGTGCTTGATGAAGCGGCCCCGGTTATAGGCCTTCAGGTCCGTGCCGTTCTGGGAGCGGACGATCACCTCGTCGGTCTGGCGCAAGACCTCGCAGAGATATTCGCCGAATGCGATGACCAGGTCCACGTCCAGATTGGCCAGGGTATTGACCAGCATTTCCACGTCCATGCCGCACAGGCAGGTATAGCGGCAGCCCCGGGCCATGGCGGCCCGGAAACAATCCGAATGCATGATGCAGTTGAAAGCGAACTCGATCCACACGTCCGCTTCCGCCACCGCAGCCGCCACCGGCCGGGAGGGCTGGGTAAAGGACTGCTTCTGCATGGGATGCTGGATCAGCACCGGATCGGCGCCGATCACATAGGCGGCCTCGATCACCGCGTTGGCCACCCGCATATCCGTGGCGGTATCCACGTTCACCACCACGATCTCGCCGGGTTTCACCAGCATGATGTCCCGCACCAATTGCATGGCGCCTTTCGCCGCTTCCAGGCTTTTATATTCGTCCCGCATCTCTATGCCGATATTGAATTTCATATCGCACCTCCGCATAACCTCCCCGCTTGCGTCTGAGCGGGGATTTTAGTTGTTAAAATGAGCAGCCTGAGACTATTAGTGCCGGCGGCCGCCGGCACTAATAGTATCGATGAAACAGGATTGCGATCAATAACCGGGCACGCCCAGCTTTTGGCAAAATTCCCGGGCCGTGGCGTCCATAAATACGCCGTCCCGTTCAAATTCCAAGTCGTCATAGTAGAGGGTGGGATTCAGCACGATGCCGTCGGTATGGGCAGCCGCGTTCCAGAAAGCGCCGCCCAGGGACTTGCCCTGAGAGCCGATACCCCACTCCACGCTGCCGAAGATCCGCTCGTCCTCCACAATGCGGCCGGTCGGCTTCAGCACGCCGGGATTGAAGCCGGGCGAATAATGGGCCAGCCGGTACATATTGGGATCGTTCCACTGGGCCAGCCAATCCTTGAACATCTGGGCCTGGCCTTCGCCTTCGACCTTCGTGACCACGCCCTGTTCCACGGTAAGAATGACCCGGTCCCTGAGCGCGCCGATCTCCGCCGGCGGGAACAGAGCGCCGTCGAACACCAGGGTGCCGTTGATGGTTTCCTCGATGGGGCAGACCGTAACCTGACCGCACAGCATGACCGGCCAGCCCTTTTTATAGGCTTTCTGCCCGGAATGCTTGACGAAGCGGTTGCCCTTGCGCATGGTCAGGTCCGTGCCAGCCGGGGATTTGATGGTGATGCGGTCCGTCTGCTCCAGCACTTTCACATAATACTCGCCGAATTCGATGACGGTGTTCACATCCACATTGCCCAGGGTATTGACCAGCATTTCCACATCCATGCCGGTGAGGCAGGTATAGCGGGTGCCGAAATCCATGGCCGCCCGGAAGCAATCCGTATGCATCAGGCAGTTGTAGGCCAGGTCGATCCACACGTCGGCGGCGGCCACGGCGGCGGCCACGGGCGCGGTGGGCTGATTATAGGCCTGCTTTTGCATGGGATGCTGCAGCAGCACCGGCGCGGCGCCGATCACATAGGCGGCTCGCACCAAAGCCTGGGCCACCCGAAGGTCGGCGGCGGTATCCACGTTCACCACCACATTTTCGCCGGGCTGCACCAGCATCACGTCGCGCATGAGCGTTATGGCGCCTTTGGCTAATTCGAGGCTCTTATACTCGTCGCGCATCTCAATTCCGATATTGAATTCCATGGAAACACCTCCAACTTTTTTATCGAGGGCCGGGCGAAGGGGTTCTTCGCTCGGCCGAAGGGAATACCTATTTGCCCAGGGCTTTGGCCATTTCTTTCAATTTGGGGTCGATGACCACGCCGCAATCGGTGATCTGGCGGCCGTCCAGGAAAATGGACGTGTTGAGGCAGGTGGCGTCCACATGGGAGGGCGCGGGGATGCCGTCCGGCGGGATCAGGTGGATGCCCACGTTGCCGAAGCCCCACTGGGAGCCGCCCCAGATGCGCTCGTCCTCGCCGATCTGGCCGGTGAGCCGGGCGCCGGGGTGGAAGCCCACGCAGGCATGGGCCGGACGCAGCATCTGCGGGTGGTTGAAAGCCCGCAGGTAGGCCTCGAATTCATGGGCCTGGCGTCCGCCTTCCACTTTCTGGATCACGCCGCTTTTCAAATGGATAAAGGCGGTTTCCTCGCAAACGCCGATCTGCGGCACCAGGGAGCCGTCGGCGGCGATCACGCCGTTGACGGAATCCAGGTCCGGGGCCCAGGCGATCATGCCGGCCAGCTGATGAGTGCCGGGGGTGCGGGCGTAGCCGTCGCGGCTGAACACCGGATAAGCGGGATGATTATCGAATGCCACATCGGTGCCGGCAGGGGAAGTGAAGCGGATATGTTTGGCCTCTTTGATCAGTTCCCGCACCGCGGCCAGGTATTCCCGGAGCACCCGGTGGTTGGCGTCGGCAAACATGCGTTTGAACACATCCTTATGCATGGCGGGCAGGCAGAGGGCGCGCATCTTTTTATTATTCTTTTGCACGAAATCGGAGAGTGCGGAATAGAGCAGATACATTCTGTTGACTTCGATAAAGCAGTCCGCCTGGAGCAGCGCGCCTTTCATCACCTCGGCGGGCAGGAAATCGTCCACCATGCGGCCGGGTCCCGGCGGGGTGGCGGTCCACATGACGAGGGGCTTGCCGCCGGCGGCATAAACGGAGCGGGCGATGGCGTTGGCCACGTCCTCGTCGCTCAAGGTATCGGCGGTGATGACAAAGGACTCGCCGGGCTGCACATTGAACAGTTCCCTGACCACCTCGTCGGCAGCCTTCTGCATCTCGAAATCATAGGGTGACAACATTTGAAACGCCTCCTAAAATCAATATGTCAATACCAAACACTGCAAGCATTATTTGTCCCGGCGCAGCCGGGCCGCTGCCGCGGCCAGCTCCGGCTCCACGAATTCCCCGTCCTGCATCCACAGCGCGCCGTCCACCTCCAAGGTGGTATCGAGGCATACCGCGTCGGAATGGGCGGGCGCTTTCACGCCCTCCGGGGGCAGAAGCCCGGCGCCGATGCTGCCGAAGCCCCAGGTGGTGGAGCCCCAGTAGCGCTGATCCAGCAGGATATTGCCCGCAACCTGCGCGCCGGGGTTAAAGCCGATGCCGGTATGGGCCACCCGGAGCATTTGCGGGTGATCGTAGCTTTTCAGCCAGGCCTCGTATTGTTTCGCCTGCCGGCCGCCGCTGATCCCAATCACCGCGCCCTCCTTGACGTTCATGACGATGGGTTCGCTGAGTACGCCGATATCCGGCGCGATGGAACCGTCGAACACAATGGCGCCGTTGATGCTGTCCGGCTCCGGCAGCCAGCCGATCTGGCCCACGAACAGATGGGTGCCGGGCTGGTCCGCCAGGCCCAGCTTGGCGCTGACCGGCTGAACGGCCTGGTTGACAAAGCGCACGTCCTCGCCCTTGGCGGAGGTCATGCGGAAGCGGCAGCCCGCCTTGATCTTGTCCCGGAGCAGGACGGTGAACGCCGCCATGGCCGGATAATCGATATTGCCCACACAGTCGATGAGCGTCCGGCAATCGGAGCCGGTCAGCTCCATATGGCGCAGCTTGCGATTGTTTTTCATGGCCTGATAATAAATATTGGAGTAGAGCAGCCAGTGATGGTTCAGCTCGATCCATACGTCGGCGGCTGAGAGCAACCCCACCAGGGCTTCCTGGGGCAGGTCCGGGTCCGCGGCCTCGCTGACGCCGGCCGGCGCATCCATCCACACCGTCAGGCGCTTGGCCCCAACGCCGGAAGCAGCCCGGGACAGGGCTTCCGCCAATGCCGGCTCCACCGGCAGATCGGCGGTGATGACCACCGTCTCGCCCTTTTTTACCCGGAGCAGGTCTTGGAGCAAGACGCCGGCCGCCCTGTGCAATTGTTCTTCTTCCATGTCTTCACCTTCGTTTATATTTTCTTATTCCGCCGCGGCTTGGCCTGCGGCTGCGTCCGGATCCGCCGCCGGAGCCTCATGCGCTACCGCCGGCGTATCGTTGAACAGATGGCAGCATACCCAATGCCCCGGCTTGACTTCCTTCATCACCGGCCGCTCCACGGAGCAGACGGGCAGCTTATCCTTGCAGCGCAGATGGAAAGCGCAGCCGGGAGGCACGTTCACCGGGCTGGGTATCTCCCCTTCGGAAACGATCTTGGCCGGTTTTAGCGCTTCTTCCTCCGCGGTGGCCACCGGGATGGAACTGAGCAGCATCTTGGTGTAGGGATGCAGGGGGTCCTGGAAGAACTCCGCCGCCGGCGCCTGTTCGCAGAGCCGGCCCAGATAGAGGATGGCCACCCGGTCCGCCACATTGCGCATCAAGGACAGGTCGTGGGTGATAAACAAATAGGCCAGGTTCCGCTCCTTTTGCAGCTCGATGAGCTTGCTGATCACCTTGGCCTGCACCGATACGTCCAGGGCCGAGGTGGGCTCGTCCAGGATGACCAGTTCCGGATTGGTGGCCAGCGCCCGGGCCACGGAAACGAGCTGCCGCTCGCCGCCGCCCAGGGTGCGGGGGTATTTATCGGCGAATTCGGCGGGCAGCCCCACCGCTTCCAGCAGGCGGCGGCCTTCGGCCACCATGTCCTGCCTGCTCTTTCTATCGTGGATCTGCATGGGCACCATCAGGCTTTTGGCAATGGTCCGCTTGGCGTTCAGGGAAGAGCCCGGGTCCTGGAACACGATCTGGATCTCGCCCTTTTGTTTCATGGTGCGGTGCAAGCCGGTTTTGGCGATATTGTTGCCCTTAAAGATCATGTCGCCGTCGCTGGCTTCATACATGCCCACCAGCACATAGGCGATGGTGCTCTTGCCTGAGCCGGATTCTCCCACCAGGCCGAGAGTCTCGCCCCGGTGCAGTTCCAGATCCACCCCGTCCACCGCTTTGACCACCAGGCCGTTTCGGAGGGGGAAATATTTTTTCAGGTTTTTGATCTCCAGAATTTTTTCCGCCATCATATCACCTCATTTGCGAAATAGCAGCTGACCCAATGGCCGGGACTGATTTCCGTGCGGGCCGGCTTCTCGTTATGGCAGATCTCCTTGGCATAGGGGCAGCGGGGGGCGAAACGGCAGCCCTTGGGAGGCTTGCTGTAATCCGGCACCCGCCCGGGTATGCCTTTGGCAATGCCCGCGCCGGTCAGCTTGGGCAAACAGGCCATCAGCGCAACGGTGTAAGGATGCCGGGGATTTTGGAACACATCGGTGGTCAGGCCGCTTTCCACCACCGTGCCGGCGTACATGATGTTCACATGGCTGGTGGATTCGCGGATCACGCCCAGGGAATGGGAAACCATGATCACGGACAAATCCTTTTCCTCCACCAGCTTATTGATGAGCCGCAGGATCTGGTCCTGAATGGTCACATCCAGAGAGGTGCCCGGCTCGTCGGCCAGCAGCAGCTGGCGGCCGGCGGCAATGGTGATGGCGATGCAGACCCGCTGCTTCATCCCGCCGGACAGCTGGAAAGGAAAGCTCTTCAAAATGCGCTCCGGGTCCGGCAGCATCACATTGTTCAGCGCCTCGATGGCAATATCGCGCAACTCCTGCTTAGGGGTTCCGACCCCGTAAGCGTATTTGAGCGCGGTCAGAAACTGGGTTTCCACGCTGAACACCGGATTCAAGGCGGAGGACGGGTCCTGGAAAATCATGCCCGCGCCGTGCCGCCGCATTTCGGCCAGTTCATTGGAGTCCATCTGAAAAACATCCCGGCCTTCGAAAAGGACCGCCCCATGATCCACCCGGCCGTTTTTGGCCAGCACATTGAGAATGGCTTTCAAGGTGGTGGTCTTGCCGCAGCCGGATTCGCCCACCAGGCCTACCCGCTGTCCTTTCTCAACGGTAAAGGAGATGCCGTCCAGCACATGGCTGGTGGAACCGTACACGTCGAAGGAAGCGGATAGATCCTTGACTTCCAGCAGCACGGCGTCGTTTGCCGCCGTTTGCTGATTCGCCAGGGAGATGTCGATCGTATTGTCCATTAGCTCTCCTCCGTTCCCAGCATATTGCTGATGCCGTCGCCCATCAGGTTGAAGCCCAGCACGATGACAATAATGGTCAGGGCCGGGAAAATGGTGAACCACCACTGATCGGGCATATATTTGACGCCTTGGCTGATCATGCTGCCCAGGGCCGGAGCGGGAGCCTGTTCGCCCAAACCGGCGTAGGACAGGGTGGCGCCCATGATGATCACATAGCCCATATCCAGGGTCATTTTGGTCAGCACTGCGGACAAACAGTTGGGCAGGATCTCTTTGAAAATGATATGGGGCAGCCGGGCGCCGGTCAATTCGGCATAGATGACGTAATTCTCCGTGCGGAGCGAGGAAGCGATGCCGTAGGACAATCTCGCGTACCAGGGCCACCACATCACCGTTACCGCCAGCATGGAATTGGTCAGATTGGGCTCCAGGATGGAGGCGATGGCCATCGCCAGCACCAGCGGGGGGATGGCCAGGAAAATATCGGTGACGCGCATCAGGATGGTATCGATCAGCTTGCCCTTGTTATAGCCGGCGATCACGCCGATCATAAAGCCTACCGGAGCGGAGATGATCAGCACGATCACACCCATCAGCAGCGTATTGCGGAAGCTGCCGATGATGCGGCTGAAAATATCGCGGCCCATCACGTCGGTGCCGAAGATATGCGCGGAACTGGGCGCCAGGGAGGCATTGTTAAAATCCACGAAGCTGCCGATGTGTTCCGGATAGGGAACCACATACTTGCCGATAAAAGCCAGCACGATGAAGGCGATCACAATGGCCAGCCCCAGCACGGAAATCTTGCTTTCGGAAAACTTCAACCAATATCTTTTTGCATTATTCACCACGCGCTCCCCCTTTCTACTTGGATCTGGACTGGCGCATCCGGGGATCGAGGATCATCACCACGATATCCACGATCATATTGGTCAGCACGAATACCACGCCCAGCAGCAGCACTACGCCGCACACCGCGTTGATATCCTTGCCCAGGATGGCTTTCATACAGTAGCGGGAAATGCCGGGCCAGTTGAAGATGGTCTCCACCAGGAAAGCGTTGCCGAAAATGGCCGCGATATCCAGGCCCATAATGGAGACGGTGGGAATAATGGAAGGCTTCAGCAGGAATTTGCGGTTGATGAGCCCCTTGGGCACGCCCTGGGAGGTCATCATGATGATGTAATCTTTCGCGCTGTTTTCCAGCATATATGAACGGGTCAGGCGCGCTTCCTGCATGATATGGCTCAGCGACAGCGCCAAAGCCGGTAAAAACAGGTGCAGGAAGGCATCCCAAGCCGCCGCGCCCTGGCCGTCCAGCAAAGCGTCCAGGACCGTCAGGCCGGTAACGGGCGGCACCGTAAAGCCCATACTGATGCGGCCGCCGATGGAAGGCAGGATCGGCAGCCAATAGCCAAAGATCAACAGAAAGATGACAGCCCAGACAAAAGCGGGCGTGGCGATAATAATATAACTGCTGAACCGGATCAGATAATCAGGCCATTTGTTTTTATACATTGCGCCGATCACACCTAACAGCAAAGAGAAGAAAATAGGGGGAATACCGGCCCAGATCACCAGTTCCAAGGTGGCCGGCAGAAACTCCGCGATATCGGCGGTGACGGGACGGTTCGTTACGGTGGACTGGCCGAAGTCGCCGTGCGCCACATCGTTCAGCCAGTAGAGATACTGCACGGGCAAAGGTTCGTTGAAATGCATTCTCTCCCGGTATAGCTCCACGATCTCTTCGGGAGCGGTGGGGCCCAAAGCCATGCGGGCCGGGTCGCCGGGAATGACGCGCATCAGGCAAAAGATGATGATGGACAGACCGATCAGAACCACGATGGCCCAGGCCAGTCTTTTCACAATGGTTTTGACCAATGAAGACACTATATCTCCCCCTTCGGATTCGGTTAGGCAACAGCACCTGCCTAGGCAGGCGGCTCCGCCCCTGCTACGTCAGGGCTAAAGGCGGAGCCGTCCGCCTGTTGTTCAGCAGTTGCCGTTCATTGCCCGTTGGGCCGCTTTACTGGGCCCTCTTCTCCGGGTGCACGTAAATTTCTCTCAGATAGAAGGAGAAGCCCTGCAGACCGATACGGGGGCTCATTTCCACATAAGAAGCCTGATAGACCAGGCGTTCCGGCGTTTCGGCAATGGGTACGAACGTGAAGCGCTCGCCGCAGTATTGCTGGATCGCATCATAAGCGGCGGCGCGCCCCTCGGTATCGGTGACCAGCAGCGCGGAGTCGATCAGTTCGTCCAGGGCGGTGTCGTTGACCCAGTTCATATTTTCCCAGGTGCCCACTTCCTTGCTACGGAGCAGGGACACAAACTGCGAGCCGGAATCCGCGGTGGTGGGGGTGATGGAGGTCAGGGTCATCATGGGCGAAGTGTTCACATCGGCGGAATTCGCCACAATGGTGGACCAGGGCAGCTCCACGATCTTGATATTGACGCCGATCTGGGTGGCGGCGGCCTGGATCATCAGGGCCACTTTTTCACGGTCGGCGGATTCGGAGTTCCAGACCAGCTCGATCTCATAATCGCCGATATCGCCGGCATGGGTGGAACGGGCGATGGCGTCCTTGGCTTTCTCCAGATCAAAAGAGAAATCAAAGATCGGCGTATAGCCCAGCAGGTTGGAAGGAATGACGCTCATCTTCTGCTTGGAGTCGGGCAGGATGGTGTTGCAAACGGTGGCGTAATCGATCAGATAGCCCAGGGCCTCACGGATCTGCGGGTCGTTGACCGGCTCGCGCTGATTGTTGATCCACAGATTGATGCCGCCGCCGGTATAGTTGTGCGCGATCTTCAGCGTGGAATCGGCGGCCATCATGGAAGCGATGTTCTCGGCGGTCTGCCACATATCCGCGCATTCCAGTTCCTGGCGGCTCATCATCGTTTTCACGGTCACGCCGTCGTTGGAAGAATAAACGACGAATTTCTCCGGGCAGTCCTCGTCAATGCCGGCCCAGTAATCCGCGAATTTGCTGCCGCCCACGGAAATATTGGTGGAAACGGCGTCCACGGCATAGGGGCCGGAACCGGCGTCATGCTCCAGCAGATAGGCTTTGCCAAAGTCGCCCTTATCGCCGTAATCGCCGCTGCCGTAATTGGCTTCCAACAGGTCCTTGTCCACAATATAGAAGCGGATCAGGTTGTTCAGCAGCGGGCCGTAAGGCTGCGTGCAGACGAACTTGACCGTGTAATCGTCCACCACCTCGGTGGAGGCGATATACTTATAAAACAGATAGGCAAACCCTTCGCCGATTTCACAGAGACGGTCCATGGAGTATTTCACATCGTCCGCGGTGAGCTGATTGCCGCTATGGAACTTGATGTCGTCGCGAAGATGGAAGGTCCAGGTCAGGCCGTCTTCGGATACTTCCCAGCTTTCGGCTACCCAAGGCTCCACGCTGCCGTCCTCGGCGGGAAAGACCAGGGAATCATAGGCGTTGATCAGCACGACGCAGGAAGCATAGTCCGAACCCACCGCCGGGTCCCATTTGGGCATGATGGTCTGGGTAACGCGGAAAATGCTTTCTCCCACAGCCGCCGGTTCCTCCGTTCCTGCGGGTTCTTCTGTGCCGGTACCCCCAGGAGCCGGCTTTTCCTGGCCGCCGCCGCAGGCTGCCAAAGCCAGGCCCAGGCACATAATCAACAGCAACAATAACAGCTTCTTCATACATTCATTCCCCTTTCCATTTATATTGGTTTTTTATTCACCTCCCTCCAGAGGGAGGGTGAAAGCAAGTATCAGTGATTGCTGAACAGCTAATCGCTTTTGAGGCCCGCTCCGCACAAAGGCAGCACCGCGTTGCATTCCTCCAGCTCCGGCTGCTGCCTGAGCAGCTTCCGGTAAGCGGCGAAACTGGCGGCGCTGGTCTTTTCCACATACATGCCGTTCAAAGCCAGCGCACTCCGGGCGGACAATATTTCTTCGTCGCCCACCGTGACGGTTTCCCCGCCCATGTCGCGTAAAGCCTCGAGAATCTGAGCGCCCCGGGGCGGAGCCGGGATGGCGATGCCTTCCGCCACGGTAGCGGCGGCTTCCGCCGGGGCGGGAACCGCTTGTCCGGCCGCGAAAGCCCGGGCCAGCGGGGAGCAGGCCGCGGCCTGCACCATCACCACCCGGGGCCAGGCGGAGATATATCCGGCTTCCCGCAGCTGGCGGAAAGCCCGGTAAGCCCCCAACAGCAGCGTACCGTTGCCCACCGGCAGCAAGAACAGCTCCGGCATGGTCAGCCCCAGTTGGATGAACACCTCGAAGAAATAGGTCTTGGTGCCTTCATAGAACAGCGGGTTATAGACATGGCTGGCATAGTAGCATTGCCCGGTTCCGGCCATTTCCAACGCTGCCGCGGATACGGCGGACCGCCCGCCGGGGATGGGATGAAGCAGCGCCCCATAGCTTTCCACCTGCCGGAGCTTGCTTTTCGCCACATTGTCCGGCAGGAACACATGGCAAACCAGTCCGGCCCGGGCCGCGTAGGCCGCCAGGGCGCAGCCGGCGTTGCCGCTGCTGTCGATGAGCACTTCCTTTTGGCCCGCTTTGCGGGCGGCCACGGCCAGCATCACCGCGCCCCGGTCTTTAAAAGAGAGGGTGGGCAGATAATAATCGGCTTTGAGCCAGAGCCGGCTTTCCGGCCCCCAGGGAATTAACGGCGTCATACCCTCCCCCAGGGAAATAGCGCGTACCAGCTCCTGGTCAGCCGCGTCCCGAAAAGGCAGGGCCGGACCGAAACGCCATAGGCCCTGGCCGTCATAAGGGCGGGTCAGATCCACGCGCTGGCCGTCGTCCGCCAGATCGAACAGGCCGCCGCAGCCGCAGCGGAAAGCCGGCGTATCGGCGGGATAGACGCGCTTGCATTCATGACAAACCAATCGATACATTTTCTGACCTCTCGTTAACACCACTTGCCAGAATCGGTAACCAGGGTTATAATAATCTACAGCGCATAAATATATATGAAATTGGTTATGGAGGAACGACAAATATGCTATTTAGCGAAAAGCTCTCTCAGTTGATGAAATTGACCGGTATCAGCAACAAAATGCTGGCTGCCGCCATCCATGTCGACGCTTCCCTGATCAGCCGCTGGCGCACCGGCGACCGGGCCCCCAATAAAGGCAGTGAGTATTTTTCGCAATTAGCCAAATATTTCGCATCCTCCATCACCGATTACCAACGCGCCGCGCTGCTGGCGCTGATGAACCTGCCCATCGATATGTCGGCCAACAAGGATATGGATCTGGCTCCGCTGCTCAAAGACTGGCTGTCCCGGCAGAGCAACGGCGATGTTTTGAATTCCATGCGGGAAATCGTGGACCGGTTTCTGCTCAACACGGACCGCATCCATCTGGGAGACGCGCTGACCGGGCAGAATTACTACGAGGAAACGCCCCACGGCCGCGTCCAGACTGATGAGATCTTCCCCGGCTATCAGGGGATGCAGGACGCCACCTTCAAGTTACTGAGCCTGCTGGTGTCTTTTGACGAACCCCAAACGATGTACATGTTCAGCGATCAGCGGTTATCCTGGCTGAACGACGACGCCGGCTACGATATGCTGTGGCGGGACCTGATGATGCGCTGTTTGCAGAAAGGGCACAAAGTTTGCGTCATTCACAGCGTGGTGCGGGACAATTTCGAGATGTTCTCCATCATCGAGCGGTGGCTGCCCCTGTTCATGACCGGCAACGTCACGTCCTATTATTGCCCCCGCCATCTCAACAGCGTTTATTGCCACACCGTGAATATCGTGCCCGATCTGGCGGCCATTACCAGCACCCATTTTTCCGGCGACGAACGGGACGCGGTCGTTCACTTCCAGACGGATAAACAATCCCTGCACTGCCTGCTGAACGGTTTTATGCAGCATTTGAAAATCTGTAAACCGCTGCTGAACACCTATACCACCGAAACGTTTACCCAACTGCAGGAAGAGCATCTGAAAATATTGCATGCCCCCGGGAATACCATCAGCTCCGTGAATACCTTTTCCTCCATCAATATGCCGGAGCCCATTTTTATCCAGGCCCTGGACGATTTGAAGCTGGACAGCCTGACCAAGAAAAACGCGCTCCGGTTGTTTCAGTTAAAGCAGAAGATTTTTCACGAGAACCTCAAAAACTACACCTACCGGGAAATGCTGATCGTTCCGGAGCCGCAACTCCTGCTCAGGGAAGGCTTACAGCTGAACATGACCATGTTTTTCTGCAATCAGAATATCCCCTACCGCAGCCTGGACGATATCAAGGAGCATGTCCGGAAGATCATCCACCTGCTGGAAAACTACAAAAACTATCAATGCTACCTGCTGCATGAAACGCCGTTTTACAATGTGCAGCTGCAGTCCAAGGATAGCGGCGGCGTGGTCTTTACCAAACAAAGCAACGCTTTGTACACCTTTATCCTGACGCAGCAGGGCATGTCCCGGGTCTTCTACAACTACCTGGAAAACATCATTTTCGAGCTGCCCAAACGCGGCCATGACCGGGACTATACCATTAACAGGCTCAAGGAGTATCTGGCGCTGTAAGGCCGGCCGGGCCGTTGGCGGCTTTGGCCCGCCGGCGGTAGTTCATCAGCAGTACGCCCAGCAGTACCAGCGCTCCGCCGTAATAGGTGGCGGCGGTGGGCGATTCTCCCAGAACCGCATAAGCCAGCAGTACCGTGAGCGGCGGCGTCAGAAACATAAAATTGCTGGCCCGGTTGATGTCTTTCGCCGATTGTAAAACATAAGCCCAGCTGAGGAAGGCGAACGCTGAAACCGCCACCCCCAGCCAGCAGGCGGAAACCAGTACCCGCGGGGCAACGCCGGGCAGTTCGTGAAGCAGCCGGGGGAAAAAGGGCAGCAGGGGCAGCAGCGACAGGTTGATGCCGTAAGCGGTGATCTCCAGAAAAGTGTAGCGGGGAGTCAGCCTGCGCAGCAGCGTGTTGTATAGGCTCAGGATCAGCACTGAACAGATGATGTACAGCAAGCCCGGCTCCAGTTCCAGCTTCCCTCCCCCCAGGGTGATGGCCGCCACGCCCGCCACGGAAAGGGCGGTGGCCAGCCAGCCCCTCAGGCGCATTTTTTCCTTGAGGATAAAGATGGCCAGCACAGCGGTAAACACCGGCGAAGCGGCCAAGATAAAACTGGCGGCGGCAGCGGAGACGCTGCGGATGCCCAGGTTGAACAGCACGATGTACAGCCAATAACCGCAGGCGCTCATCACGAAAAAGAGCGGCAAATCCTTGACCCGGGGCAACCGGGCTTTTTTCACGCAGGCAACGATGTCAATGACCAGCGAAGCGCAGAGGAAACGGATCAGGGCCAGGGCTTCCGGGGAAAAATAGGCGGCTGCTACCCGGGCGGCCACATTGCCGGTGGCCCACAAGGTCACGGAAAGAGCGATGGCCCCATAGATCAGGCCGCCGCTACCGGCAGATTTGCCTGTCATGGCCGCGCCGCCTTTCCCGCTCATTTCATCAGGTTATACAGCGCTTGGGCATAGATTTTGGCGCAGAGGATCAGGTCGTCCACCAGGATATATTCATTGCGTTCATGGGCCAGCTCCCGCTGGCCGGGGAACAGGGGGCCGAAAGCCACAAAATTCTTCATGGCGCGGCTGTAGGTGCCGCCGCCGATGGTCACCGGCTCTTCCGAGCGGCCGGAGGTCTGCTGATAGGCCTGAAGCAAAGACTGGATAAGGAAGGACTCCTTGGGCACCAACAGGCCGGGCTTGTCCTGCAGCAATTCCACAGGCAGCTGCCGGCAGGCAAAGGCCTGCACGATATGCTGCCACAGCTCTCCCCGCTGCTCCAGATTGGGATAGCGCATGTCAAAGGAAGCGCCGCCCCCTTCCGGCCCCGCCTCCAGCACGCCCAGGGACACAGTCAGAGGGCCGAAATCCCCGGTGGCGCAGGCCAGTCCCGCGGCTTCGCCCAGATTGCCGTCGGCGAACAGATCCGCCAGGGAATGGAGGTAGTTCTCGGCAACCGCCGGCGCCAGGGGCAGGCGGCGCAAAAACCCGAGCAGCAGGTTGTTGGCGCTTAAGCCAAACCAGGGCGTGGCGGCGTGGGCGCTGATACCGTGAGCCTCCACCGTCAGGTTTTGGCCCTGCAGGCTCAGGCTCAGCCGGCCTTCCGGATTATCCGCGGCCAGTTCCTGTTCGGCCAGGGCGAACAGCCGGTCGTTCCCGCATAAAACCGCTTTTGCGTATTCCGGCACCACGTTCATCCGGGTTCCGCCCTTGATCTCCTGGACGGTGAAGCGGTCCCCGGACGCGGCCGCCGGCCATTGCTGGCCGCATTTAAAGCGGTAGGTGCCCTTTTCCCCATAGATCACCGGAAATTCGCCGTCCGGGGAAAAGCCGCCCCAGGGCTGCTCCTCCTTGGTCAGATAATGCTTGATGCAGCGGAAACCGCTTTCCTCGTCCGTGCCGATCAGGTAGCGGGCATGATTGCTGCAGGGTAGGCCGCTGTCCTTGACGGCTTTCATGGCGTACAAAGCCGCGACCAGCGGGCCTTTGTCGTCGGCGGAGCCGCGGCCGTACAGCCTGCCTTCCGCCACCTGCCCGGCAAAGGGCGGATAATCCCAGCCGTCTCCGGCGGGCACCACGTCGATATGGGCGATCATGCCGATCTTTTTCCCCCGGCTCGGGTCTCCCAGATCGATCTCGCCCATATAACCGTCCACATTGCGGGTGGAGAAGCCCATTTCGGCGGCCATAGCCAGCGCGGCGTCCAGGGCTTCGGCGATCCGTGGCCCGAAGGGCTGCCCGGGACCGCCGCCTTCGCTATACTCGCTGTCGATGGCGATCAGTTGCCGCGTGGCGGCAACGATCTCGTCCCGCCATTGATCGATGAGGCCGTTTAGTTGTTCGTTCAACTGAAAATCAGACATACGCGGCTCCTTTTTGAAACAATGTGATCAGAAGGAGGAAAGCCCGGCGCCGTGAGGGAAAACAAAGTTAGGGAGGAAAAATGTTTTGTCCTGCATGAAGCGAAGGCTGATCGACGCTGAAAAGTATCCGGCGCCGGGCTGTACCGATGAAGGATCCGTTCTGATCAATAGCCGGAAACGCCCAAGGCGGCGCAGATGGCCCGGGCGCCGGCGTCCTGATATACGCCGTCTTCTTCCAGGTATTCGCCGTCCAGGACGATGGTGGGCTTCAGCAGAATGCCGTCCGTATGGGACGCGGCGTTCCAATGGGCTCCGCCCACTTTCACGCCCTGGGAGCCGATGCCGAATTCCATGCAGCCAAAGACCCGCTCGTCTTCCACGATGCGGCCGGTCACCTTGGTCACGCCGGGATTGAAGCCCTGGGAATAATGGGCCAGGCGGTACATGTTGGGATCGTTGAAAGAATCCAGCCAGCTTTTGAAGGTCCGGGCTTCCGCGCCCTCGCCCTCCACCCCGACGACGCGGCCTTCTTTAAAATGAAGGACCACGCTGCTCTTGAGGGGGCCGCCGATCTCTTCCGGCGGGAAAATGGCGCCGTCGAACACCAGGGTGCCGTTAATGGTCTCCTCAAGGGGGCACCAGCTGGTCTGGCCGGGCAGCATCACCGGATAACCCTTTTCCGCCGCCTTGATGCCGGAATTGCGCACCTTGCGCCCGCCCATGTCGCCCACAAGGTCGGTGCCGTTTTTGCTGGTAACGTGGATATGCCGGCTGCTTTCCAGTTTGGCTTTGAAGTATTCACCCAGCTCGATCACCTTGTCGATATTGACGCTGCCGATGCAGTTCGTCAGCATTTCCACGTCCATACCGGTGGCGCAGATATAGCGGGCGCCGTTTTGGTCCACGGCCAGACGGTAAGCGTCGCTGTGCATAAAGGGCGCGTAGGCCATTTCGATCCAGCAATCGGCCTGGGCGACAGCGCCGCCTACGGGAGCCGGGGGCTCGGCGTAAAATTTGGCCGCGGTGGGATGATAGATAACTATCGGGGTAGCGTCCAAGGCGTAAATCGCTTCGGCCACTGCGCGGACCACCCGCTCGTCGATGAAGGTATCATAATTGACGACCACGTTTTCGCCGGCTTTCACCAACATAAAGTCTCTGACAAACTTCAGGGCGGCTTTGGCCAATTCCAGCCTCTTGTACTCCGCGCGCATCTCGATACCGATCTTGATCTCCATACATCTACCTCCTTTAAAATATCCGCTTACCCGCTGGCATTACGGAAACCGGAACGAACGTTGCTGACAAGCTTTTGTCATCAAAAATGACAAAAGCGGGCATTACCTGCGATATTTTCCAAAATACCAGCATAAATAAGCCGCTTATTGAATTGGTATTGCTTATAATTCTTTTAATTTTCTGACATGTCCTGCTTTCACATTGGAGAAATTAGAAAAGGCCGCGGGCATTCCCCAGCTTTTTAAGTAAATATACAATTTTATTGCATAAATAATTAAATCGTCGTTTGTTTTTTAAGGTAAATTGCCCATGCTGCCGTGGCCTAACAGGGAAAACGCCAGTACCGTCATGAAAAATGACAATTTTTGATTTTCTTATGCATTTTTCGCGGCCAGGCGGCTCCGCACATAAGCGCAGAACTCCCGGGCCAACGGCGATACGGGCCGGTCCTCCGGCAGCACATAGCCGGTAACCAGAGGAAACGGGGAATCCAGCAGCGGGATATAATGCAGCTGCCCGGTGGTGACAAAGGGATTGGTCAGATTCAGCGACCGCTGCCCCACGGAAAAGCAATCGTCCGCTTTGGTGAGGAAATAAAAGGCGCTGCGGTTGTTATCAAACGTCATGGGCGACACTTTCTTGTTATCAAACCACTGGCGGAAGGTCTGGCGGTGAAAATCCAGGTTGGGCAGGTCTGCCACGAATTTATAGCGGCCCATCTCCTCAATGCACACGCCCGGTCGCCCGGACAGCGGATGGCGGTCGTTCACCACCGCGTAAAAGGGTTCGCTGACCAGCGGTTGGAAGCCGAGCTTTTTCGCGGCCAGCTCCGCCCGGAAAAAGCTCTCCTGCACTTCCGCGTAATACATAAAGCCCAGGTTGGCCCGGCCGCGGCACACCGTGTCCATGATTTTGCTATTGGGCATTTCCGCGTAGGAGAACATTTTATCGCTGCCGGAATAGCGGTCGGAAAACTCCCGGAACAGATCCAGCAGCGTGAAAGAATAAATATTGGCCACGGAGAGATAATCGCTGATCTGCTGGCTGTAGGTATAGCGCAGCCGCGCCATGTCCGCGTAGGCGTTGCTGATCACCCGGCACAGCTCCAGGTATTTTTTGCCCGCCTCCGTCAGCGTGACGCCCCGGATCTCCCGGCAGAACAGCTCCACACCCAGTTCCTCCTCCACGCTTTTCAGCAGGGAGCTCAAATAAGGCTGGGAAACCAGCAGCTGCCTGGCGGCTTTATTGATGGAGCCCAGGCGGGCGATCTCTTCTATATAAGCGATTTGTTCTATCCTCATATCCTGCTCCCCGCCTAGACGCCTCTATTGACCGCTGCGTTATAAGTTATTTTTATAATACTATATTAGGGAACCGGTATTTGTCAAGCCGGCAGGCCCGAGATATAATCTGGGTATCAACCCGGCGGAAGCCGGAATCATTCGGAAAGAAGGTCGCTTATGAACCTGGCGCAATTTCCCCGCCGCCGTTATATGCAGGGCTTTACGCCCATCGAGAAGCTGAACCGTTTGACCGCGCTGCTGGCGGGGCCGGAAATCTATATGAAGCGCGACGATTTGCTGGGCCTGGCCGCCGGCGGCAACAAAACGCGCAAACTGGAATTTTTGATGGCCGACGCCCTGGCCAAGGACGCGGATACCGTTATCACCTGCGGCGCCGTGCAATCCAATCATTGCCGCCTGACTGTGGCGGCGGCAGTGAAAGAAGGCCTGAACTGCCGTCTGGTGCTGGAACAGCGGGTGCCCGGCAGTTATCGGCGCTACGCCAGCGGCAACAATTTTCTCTACGATCTGCTGGGCGTGGAGAAGGTGCAGGTGGTGGCGGGCGGCTCCGATGTGAACGCCGCCATGGAACAGCTGGCGGCTGAACTGCGGGAGGCGGGACGCCGCCCCTATATCATTCCCGGCGGCGGCTCCAACGAGATCGGCGCCCTGGGCTATGTGGCCTGCGCCGAGGAAACGCTGGTCCAGCTGTTCGACCTGGGGATGGATATCGATCATGTGATCCTCACCAGCGGCAGCGCCGGCACCCACGCCGGCTTTCTCACCGGCTTCAAGGGCTGCAACGCCCATATCCCCGTCGCCGGCATCAGCATCAACCGCCCCAAGGAGCCGCAAACCGATCTGGTCTACGGCCTGGCCCGGCAGGTTTCCGCCAAGCTGAGGCTGGATAATCCGGTGAGCCGGGACGAAGTGGCGGTCTACGACGAATATGTGGGCGAAGGCTATTCCCGCCCCACGGCGGGCATGGTGGAAGCCGTGCGCCTGCTGGCCGAGAGCGAGGCCATACTCATGGATCCGGTCTATACGGGAAAAGCTATGGCCGGGATGATCGACCTGATCCGCAAAGGCGTGTTTTGCAAAGGGCAGAAGCTGCTGTTCCTCCATACCGGCGGTTCCCCGGCGCTCTACGCCTACACGGATACCTTTTTTGGCCGTTAAGCCATGGCGATGCTGCTGAAAATACTCTACGCCGTCACCGCCCTGGCGCTGACCCTGCCCATCGTCACCCCGGCATACTACCGTAAAGCCAATTGGCCCGGGGCGCTGCTCTGCTTCGGCCTGGCCGTCCCCGCCGCATTCTTGGGCCAGCTGCTGCCGGTGGCGGGCAGCGCCGTCATCGGCATGCTGCTGGGCATGGTCCTGGCCGCTGCCGTCAAGCGTCCGGCTCTCTTTGAAGCCGGCATCACAGACAGCGGCAAACGGGTTCTGCAGGGCGCCATCGTGCTGATGGGCTTCCAGATGGATTTAAGCCAGGTGCTGGGGCTGGGAGCAAAGTCCCTGGCCCTGGTGCTGACGGTCATTGCCGCGGTGCTGCTGGCCGCCTGGCTGCTGGGACGTTTGCTGCGGGTGGAGCGGGAACCCCATATCCTGATCGGCGTGGGCGCGGCCATCTGCGGCGGCTCGGCCATCGCGGCCAGCGCGCCCATTATCAAGGCCGACAGCCAGCAGGTGGCCGGCGCTATCTCCACCATTTTCCTGTTCAATGTACTGGCGGTGTTTCTTTTTCCCCTGCTGGGACACGTCTTGGGCATGAGCGACCTGCGCTTCGGCATGTGGGCGGGCTCGGCCATCACCGATACCAGCTCCGTGGTGGCCGCCGGTTATAGCTTCAGCGATGCGGCCGGCAATATCGCCACCGTGGTCAAGCTAACCCGCACGCTGATGATCATTCCCGTCGCCTGCGCGCTGGCGCTGCTGCAGGTCCGCAAAGACCGGGCGGCCCGCAGCGGAAACAGCGGTTTCAGCCTGGCCCAAACCTTTCCCTGGTTCGTGGCGGCCTTTTTTAGCGCCTCAGTCCTGAACACGCTGGGCCTTTTCCCGGAAAGCATGACCGCCTTCTGGGGCCGGGCCGGCAAATTCTGCATCACGGCGGCCATGGTGGCCATCGGCTTGAACACGAACCTAAGAGCGCTGCTTGCGCAAGGCAGGCGCGCCCTGCTGCTGGGCGGCTGCTGCGCCCTGACCGCGGCGCTGGTTTCGCTGCTGACGCAAGGTATCCTGGGCATATCGTGAAAGGGGCGTGCGGATGAAAAAAATTCTCGGCATCCTGGGCGGTATGGGGCCTCAGGCCACCATCGACCTGTTCCAGCGCATCGTGGATCTGACCAAGGCGGAAACCGATCAGCAGCATCTGAGGATCGTGGTGGATAATTATCCCCAGATCCCGGACCGCATCGCCGCGGTGCTGGCGGGCGGGGAGGACCCGCTGCCGGCCCTGCTGGAAGCGGCGCAAAACCTGGAGCGCTGCGGCGCCGGCTGCATCGTGATCCCCTGCGTCACCGCGCATTTTTTCCTGCCCCGTCTGGCGGAGCTGATCAGCGTACCGATCCTGAATATGCCGGAGCTGGTCGCCCAGGCCTGCGGCCGGCAATTTCCCAACGCCGTGGCCGGCCTGCTGTGCAGCGCGGCCACGGCGAAAAGCGGCCTGTTCGGCCAAGCCCTGGAACGGCAGGGCGTAGCTTTCCTGCTGCCGGAGGAACAGGAGCAGCAGGAGATTAGCCGCCTGATCCTGGCGGTGAAGGCCAAGGGCGACCCGGAGGCGCTGTGGCAGAGGCTGCTGCCCATCATCCGCTCCTTGCGGGAACGGGGCGCGGATTATCTGGCGCTGGCCTGCACGGAGCTGCCGGTCATCGCCCGGGGCCATGAAGAAATACCGCTGATCGACGCCACCGGCGAGCTGGCCCGGGCCGCCATCCGTTTTTGCGGCTACGAGACTGTCGACTGATGATCAGCCGTGGACGCAACATGAGATCCACCGGAGCGGCGGCAGGGATAGCGGCCGGCGACAGCGAACATTCCTAGCCAGGGAGGGCTGATGATGCGCAAAAATATGGAAGACCTGATGGAGGAAAAGATCGCTCTGGAAAAAGCCAGGCAGGAGCAGGAAGAGCAGCCGGAGGACAGCCCCGCCTACCGGGTGCGCGTTTACGGCATCGCCGTTTCCGTGTTGGCGCTGGTGATCGCCGCTTTCAACCTGTTGTTCCAATCCCTGCGGGGGCCCATCCCCAGCAGCGCCTGGATCCTGCTGCTGGTCATGCTGGCGATTCTCGCCGCCAATATCGCGATCTATAAAACGCGCAACCGCGGCAAATAGCCGTTTAAACCAGCGCGGCCGGACCCGTTTTGGCGACCCCTGTTTTCGCATATCCGATGGCAAAAGGACTATGGCTGAATAAGTCATAGTCCTTTTACCGCTAGGGAGAAAGAGAAGTTATGAAGGGCGGTTAATTGAATTCATCCACCGACACCAGCTTGCCCATATCCCGCAGCCGGTTGGCCAGCAGGTTGATGATCTGGCGGCGGGGGCGCAGGCCCACCTGCTTGAACACCAGGTCGCCGTGGGCGTCGTTCAGCGCCCCGCCCAGCACGAATGTGATCACGTCCGCATCCCGCATCAACGTGACCAGGCGTTCCGGCGGCGTCTTCTCCCGGAATCCGGCCGGGTTCTCGTCGATGATATTCAGGGTCTGGTTCAGCACCATGGCGCCCTCGGTGACCATCACGGCTCCGTTCATGCGATATTCCGGCGGCGAACCGAAGCTGAAGCTGTCGCTGACCATTTTGATCTCCCGGCCGGTTTCCCGGGCGATGATATCCGCGGTGGTGGAGCCGCAAATGACCGCCTGGCCTTCCACCTGGGTGAAACGCCGGGCATAGGCGGCGTCCAGGCCGCGGCTGGCCGGCGGTCCGCTGAATACGGTCAGGCGCTTGGCCCGGCGGCAATGGATCATGGCCACGGTGGTATCGTCCGCGTAAACTCCGCCGGAAAGATTGGCCGTCATGGTAATGATCTGCTGCGCCAGGCGGTTCAGATTGCCGTCCGCCGGCAGATGGCGGCCGATATAGCTGGCCAGGCCCTCCGCGCCCAGGCCAAAATTGAGCCCGTTGCCCAGGCCGGCCTGGGTGACGCCGTCGCTGCACAGGAGCAGCGTATCCCCCAGTTGCAGGGAGCCGGTGCATTCCGCCACCGTTTCGTAGCCGCTGGTAAAGAAGCGCTGGGGCAGCACGGCGGCCTGGCCGTCGCTGATCAAAAGCGGCGGCGGCGCTTCATAGGAATAAATGGTGAACTGGCCGTCGTTCAGCAGCTTGACAAAGGAGAAGGCGGCGAAAGGCATATCCTCTTCCCTGGCCCGGTGCATGGACTCGGCGGCCATTTCCGCGGCCTCCCGCTGGGACACGCCGCCCCGGTACAGCTCTGCCAGGCGGTTGGCGCTGAAAATCGCGGACACATTGGCGTAGATGCCGGAACCGATGCCGTCGGTGAGGATGAACACCGTATCGTCCAGCCGCCGGTCGGAAAGGCAATAATCGCCGCAGACCGGGTGGCGCCCTTTATTGACCTGGGCCACGATCTCCTCGAAAAAGTTCATGGTTTGGCCTCGTTTTTCTGTTCGTAGAGCTCCACCATTTTTTTCACCAGCTCTTCGCTTTTGGCAGTGCTGCGCCCCAGGAAATGGG